>Ga0299912_10005422_pt1 | contig 10476 bp, 6 predicted proteins | sample RVTome_2_FD_207667 | JGI IMG/M metagenome (GOLD analysis project Ga0299912, IMG submission 207667) | Soil microbial communities from uranium-contaminated site in the Upper Colorado River Basin, Wyoming, United States - RVT95D214 (version 2) ... | reverse complement strand
CTCTTTATTACAAAACAGATATTCCTCTGACCTCCTCTTCCGGCGACCTGGTCTACGGCACAATACCTGCTCAAACATTGAGCGGCAGGATTATGCTTTCAGGGAACAGGTTTTCGCTTCTGGTTGAGGACCATTATGAGTTTTCTCATCTGGAGCAGGAGGCCGGGGTCTTGGCATCGCCAGGAGGAAACGACAGATACAATTCAAATCTATTGAATGTTGCTCTTTACTACGCATCGAGAAACCGTCTTATGTTTCAGCTTGGGTATTCGCATTTCATAACAGGGTATAAGTCAGACCTCGAGAGTTTCAGAGATCGCAAGGACAACGGCTTGTCTGCTTCTGTTTCGTATAAGTTGTCACCAAGAATGAGCCTGCTTGGTGACTACAGATATTTAAACATCGCATATGATAACACCAGCGAGCTCGACAGCAGCGAACACTATTTTATGGGCGGTATCTCATGGGACATAACAGCAAAATCAAAAGGGCTTTTAATGGCAGGTTATGGTATAAAAAAGTTTGACCGGTTCTCCGGGAGTTTTGGAAGCTTCAGCTTTGAGGCCCAGCTTGACCATCGTTTCACACCAAAGACTTCGCTGTTAGTCAGTGCATACAGAAAAACTAACGAGACCGATGTAATAGGTACGGACTTTTCTCTTACTGAAGGACTCGACGTCAAATTGCAGCATTTGCTGACTTCCAGGCTCACATCTTCTGCAGGCCTTCTCATACTAAATGAGCATTACAAAAAAGGGCCGGATTTTGATGAAAGTGTTGACAGCAGGTTATACCAGGTGAATCTCGCTCTTCAATATGCTTTCAAAAGATGGCTCAAGGGCGGTATAGGCTACGCACATACCATAAAAAACTCTTCTATGTCCGAACTCGAATACAGAAGCAACACGTTTTATTTTAATATAACGGCTGGAATATAATTCCCTAAAATGCCCGGTTTATTTTATAATTAACGATGTGGAAATATTATGGGTTTTTTATGTTACTGATTTTGGTAAATACTCTTCCTGCCCTGGCAGCGGATGATTACATCGTAGGTGAAGAGGATGTGATCAAAATCACCGTATACGATCATCCTGAACTTACCACTACAGAGCGGGTGAGCGGTGAAGGGATAATTACCCTTCCCCTGATTGGCGAGATAAAAGTAGCAGGTCTGACTACAGATCAGATGTCAAAGAAGATAGCCGCCAGACTTTCCGACGGGTTCATCGTTGACCCCAACGTATCGGTGTTCGTTGTTGAGTTCCGGAGCAAGAAGACTATTATCATAGGGTATGTGAACAAACCCGGGATGTATATGCTGAGCGGCGATACAACATTACTGGAACTGATTTCCCTGGCTGGGGGGCTTAGCAAGGACGCAGGAGGCAAGGCGACCATCAAAAGGAAGTACCTGGGAAGTAACGATGGGGAAGGGACTATAAACATTGATCTGCAAAAGCTCATTGAGCAGGGGGATACCTCTCTCAATATACGCCTCATGGATGGAGACAGCGTATTTATAGCAAAAGCCAGCGTCTTTTACCTTACGGGTGAAGTTAAAAATCCGGCTGCCTACAGGTACGAAGATGGAATTACGTTAATCAAGGCGGTAACTATGGCCGGAGGTTTTACTGACAAGGCTGCTATAGGCCGTATCAGGATAATACGCAAAATTGACAATAAAGAAAAGGTAATTCAAAAGGCTGATATGGACGAGCCGATGTTGCCGGATGACGTTATCATTGTCCCGGAGAGTTTTTTCTGATGATGGAAGGACAAGATATTCATCTGCGCAAATACCTCGGTATTATTTTTAAAAGGAGGTATACGGTCTATACCTTCTTTGCCATAGTCTTTGCCATTACGCTGATAATGACTTTTTCGACTACGCCTGTTTACACGGCCATGACGAAAGTGCTTATAGAAAAAAATGAACGGGCCACCATGACTGCGCTGAACCCCTACTATGCGGACTTTGACCCTGATTTCAATGAAACCCAGTACCAGCTCATAAAGAGTCTTTCAGTAGCGCAGAGGGTAGTGAAGATGCTTGCCCTCGACAAAAAAAGTCTGGCTGCCTCCGCTGAGGGAAAAAGCGCCAATATCGCGACTGGGACAATCAGGTGGTTCAGGGACCTTTTTTCGACAGTCCTCCATATCGGCGGACAGAGCCCCAGTCCCGTGCCTGTCAATACAGCAAAGCTGAAAGAGGAGAATCTGAATCTCAGGGCCTACCAGATTGCAAAGCAGATCAGCGGCTCGATTGTTGTGACTCCCGTCAAAAACAGCAAGATTGTGAACATCAGCTATATGTCAGAAGATCCCGGCCTTGCAGCGCTGATCGTAAACTCCATAGCAAAGGCCTACATGGACGAAGTGCTTGAAATAAGAATGGGTTCCTCACAGTATGCAATGAAATGGCTTACAGAAAAGGCTGATCAGGAGAGGGAAAGGCTCAATAAGTCAGAAAAGGCCCTCCAGGAATACATGAGAGACAAGGACATCGCAACACTGGAAAATAAGCTGACGATGTTCCCTGAAAGGGTGGCGGAGGTGGCAAGCAAGCTTGCCACAACAGAGTCGAAAAGGAAAGAACTCGAGACCCTCTATAACAGGGTGAAGCGGCTTGAAGGCAATCCGGAGGCTTTGGATAGCATGCCTACCGTTGCCTCTGATCCTACGTTGCAGTCGATCCGGGCCCAGATTTCGGCAACAGAGCAGAAACTCACGGACCTTAACCAAAAATACGGGCAGAAACATCCGGCCATGGTCACTGCCGTGGGGGAACTCAAGATACTTAAGGAAAAGAGGCTCGAGCAGATAAGAAGGGTCGTAGAATCAATAAAAAACGAATATGAACTTGCAAAGGCCAGCGAGGAGAATTTCCGCAGGTATGCAGGACAGACAAAGGCCGAGACCCTGAGTATCGGTGAAAAATTCATTCAGTACGGTGTCCTCAAAAGGGAAACAGAGACGAGCAAGCAGCTTTTCGACGCGATCGTTACAAGGATCAAGGAACAGGGAATTACACAGGACATACAGACAATCAATGTCTGGGTCATGGAAAAGGCGGAAGTCCCTGGAAGTCCAACAAAGCCGAATACCCCAAAGAACATATTTTTCGGACTTATCGCCGGACTTATCGGTGGCGTCGGGTTTGCCTTTTTCATCGAATACCTTGATAATACGATAAAGTCTCCCGAAGAGATTGAGTCAAGATTCAATGTGCCGGTCCTGGGCATGATTGAACGCCTTAAGCCCGGCAATGTAGCTATAGAGGAAATTGTGCTGAAAGAACCCAGGTCCCATCTCGCGGAGAATTACCGGGTGATCAGGACAAACATACTTCTATCTTCAGCAGACAAGCGTCCTAAAAATATCGTCATCGCCAGCACCTCGCCTCAGGATGGTAAAACAGCCACAGCCGTGAATCTGGCTACTATCCTGGCCCAGTCCGGGGGCCCGGTTCTCATTGTTGATGCCGACCTCCGAAGGCCGCGAATTCACAAGATCTTTGGAATCGATAACCATACAGGGCTGAGCACCTATCTTGCCGGAGAATCAGATATACAGTTTGAGTCGACAAAGCATTTGTCGAATCTCAGCATTATTCCTTCAGGCCCTCTGCCTCCTAATCCTTCGGAATTGTTGGGCTCAAACAGGATGAAGGGGCTTATCACCTTACTTGAAGAGAAATTTGATTTTATCATATGGGATTCACCGCCACTTTTCTCTGTCGCGGAAAGTCTGGTACTGAGCAAGATGCTTGGCGGCACCATCATAGTTACCAGGGCCGGAACAACAACATACGAGGACCTCGAACGGGGGTTGAAGTCCCTGTCCGATATTGGCGCCAAGTTCCTCGGTGTCGTCATCAACGGGCTTGACCTCAAAGATAGCGACAGGTATTATCACCGTTACTACGGTCACTATTATGGACCACCGGAGCGCCGCAAAAGTGACAGGTGAGAGCCTTCTGCGGTATTATCACCGATACTACGGTTACTATTATGGACAAAGAGAGGGAAAGAGTCCAAAACCGCCCTGCAAGAACTGACAGGGTTTCAGGGACTGTTTCTCCGGCTTTTCTTTCTGTACATTAGGCCGGGAAAGGGACCTGCAGACTTTGGCCAGGATGCCGTATAAGCTGTTTCTGTTTTCAATTATCTTCTCCCCTCTTGCCTTCGGAGCGGTCGAGCCGTGGTCACTGTTTATCATGGAGGTCTCCACGTTTAGCGCAATCAGCGTCATGTTTATTAAACGCCTGCGTGAAAAAGAGGCCCGGTTTTATGAGGTCCCCGGTATTGTTCCGCTTACGTTGCTGCTTGCATACATCTGTTTCCAACTTATGCCCTTACCGCCTGAAATTGTAAGGGTCCTTTCTCCGGGGAGTTATGTTTTTTACAGGGAAACACTCTGGGTTGCGGAGCCCGGGCAATGGGTCTCCCTCGCGATAAACAAAAAGACCGCCCTTTCAGAGTTCTTCAGGTTCGCGTCATACGCAGGCATATATATCCTGACGGTGCAGCTGCTTGCCCAGGGCAAGTACTTAAGGAGAACTGTGACTGTCATTATTTTTTTCGGCGCTGTTGTTGCTTTTTTTGCGATAATCCAGCATCTCCTGCCCAACAACAGGATCTATTGGCTCCGGGAACTGACCCGGGGCGGCACACCCTTTGGCCCCTATGTGAACCGTAATCATTATGCGGGTCTTATGGGGATGATCTTCCCGATGGTCATGAGTCTTTTCATTTATTACCGCCCTAAAGGAGAGCATGCTTCTTTTCGTCACAGGCTTGCCGGTATTTTCACGCACCCGCAGTCGAACATATCCATGATTTTGGGTTTTTCCGCGGTCCTTACAGCAATATCCGTTTTTCTAAGCCTTTCAAGGGGAGGCATTGCGAGCCTGGTTATGTCCCTCGTCTTTCTGGGATTTCTGCTCAAGAGAAGATCCGGGCAAAGCAGAAGAGGCCTGCTCTTTGCATCGACAATCATTGTGGTCCTCTATGCAGTAGGATGGTTTGGATGGGGACCGATATTTGATCGCTTCCAGAATATCAGAAGCGCCCAGGGCGAGGTTTCGGACCTCAGACTGGACATCTGGAAAGACAGCCTGAACATTATAAGGGATTTTCCGGTGACCGGCACCGGGTTCGGCACTTATATCAATATATATCCCACCTACAGGACAATAGCCGGTGAAGCAATAGCTGATCATGCGCACAATGATTATATTGAACTTTTCACAAATGGAGGAGCGGTCTCAGTGCTGCTCCTGCTGTGGTTTGCTGCAGTGGTACTCATAAGATCATATCATGCCTTTCAAAGGAGAAAAGACCCATATTCTCTTTTTCTGTATCCCGGCGTCCTTACAGGAATTTTCTCCATACTGCTTCATGGCATTACGGATTTCAACCTTCAGATCGGCGCAAACGGGCTGTTTATGTTCGTGCTTCTGGGTATGGCTGTCTCTGCATCGCATACGAAGGTCCATGAAGGAAATCATGGCACACTTCTCAGGGATGAAAACAGTTTTCCTGGAAAGCGGCTTGCCCTTGCTGTCTCATTTGCAGTGCTTATCCTCTGCATTGCCTTTTACGGCGGCCGTCTCGCAGGCATGTTTCTGTATTCCGAAATCCGGAAAATCCCTCTTGACAGCGAGACAACCGGTGAAAACCTCCTGTCAGTCGGCGATACTCTGGGCAGGGCCTCATTTTTTGATCCTCTCGAACCGCAATACCATTATATAAGGGCGTTTGTGAAATCACTTTCCTCGGATACCCGGGGTGCGCTCAGGGAATATAAGGCAGCTGTCAGACTTGATCCTGCAAACAGCGTCTATCTCCAGAGTCTTGGCCTTTTCCTGAGGAACCAGGGTGGAGGAAAGTACACTGAGGCCCTCCTCAGATCAGGCACAATCCACGACAGGACAAATCCGGACGCGCACAGGCTGTATGCCGCATGGCTGGCTAAACAGGGGCGAAAGGTCGAAAGCATCGATATTTTCAAAAAAGCCTTAGCCATGGAGCCGGCAAAGACAAGAGAATATATAACAGAGATGGTCCTTTCCGGACTTACTGACGAAGAAATCAGGCCTGTACTGCCGGAGCGGACTGATTCTTATATTATCTTTGCGGATTACCTCGATAAAACCGGAAATGATAAAATGGCGTCAGACACCTACCTGACAGCCCTTTCCTATGCCGTCAGCGCAAAAGAGCGCTCTGCAGGGAGTTTTCACGCAGTCTATGATTTTTATATGAGAAAACAGCTTTTTGCCGGCGCAGCATCTGTTATGGAAAAAGCAGCCGGACTTTTCCCCCGCGATCCCCGGGTCAGACTGAGGCTTGCCCAGGCCTATGAAAAAGAGGACCTGATAGACAAGGCCCTTGAGCAGTACCGCGTTACGCTGGAAATAGACCCGAAAAATGTTCAGGCCCAAAAAAAGGTCCTGGAACTTCAATAGCGAAATAACTTTCTTTTGCATCCCTGATCTCTTCTTCTGAAAACCATGGTTTTAAAAGAAAGCAGTCAACCACAGAGCCCGCAGAGATCACAGAGAAAAATTAGGGAATTCTGTTTAAAACCGGCCTCGCAGTAAGTGTCATTTTGCCACTTCAAGTCTTTGCTTTTCTTTTTGTACTTTGCGACTTTGCGCGAACACCTGCTGTTTTTAGGATAATAGTCAAACTGCATTGACGGCTTTCCTCGCTGATGATATCCTTTTTATGTAACTACTCAGGTGGATAGACTGACACACTTCAGCCTTCAGTCTCCAGCCTAAACAACCTGAGTAGAATGCCCTGAAGAAAAGGAGATGCCATGCCATTTGATTTTGTTTTGCCTGACCTTGGTGAAGGTATAACAGAGGGAGAGATACGGAGATGGGTTGTTAAAGAGGGCGACAGCATAGCAGAGCATCAGACTGTGCTTGAGATAGAGACAGACAAGGCGATTGTTGAGGTCCCGTCTCCAAGAAAGGGCAGGGTGCTGAAGATAAGAAAGGAAGAGGGCGATACAGCAAAGCTCGGCGAGACCCTTATGACGATCGCTTTAGAGGGAGAAGCAGAGCCGACGGCTGAGGTGAAATCAGGTACAAAAGAAAGACCCAGGTCTGTGTCTGTTGTAGGTGTCCTTCCCGAAGAGGAAGACCAAAAAACAGAGGTGCTGGCAACCCCTGCTGTAAGGGCGCTGGCAAAGGAGCGGGGAGTGAGGATCGAGACAGTGAAAGGCTCAGGCCCCTCAGGCAGCGTAACTTCAGAAGACCTCAATAAGACCATGAAGAAAGCACAGCTTTCGCAAGACAGGCTTGGGCCTGTCCTGAGGATTCCTTTGAAGGGGCTGCGCAGGACTATCGCGCGTAATCTAATGATAGCGCAAAGGACGACAGTCTCTGTTACCGGCATGGATGAGGCTGATATTACAAAGCTCTGGGAACTCAGGGAGAGGGAGAAAAAGGCGCTTCAGGCAAAGGGCATACATCTGACCTTCCTGCCTTTTTTCATAAAGGCTGTTCAGCACAGCCTTGCGCAGCATCCTATGCTGAATGCCTCTGTTGATGAGGAAAAAGAGGAGATCATCGTAAAGAATTATTACAACATCGGAGTGGCAGTCGACACACCCGGGGGCCTGATGGTGCCGGTGATAAAAGATGCTGATAAAAAAACCATCCTGGAGCTTGCTGCGGACCTTCAGGAACTCAGCAGTAAGGCGCGCGAGCGCAAGATTACTCTGGATGAGATGAAGGGCAGTACCTTCACGATAACCAATTACGGGCATTTCGGAGGGACCTTTGCTACACCGGTCATCAACTATCCTGATGTGGCGATACTGGGGACAGGCAGGATATCAGAGAAGCCATGGGTGCATGACGGGAAGATCGTCATCAGGAAGATCCTTCCACTTTCCCTGACCTTTGACCACAGAGTGACGGATGGAGTTGACGCCTCGCAGTTTCTGACAAAAGTCATCGGTTATATCGAAGACCCTGACCTGCTGTTTATAGAGAGCGCATGAGTTGCCCGGCCCGGTTTTTTCAACTTAATGAATCAGCAATAGCGCGGAAGCGCGAAAGCCCGGAAGCCTGAACGTGAACTCAAAGAACTCAATGAACTGTTTTTTTGAGCCCCGCGCAATAGCGCTTGTAGGCGCCAGCAGCGACGAAACAAAACTCGGCGGCATAATACTTAAGAACCTCCTTCAATTTAAAGGCAAGGTGTATCCTGTCAATCCCAAATACAGTGAGATAATGGGATTAAAGGCATATCCTTCTGCAGCTGATATTCCGGAAAAATGCGATTTGGCAATAATCATGAGGCCCGCGCCTGAAGTGCCTGTTGTTCTTCGAGGACTTCAAGGGAGGACCGGGTGCGCCGTGATCATGAGTTCGGGCTTTGCTGAAATCGGCGAAGATAAGCTGCAGGAAGAGGTGAAGAAAATAAGCGCAGAGTCAGGGATACGGATACTGGGACCCAACTGCATGGGGATCTACAACCCTTCACAAAGGCTCGATACATTTTTTCTTCCTCATGAGAGGCTGAAAAGGCCAAAGAGGGGGAACGTGGGGATCGTCTCTCAAAGCGGCGCGATACTGAGCTGTCTGCTCGGAGCAGCGAGGACCTCACGCACCGGGGTCTCGAAGGTCGTGGGATACGGCAATGCCATGGACATCGATGAATCGGAGCTGTACGAATATCTTGCAGAGGATAAAGATACGGATATTGTCGTCTCCTATATCGAATCAGTTGCTGATGGCAGAAGGTTCCTCGAAAAGGCGAAGATATTATCAGGAAAAAAGGCCCTGCTTATCCTGAAATCCGGCAAGGGAGAAAGCGGCCGGGCTGCAGCTTTTTCCCATACAGGCAGACTTGCAGGAAGATACGAGGTCTTTCATTCACTGCTGCGGCGCTTCAATATCAGGGAGGCGATGGATTTCGACGGGCTCATGGATGCCGCAAAGGCGCTGTCCTACCAGAGGCCGGGCAGGGGAAACAGGGTATGCATCATTACAAACGGCGGCGGCTCAGGAGTGCTTGCTGCTGATGAATGCATGAGGCAGGGGCTTGAGGCCGCTACGCTGCCAGGACATGCAAAAGAAAAACTCGGACAGGTCTTCCCTCATTTTTACGGCATAAACAATCCTGTTGATCTTACAGCTCAGGTGAGGGATGATGACTATGCGACTGCGCTGGAAGAACTCAGAGATGATTACGACGGGTTTCTTATCATCGCCCTGCCCAATGTCATGGGAATAACCGAAGGCCTGGCGGAAAAGCTGAAGGCATCCATGCAATCCCTCAGCAAACCGCTTGTCTGTCATATAGCAGAGGGAGCTATAGCAGGCAGGCTGACAAGACTCATTGAAAGAGCGCGCATCCCTGTCTATTCTTCCCCTGAAAGGGCTGTGAGGGCGTTAAAGGCCCTTTTGGAATAAGATAACGGGGTTTACATTCCCGGGATATTTCAATATACTTATCCAGGGGACAGAAGCACAACAATCATCCAGGTACTATTGAATGTCCACTGCAAATAATCATCTCATGAAATTATGCTGTTCAGCGGCAAGCTTGACAGCAACCGGCGGTAGCCTGCCTGAAAACGCAGGTAGATAGACTGAAGGTAGAAGGTTTTAGAATATCTTCAGCCGTCAGCCTAAATTCCTGATTCGGCACCATTCGGCCTTGTCCTTGGGAACTGAACGTTTCAGAACTGCGTCAAGATACTGCTTCCAGAAGTCATCGATTTGCAAAGATTTTTTCATTGACCCACCCTCCAGAACTGTGATATTAATATCATAGTTCCGGTCTATTACATGTTATATCCAAAATATGAAAAAATTATTAATAATCATTCTGCTATTTAGCATCTCACTCGAAGCTAGGGCCGAGACCAATATAGCAGTCGATGGATTTTCCCTAAATATGATTTATCCGAATAACCAAAATAATGTAAAGATACACGACAAAGTAAAAATTAATGTTAACGGCTCAAATTACATTGCGCTGAATTATTCTGAGGCATATCCAACAGATGACCGAATGCATTTTCTGAATATCGCATTATTCAAAGCGCGTCCCGACAAAAATATAAAACTGATCGACAAAATGGTATTTGATGCTGGTAGGGCGGGCGAATTGGAGCCGCCAATCTTTTTCAAACCCAACAACGACTATTTTATATTTTTTCGCAGGTGCGGCGGTAATGCTCATCATTGCGAATTTCAAATTTACCGAATAGGAAGCAGTGTTAATGAAATTCAAATGGAAGATGATTATGCGAATACCAAAATAAAGACTCTGTTGAGAAACGACGAAAATCTAACTTGTGGGTCGCCACAATATTCTTTTAAAAAAGACATGGTCTATGCTGAAGTGGCAGTTTATCAAAAAGACGATCCTTGCTGTTGCCCTACACGAGGGAAAATATCATTCGTCTATAAATTCAAAAAGAATGTATGATCTTCCCACGATT
>Ga0299912_10005421_pt1 | contig 10477 bp, 8 predicted proteins | sample RVTome_2_FD_207667 | JGI IMG/M metagenome (GOLD analysis project Ga0299912, IMG submission 207667) | Soil microbial communities from uranium-contaminated site in the Upper Colorado River Basin, Wyoming, United States - RVT95D214 (version 2) ... | reverse complement strand
CTGCACGAGACGATACTGCGCGGCACCATTCTGATCGACACCGCCGGGGCGGGGGTCGGGCAGGTCAACGGCCTGTCGGTGTTCGAGGTCGGCAATTTCTCCTTCGGGGAGCCGACCCGCATCACGGCGACCACCCGGCTGGGCGAAGGCAATGTGATCGACGTGCAGCGCGAAGTCGAACTCGGCGGGTCTATCCATTCCAAAGGCGTGCTGATTCTTTCCGCCTTCCTCGCCGCGCGGTTTTCCACCAACCGGCCGCACTCGCTCTCGGCGAGCCTGGTGTTCGAGCAGACCTACGGGACGGTCGAGGGCGACAGTGCGTCGGTGGCCGAACTTGCCGCGCTCATGTCGTCGCTGGCCGAACTGCCGATCAGGCAGTCGCTCGCAGTGACCGGCTCGGTGAACCAGCTCGGGCAAATCCAGGCGATCGGCGGCGTCAACGAGAAAATCGAAGGTTTTTTCGACATCTGCAAGGCCCGCGGCCTCAGCGGCGAGCAAGGGGTGTTGATTCCGGCTGCAAATATCGAGCACCTGATGTTGCGCGGCGATGTCGTGCAAGCGGTGGCGGAAGGAAAGTTCCATGTTTACGCGGTCGAAACAGTCGATGAGGCAATGGAGCTTCTGACCGGCGTTGTGGCCGGCGCAGCCGACGTGGCGGGCAACTGGCCGGGGGACAGCATAAACGGGCGCGTCGCGCATCGGCTGCAACAGTTCTCGGCGTTGCGGGCCGCGTTCGCCACCGGCGGAAAGCCGCGCCGCCGCCCCAGCGCCAAGGATCAGAAATGAACCCCACCGCGCCGAGCGTCCGCTCGCGGGTGATCGTCGCCGTCGGCCCGGCTGCGCCGGATTCACCGGCGCTCACGGCGGCGGCGCAGCTTGCGCGGTCCGGCGGCGCCGAACTCGCGGCGCTGTTCATTGAGGACATCAATCTGCTGCGCCTTGCCGAGCTGCCGTTTGCGCTCGAAATCGGAACGGCTTCCGCCACCATGCGCCGACTCGTCGTATCCGATGTCGAGCGCGCGTTGAAGCGTCAGGCCGACGAATTGAGGCGCACGCTGGCCGAGATGGCGCTCGTGGTGCAACTCGATTGCACATTCGGGATGGCGCGGGGACGGCCTGTGCGCGTGTTGCTCGAGGCCGCCGGCGAAGGCGACCTGGTGGTGCTGGCGAGCGGTGTGGTGCGAACGTTTGCGCATGCCGAATTGGCGAGTGTCATGCGCAGCGCGCTGAACGCCATATTGCCGGGCACCAACCCGCGCCGGGCGCGACCGGTGGCCGCGGCGCTGCAGCCGGGGCCCAACGCATTGCGGGTGCTTGCCGCCGCACAGCAGCTTACGCAGGCAAGCGCCGCCGGGCTGATGCTGTTTCTCGCCGGTGAGGATGCGGAGTTTCCCGCCATGGTGGATGCCTGGCTTGATGAGCGGGGCATCACCGCGCGCATAACGCTATTGCCCGACCTTGCGCCGGCGCAAATCGCCAAACTCGTTGCCGACGAAGATTTGAACGCGCTGTTCTGGCCCGGCGACGGCGTGCAGGAAATGGCGTCCGAAGTCGAAGCCCTGCTCGATGCGATCAGCTGCCCCATGATCGTGGTGCGTTAGCAGCCTGTCGGACTTGGTCCCATTCTCCGGAACACGTAGCGTTAATGGATCGCTGTTAATCGATGCGTTGGCGCCAGGCTGCTTAATAAAATGCTTTGCGTGCCGAAACGCTGTGCTGGCCGAAACAAACGGCACTTGCAAGGTGTCCTTTACACTCCATTTTGTGCTTTTCATTTTAGAAGCTTGCCGGACTTGGGTCCGGCAAGCTTCTAGCGCCTGCCTGAAGCAGGGACCGCCGCACTTCCTCGATGCCCTCCTGCGACAGTGGCGCTTGCGGCGGCAGCGGGTCTCCGACGTCATAACCCTGGAGCCGCAGACCGCCTTTAATGCAGGCCGCCAGATTGTATTTTGCAAATACCTGATTGAAAGTCCATAAACTGCGCTGTACCGCCATCGCCTTTTGCCAGTCGCCGCGGCGACAGAGGTCGTAAAGCTCAACACTGTGCCGGGGAACAAGACAGGCCGGCCCCGCCATCCATCCGACGCCACCGATGAGCATGACGCAGGCCGGAATGTGCGCCGATGCCGAGAACACCTGCATTCGGCCCTCTACGCGGTTGATGATCGATAGCAGGCGCCCGGTATTGTGCGAGGCGTCCTTGATGTAACGAATGTTCGGAATACGGCTCAGGCGTTCGATGACCGGCAGGCTCAAGTCGGAGCGCTGGAAATTCGGATTGGTATACAACACCACCGGCAAAGCGACGGCCCCGGAAACCGCCTTGAAGTAGGCAAATACACCTTCATCAGTTATCGGGAAGTACGCCTCAAGGATTGCCAGGATGCCGTCGCAGCCCAGCCGTTCCATCTCACGCGCCTGGAACACGCCATCGGCAATCGTGGTGGCCGCCACACCCGCCACGACGGGTACGCGGCCTTTCGCTGCAGCGACGACCACTTCGACGATCCGCCGTCGCTGCGGCCAGTTCAGGTAGGCGAACTCACCCGTTGAGCCGAGCGGCGTCAGTCCGTGCACGCCGGCGGCTATGAGATCATCGCAGAGTTGCGCGAGAACATCGCTTTTGACGTCGCCGGATTCGCTGAGTGGCGAGACGAGATAGGGGAAAACGCCGTGAAACACTGCTTCGGCCATCGGAGTTTCTCCTTACCGTGAAGGTGTGCCGGGAATCCGGACAAAACGTAACAGGCCCGGCGACTTCCGGCGGGCAACGACGAACGGAGGCGGGCATGTTTGCAGATCAACCCGGCCGGCCGTCGAGCCGGGGCTGTGTCAGCATCGGCCAGTAGGCGACGGTGAAAATGGCGAAGGCCGCCGACCACAGCACCCCGGACAGTGCGGCTCCCGTGATGTGTGCAGCGGGCACCGCGATCGGCAGCAGCACGCGCGCAGCAGCCGCGAGCTGGATCAGCGCGTAGCAGGCAGTCTCGGCACGACCGGCGACAAGCGGCCGCCCGGTATGCCCGAGCGCCGAGCGCGTCATCATGCCGAGCGTGAGTCCGCCGATGGCGCCGATGGTGAGCGCGTGTGTCGCCAGGTTCGGCGCCACCCAGTCGAGGCCGGCCGCTGCGCGCAGCGCGAGATGCACGACGATCCAGGCGTAGGAAGCGTGCAGGATCCACAGCAGCGGTTGACTGCGCGTTTTTAACGGGGCCCACAGCGCAAGCCGCAAGCCGTGCGCAACGGCGGCCACAGCCGCAAGCGCCGCGGCGAGTCCGGTTTGCCCGGCGAGGTCCGCGGCGAGCAGTGCGAGCACGATGCCGAGCGCAACCCATTCGAGCGCGGGCAGGCGGCGCGCATTTGCCCCGGGGACCGCATTGTTGGTGAACATCGGCACCACCCGGCCCGCCATGACCACCATGATGAACAGCACGACGTCGAGACCGACCGCAAGCGCGCTGTTCGCGGAAAACGGTGCGACGTCCTGCAGCGCGGCATAAAAGGCGAGATTCGCCAAACCGAGCGCAAGCAGCAACGCCACAAAGAAATAATTGCGCCGGTTGCCGCTGGCGGCGAGCGGACGCGCGATGCCGATCGCGGCGCCGAGCGTGAAGAGAATATCGGTCAGCGCCGCCCATGCCGGCCACGGCGTCAGCACCAGCACGCGGCCGGCAAGCCAAAGCGCGGCGAGCGCGGCAAGCGGCGCGCCGGCCGGTGTCGGCTGCTGCGTCCAGTTGCGCACCGCTGTGAACAGAAACCCCACGATCACCGCGAACGCGTAGCCGAACAGCATTTCGTGCGCGTGCCACTGCGGCCCGTGCAGTGCGATGGCGGAACCCAGCCAGCCTGAAAACTCCGCCACCCACAGCAGCACGCTCAAGGCACTGAACGCTCCCGCGAGCAGATAGAATGGCCGGAATCCGAGCGCGAACACTGCGTATCCTCGAAAACCCGGTGAGGGTTTTCCCGCGGGGTTGTGGGTGGTGGCGGAGTGAGTCATGGGTTTGCTTTGCCTCATGGAAAAATCAACATAATGCTTTCATTATCGCCGAGTCCTTCATTCGGTTGCTTGATTTTCATCAAGCAGCAACACATTCGCGTTTGACCATGCGCCGGTCATGGATAACGCGGCCCGTGGCGTCCGATCTCATCCCGATGGGCCTCGGCGGTCATGCGGGTGTCTGAGGAACGTGCTGACAAGGCATGCCGGATTCGGTATAAATAGCCGATGATCCTGAGTGTTATGCATGACGGTGCGGCTTCATCTGCGCAGGCTGAGCCATGAGCCCGCCCGCGACTCGCAATGCGGGCCGGAGTGCTTTGTCCGACGAAATAGCATTTGGCAAACCGGCTGGCGGTTGGCGCCTGCGCGTCTACACCATCATTTTCGAAGCCGACACCCGCGCCGGCTGGCTGTTCGACGTGGCGCTGATCACCTCCATTCTGGCGAGTGTCGGCGTGGTCATTGTCGACAGCGTCGGGAGTCTTGCCGGGCGGCACGGCTCGTTGTTCAACGTGCTCGAATGGATGTTCACCCTCCTGTTCACCGTGGAGTATGTCGCGCGCCTTTCCTGCGTGCGGCACCCGCTGCGCTACGCGACCAGCTTCTTCGGCATTGTCGATCTGCTGGCGATCCTGCCGTCGTATCTGGTGCTGTTCATTCCCGAGGCGAACCTGCTGCTCGACGTGCGCGTCCTGCGGTTGTTGCGGATATTCCGTATCTTCAAGCTGGTGGCGTATGTCGGAGAGTTTCGCGCGCTCGGCGTGGCGCTTGCAGATAGCCGTCGTAAGATATTGATTTTTCTATCAATTGTTTTGATGATCGTGCTGTTGATGGGCACCCTGATGTACGTCGTGGAAGGTCCGGAACACGGCTACACCAGCATTCCGGTCGGGATGTACTGGGCGGTGGTCACCATGACCACGGTCGGCTACGGCGACATTGCGCCCCAGACGGACATCGGCCGCCTGATCGCCTCGGTAATGATGCTGCTGGGCTGGGGCATCATTGCCGTGCCTGCAGGCATCGTCAGCGCCGAGATGACGGCGCGGCGTTTTGGCGCGCAGCAACCGACGACGCGCACTTGCCACGAATGCCTGAGCGAGGGGCACGAATCCGACGCGCGCTTTTGCAGGGACTGCGGCGCCCGCCTGCCGCCGTACGAGCGCGACTAGGCCCTAGCCCGGCATATTGATGACGATATTGCCGACGACGGTGCCGGATTCCTGGGCTTCGTGCGCGGCTATCGTCTGATCGAGCGTGAAGCGCGCGCCGATATTGTGCTGCAGGAAACCGCTGCCGAGCATGGCGCCGAGATCGGCAAGCGCGGCGGCGCGGCGCTCGGGCGGCAGGATGTAAACGAACACGAGATCGATGCCGACGCCGTTGGTCATGAGCGGGTAATAGGGCAGCACCGGCTCGGGAGCGCGCGAAGACGCGTATGCCGCGATCGTGCCGTTCGGCTTCAGCACTTTCACGCTGGTCTGGATATTCGCGCCGAAGTCGACTTCGACGATGTGATCGACGCCCGCGCCGCCGGTCAGCTCGCGCACGCGCGCGGCGACGTCCTCGCGGCGGTAGTCGATGATGTCGTCCGCGCCCGCAGCGCGCACCAGCGCCGCCTTGTACTCCGAGCTGATCGTGGCGATCACGCGCGCGCCGCCCCATTTGGCGATCTGCACGGCGTAGTGGCCGACTGCTCCGGCGCCGCCGGTCACCAGTATCGTCTTGCCGCCCACTTTGCCGTTCGAGAACACCGCGCGGTGCGCGGTCATCGCCGGTATCCCCATGCAGGCCCCGGCTTCAAAAGCGACGCCTCTGGGCAGCGGGCACGCGAGTTCTCCGGGAACGCAGCACCATTCCGCGCAGGTGCCGCCGGCGCGCCGCCATTGCGCGTTCCACAGCCAGACGCGTTCGCCGATGCGCAAGCGCGACACGCCTTCACCCACGGCGTCGATCACGCCGGCGCCGTCGCTGTGCGGGATGATGCGTGGATACGCGATGGTTTGCCCCAGATTGCCGGCGCGGCGTTTCACGTCCGAAGGATTGACCCCGGAGCTTGCAATCTTCACGCGCACTTCGCCGGGTCCGGGCCGGGCGTCGGGCAGTTCCCCGACGTTGATGACGTCGCGGGCGGTGCCGTTCTTTTCGTACCATGCTGCACGCATGTTCCACCTCGGTGTGTGATGTTACGGGCGGCTCAGTGCCGGGTCAGGCCGTGCGAAACGACTGGTCGAGTCCGCGCAGCAGCGGCAGGATGATGTCGATGGTAGGGGTGGGAACGCCCTTTTCGCGCGCAAACGCCTGCGTCTGTCCCAGCAGCGCCTCCACTTCCATCGGCCTCCGGTGGGCGACGTCCTGCATCATCGACAGGCGCACCCCCGGTATGCGGTCCTTGCGGCAGGACAACTGGTCCACGTTTACTTCAGAGCGCAGGTCCCAGCCGAGCGCCGCGGCAACTGCCAGCGTCTCATGCATGATGTTGGCCACGATGCGGCGCTGTTCGGGATCGGCGCCGAGGTCGGCGGGCGAGAGGCGCGTGAGCGCCGACAGCGTGTTGCCCGAGGCGTTGAGCAGCAGCTTGTTCCAGATCTCGCGGCGCAGGTCGGCCGACACGACTGCCTCCATGCCGCCGCGGCGGAACACCTCGGCGGTGCGATTGGCGCGTTCGCTGTTCGAGCCGTCGGGCTCCCCGATAGTGAAGCGGCAGCGTCCGACGTGCACGATCACCCCCGGCTCGACCAGGTCGTTGGGTGAATTGACGACACAGCCCAGCGTCCGCTCTCTGAGCTTGTTCCAGAGCGCGCCATCCGGATCGAGCAGGGGCAGCGGCCCGGGGCTGCCCGGCAGGCCCTGCGGCCACCACCACGGAATGCCGTTGAGCAGAAAAACGGCCCAACCCTTGGGCGCCAGCAATTTCTCCAGCGTGGCGGCGACACCGGGCAGCGCCGTGCCCTTGAGCGCGACGATCAGGAGATCCTGCGGCGGCAGCGAGGACGGATCGTCCGTGGCCACCGCGGGCCGGCCGCTGAGCTCGCCGCCGCCGTATTGACGCAGAGTAATTCCCTTCTCCTGGATGGCTTTCAGGTGAGCGCCGCGCCCGACCACCGATATATCGTCGGCGCCTGCGGCGGCCAGCCGCGCGGCGACGTGACTGCCCACTGCACCCGCGCCAAAAATACAGACTTTCATGACGGTCAACCCCTGCCGACGAAAGGCATTTTGGTCGCCATGATGGTCATGAATTGCACGTTGGTGCCGGGCGGCAGGCTCGCCATGTAGCGCACGGCGTCGCCGACTTCGCGCACGTCCATCATGGCTTCGACCGCGACGGTGCCGTTCGCCTGCTTGACGCCCTTGGCCATCCGCGCCGCCAGCTCGGTCATCGCGTTGCCGATGTCGATCTGGCTGCAGGCGATGTCGTACTTGCGCCCGTCGAGCGAGATGCATTTGGTGAGGCCGGTGACGCCATGCTTGGTGGCGGTGTAGGGCGCGGAATCGGGCCGCGGCGCATGCGCCGAAATCGAGCCGTTGTTGATGATGCGCCCGCCGCGCGGCTCCTGGCTCTTCATGTGCCGGAACGCTTCCTGCGCGCACAGGAACATGCCGGTCAGGTTGATGTCGACGACCTCTTTCCATTTCTCGTAGGTGAGGTCCTCGAACAGGATGCCGGGCGCGTTGATGCCGGCATTGTTGAACAGCACGTCGATGCGGCCGAACGCTTCCTTCGTTTTTGCGAACAGTGCCTTCACCGATTCCGGCTTGCTGACGTCGGTCGGGACCGCAAGCGCGTTCCTGCCGTTCGCGCCCGCATCCCTGACCGTCTGCTCCAGCAGCTCCTGGCGGCGTCCGGCCAGCGCGACGCGATAGCCGTCCTGCAGCAGCGCGAGCGCAGCCGCCTTGCCGATACCGGTACCCGCGCCGGTGACGACGGCGATTTTGTTGTGCGCACTCATGATTCAGCCTCCTGAATGGGATCGAGAGCGTGCATGGTAGCGCAGGATGGCGCATTTGCGAATGGCAAACCGCAGGTCGTTTCGCGCGCGGCGCCGGCAAGACGACGTGATCCTGCAGGCCCCCGGCAGGCTTGTCTGCGATGCCGCGAAGGGCCGCAAAAGCGACCCCCGGTCTCATTGATCTATATCAATCGTGACCCAGGCGCGCCGGGTAATATGATGCATAAAACCGAAAGCAGCGCTCTGCCGGCTACGGCGGGCGCCCGCGATCGTCCTCTGGCCGATGCATGATCTCCACTGACAATTCCACTTTGCTCCGCCGCCGGCTCAAGCCGGCGTTGCTGACGCTGCTCGCGGTGGCGGGAGTGGCGTTCGCCGCCCGCAACCTTATTCTCGGGACCCCGGTCGAGACTTATGAAGCGGCGCGCAGCGATCTCATTCAGACCGTCGTCGCGAGCGGCCGCATCATGACGCCGCAGCGCGTATCGGTCGGGGCCGTGATCACCGGCCGCGTCGCGCGCATTCCGGTGCAGGAAGGCCAGGACGTGCGCCGTGACGAGGTCCTGATCGAGCTGGACGACCGGGACGAACGCGCTGCCGTCGTGCAGGCGCAGGCGAATGTGGCGCAGGCGCAGGCGAAGCTGCGCCAGCTGCGGGAAGTAGGCTTGCCGGCCGCGGAGCAAAGTCTTATTCAGGCGCAGGCGAACGTGACCCAGGCGCGCCAGCAGTATGAAAGAAACAAGGATCTGAAGACCAAGGGGTTCGTCAGCCAGGCGGCGCTCGATGACGCGCAGCGCAATCTGGACGTCGCCGCAAGCCAGCTGCGCGCGGCACAGTTGCAGGTCCAGACCAACAAGCCCACGGGCAGTGACTACGCGCTGGCGCAAACCGCGCTGGAACAGGCCCGCGCGAGTCTGCGCATGACGCAGGCCCGGCTCGACTACACCGTGATCCGCGCGCCGGTGGACGGCACGCTCATCGGGCGCAGCGTCGAGCCCGGGAACATCGTTCAACCCGGCAAGGAGCTGATGCTCCTCGCCCCCGCAGGCGAGACCCAGGTCGTTGTCCAGATTGACGAAAGAAACTTCGCCCAGCTTGCGCTGGGGCAGCAGGCGCTGGGCTCCGCCGATGCCTTTCCCGGCCGGCGCTTCGCAGCCGAACTCGTCTACATCAATCCCGGCATCGACGCGTTGCGCGGCGCGGTGGAGGTCAAGCTGAAAGTCCCCGATCCGCCGGACTACCTGCGCCAGGACATGACGGTCTCGGTCGACATTGAAGTGGCGCGCAGCGCCAATGCCGTGGTTATTCCAACCGACGCCGTGCGGGATGCAGCCGGCGCGCAACCGTGGGTGCTGGCCGTCAAAGAACGTCGGGCGACGCGTCAACCGGTGAAGCTGGGGTTGCGCGGCGATGGCCGCGTCGAGGTGCTGCAGGGCGTGGCGCCCGGCGACCTGCTGATTCCGTCGACCAATGCTGCCATCGTTATCGGGCAGAGGGTGCGTGCCGTCGCAGCGTCCCGGGGCGGCGCCCGATGAACCGGCTGACCCCCTTCGAGTGGATCGCCGCGTTCCGCTTCATGCGCGAGGGCCTGATCCAGACCCTGCTCATCGTCCTCGGCGTCGCCCTCGGCGTCGCGGTGATCGTGTTCATGTCGGCCCTGCTCTCCGGGCTGCAGGCCAACATCGTGCGCCGCACGCTGAACTACATGGCCCCCATCGTCATCGTGCCGCCCGACCAGGTGGCGCGCCCGTTGCGCGCCGGCGAGGCGGCCCAAGTGGCCGCGCAGGTGCAGCCGCGGTCGCAGCAGCTGCGTTCCATCGACCAGTGGCAGAAGGTCCGCGCGCAGGTCGAGCAGGTGCCGGGCGTCATCGCCGTGACGCCGGTCGTCTCCGGCCCCGGCTTTGCCCTGCGCGGCGACGCCAACAAGGCGGTCACGATCACGGGGATAGAGCCGGAGAGCTACTTCCGGGTGATCGCGCTCGCCGAGAAAATCGTTTCCGGCAGGTTCAGCGTCGGCACTTCCGACATCATCATCGGCATCGAGCTCGCGAAGGACCTGGGCGCGAACGTCGGCGACAAGCTGCGGTTGACGACCGCCACCGGCGCCGCCGCCACGCTGACCGTCATCGGCATCTTCGATTTCGGCAACAAGGGGGTGAACCAGCGCAACGTCTATATCGGATTGCGCGTCGCGCAGAATCTGCTCGACCTGGTCGGCGGCGTCTCCAGCATCGAAATCAAGGTGAGCGAGCCGTTTGCGGCAGAGCAAATCGCGCAGACGATACAGGCCGGGACCGGCCAGCAGGCCGACAGCTGGATCAAGACCAACGCGCAGTTCTTCACGGCGATGGCGGCCCAGACGCTGTCGAACACGGTGATCCGCTTCTTTGTCGGCCTCACGGCGGCGCTCGGCATCGCCAGCGTGCTGGTGGTGTCGGTGGTGCAGAAGTCGAAGGAGATCGGCATCCTGCGCGCCATGGGCACGTCGCGCGAGCAGGTGCTGCGCCTGTTCCTGATCCAG
>Ga0299912_10005419_pt1 | contig 10478 bp, 7 predicted proteins | sample RVTome_2_FD_207667 | JGI IMG/M metagenome (GOLD analysis project Ga0299912, IMG submission 207667) | Soil microbial communities from uranium-contaminated site in the Upper Colorado River Basin, Wyoming, United States - RVT95D214 (version 2) ... | reverse complement strand
GCGATGACATCGCACATCGAATGAAGGATTTGTTCCCGGCTATGGCCGAGAAGGTGGTGATGATTCCGAACGGAGTCGATCCTGCGCCAACACGTAATGAATCTGGCGATGACGTGGAAAACGGCATCGTTCGTCTGGTCATGGTGGGCAGCCTTGTCCGGGGGAAATCCGTTCAGACTGCACTGCATGCCCTGGCCCATTTACCAGAGGAATTCTTGCTCACTGTTGTGGGCGACGGCCCGGAAAAGGAGGCGTTGATCGCACTGGTCGCTAACCTTGGAATAGGAGAGCGTGTACGTTTCATTGGTCGTGTCCCGCCTGAGCAGGTACCCGGTTGGCTCGCGAAAGCCGATGTATTGGTGATGACCAGCCGCAGCGAGGGTCGCCCGAATGCCGTACTCGAAGCCATGGCCGCGGGGTTGCCCGTGGTGGGCAGTGACATTCCGGGAATACGTGAGCTAGTTACCTCCGAGGTGAACGGCATGCTATTTCCCGTTGGCGACTGCAATGCGCTCGTCGCCTGTCTTCTTCCGTTTCGGGACCGGACACTCCGTTTGCGTCTTGGCGAGGCCTCGCGCCGTTCGATCGTCGAACGTGGCCTGACCTGGGAAAACACCGCAGCACTTTATATGCGCCAATTTGAACGCTTGCTCGCTGGAAGAAAGTACTAATGTGCGGCCTCGCTTTCTTACTTGATCGTCGCATCCCTCTGGCTCAGGCCGAGCAACGCATGAATGTCTGTCTTACGACGATGCACCACCGCGGCCCGGACGATAGTCGCATCGAACATGCAGGCGATGCCCTCCTTGGTCATCGGCGGCTTTCCATCATCGACCTTGCCGGAAGCCGCCAGCCCATGGTGGATCCCCGCGGCCGTTACGTGCTCGCCTACAACGGAGAAATCTATAACTATGCCGAAGCCCGCAGCCGCCTCGAAGGCCGCTGGACCTTCACGACTCGGGGTGACACCGAAGTGCTGCTGGCCGGGCTGGTGCTGGAAGGTGCGGACTTTCTCGACCGGCTGGAAGGCATGTGGGCCTTCGCTCTCTGGGATGCACAGGAACGCCGGCTGCTGCTCGGGCGGGACCGCATGGGCAAGAAGCCGCTCTTTTTCCAGTTACTTCGAGGTGGTGGGCTGGCCTGTGCCTCCGAGTTACCTGCCCTGCGAAAACTGAACGACGAGCCGTGGCACGAGGACGAACACAGCACCGCCGATTATCTGCGCCACGGCTACCCCATGCCCGGCTACACGGCGTGGCGCGAAGTGCGTGAAATTCTGCCCGGCCATGTTGCAAGCTGGCAGCCGGACGGCGAACTGCAACAGAGGGCGTGGTGGCAGTTGCGCCCGCGCAGCTTCGAGGGCACACGAGAGAGCGCCGCCGCGAAGCTGCGCGAGGCGTTCGTCGCCGCGGTCGAACGGCGGATGGTGGCGGACGTGGAAGTGGGCGCCTTCCTCTCCGGGGGCGTCGACTCCTCTCTTGTGTGCGCCATCATTCGCCAGGAACTCGATCGGCCGCTCAAGACCTTCACCATCGGTTTTGAAGAGGCCGCCTTCGACGAACGGCGCTATGCGCGTCTCGCATCAGATGCGTTCGGCACCGATCATCACGAAGAAGTGCTCACCGGCTGGGATGAGGCGGAACTGGAGCGCCTCTTGCTCGATCACGTCGGCCAGCCCTTCGCCGATGCCTCGTTGCTGCCCACCGCGATGGTTTCCCGTGTCGCCGCAAGGCAGGTGAAAGTGGCGCTCTCCGGTGATGGTGGTGACGAGCTTTTCTCCGGCTATCAGCGTTACCAGGCGCGCAACATCCTGCGCTGGTACACCCGGCTGCCCAAGGGCCTGCGGCATCTGGCCGAAAAAGCCGTTCGCGCCCTGCCGGAACCCACCGCCCATCACAGCCGAAGCATTCTCAAGAAGGCGCATCTCTTCATGGACATCGTGGCGCGCCAGCAGGCGGAAACCCCTTACTTCGCACCGCTGATGTTCGACCCCGCACATCTGCGCCGGCTCGCGCCGGGGCTAGAAGGCATGGGCCATCCTCCGCCCGGCATCCCGGAGCAGACGTTCCCTGACGACATAACGCGCATGATGCTGGCCGATGCGTTGATCTATCTGCCGCAGGACATCCTTGTCAAGGTAGATCGCGCCAGCATGGCGCACTCGCTGGAGACCCGCGCGCCATTTCTTGACCGGGAAGTGGTTGAGCTCGCCTTCTCCCTGCCACGCCGCTGGCACCGGCATGGTGTCAGCGGCAAACGGATGTTATTTGAGGCCTTCTCAGACCTTCTGCCTGCCACGCTCTGGCGCCGGCGTAAGCAGGGCTTTGGTGTGCCGATACATGCCTGGTTTCGCGGTGAACTCGGCACACGACTGCTCTCGCTGGTGCAGGAGAATAAAAGTGCTCCTCTCTCAGCGAATGCAGTCCGTGCGCTTGTTGCCGAACACCGCCAGGGTAGCCGTGACCATGGTTATCGGCTCTGGGTGCTCTACGCTTACCTGCTTTGGAGGCAGCAGAGTTCATGAGTCATGTTGCCTTGCTGCTACCGGATCTTGAGTTGGGAGGTGCCGAGCGCGTTATGCTTCTGTTGGCCCGCGAATTCGCCGCGCGCGGCCATCATGTCGATCTCGTCTTGCTACGCGCCTCGGGACCGCTACTTACATCCATCCCCGAGGGCGTGCGTCTGGTAGACCTCGCTGCGCAAAGTCATGGCTTCGGCCAGTTGGGGTTTAGTCTCTCTTCCGTGCGACGACTTGCTGCGTGGCTGAAAAGGGAACGGCCGGATGCGCTGTTGAGCACCATCACCGGTGCCAATTTTGTTGCGGTGCTCGCGAGAAAAATGGCGGGCATACCTCTGCGGCTGGTAATACGGGTAGCCGGTTCTGTGAAGTTTGTCAGCAGTGCCCTGCGCCTTTCCGCCATGCGCTGGCTTTATCCACAAGCCGATGCCGTCATTGCCCTCAACCCGATTATGGCGGAAGACCTGGTAGAAAGAATCGGTGTTCCCATTTCGCGGGCTCATTGTATCCCAAACCCTCTGGATACCACTTTTATACGAGAGCAAGGGCAGGCTCCCATTACACATCCCTGGTTGGATAACCAGCAACTTCGTGTTGTCCTTGCAGTCGGTCGTCTGGTTCCAGAGAAAGATTATGTCACCTTGTTACGTGCTTTTGCATTGCTGCCACAGAATCTTTTTGCCCATCTCATCATCATAGGAGAGGGGTCGGAACGGGCAGTGCTGGAACGTTTGTCAAAAAAACTTGGAATTGCGGAGCGTGTGCAACTAGTTGGCTTAGATGTGAATCCATGGCGTTGGATGGCGCGAGCTGATCTGTTCGTGTTGTCTTCCCGTTGGGAGGGATATCCGAATGTATTGTTCGAGGCACTGGTGTTCGGATTGCCAGCGGTTGTGACCGAATATGATGCATCCGTGAATGATTTGGCGGCTCGTTATAATTTCGCGGTTGTGCCGGTTGCTGAGCCACCAGCATTGGCTAAGGCTCTGGAAGCAATGCTTAGAGAAGGTATGTTGCCAGATAAATGCATCCCATGTAACGAAACGTCAGATGCAGTAGAAAAGTATCTTGGCGTATTAGCATTTCATCTTTTGGCATAGTAGACCATGATCGTGAAGTCATCCTGAAAGCGAAATAAGATCACTGTCCAGAGTTATCAGCAATACTCTTTCTCTGGTGCTCGTGTTTCGGCAGTGGTTCTGTCAGTTGCATAAATAGTTCAAGATATTTTACGGATATTCGTTCTATATCGAATTCAATTTCAGCCTTCTTTCGCGCCCTTTTACCCATTTCGTGCAGTCCGCCATGCCCCAAATCCAATGCCTCTCGAATTGCTTCGGCTAAAGCTTCTTCATCGTTGGTTGGAACAAGCCAGCCGATGTCATCGTCAATGATTTCTTCCGAACCACTTACGCGAGTAACTATGGCAGGGAGACCGTGAGCGATGGCTTCGAGCAATGCGCCTGACATACCTTCGTAGCGGGAGGGTAGTACGAATGCTTCGGCCAAGTGCAGTTGCCTGGATACTTCATCCGGCGGCAGGTGGCCGACAATCTGCACAAAATCAACAAGCCCGAGGTTACGAATTTGAGCCGTAATGACTGATCGAAGAGGGCCGTCACCAATGATGTCAATTCTGAGAATGGCCTGTTTATTTTTCAAATGGCTTGCGGCCAGCAATAATATGTCAATCCCTTTCTGGTCGGCCAGCCTACCAACAAATAGAAAGCGAACTTTTCTGTCGCAATCTGGTTTTGCTGGATTAAGCGCAGGAAGGATTACGCCGTTTGGGATACGGCTAACAAGCACATTGTTTATTCCGAGAGAGATAACCTCTTGTTCGATTTGTAGACTCATGGCGTTGATTGCCGTGAGGCCATTTCTAAGTAGCCAGGTCCAAAAATGCTTAAGGGGGGATCGAGAAATATATGAGACATCGCCGCCAGTTGATGCGCACGCTGGGCAGGCTATTACGGGTTGATGGAGTCGGAAGATGATTTTTGCGAAACTTGCAACGAAAGCTTGTTCGTTTAGGAAGCGACAATAAATTACATCGAACTTCTTTCGGTTTCGCCATAGGAGCCACAGTGTTGAAACTGCATAACTTGCGGCGCGAAGGGCACGATGTAGGCGAAATGTGCGAATGCGAATAATAGAGAGATTTTTCGTTTCAAAGGGTTGATTTGCATAGCCAGCGACAAGAACGCTATGGCCAGATGCGGCCCACTGGCGTGCCAAATTCAAGGCCTGTACTTCGGCGCCGCCGACAAGACCGGGGGGCACATTAGCTAGAACGAGAATACGCATGCCGCGACTTCTTAACGAGTGTGTGAAGCATCATCCAGGCGACTAGATATTGAGTACATGACAGGGCTACGGCTATTCCTGGTACACCAAGTATAGAGAAAAACAGTGCGCCGCCGATTAGGCTGAACAAAAATCCAACAAAGGACATGAAAATAAGCGACTGGGATAAGCCGAGTGTTATTAGACGGCGGCTAAAAATGCCTGTCATAATGAAGGCCGGTATTCCGAGCACAAGTGCTAGGAATGTATGCCTAACTGTATTTGCCGCTATTCCCATAGAAGGTTGTGTCCATATGCTGACTAACGGAAATGCAGCCCAGAGCAAAATTCCAATGATTAACCAGAGCAAGCTCCAGGCCATGGATACCCAGAGTATAAGTCTCCAGCCTTTCCTCTCTTGGTCCGTGCCATTCAGGCGTGCTAGATAAACTAGAGTAACATTTCCGACCCCAATAGTGGCGAGTGAGGCGACTGCCGCATAAATGCGATCAGCCGCTTCAAAGAGGCTGACGGTTCCCGCGTCACCGAATGATGCAATCCATCGTGCTGCCAACGGCGTGAGCCCTACGGTCGCCGATGCAAGAATCAGGTGTTGGGCCGTCTGAGGAAAAATCAACGGAGTGAAATTAGTATGCAAGCTTAGCCATTTACGTGCGAGGCACAAGAGAATACCTAGTCGGGCTGTGTCAGCAACGGCGAGTCCCGCCAAAAGCCAGTGTAGATTTGATGTATCCGGGCTCCAAAGCAAATAAATTGCAACGGGTATGATTCGTAGTCCCCAAACGAAACCCGGCATGCCGTATCTATGGTCGGCATTGAGCGCGGCTACTGCAGGTGCGGCTGTGAGGCCGCTAATTGCCATCACTGTAACCGAGGCAATACAGATAATGGAAGCGGATGCTGATAGCGACTCCGTAGTCAGAAGTCCTGCAACCAGTGCGGCAAGCGCACCAGCTATGATTGGCCAGCGGAGAAACATGTGCAGGCTGCGTTTCTCACCATTCTTTATGAATTCTGGCACAAGAGCGGTAATCGTTACGTTGGCAAGTGTGCCTTGAATAAAAAAAGCCACAGCCATAGCGAGAAAGAAATTATCTGTGAGCAAGTTTGTACCATGTACTGCAATAACAGCGAAGGGCAGGAGGAGATTTACGGCACGACCACAAATCTCACCCAAGGAAGAGATGCCGACACGAAGCGTGACGCGTTGGACTATTTTCCGCGACGAGCCCATACAGAAATCACATCACCACGTTGACCCAGTCTATCAGCAAGCCATAAAAGTGATTGAATTGCCCATTTGCGAAGTCCGGCGCCACGTTGCATACGGCGGCAAGTCAAAAAAGTTGTTAGCGAAAGCACTTCAAAATCGTGCATGTGAAGAAGCTGTGAGATGGCCGAGGGGGTAAAGAAATAATGGTGATGAATTGAAAAATCGGAGAAATTTCTTTGCTGGCCACGTAGTCTGTTGATCCGATCGAGAACGCCATCAAACTGGATCGGGACCTCGATGTAAAGCGGTGCACCAGGTTCGAGTATTTCTCTCATTTGGTTCAAAAATGTGTGTGCATCTGGCACGTGTTCAAGTACATGGCTGCAATGGGCGGCAGCATAGAGTTTTGTATTTGTTGCCACGTCGGATAGTAATCCATGGGTGACTGAAAGCCCTTTTTCGCGGGCTATTTTCGCGGCATAAGACGATGGTTCGACACCTTCCCCTTTGATGCCGTGTTCTTGAACCGAGACTAAAAATTCACCGGTTCCGCAGCCTATATCAAGAAGCCTGTCGGTTATTCCATAGGACAGAAAACGTTGGGAGATGTTCGCGTAACATGGACTTAGTTGTTGTTTTTCATCAGGGTAGGAGAGGCCTATCATCTTCTGTGTTTCATAGTAGTCCTTGTCATAAAAAGTCTTGTAGTCGCGTGGATCCGGGTAAGGAGTCATCCATCGAAGACCGCAGCCAGAGCATTGAAAAATGGTGTATTCCCTTGGCGCGTCGAATAAAGAAAGTTCGTCATATGCCTGGGGATCAGGTACTGCCGCGTGAACACATATAGGGCAGAGAATGGGGCTCACAAAATGGTTCCTGTTTTTACAACCAATATGTCAATAAGCAATATGAATTAAAAAACACTTAAAAAAACATCACACAGCAATCGCAAAGGACTACCGGAATATAAGCTAGATGTCGCCTGGTCGAATTCCTGCTCTTCTAAATACAAATTCGTTACATCCCAGCGACTGGCGGGTAATCAGTTTTGTCATGGTGAAACCACGCTCTGTATAAAACTCGAAGACTGTTTCGGGCTTCGCGGTTTCATAGGGATAGCCTCCTAGCCAGTCTATCCAGTTGTGGGTCAGAGACATGCCGCGATTCTTGCGATATTCGGTGTATCGGCGTTTAGGATTTCTTCTGCGGAGCAAATCGCCCAATAGGCCCATCATGGCAAAATAGGGAAAAAAAGCCAGTATGATGAACATCCGGCCTATGCGTCCAGAGCAGTACAGGCGTTTTACATTCAGCCAGAATTTGGAGATTAACTCCTGATCGTTATACAAGGCGACGAAGAGCTTTCCGTTTGGGCCAACCAAAGAAGTAATGTTTTTCATTGCCTGCCACATGTTGCCAGTGTGGTGCAGTACACCCCATGAATAAACGATATCGAATTGCCCGAGATGACTGAGGTATTCGGTGTCAAGAACCGAGCCTGTTTCGACTCGCCATGATGATTCGTTATCACAATAACGACGTCGCATTTCAAGAGTGGTGACGACGGATTGGGGGTCGTAGTCAAATGAAAAGACTTTTGCGCCTAGGCGCCACGCTGCGAGTGAAAACAGGCCGCTGCCGCTGCCTATGTCGAGAAAAGTAAGGCCGCTGAGGCGATCAAGCCCCAGCATGGTCTGAAGCGATGTTTCAGCTTCATGTATTCGATCATCATCCAATACTTCCAAGAATCGTGACCAGTTTTCACCGAACGCGAAACGTTCACCGCGACTGATTTCGGCTGATGGGCCATTGCTCTTCATGGTCATTTGTTTTGTGCTGAAGGTTTGTACATGAGTTGTGTAATTTGCTCGGAAACCAGGCCGATGAGAAATATCGTAACCGAGGCAGTAAGCAGGAATACGGTGGCGAGTGACAGGCGGCCTTGCATGGTGAAAGTGTAGCCATAGTAGGCAATGCCGATCAGGGCATGCAGCAAGGCTACGGGAAAGAACAGTTTTAACGGCGAATATAGGGTGCCGATTTTGAAGATGATTAATAGGAAACGCACTCCGTCTTTCATCAAACGAATGTGGCTCCTTCCTAGTCGTTTCGCCGCAGTGATGGGGATGTACGCTACCGGATAGCCGGCTCTGAAGAATGCCATAGTGCTGGTTGTTGGGTAGGAGAAGCCGTTAGGCAACAGATAGAGGAATTCTCGGAAGCGATCCGCCCGAACAGCGCGAAAACCGGACGTGAGGTCCTCAATTTTTTGCCCCGTCATATAACTCGCCAGTCTATTGTAGAAGCGGTTGGCGAGACTTCGGCCGGCGCTGGCTTGGGAGAGTCTATTGCGCGCGCCCACTACCATGTCAAAACCCGCGTTGATTTTTTCAAGAAAGCGGGGTATGTCAGAAGGGTCGTGTTGACCGTCGGCATCCATAAAAACCAGCACATCACCTGATGCTGCGCGAGCCCCGGCTTTGATTGCGGCACCATTGCCTAAACTATAGAGATTATTGATGAGCTTGACCGGGAATTGGCTGCATACCACCTGAGTAGCATCTGTCGAGCCATCGTCCACCACGATGATTTCCGCGTGTGAATATTTGGCGCATAAAACGGGCAGCAAAGTTTCGAGGTTTCGCGCCTCGTTTTTTGCCGGGAGGATGATGCTGAGTTTGCCGTTCATGGCACAGGTATTCATTGTGTCTCAAAGTCGATTTCAGGTGAGGGGATGTTTCGTCGCACCGATTCGTTACGAAGGTGGAAGCATTTTTGATTACTTCGAGCCAGTTTGATTTGCAAGGACGTCTTTAAATGGCATAAGCGCAGTTTCCCACTTGTCTCTCTTTAGTGTAAAGGCCGGCGCCAGAGACATGGCGTGATCAAGGCTGGCGATGGCTTCGGTGTATAGGCCGGCGCTGGCAAATGTGGCGGCGAGCAGCGTGGCCGTCTCCGGATTCGGACGTGCCTCAAAAGCGGCTTGTAGGTTGCGGACGGTGCTGTCCAGGTTGCCTTGTGTCGTGTAGATCTCTGCCAATTGGTGGTGTAGATGATGCCGCAATAGACTGGAGCTTTTAATCTTAGGATTCTCTAGGAGTGAAGTTATCAGTCGTATCAGTCCATCCTCGTCGAGTCCGGGACACCGCCGATCCTCAAGTTGAATTCGCAACCCCTCGGTCGCATTGGCGGTCGCCAGGCTGGGGTCGAGTTCGGGTGTTTTGGCGATAAGATCGTTCAGTATTGAGTGCAACTCGTCTTCCTTCACCAAGCCACAGCTCAACTGAAGAACCTGCACGGCCAAGTCAGAGGCTTTTGGATTGGCCGCACTGCTGCGCCGTATCACACGCAGGGCCGTGTACTCGTCCCCCAGCAATACATAACGTTGTGCCAAGAACTGACTGGCGCGGCTTGATGTCGGATGCGCGTCCGCCCATCGTTCGGCGGCTAGGCGCGGGTTTCCCCATAGGGTCGTCACCTGCCAGAGCAGCAGGGCGGCGACAATGGCAGCCGCGGAGACCGCGAGGCGCGGCCACATGGAGCGACTGCTCCACGCCAGTGCGAGCAGACCAGCCAGCGGACCCAGGCTCGGTAGATAGTTGCGGTGCTCAAAATACAATTCGAGATTGAACACCGTGGATTCCAGAAGATGTCCGGCGAGAAACCAGAACACGGCGAGCGCCAACCACGGCGCACGCTTGCGTACCGCCACAGCGGCGGTGAGTGCGCCGATCCAGCCGAGTATCGCCAGCGCGGCCAAGCTTCCGGTGGGCTGGAGCGCGGTTTCATCGTGGAAAGGCCCCATCATCGCAACGTTGGGGATTAGCAGTTGCCGGATGTAGTCCCAAAGGATCACGGGTTCTGCCAGCAGTCTCTCCTCCAGCGTGAAAGGACGCGAAGCGTAGCTGTGGGCGATGGATGACCAATTGATCGTGACATAGGTGATCAGCAGAAGCGCAGGTCCGACGAAGAAAACGAGTTGCCATACTCGCCATAGCCGGCGATCTCCGCACGGCAGGTGCGCCAGCACGGTGATGCTGAGGGCCGCGGCAAAGAAGGGCAGCAGTGCGGCATTCTCTTTGGCCAGGAGCCCCAAGCCTGCTCCGAGAACAAGCCCTCCGGTCATCCAGGTGTAGGCCTCACGGGGGTGCGAGGATAGAAGGCTTCGCCCCCGCACGAAGGCCAGCAGGCCGAGCAGTGTGAAGGTGGCTGCGAGCAGCGTCATGCGCTGAACCACGAACAACGATGTAGAGGCCAGTAAAGGATGCAATACCCAGATTGCAGTTAGCGCCAACGCCGGCCACACCGCGCTCGGGCGCGTGGAAATCTGTGTCTGAAGGCGCGCCACGCGCAGCGCGAGCCACGCGACGAGCAGGCCATTAAGTATATGTAAGAGGATATTAACGTGCCGGAAGCCTGCCGGGTTGCTGGGCCAGTCGG
>Ga0299912_10005418_pt1 | contig 10478 bp, 10 predicted proteins | sample RVTome_2_FD_207667 | JGI IMG/M metagenome (GOLD analysis project Ga0299912, IMG submission 207667) | Soil microbial communities from uranium-contaminated site in the Upper Colorado River Basin, Wyoming, United States - RVT95D214 (version 2) ... | reverse complement strand
AAAATCGTAGGTGTTATAGCGGAAGATGATAGATCCGGGGAGCCCATTCAGACGACTGCCAAAGCCGTGATCGTCGCTACGGGTGGATTTGGCGATAACCTCCAATGGATCAAGAAATATACCGGATATGAGTGGGGCCGTGATTTACAGTCCTTCAGAATCCCCGGCCTGGCAGGGGATGGAATCCGTATGGCCTGGGAGGTGGGAGCGGCACCAACCGAAATGAGAATGGAATTGATTTACCTCATGCCCGGGGAATTGGACCCCGAACTCGCAGAAACATTTCGCCAGCCGCACCTTTTGGTGAATCTCCTCGGAGAGCGATTTATGAATGAAGAGATCATGCCAAATCCTCCATTTACGGGAAATGCGATCTCTCGGCAAAAGGATAGGTCTGCTTTTCTCATTTTTGATGAGAATATCAAGAAACATATGGAGAGTGCAGGATTTGATGTCTTTCATGAGGTTTTCCCTTTTACGAAAGTAAGAGATCTTGATGCCTTGATCAAGACCGCCTTTGATAAAGGGTACAAAGATGTATTTATAGCAGACTCTCTGGAGGAATTAGCCGGTAAAACAGGAATTGATCTCAATGGATTGAAGGCAGCTGTAGAGGAATACAATGGATTCTGCGAAAAAGGTTTTGATCCCGTCTTTAACAAGAGACCTAAACTTCTCAGACCCATTAAGACCCCGAAATATTATGCCGGCAAGTTCTTGCCAGGCGCCTACGGAAGTCTCGGCGGAATTAAAATCAACTACAAAACAGAGGTGATGAGCAAGGATTGGAAGAAAATCCCAGGGCTTTATGCTGCAGGGACGGATGCCTGTTCCATCTACGGCGACACCTATGTCTTTGTCCTCCCGGGCAACACAATGGGATTTGCCCTAAACAGCGGGCGCATTGCAGGGGAAAATGCGGCAGAGTATATAAAAGCGGTCAGTAAACCCCATTAGATATTCAAAGACGCTTGGCTTATCCTCAATGAGGATATTAGAAAAGGGAGATGAGGATTTTCAAGGCATTCAAAATGCAAATCGGTGTTAAGAAGATTACCATATCCAAAAAGTGGGGAGGTGATGTCATTAAGGGAATTGTTGATGTACCCAGATGCTTATGATGATGGAGGCGGTAACCCTGGCCAAGGGCAGGATAGGCAATAGTTAGGGCCTTGAAAGAATCTTATTACCAACAAGCTCTTGAAAGGAATTTAATGTTATGAATGAAAAAATAGAAAAACCACAGGTCCCTCCCTTTGAACCATCTCCTGAGTTTCTGGCTCGCCAGAAACGAATCGAAGATGCTATGAGCCTGAAAATACCAGATCGCATTCCTGTGGCTCCGGCCGTTGTTCATTACTATCCCACCAGAGCCAAGGGGATCTCGAACAGGGATGCCCATTACCATATGGACCAGACCTTGGAAGTATGGAAAGAAACGACTGTCAAACATGACTGGGATGCAGCCCCTCACTTCGGATCAATAGCCCCGGCAAAGCCTTTAGATATTTTGGGTATTCAGCAGATCAAATGGCCAGGCGGTGCTCTTCCAGATGACCGGCCCTTTCAATGGGTAGAAGGTGAGTATATGCTTCAGGATGAATATGATGAGGTGCTGGCGAATCCAAACGGATTTGCCATTCAAAAACTGTGGCCTCGGGTCGCCACTACGCTGGCGCCCATAAGCGGTATGTCGCAAATGGAACCCCCTCCCCTCCTCTTTTTATCAAACTCATATACCCTTCCAGGTTTAATCGGTGGGATCGTTTCGCAACCTCCAATGGTCGATTTGCTTGAGAAAGCGTTGGAGTTGGCAAAAGAGACTGAAAACAACAATCAAATAGTAGCCGACTATTCCATGGGAATGATGAATATGGGGTATCCGCTCCTATTAGGGGGGGCTACATTCTGTGCCTTTGACTGGATATCAGACGCCTTGCGGGGAATGCGCGGTATTATGATGGATATGTACCAGGTACCGGATAAACTGCTCGCAGCGATTGATATGTTTATTCCATTAACGATTCATCTAACGGCCGCAATGGCTGAGCAAGCCGGCATTAAAAGGGTCATGGTTCCACTGCATAGGGGTTCAGCCGGTTTTATGTCTGACGAACAGTTTACCAAATTCTACTGGCCGAGCCTCAAGGCCCTTATACTTGGTCTGATTGATGCCGGTGTGATGCCGGTTGTCTTTATTGAAGGGGATTACACACCTCGGCTGAAATTCCTTCAGGAATTGCCACCTAGAAAAATTGTCTTGCACTTCGATAAAATCGACCGGAAGAAGGCCAAGGAAATGCTTGGTGATATTGCGTGTTTCTGGGGCAATGTGCCGGTATCAATCATGTGTACTGGCACAACTCAACAGGTTAAAGATGACGTGAAGGAATTGATCGACATCTTCGGAGATAATGGCGGCCTGATCATTGACAGCACCGTGGGGATACCCGATGAATCAAGACCGGAAAACATACAGGCCTTGACCGACGCCGTCCATGAATATGGGGTTTTTTAGAAAGCACTACGTCTCATTGCGGAAGCGAGGTTAACAATGCGTAAGACAGGTAGCGAGCTTTTTGGAGAAAGGCAAAAACGGATTCAGGATGCTATCGAGTTGAGGGTCCCCGACAGGGTTCCCATATGGCTGGGTGATTTCGGCTATTTCACAGTAAAGTATGTGGGGTTACCTGTGAAAAGGTTATGTTTGAAACCGACATGCTCTTTGCAGACTTTTCGCCCGATCCTTATTTCAGTCCCGGCCAGTCCATACCTGCGCCCGGGGGTGTCTTCGAGGCAGTGGGCAGTACAATGATAAGACTGCCCGGACGCCCCCTGTCTCCCCTCCATTCCCATCAAGCAGTTAAAAAGGAAGCTATGTATGCGGAGGAATATAATGAGTTCCTCGACGACCCCATTGAGTTTGCCATCAGGAAGTACTTGCCTCGTGTTTACGGAGTTTTAAAGCCCTTTGAAAAACTTCCCCCAAATCGCATTGTTTCTACCCGACACGATGATGAAGTAGTCGTAGAAACTTAATGGCTGGGCTTATAAACAATGATGGCGGTTGATAGGCTGTGGTGTGTGAAGAGTGTTTTAACCGTATGAGACGTTAAGGGTTATTCAAAAATTCAAAGAGGAGGGGCTTAATATGGAAATGCAATTATTAAAAATCATTTACTGTGTGGTAGGAGTTCTTTTTTGCATTTCAACCGTCGTATGGGCTAAGGACCTCAAACCCATTTCCCTGTCTCAACCCAAAATAGAGGGGGGTAAACCATTAATGGAAGCGTTAAGAGACAGACAATCAACAAAGGAATTTAGTCCGCAATCCATTTCCATGGAAATACTTTCGAATCTGTTATGGGCAGCGGATGGCATCAATCGTCCAGATTCGGGAAAGCGTACAGCGCCATCTGCAATGGATAGCCGGAACATAGATATTTATGTATTGTTGGCCCAAGGTGTGTACCTTTATGATGTAAAGGCTCACAGTTTGATCCCTGTCTTGGCAGAGGATCTCCGACCCTTGTCAGCAGGGCCGCAGGATTATGCCAAAGAGGCGCCGGTTCATTTGCTCTATGTGGCGGACTATGCAAAAATGAGTAGGATACCCGATCATTTTAAAAGGATCTTCTTTTCTGCCTGTAATACGGGTGTGATTTGTCAGAATGTTGGCTTATATTGCGCCTCCATAGGATTAGGAGGCGTCGTTCGGGGAAGCATGGATATCCCTGCGTTACATCAAAAGTTGAAATTAAGAGCTGATCAGGAAATCATGCTCAACCAGATCGTGGGCTATCCTAAGAAATAAGGATTGGGTTTCATTTAGCGACTCTACTGCCCCAGGTATCATAAAGCAGGCTTAGGTTATTGAATCGATTTTGTTTTTTAAAAAATTCTTAAAGGAGGCTAATAAAATGAAAAGAAATCTAGTAATCAGCTTAGCGGTAATGGTTGTATTCACACTTTCTCTTGTAGCTGTATATGCACAGCCGGCACCAACAAAGCCCGTTGAACTCATCTTATCTCATACCAGTCCGGCATCTTCTGGAATTGGCAAGATGGCCAAACAATGGGGTGATAGGATTGAGCAAAAGAGTGACGGCAGAATCAAGTTCGTGTATTACTGGGCTGGTACATTAGTACCTATTGCTGAACAGGTAAAAGGAATAAAAACCGGGACTACGGACGTTGCCCAGCTGGGTCCACTCAGCATTGCATCCTATATGCCCATCTCCTATAACGTCCCGTATTTACCATTCCTGGGTTTTCCATCTATGACTGCAGGCACCAAAATTTGGTGGGAGCTTTATAATAAGTTTCCAGCTATGAAGAACGAGTGGGCTGATGTAAAACTACTCGTATCCAGGATGATGCCTCCGGATCAAATCCACACCACCAAGAAAATGGTAAAAGTACCTGGTGATGTGAAAGGCATGAAGCTTGCCATTTCTTCTGCTCTCATATCCAAAGTGATTACCCATCAGGGGGGAGCAGCTACACCCATACCTCCCACTGATATCGCCATATCTCTCAGCACAAACGTAGTCGAGGGATGGATAAACCATTTCCCGGTGGCGATGATATTCGGCACTCTTCCATCTTTCAAGTACCATCTTGTCGTTAGTAACAATGATTATGCTGGTATCGATGCAGGCATGGATCAGATAATTGTCAACAAAGACAAATGGAACAAGCTTCCAGCGGATATACAGAAAATATTCGAGGAAGAGAGCGCCTGGTATCAGGAAGAAGCTATCAAGATGGATATGTCTGAAATCCAGAAGGCAATGAACGTGGCCAGAGACGCCAAGCACACAATTTCGTACCTGACACCGGAGGAACTGAAAATGTGGGCTGATGCTGCTGCACCCGTTCATCAGGAATGGATAGCAGATAATGAGGCTAAGGGTAAGCCGGCTAAAGCAATTTATGAAGAAATCAAGAAACTCATACAGCAGCATAAATAATCGAGAAGGCTCAAAGCGAACGATGAAGCTACTTGAGAAGGAGAAGGAATGAAAGCAATTAACTTTCTCAGCCGGGTAGCGTCGTATCTGGCAATGGTCACGGTGGGGGTGATCATGATGCTCACCGTGACCGATGTCTTTATGCGTTATGTATTTGCCCGACCCATCACCGGCTCAACAGAGACGATCGAATTTTTGATGGTGATTCTGATCATGAGCATAGTGCCGACTGCCATGAAGAATAGACATATACGTGTAGACATCCTAATGGAGCGGCTTACACCAAAAGGGCAGGCGTTTTTTGATGCCATTACAATATTTGCCGGATCATGGCTGGTGGTCATACTGGGATGGCGAGCCTTTATGGCATGTCTTTTTATGATAAGTAACGATGTCAGATCGCCGACACTTGACGTTCCTATATACCCCTTTTATGTAATTATGGCTATGGGCTTTATCTCTCTGTTTTTTTCCATGATTGTCATTTTTGTACAGAAAGTAATAGAGGTATTTAGAGCATGAGTCCGGAACTTGTAGGTCTTATTGGCGTCATGGTAATGCTTTTTTTACTCGGCACCGGCATGTGGATTGGCCTGGCGATGGGAATTGTGGGTTTTCTGGGTGTGTTCTGCATCAGGGGCTTTGAACAAGCCTTCAATATGGCAGGTTCGATACCCTATGAGAATATCGCTTTCTACACCATATCCGTGATGCCAATGTTTGTTCTTATGGGATTAGTTATATCGCAAACCGGCATAGGTTCTGATCTATATTACAGCGCACATAAGTGTATCGGGCAATTTCGAGGGGGTCTAGCGCAAGCAACCGTAGTTGCCTGTGCTTTTCTCTCGGCAATTAGTGGTACGTCCTGGACAGGCATAATAGTATTCTCTAAGACTGCCATGCCTGAGATGAGAAAATATGGTTATGACGATGGGCTTTCTACGGCCACGATCTCCTGTTCGGCCAGTATGGATATTCTGATACCTCCGAGTATCACCTTCGTGATGTACGGCATATTGACGGAGAATTCTATAGGAAAACTCTATATTGCGGGTATTATTCCCGGGGTGATTCAGGCGCTCTTCTATATGGCTACCATTTACATAGTCTGTCGAATGAATCCCAAAATGGGACCGGCTGGACCGAAGACGAGTCTGAAAGAAAAGATATTTTCGGTGAAAGACACCTGGGCGACGGTAGCATTGTTCATAGCAATAATGGGGGGGATATATCTGGGGGTTTTTACTCCAACAGAAGCGGGGGCGGTCGGTGCCTTTGGATCTATAGTTATCGCAGCTATCGGCAAGCAGCTTACGGTTAAGAGGTTAGTCAATTCTTTTAAGGAAACAGTGGTAATGACCGGCATGATATTGCTTATGCTGGTAGGAACTTTCATGTTTATGCATTTCATGGCCTTGAGCCGTTTGCCTTTTGCAATGAGTGACTTTATTGTGGGACTACATCTTCCAAATATGGTAGTTATGATAGCTATAATCCTGATGTATTTAATTCTTGGAGGTCCCTTGCCGGAGTTGCCGCTGGTTATGCTGACAATTCCAATAATCTATCCCCTTGTCATTGCCCTGGGTTTTGATCCTATCTGGTATGGGGTAATAATAGTCAGGATGATCGCTATAGGATCGATATCCCCGCCGGTGGGCAATAATATCTTTCTCATAAGCGGACTCAGTGGCGTCCCTCTGAGCACTGTGTATCGTGGTGTGATACCTTTCCTAATTGCTGACGTCATCAATGTGGCACTTCTGGTGGCATTCCCTATCCTTTCACTCTACCTGGTGAGGATGATGCAATAGAAGTGAACGTGATGCAAAAACGGGGTTCCAGTAGCAGATGTTTCAACCTAACTTTTCGATACCCATGAGTTCTAAAAGGATTAGAAAATGAGTGCAGAACTTGAGATAGTGAAGAAACTGTATGAGCGTAGCAAAATTGGTGAATGGCCGCTGCAACCAAAACAAACTATCTTTTGCTGGAAATGCCCCAAATGTAATGGCAAACTCAACAAGAAGTCGGTCAAGGCGCCACTATATGCAGAAGCGGGAGGGAACGAATTTGCCGACAGAGTGATTAATGATCATAACGTTCTACCTGGTCTATACAATATCACAATGAATCATTTTACCTGTTCCTGCGGTTATGAATATATCAGTGCGAAGCTTGATCAGGTAGAACTTTAAGAGGCTGTTGAAAAACGCCCATCTGCGGCGTTGCCCTCATCCTTCGTCGTTGCAGCGTACACGCAAGTACGCCTCATTCCTCAGGATTTCGGGCGCCTTGCATCTGGGCATTTTTGAGCAGCATTAGAAAAATTATTTTTTCAGCAATCTGTTAATGCTCTGTTGCAGATGCTACAGAGTGTCGACATTTCGGGTTGCTCGGGCAGAAAACGTGTGAGGGGGTTGTTGTGAAAAAGATTGCCATAGAAGAGCACTTCCATACCGAAGAGTATATAAAGTATTTGTACTCCAGAAAGGATTGGCCAAGGCGAGAGATTATAGAAGAAGAAGGCAAAAGGATAGCAAGAGAGTGGTGGTCGCCGACCAACTCCCGCCTCATGGATCCAAACCGCCCGAATCCGCTGACTGACTTGGGGGAAGGGCGGTTGAAGAGAATGGATGAAGCGGGAATTGATATGCAGGTGCTTTCGCTGTCCTTCCCGGGGGTTGAGTTGTTTGACGCCGCCGAAGGAACCGCTATGGCCAGAAGCATCAATGACGAGTTGTCCGGTGCGGTAAAGCGTAACCCGGATAGGCTTGCTGGTCTGGCTGCAATTGCCCCTCAGAACCCTGAAGCAGCCGCTAATGAGCTCGAGAGGGCCGTGCTCAAGTTGGGTTTGAAGGGAGCAGTGGTAAATGGGCACATCCGTGGAGAATACCTTGATGACCGGAAATACTGGGTCATTTTCGAGAGGGCAGAGAAGTTAGATGTACCGATATATATTCATCCCAAAATGCCACCCCCCGATATGATTAAACCGTACTTAGCCTACCCCGGATTAGCTAGTGCAATGCTGGGTTTTTCTGCCGAGGCAAGTCTTCACGCTATGCGCCTCATACTGAGCGGGGTCTTCGACAAGTACCCGAGACTGAAGATTATTCTGGGACATCTGGGAGAGGCGATACCCTTCTGGCTATGGCGTATAGATAGTCGGTGGATGGAGGAGAAAAAAGCCGATCCTTCGTCTGCCGCATTCTACAAGGACTATCTGAAAAGCCCCGCCCAATGTTTCAGAGATAACTTTTATATCACGTTGAGCGGGATGTTCTGGCAGCCTGTGCTGCAGTTCGTTTGCTCCGTCCTGGGTTCTGACAAGGTAATGTTCGCTACGGACTATCCCTATGAGTCGAGCCAACTGGCAGCGGAATTCATTGAATCAGTGCAACTAAGTAATACTGACAAAGAGAGGATTTGTTACCTGAATGCCGAAAAACTTTTGAGACTGTAACCATCAGTGTTACCTTTTTTAAAGCCCTATGTTGATTTGTCTGCTCCTTCATTTTTTTTGCGGTTGAACGATGAATTTCGAGACATCCGCGGGTATCTGTAACAGGGAGGAATAGGATGTTTTCGAAAGAATGGGAGACATCTAAACGGCAATACGATATCCTTCACGAACGGAATGTGGCGATCCCGGTAAGGGCCGGATTCACGATCGACTGTGACATTCTTCGGCCCGATTCTCCAGAGAAATTCCCTGCTATCCTCTGTCTTTTCCCCTTTCATAAAGAGGACCAGGTCAAGTCGATGATGCCGGTAGCCGTCAACCCTCGGGATGTGAGTATCGAGGGAGGAGACTATAATTTCTATGTACGTCGCGGCTATGCACAGATTTTTTCCAACGTGAGGGGAACGGGCAAGTCGGGAGGCCTCTTTGATCACCTCGGCGATGGCACCATTGAGGATATCTACGATATCATCGAATGGCTGGCAAAACAGCCATGGTGTGATGGCCAGGTGGCGACCTTCGGAACCTCATATTTTGCCATGACGGCAAAAAGAGTCGCCGAGCTTAAGCCTCCTTCTCTCAAGACCATCTTTGCGCCCTTCGGGGTAACTGACCAGTACCGCCACGCAATCTATCACGGTGGTATCTTTGCCTTCGTCTTTCATCAGTTCTGGCTCAAATCCCTGAGTAATTTACGAGTGAGAAAGGAATACCGCAACAAAATAGGAGAGAGGGCCTTTAACGAACAGATCGAGAAAGCCCTTCAGGATCCGGAGATCAACATCCATCCTGATCTTGTTGACGTCCTCAAGAACCCTGATAAGGGCAATAACATGTTTATCGTGGAGTACATCCTCAACTATCTCGATACAGAGCACTACAAGGAAAAGGCGGTCCGCTTCAATGTGGATGTCGATATACCAGGCTACTTCGGCGGCTGTTGGGCCATGCATTCCCTACACCTGCCCGGCGACTTCCAGAGCTTCGAGCACTGGAAAGGCCCGAAAAAGCTTACGATTGGTCCTCCCTACTACCTTGACCGCCCTGTATATCAGTACCATTACGAATCGCTTCGCTGGTTCGACTATTGGCTCAAAGGAATTGATACTGGGATTATGGATGAACCGCCGATCCATCTATTTATCCAAAATACTGGGGAGTGGAAAGCGGCCTACGAATGGCCCCTGCCGGAGACGATGTGGACAGAGTTTTATCTTCACAAAGATGGCCTGCTTTCCGAGCATGAGATCTTCACCGATGAAAGGGAATCGACCTTCAAAGATACCGCAGAGGAACACGGATCGCTCACCTTCATCACACCCCCGGTGGTGGAGAACACGGAAGTATGTGGCCCCATGGTGCTCAACCTCTATGCCTCAACCACCAATGTAGAAGTCCTCTGGTTTGTGAACTTCCTGGAAATAGATCCCGCAGGCAAGGAGCGGGTGCTGACCCGGGGTTGGCTCAGAGGCTCACAGCGGCGTATTGATCCGGGGAAATCACACCCATGGCAGCCTTATCATCCGCACGATAGGCGCGAGCCGCTTAGACCAGGGGAAGTGTATGAATTCAATATCGAGATTATTCCAACCGGAGTTTTATTCAAAGCCGGTTTTCGATTTGGTGTCCGGATCAAGTGCGCTGACAAAGATGATAAGCCAACCGATTTCCTGGACAACCACGGACTCGGGCATCTCTGGAGGGAGACACTGGCAACGATAACCGTATACCATAACGATCGCTATCCGTCTCATCTGCTCGTTCCCATTACAAAGGGAAACCGGATAGGGACGTTTATGTCAGGAGGTGTCCTCGAGTCAGATTCCCATTAAGGCCCAGGCATAATAAGTGGTGAGTTATCAAGAACCTGATCTGGGGAAAGGTGGCTGCAAAGAAAGAGGAGGAAGTAGAAAATGAAAGAAAAAAGTCTGGAAGAAAGAATTCAGCGGCTGGAGGACATCCACGAGATACAGAACCTGATGGGTAGACACGAGTATTATCATTCGGCAGGAATGCACAAAGAAGAGTTTGAGGAG
>Ga0299912_10005417_pt1 | contig 10478 bp, 11 predicted proteins | sample RVTome_2_FD_207667 | JGI IMG/M metagenome (GOLD analysis project Ga0299912, IMG submission 207667) | Soil microbial communities from uranium-contaminated site in the Upper Colorado River Basin, Wyoming, United States - RVT95D214 (version 2) ... | reverse complement strand
CCCTGTTTGCCGCCCGAATTCATCCGCTGCGAAAAGCCAACAGCCTGTCGTCAACAGAAATAAGAAGCCTGCATCGGGCTATTATCGACGTTCTGCAGTCGGCTATCACCAGCAAAGGCGCCAGCATCGATACTTATATTAGACCTGACGGGAGGTTGGGAACGGCGCACGATAACTTTAGAGTAGCTCATCGCGGAGGCCAGCCATGCCCGGTGTGCGGGACAACGATTGAGCGCCTGGCTATCAGAAACAGGGGCAGCTATTTCTGCCCTAATTGCCAGAAGATTTAGGATTTGAAATCATAGTCAATGCCGCCTTCAAACGTTTCAGGCACCGCTTTTTACCGAGCACTTCCATGGTCTGAAATAACGGCGGCGTCGCGGTTTTTCCGGTCACGGCCACCCTTAGCAAGCCGAAAAACACACCGGTCTTCAATTTGAGCTCCTCGGCCAGTGGCCTGAAAACTGCCTCCAGGGAAGACGCGTCCCAGTTCTTGACCTCTTTTATAGTCGCAATCGACGTCTTAAGAACTTTAGCGGCTTCAGACTTTTCCAACTTACCCGACAGCGTCCCGACCTCGTATTCCAGTTCGTCGGCAAAGAAGAAATCGCTCAACTGAGGCACTTCGGCCAGTGTCCTGGCGCGCTCCTGTACCAGCGGCATAATTCTGCGAACGTAGTCGACGTCCAGCGGACGTTCAATTTCGGCCGGCAGACCTTTCTCCAGGAATGGCATCGCCCGCTTCATAAGGTCCTCGATGCTCAAGCCTCTCAGGTAAACGCCGTTCATCCATGCCAGCTTGTCCTTATTAAAAACGGCCGCCGTCCGGCTAATACGTTCCAGGGAGAAATTATCCACAATCTCATCTCGTGTCAGAAGCTCTGTCTTATCGTCCAGCGACCAGCCGAGCAAAGCCAGAAAATTGAACAGGGCTTCGGGCAAATAGCCGGCTTCGATATATTCGGTGATAGATGTGGCGCCGTGGCGCTTACTCAGCTTCGACCGGTCCGGTCCCAAAATCATCGGCAAGTGGGCGAACTGTGGCGGTTGCCAGCCGAACGCCCGGTAAAGCAGGACATGGCGTGGAGCGCTGGACAGCCATTCATCGGCCCTTAAAACGTGGGAAATCTTCATCGAGTGGTCATCGACAATGTTTGCCAGATGGTAGGTGGGATAACCATCCGACTTAAGCATCACAAAATCGTCCAGAGTGTTATTTTCGAAGACTATCTCGCCGCGCAGCAGATCATCGAACGACGTCCGCCCCTCGGTGGGAGATTTGAACCGCACTACCGGTGTAATCCCGCTGGTCTCCTTTTCCGCGCATTCTGCGGCTGTTAAATTTCGGCAGAAGCGGTCATAACCTGGCGGTTGCTTGCGCTTCATCTGCTCCTGGCGCATCGCCTCCAGACGCTGTGGAGAGCAGTAACAACGATAAGCGCTGCCCTGTTTCAGTAGCATATCTGAAGCTTCGTGATAAAGCTCCAGCCGCTGTGATTGAAAGTACGGTCCCTCGTCCCAATCAAGTCCCAACCACCTCAGGCTGTCCAGGATAACTTCCGTAGCGCCTTCTACTTTTCGGGCGACGTCCGTGTCCTCGATACGCAAAATAAAAACACCACTGTTATGGCGGGCAAATACCCAGTTGAACAGGGCGGTCCTGATATTGCCCAGATGAGGGTAGCCGGTCGGGGATGGGGCGAATCTAACCCGGATATTATTTTCAACCATAGCTGGCGTGGCCTCGAGCATAGGGTCCGGTGAGAACCAACTGTCTTACCGGCAGCTTGACTACATAGGTATCGGCAATCCTGTCGTGAACTCCTTGCTTGCGAGCGTCAAAAGCCACCCAGACAAAACCCAAAAACAAAGTCAGCGTGGAGACTATATAACCGAGGCAGCGGCGGACCGCACACTGCCACTTCACGGGAGAGCTGTCGGTGCGAATAATCTTTATTCCAACGGCCATCTTGCCGGGCGTCTGTCCTCTCCATACCCAAAAACCCAGCCAGTAGGCAATCGATATAACCACAATAGCAGGCGCCCATATGGCGGGCAATGGAAAGAAATAAGCCAGGGCCGCAACAGCCGCACCCAAAATCAAGAGGTCAATAACGCTTGCACCGAGCCTGATCCAGAATCCAGCGTACTCTAAGGCAAACTCTTTTGGCTTCTTCTCCAACCCTGGTTCCTTCGAAAAACGGTAGCCTTAACCTCATTCTCTGGATTTACTCGTATTAGCCCGTGCTTAACAGGTTTAACAGATGGATAGAACGAAACAACTCGGGGCAGGTGCCGGATTCTGAGCAAATGCTATTTCTTGGTCAGGATACGGTACATACCTTCGAGTTCGCTGAGGCGCCTTTTCAGCCGGTCTGCCAGTTGTTCAGCCTGCTTCAGGGCGTTTCTGACATCTTCCATATCGCTCTGAATTTTGAACAGCATTTCATTACGCTTTACGGCCGAGTCAGCAGCAAAGGTCTCCAGATTACCGAATTCGCCGGACTTGTCCATTATCTGGGAGTACAAGTCCCCTTCGCGCCCCATCTGGTCTTTACCCATTTTCTCGAAAGGTCTGTCAGCGCCCTTCATACCATACCTCTCTTAGCGTACAATTTAGCATATTGGTATATATTAAGCAATAGTAAAACAGAAGCCCACTATGGGCTTCGTGACAACGACACCAGGCAGTTCTTGAGATCCCGCGGCAGGTCACAGGTGAATTCCCTGTACTGCCCGTCGACTAATCGAAAACCCAGACGATAAGCATGCAGGAACTGCCTCTTCAATATCGATGACCTGACGCCATATTCAGCGTCACCTACCACCGGGTAGCCAATGGCCGCCAAGTGTACCCGTATCTGATGAGTTCGCCCGGTTTCTGTTGTTATGTCAAGTAACGTGTAGCCTTTGAAGTATTCCTTTACCTTGAATCTCGTCCTGGCGTGTCTACCGACTGAAACTACAGCCATGCGCTTGCGGTTAGACGGGTCACGGCCGAGAGGGGCATCTATGATGCCTTCGCCCGGAGTCAATCTCCCCTTGACCAGGACCAGGTAACCCTTGGATACCGACCGGGCTTTGAACTGGTTCATCAGATACTGCTGGGTCCGGCCGTTTTTGGCGACAATCATCAAGCCCGATGTATCCCTGTCCAGCCTATGTACTATCCCCGGCCTCATCGTATCACCGAACGATGCTAAATCCGGGCAGCGGGCCAGTAGTGCATTAACCAGCGTATGCGCGGTGTGCCCTGGTGACGGATGAACCACCAACCCCGCCGGCTTGCATAAGACCAGCAGGTCATCATCTTCGTAAATTATATCTACCGGGATATGTTCAGCAGTCAGCGATATTTTCTCCGGGGGTGGAAGTTCAATATATATACTGTCGCCCGCGCTCAATTTCTGGCTGGCTTTGGCTGCCGAATCGTTGACTAAAATAAAGCCCTGCTTGATTAACCTTTGGAGAACGGAACGGGAGAGGTCGTGGTATTTTTCAGCCAGGTATTTGTCCAGTCGAACGGCTGGGCCAGCCACCGTCAGTTTTCTAACTTCTGTCTTTTGAGGTTCTGCCATCGGACTTACCGAATGTCGTAAATATGAACACTATCAGCACAATGCTGCCAACAGTTATAGCGGAGTCGGCTACATTAAAAGTCGGCCAGTGAAACTCTCCCCACAATCGAACGTCGATGAAATCCGTAACGTAGCCGAAGCGAAGACGGTCTATCAGGTTGCCCACTGCGCCACCGAGAACCAGACTCAATCCTGAAATCCCCAGCATATTGGATTTAGAAAAATAACGGTAAAACAAAAGAATAGCAACCACGCCGACAACGGCGATCAGGGTCAGCAGGAAAGCCTGGTTTACGAAAAGGCCGAATGCGGAGCCCGTATTCCTTATATTGGTCAGTGTTATCCGGCCGCAAACCGGTATGGTTTCATAAAGATTAAGGTTTGACCTTACCCAGAGCTTTGTTATCTGGTCTAAGGCAATTACACAGGCGGCGATGAGGAGGAACAGCGCCCCCCGCCAGCCGCTACCTTGGCGCCCTACCCCTGGCATCCTTCGCCCGGCTGGCTTTACATTGCAGGCATAAGCTGGCCTGAGGCAAGGCCTCAAGCCTGGCTAGCTCTATCGTATTTCCGCAAATATCACATATATCGTATATACCAGCTTCATATTTTTGCGTGGCATGCTCTACTTCTGCCAGTGCCATGTTCAATCTTTGTTCCAGCGCCATTCTCTTCTCCATCTCGAATGCTTCGGTGGCCCCCTCCTCCCTCTTGCCGAAGGGGCTGCCCTCGCGCTGCTGGCCAGCCGATTTCTCCTCAGCCTTCAGCCTCTGGAGTTCAGCCCGCAGTCGTATCCGCTCTTTCTTCAGTTGCTCATAGAGCTCGTTCAGTTTAGACATGGCATTAATCCGTTTTATGTGGTATGCGAATCATTCTAGCCCACGTTGAATACTAAAGCAAGCTAATCGAGCATCATACGAATCTGCCTAATAGTACTCACCGCCTGGCTGCGCCAGTGATTGTTTGCGAAAACAAAGGTCTTTTCGGCGAGAGCATTCAACTTATTTATTCTGGGCACCCATTCTTTCAGCTCATCTACCGAATAGGTGTAGTCATATCTTTCGTAAGCGTGTTCATGCTGCCACCATTTAGCCGTGTTGCGCCCGTGGAAGCGCACGTAAGCGACGTTGGTGGTAACCTCGGCAACAGGCGGCAGAAGATTCGGCAGCTGCGGCTCGTCGACGCAACAGAAACCGAGGTTGTGCTTCCGCAGCCAGTCGAACACCTCTGGTTTCAGCCATTGAACATTACGGAATTCGACGACCACCGGCAGGTCTTTCAGCTTCTCACGGAAAAGTTGCAGATATGCGGCATTCTGGCGGTCGGCGCCGAAGCTAAAGGGGAATTGGGCCAGAACACAGCCGAGCTTTCCGGCATCTGTAAAAGGTTTGAGCATGTCGACGAAAGCCTCAAAAACTCCGTTGTCTGGCTGTCGCTGGTGAGTCATTTCCTGGTTAGCTTTGACGGCAAACATGAAGCCTTCGCCTGTTTTATGTATCATCGATTCTAAAACAGACAGCCTGGGTATCGCATAATAAGTAGAGTTGAGTTCCAGAGCATTGAACTCACGAGCATAAAAACTCAGCCAGTCTCGCCTCTGAATGCCTTTGGGATAGAAAACACCAACCCAATCGCTATAGCTGAAGCCCGACGTACCTAAGTAAAGCATACCCTACCCTCAGATGCCTCAAAAAAAGATAAAAGATTTCAGGCCAAACGTCGCCCGTGGAACTGGGCTGCCACTGGTTTATTAGGAGATACGATCTATCGGTTAATAAGTGCGAGTACGCCCCACACAATAAGAAAGATGCCAAGAATCCACTGGACAAACGAAGGCCATATGAGAATCAGGATGCCGGCGACTATAGCTAAAATAGCCATGGTAGTCCCGCTTATAGTAAAGGTCTTCTTAGCCATAATATTTTCCCTCCTTGCCGCACATATTATTTATTTTGTCAGATACTGTCAATACATATTAAATACATTTGAAGGAATAAATAAGCGGCGGCCCGTTTGATAATTTCAACCAGTCCGCCGCTCGAAATGCAAAATTTTTGCGAGGTCTTACACCTCTCTGAACTCGCCTTCTACGGTGCCCTCCTCACTGCCTCCCGAAGGTGGCTGTTGACCCTGTCCACCTGCTTCTCCACCTGCCTCTCCACCCGGAGGAGGCTGCGCACCGGCCTGCCCATAGACGGCCGAGCCGATTTTCTGCATGGTGTTGGATAGGTCCTGCGTAGTGCTCCTCATATAGCCGGCGTCGGTGCCTTGAAGGGCTGAACGTACGGCAGCTATTTTGCCTTCCAGCTCCTGTTTTAACTCTGCCGGAATCTTATCTCCCTGCTCCCTCAAAGTTCGTTCCGCGGTATAAACCAACGTGTCAGCCGTGTTTCTGGCTTCCACTTCTTCTTTCTTCCTGGTGTCATCGGCAGCATGTGATTCAGCGTCTCGCCTCATTTTTTCTACTTCCTCTTTGTTCAGACCGCTGGAGGCAGTAATTCTAATTTTTTGCTCCTTTCCGGTGCCCTTGTCCTGCGCCCGGACGTCCAAAATACCGTCAGCACTAATATCAAAGCTGACCTCAACCTGGGGTACGCCTCTTGGTGCGGGCAAAATACCATCTAGCATAAAACGACCCAGCGTCCTGTTATCAGCAGACATCGGGCGCTCGCCTTGAAGCACATGAATTTCCACGCTTGGCTGGTTATCCGCAGCCGTGCTGAATGTCTGGCTCTTCGACGTTGGGATAGTGGTATTCCGCGGAATGAGCGGTGTGGATACTCCACCCAGGGTCTCGATACCTAAAGTGAGCGGCGTAACATCGAGCAAGAGAACGTCCTTGATTTCTTGCTTAATTACACCGGCCTGTATAGCTGCACCCAGCGCTACTACTTCGTCGGGATTTACACCTTTTACCGGCTCTTTGCCGAAGAACTGGCGTACCATATCCTGCACCTTGGGCATTCTCGACTGTCCGCCGACCAGAATCACGTCTGTTATCTGGGCAGTGGTCAGCTTGGCATCAGCCAGGGCTTTGCGGCAGGGCTCGATGCTTTTCTCCAGCAAGTCCATGCTTAGCTGTTCCAACTTCGCCCGTGTTAGATTTATGTTCATGTGTTTGGGCCCGGAAGCATCGGCAGTTATGAAAGGTAAATTTATATCGGTTTGACCCACTGTGGATAGCTCGCGCTTGGCTTTCTCTCCAGCATCCTTGAGCCGCTGTAAAGCCATCCTGTCCTGTCTCAGGTCAACGCCCGATTCCTTCTTAAACTCGTCACATAGCCAGTCCATAATCCTCTGGTCGATATCGTCGCCGCCCAGATGCGTGTCGCCGTTGGTTGACTTGACCTTAAACTGGCCTTCTCCCAGCTCGAGGATGGAAATATCGAAAGTGCCACCGCCGAGGTCATAGACCGCGATGGTTTCTTCTCCCTTTTTATCAAGCCCGTAAGCTAAAGCTGAAGCAGTCGGCTCGTTCACAATCCGTATAACGTTCAATCCGGCAATGGTGCCGGCGTCCTTAGTCGCCTGCCGTTGGCTATCGTTGAAATACGCGGGCACCGTGATTACGGCGTCGGTGACCTTTTCGCCCAGATATGCTTCAGCATCTATCTTCAGCTTCTGCAAGATCATGGCTGAGATTTCAGGCGGGCTATATTGTTTACCGCCCATGACCACCCAGGCATCGCCATTGTTAGCCTCGGCTATTTTATAGGGCAATCGTTTTATATCGTACTGCACTTCGGCGTCTTTGAACTTACGCCCCATTAACCTCTTCACACTGAAAATCGTGTTATCAGGATTGGTAATCGCCTGCCTTTTGGCCAGCAATCCCACCAGTCGTTCACCTTTCTTATCTATAGCTACCACCGAAGGGGTAAGCCTTTCCCCCTCGGCATTAGGGATAATCTTGGGCTCACCGCCCTCGATAACCGCTACCAGACTAAACGTGGTTCCTAAATCTATACCAACTGCCTTAGCCATTATGACCTCCTTCGAACCTAAAATTATTAATTGGCGTCCTCTTTTTTCTCATCTTTCATGAAAATCTACTCTGCGGCCTTCATCGGCTCAGAGCCGGGTGTTTCCTCACCCTTTCCCACCACCACCTGAGGCGCACGAATCAACTTATCTTTCAATACGTAACCTCTTCTAACCTCCCCAACTACTACACCGTCGGTGCCCGGCTGCTGGGCCACAGCCTCGTGTCGGCTCGGATCAAACACCTCGCCAAGGCATTTCACCTCGGTGACGCCGTACTTCGCCAGGATGTCCTGCAGCATTTTTTGAATCTGTTTGAAGCCGGTGAGCCAGCTCAGGTTGTGACCTTTAGGAGCCGCCGTTTCGAAAGCACGGTCGAAAGAGTCCAGTACGGGAACGATATCGCAAACCAGTGCTGAGTTTCCCCAATTTACCAGGTCCTTTTTTTCCTGCTCCTGCCGCGCTTTATAGTTCCTAAAATCAGCCTCGGTCCTCTGCCAGTTGGCTAAATATCTCTCGGCTTTTTCTTTCTCCTGGGCCAGCAGCTTGGCTAAAGACTCAGCATCTTGAACTTCGGCTTCATCAGGTATCTTATCTTCTAACGTATCTTTTTCCTCTGTAGCCAACAAAGCCTCCTAAATTGAAATTTCAATCGTTGCGGCTGACGCTAGCCATCAGATCGCTCAATATCTTGGATATATACTCGACCGTAGAAATGGCTCTACGATAATCCATGCGCGTGGGGCCGATTATACCGATGGTACCGCCCATCCGGTCAGGAATACCGTAGGGGCTAAAAACCAGGCTCAAATCATGCAGTGTTGCATTTCGATTCTCTTCGCCGATCACAATCTGTACCCCCAGCCGGTCGGAGCGGCGACCGAAAGCCGAGCTTAGCCACTCCCTCGTTTCCATCAATTCCATAATGCTCAACATCCGGTTCTTTTCGGCAAACTCAGGCTGTCCCAGCATCAATCGCAGCCCTTCAAGATAGGGCTGTTCATATTCGAGATCATCTTCAGCGGACATCATCTCTATTACAGCTTCTATTACCTGCGCTTCTTCCGCCCGTAAATCCAGCTTCATTGCTGAAATTTCAGAGCTGGTTAGACCGGATAAAACCGCGTTAAGTTTATTGCAAACAGGTGCCAGCCGTTCCTGGGTTATTGACTCTCTGAACGATAAAAGTTGTCGCTTTAATATGGCCTCGCTCAGAACCAACACCATCAAGGCCATGGATTCCTGCAATGCCACTAGTTCCAGGTGCTTAAATCGGCATTGTCTCGGTTTGGGAACTGTAACCAGGGCGGCATTTTTCGCCAGACTAGCCGTAATGACAGCCGCCAGCTTCAACCATTTCTCGAACTCCTTTTCCACTTCTCGGAAAAGTTTTCGTATCCTATCTTGCTCCTGCTGGTCAAGCTCGGTCTTTCTAGACAGTGATTCAACATAATGACGGTATCCCTTATCCAGGGGGATACTGCCCGCTGAAGTATGAGGTCGCGCTATGTAGCCTTCTTCCTCCAGATAAGCCATGTCATTACGAATTGTGGCCGGGCTCACACCCAGTTTATAACTTCGAAAAATTGTCTCCGAAGCTACCGGTACGGCTGTATCGATATATTCGCTGACTATTATTTTCAGTACAGCTTCTCTTCTCGCAGTTAAACCCTTAAGCATTTTTAGCACTCTACCCCAAAGACTGCTAACTACTATAATTTACCACTATACGGGCAATATGTCAAAAAATATTTATGCAATAAATAAGGCGACCTAATAGGCCGCCTTAAATACTTTATATCTTTGAAAACTCTACCTGTAACCTTCGGGAAGGGCCGGTGCGCCTTCCGACCAGGTGACTTCCAGAACAGCATCAGACCACTGAATAAATTCAGCAATATGATTGCCGTTGGTTACTTTCTTCTCAAACAGAGCTTCTATTTGAAAACGCGAACCGGCGGCGGCAGCCAGATTGAGCACCTCTTGTGTCACATCTATCGAGGTCGGCGCCTTTGTCTGCAGTGGAACGTGTATCAGATTGCTCCCCGAAAAAGCAAAGCTCGGTAGTTTGTCACCGTAGTTGGTCTTCCAAAAACGTAACCCTCCGAGACCGGTAACGCTTGAGAACGGATCACCTACTACAGTGCTGGTCGTAAAGTTTATTGTGGCATTCTGTATATATTTACCTGCCAGGCTGAAGATATCGTAGCTCCAATAGGCGTGATAGCCCACGTCATTCGCATCGTCGCCGGCCATTGTTCTGGAGGTATCTTTATCGCCCTTCGAGTCTACGGTACCAGTTTCCTGTGCTACAGGTGAGATTGTCACTGTATTCATGGCAGCAGTCACTGTTAAGGCGACATCACCCCGAGTCTCACCACCACTGCCGTCGCTGACAATTACCGTTACATTATAGGTTCCGCTTTTACTAGGAGCTATCCAGGTAACCTTATTACCTACGCCGGTGATGCTGCCAGCACTGGCCTCCCAGCTATACCGCAACTGGTCTCCGTCGGGATCGCTGGCTATGCAGGTAAGCAGTGCTGTGCCGCCGAAAAGCACTCCAGACGGGCTGGCTGTAAAACTTGAAATAATCGGCGACTGATTGGCGCCGACCGTGATATTTATACTGGATTGAGTGGAGCTTCCCTTCCCATCATCTACTGTGACTGTTACAGTATAGCTGCCATAGTTAGTCGGAGCCACCCAGGTAATAATGGGCCCCGAGCCACTGAAATCTCCGCCGGTTGCTGACCAATTGAAGTTTAATTGGTCGCCATCGGCATCCTGGGCAATACACTGTATCTCCGTATGACCTGAAGGATAAAGCTGCTGACTTTGCGCTACCAGGCTCACTATCCCCGGTGGCTGGTTGCCAGTAGGCGTTGGCGGTGGCGTGGCTCCACCTCCACAAGCAGC
>Ga0299912_10005416_pt1 | contig 10479 bp, 6 predicted proteins | sample RVTome_2_FD_207667 | JGI IMG/M metagenome (GOLD analysis project Ga0299912, IMG submission 207667) | Soil microbial communities from uranium-contaminated site in the Upper Colorado River Basin, Wyoming, United States - RVT95D214 (version 2) ... | reverse complement strand
GTAAGGGACGCGTGCTGTATCACCAAAATAAACAATGTGTTCATTGGGTAAAACTGTTGAAAGATGCTTAACAACGGTTAAGCCGCCAATTCCGGAATCAAAAACTCCTATGGGCTTTTCGTTAGATGAAGTACTCAAATAATTTTCCTATAACATTTGGTTTATTGTTTGTGTCAACTCGAATTTCACAAACTCCTGATCATAAGAAGGAATTTTCTTTCCATTTCTATCAAGTACGTAAAATGAATCCACAATATCATCTCCCCTTGTAGAAATTTTTGCAAAGTAGATTACCAATCCCAGCTCATTCATTTCAGAAGTTACTTGATAAAGAAATCCGAGTTTATCAGGGGAGAATATATCAATGATTGTATATTTCTCATGTTCATCGAATAAAATTTTTACTTTTCCCGATCGCTTAAATAATTTGCTTTCAATTCTTCGCCATCGAGATTTCATTTTTGCAAACTCAACATTCAACTTCAATACTCCTGAAATTACCGCATTCATATCTTTACTTATTTTATCATAACGTGAGGGATCTAATTTTTTGTGCGTTCTAAAATCAGTAACATTAAAAGTATCAATTACTACACCATCTCTTCGAGTGAATATTTTTGCATCATGAATGTTGGCATCGTTAATTGAAAGCACACCGCACATTTTAGAAAGCAGTGAGGGAAAATCCATTGTAATAACTGTCACGTTTGTAAAATTTTCAAGCTCTTTAAAAAGAGTTGAAATAGTTGTCCCTTTTTGTATCTCTTCAACGTGTGATGCAATTTCTTTCTCACTAAACTGATAAATGTAAGAAGCATCCGTAATTGATTCCATATGCTCTTGAACGTGTTCATCAGAAATTAAATCGGAATGTTTACTTATTTCTCCGGGAACAAAATAAGCTCCCGACATGAGCAGTTCTTCACCCGAAATTTGATCTTCAAGCATTGATTTAGATTTTCGATATAGCTCTGAAAGCAGTTCGCTTTTCCATGAAGTCCACACAGCAGGGTTAACAGCCGAAAGATCTGCATAAGTCACAAGGTAAAGCAGGTCCAGGTCTTCTGTTGATTTAAACTTAGAAGTGAAGTTGTTCAGGGTTTCGGGATCGTTGAGATTTCTTCTAAATGCAATTTGTTCCATTAGTAAATGGTTGCGTACTAAAAGAGCAACTCTTTCAATTTCTTGATCGCTATAACCAAGAGTGTACAAAATGGAAGCCGCTATCTCCACACCAAGAATTTCGTGTCCGGCAATGTTTATTGGTTTTGCAATATCATGGAAAAGCAATCCAAGATATAAAATTTCTCTTTCCCTGATGTTATTAAATATTCTTCCAAGAATTGAACCATCCTTTTCCAGTTTTTCAATATTCTTAATTGTAAGAAGTGTGTGTTCATCGGTGGTGAAACAATGGTAAACTCCATGTTGAACGTAACCGATTAAATCTTTAAAGGCAGGAAGAACCAAACCGAGTACGCCATACTGATTCATTAACGAAAGCGTAAAACCAACATTGCGTTCAAGCTTTAAAATTTCTCTAAAGAAAACGGATGACTCAGCTTCAAAACCATCATGCAAAGTATAATTCTGAACATACTCGATTATTATTCTTCTTAACTGCTCATCAAAATATGCCTCGTGGATTCCGAGATAATAAAATGCTCGAAGCATAGCAGAAAAACTCAGCTTAACACTATGCTTAAAAAATAATTTCTTTCCCCAAAGACCAAAATCATCATCAAGTTCAACAGTTAAATTTCCCGTAGCTGAAATAGAAACCGCTTCTTTAAAAAACTTTACCATTGCACTCGAAAATCTTTGTATCGTATTAGCTGCTTCAAAATATTCCTTCATGTAGTATGTCAGAGCATCCTTATCGGTGTTTTTCATGTTGGCAATTTTTTTCTGCGAGTTGAATTCAAACCTATCATTCTTCTGAAGCGAGAAAAGATGGATTGAATTTCGAGCATAAAGAATTTGATTATAACTATCAAGTAAAAGTTTTGCTTCAGTTTGGGAAACGAGGTCGAGGTTTTTTATCAAGTCTAGAAATGATTCCGCCTGAGTTATTTCTGCTTGTTTGTTTAGAAGGGTTTTATTTAAAATAATATACATCCATTCGACTGCTTGAAAATCTCTTAACCCGCCAGGCGATAATTTTACATTTGGTTCCAAAGTCTTTGCTGAATCACCGTACTTTTGATATCTGTCCTCAATATCTTTTATCAATTCAACGATGATCCTCTTTTGGTTTTTCTCGGTTAAAGATGAAAATAGGTTTTCGTTCCAATCACTATAGATTTTTTCGGATCCCAGCAATAATCGTGTTTCAAAAAATTGAGTGAATGTATGTAGATCTGTTGTAAGAAATTTTTGAATATCCGAAAACTCACGAACAGTATGCGAAACATCAATCCCATTATCCCAAAATCTTTGAACCAGCTCGCTGATTTCATTCTTAACCTCTTGAACCGAGTATGTGATAAACATCAAATCAATATCAGAAAAAGGAGAAAGTTCACGTCGGCTGAAACTTCCGGCAGATACAAGAGCAAAATTATACTTCTTGCCGTTTGCAAGCTTGTGAATTTGTTCTTCGATAAGCAAGCTAAACTCCATGCTTGCTTTCAGAGCATTCTTTTTTACAAAATTCTTTTGAAAGAAATCTTCTCTTAGAGCCGTGAATTGTTCCTTATTTGAAACTTCAATGGACATTTGAATAGACTAAAAGTTTTTTTTATTGATTTTTTTATGTTCTGCTACAATCACTGATGAAATACCGCCTCGCACATTAAAGTCGGCCGTAATTTTCATATAACGCGGCTTGCAAACACTAACAAGATCATCTAAAATTTTATTAGTAACGCTTTCATAAAATATGCCATCGTTACGATAAGAACTTAGATAAATCTTTAATGATTTAAGCTCGACACAAAGTTTATCGGGAATGTACTCAATCATAATTTTTCCAAAATCCGGTTGACCGGTCTTCGGACATAACGAAGTGAATTCCGGTGCAATGTGAGAAACCATGTAGTCTCTATTTGGATATTGATTTTTGAAAACCTCGAGCACTTTTAATTTCTTATCCATAATAATCATTTAATTTGTTCTGGAATTTCTTTTTTGATTTGTGGGTAGAAGAAGTTGTCGAGTGTAATTCGGACAAAATGAAATTTTGCCTATTATTCGCCATCAAGCGATTGTCGTTTTGCGATCTTATCCTTAATAGTTTATAAGTCGTCAAAATATCTTTCCTTCATATAATTCAACCATTCACTATCAGTAAAACTTATAATATTTTCCAATAAGAAGTTTTGTGAAATAATTCTGAATGCATTATTATTTTTTAAATAATATTTTATTGCATCTTCTATTGTAACTAACTGAAAGTTGACCTTAATAGGTTTTGATGTAATCGTATTCCTATATTTTATATTCGATTTTGGAACAACAACGACAACTCTAAAATCATTAACTCCCAATTCTTGATACTGAACCATTCTATTTCCAAGTAAAAATAATCTCATAATTTGATAAAATGGTTCATATAAAAAATCTTCCAAGTTAGTTCCTTTTACAAATGGCGATTTTTCAGAAGCAAACATATCAGAATATCTTTTTCTACGTATATCCCCGGATTTTCCAAATCCCTTATAATCCTTTTCACTGTAAAATTCGACATATTTCCATTCAAACAAGTATGCCCTTTTACCCATAGGATAATTACCAATAATAAAAGCATCTATGTTTGTAACATTTTGGCCGCGCGTGTAAGGAGCTCCCATCTCCAGGAGTTTATTCAATCCTATCCATTCAAATTCGATATTAGAATATATTTCCATTTTTGTAGCTGGATTGATATATTTTATTTCTGAAATTGATGTTATGTCATTGTCAATAGTTTTAAGAATTCTAGTCAATAAATCGACCTTATCAGCAAGGAACATTAGAAAGTTGACACAAGCAACTTGAGAACTTGCAAGGTTTCGTGTGGGATGGTTTTCATTCATGTCATCACCACTTCTTTCTGATTGCCACCAAGGGATAGAGCGTTGATTGAAGTAACGTACGGCGTCAAAACGCAATGTGGGATATAGATTTTCCATTTCGCAACCGATTTTCAAAAGATGCCCATTTCTTTGACCCTTTCCGTCATTTGATATTTTTGAATTTTCAGAAAAGGTATCAGAGCTCAATTTAAATAATTCTTGATGTTTTCTTGCTTTTTTACCGAAATCCATTTTGATTATCATATTTTGATGACTAATATACTGTCCGCAAAACGATGTCGCCTAACTTACATAAATAGGTTTTGTTTTGTACTTGATTGGATCTTCAATTCCTGCTTGCTGAAAACCCCTGAGTCTTAAAGCACAGCTATCACATACCCCACATGCTTCTTCCTCTTCCTGATAACATGACCAGGTCAAATGCAAAGGGGCATTCAAATCCAATCCTTTAAGTACAATATTTTTTTTTGTGAAGTTGATAATTGGCGTAATGATTTTAATTTGTGTTGATGGTTTTGTTCCAATCTCAACAACCTTTTCAAATGATTTGAAAAATTCCGGTCGGCAGTCGGGGTAACCCGAAGAATCTTCCCAAACTGCGCCGATGAAAACTGCTTTTGCATTTATAACTTCTGCCCAGCTTACGCAAGCCGAAAGAATATGAGCATTTCTAAAGGGCACATAAGAAGTAGGAGTTTTTTTGCTTGATAAATCCGCTTTACTTACCTCAATTTTTTTATCTGTTAAAGAAGATCCGCCAATTAAAGCTAAATGTTTTAGATCAACGACCATCCTGTTAGCTACACCATAAAAATCTGCAATATCATTAAATGCTTTAAGCTCGCGCTTCTCAGTTCTTTGACCATAATTCACATGAAGAAAAGAAAGCATATAATCGTTTGCTGCAATTGCTGCCGTTACACAACTGTCCATACCTCCGCTTACTGCTATAATTGCTTTATCTTGCTTATTCAAGTGTGAATTTCTTATTTGTTTTTATGTAAAAATAAATAATCGCTAAATTACATGGAAATAATTACCACGAAAGAAACCCGAGAGAATTGCTGAGGTTAATCATGTTAGCTATTTTTGTCAAGCTCAATTTAATAATTATCTAATCAAACATAAGAGGAAAAAATGCGAATCAAAGTAATTGCCGGCAATTGGAAGATGAACAATAATTTAAGTGAATCAAAGGAATTAATTTCCAAGCTACTCGCCGGACTTAAAAATTCAAACCTTAACTGTGAGGTTGTTATTTGTCCGCCTTTCACATCACTTTCAGAAGCATCGGCAATGATCAAAGGTAGTAAAATAAAATTAGGTGCGCAAAATTTACATCAGGAAGAAAACGGCGCATTCACAGGTGAAGTTTCTGCAAAAATGTTATTAAGTGCTGGTTGTGAGTTCGTTATAATCGGGCATTCCGAGAGAAGAAACATTTTTATGGAGAGCGATGAACTGATTAATAGAAAAATTCAGCGCACAATAAAAAATAATTTGAGACCAATCTTTTGTGTCGGTGAATTGCTCGAGGAACGAGAAAAAAATATTACAGAACAGGTGATTAAAACCCAGGTGCTCAAAGGGTTAGAAAACTTTTCCACCGAAGAGTTGAAAAGTTTGATTATTGCATACGAACCTGTTTGGGCAATCGGTACGGGAAAAACTGCAACTCCGCAGCAAGCCGAAGAGGTTCATAACTTTATCAGAAATCTTATTGGGAACCGTTTTTCTAAAGAGTTTGCTGAAAATCTGCGCATATTATATGGAGGAAGTGTAAAACCTGATAATTCCAAAGAGTTGCTTTCTCAAAAAAATATTGATGGGGCACTTGTTGGTGGTGCCTGTTTGAAAGCAGATTCATTTTTAAACATAATAATGTCCGCCTGATCTAAAAAAAATGTAGATAATTGCCATAACTCCTTTGAAAAAGGGAGTTTTCTTGGCTTTTTCATTGATTTCGCCTCGATTCCTTAGTATATTTACGGGAATTTTTTATCCTTTTCCAATATTTTGGATGGTCTTCCTGAAGTATATCTATCTATTAATATTAATGGCAACTGTCCTGGTTACTTTTCCCCTATCAGGACAAATAATTTTTAAAAACTTACCGCAAAAAGACTTATTGGTTGAAGATTCCCTTTTTTTTGACATCGGTAAAACAAGGAAAATTCAATCGCTTCACGGGAAATGGAACGTTTACTCTGCGAATTCTAATAAAATTGAAAAGGTAAGCGTTGAAGTTCCCTCAGTTTTTGAAGGAGAGGCAGACCTTGTTTTCGAGAGAAGCTTTTCTTTAACTGCAGCGGACATTTCAAAACACAAGCTTAAACTGAACTTTTTAGGATTGAATTATTCTGCTGACATTTCGTTAAATAATATAAGCATCTATCGCCACACCGGGGGAGAATTTCCTTTTTCATTGGATTTACCAAAAGACATTCTTCATTCGGATAAGGCAAACATTTTAACTGTAAGATTATCGAACAAATCTGATTCTAAGAACACAATTCCTGTAAAACAAAAATTTCAATTTCCTAAAAGTTTAGGCGGAATTTTTAGAGATGTGTACATTCATTTTACGCCAAATGTTTTTACTTCAGATATAAGTTCAAATGTAAAGTTCGACGCAAAAACTAAAAAATATTTTCTCACTGCTAAAATAAAAATTGAGAATAGAGAGGTAGTTTCATCAAAAGATACGCTTGGTAATTTAGAATCTTTTGCGCTCAATCTAAATTTATCTTCAACTAATTCCGAGACTATTCAAAAATTTGGAGAAATAAAATTCCAGCTAAGCAGAAATAAAGAAATATATTTAACCCAATCTTTCGAAATATCCCCTCTTATGTTTTGGAGTCCTTCAAATCCTAAAACATATTTATTAACTGCAGAAATCACCCGGAATGCAAATTTGATTGATAGAACAACCTGTTCATTAGCATTCGATGAAATTCGAGTAAATGGCGATTCGTTAACACTGAACAGTCAAAATTTTAAAATCAAGGGTGTAACTTATTACCCGGTATTTGAAGACTATGGCGGACTAATCAGCTATGAACGCATGGAAAAAGATATCAAGCTTATCCGGGCAACAGGATTTAATTCCGTTAGATTCGCAAAAAAAATTCCACATCCTTATTACTTAGTACTTTGCCAGCGATATGGTCTTCTGCCTTTTATTGAATTACCAATTAACTCTATACCAGCTTCAATTCTTAAGAAAAAGGAATTTAACGATAGAGTAATCAACTATGTTAATTTTTTCATGCGGGGATTTAAGAATTATACAATCGGCGGCATTGGTTTGGGAAGCTCATATTTCTGTGATTCCGAAGCTGATATTAATTTCATCGAAAATCTTGCGGGATTGATCAAGAAAAATTCCAACGCAATAATTTATGCTTCATTTGTTGATGGCAACATAAATGAAATTAAAAACTTAGATTTTTACGGAATAGAAATTATCAACCGCCCGATAACTTCAAGCAGTTTGAACCAAATTTTGATGAATGAACAATTTAAACCCAACAGAATATTTTTAAGCGAGGCATCTTACCCTGTTAGCAGAGGCAATAGCGACGGCTACTTAAATGCTAATTCATTTGAAGCACAGGCGAAATTTTTTGAGGATGTAATTGATTATTCAAATAAAAACTCTCTCCTGGGTTATTTCTTAAATAGCATGTTTGATTATAGAAGCGATTATGCCTCAATCATTTCCGGTTATAATGAGGAACATCTTCTTCGACTTGGGCTTGCAGATGAAAACCGCAACACAGACCGAATGAGCTATAAAGTTATTTATGCAAAGCTTAATAACATTGAAAAAGTTACGATTCCAATTGGAAGTAAAAAAGATGATTCTCCGATGCTGTTCATCATTACCGGAATTTTGATTGCAATAATACTGGGCATCATGATTAATTCAGGTAAAAAATTCAGAGAAGATTCATCAAGAGCTTTGTTGAGACCTTATAACTTTTTTGCCGATGTTCGGGATCAAAGACTAATTTCCGGTGTACATACTTTTGTTATGGTTTTTATCATTGCTGCAACCTCGGGTTTACTTCTCAGCAACATACTTTTTTACTTAAAGGAAAATGTTCGTTTTGAGAAATTACTTTTAAGTTTTGGCAGTTCAAGTCTTTTACAAAATGTTAGTTACCTTGCATGGAATCCGCTTGCTTCGATTTGGTGGTTATCGCTACTGACTATTTTTGCCCTGCTGGTTATAATTGTTATCATTCAAGCATCTTCATTCTTCGTTAAAACCCGTATCACATTCAGCAGTGTTTTTCATGCAGTTATCTGGTCCTTTCTGCCATTAGTAATTTTAGTTCCATTGGGAATAATTTTATACCGGTTATTAAATGCAAATACAATTAATATTTATCTAATCATTGCAATGATTGTTTTCACCATTTGGATATTATATCGCTTAATGAAAGGAATTTATGTGATATTCGATACGGATCCGGCTAACGTATACCTTTACAGTATTACCGTTCTTTTCATTATTGCTGCTTCATTTGTAATTTACTTTCAATTAAGTAATTCTACATTCACATACATTTTACACGCATTAAAAGATTATAAATTTTTAGGTTAAAGATTGTATTTATCTAAGCTCGAAATTTTAGGATTTAAATCGTTCGCACAAAAGACCGTAATTAATTTTAACGACGGAATAACTTCTATTGTTGGACCGAATGGCTGCGGTAAAACAAATATTGTTGATGCTATAAGATGGTGCCTTGGCGAACAAAAAAGCGGAACGCTCCGAAGCGATAAAATGGAGAATGTGATTTTCAATGGCACAAACAGCAAGAAACCGATGGGAATGGCTGAGGTCTCTCTTGTTATTCATAATACAAAAGGAATTTTGCCCACTGAATATACTGATGTTACAATTACACGAAGAATTTTTCGCTCTGGTGAGAGTGAATATCTGCTAAACAAAAATCTCTGCAGGCTTAAGGATATAACAAATCTTTTTATGGACACAGGCATTGGTACAAATGCTTATTCGGTTATAGAATTGAAAATGGTCGAAACAATTCTTAACGATAAAGCCGATGAGCGACGTGTTATGTTTGAAGAAGCCGCAGGCGTTAATAAGTATAAACTTAGAAGAAGACTTGCTTTAAGAAAATTGGATGATGTAAAAGCAGATTTAACCAGGGTTAATGATATCGTTACTGAAGTTGAGAAAAAGGTTAATTATCTTGAACGTCAGGCAAAGAGGGCGGAAAAGTTTAACAAAATTTCAACTTGTCTTCGCGAACTTGAGATTGATCTTGCAGAGCATGAGTTTGCTTTATTCAATTTACAAAGAGATGAGCATCGTACTAGAAAAAATGAGTTCTTTGAGAAACGACTAAGCTTAGAATCTGATGCCGGTAAACAAGAAGGAGAACTAAATGCTATAAAACAAAAGCTAAGTGAAATAGAATCGGTATTAAAAGAAAAACGTTCTGCCATTCAGCTTCAGACAGAAAAAATATATAATCTGCAAAACCAAATTTCCGTATCAGAGGAAAGAAAAAAATCGATCAAGAGTAATATCAAGGACTATAAACTTGAACTGAGCGAACTTAACGATCAGCTTAAAAATGCAGAACAGCTAATCAGCGATAACCAAGTTTCTCTTGAAGATTTCACTTCGAAGATTTTACAGAAAGAAAATGAAAAACTTTTTGTTATCTCCGATTTAGATAGATTGAAAAGTAATCTCGAAGAACGAAGACAATTATTAAAGTCACAGCAAGAGCTGCTTCTTGAAAAAGTTAGAGAAATTGCAAATAAAGAAAATGAAATTTCCAGTTTGGATAAACTGGTTGAAGGAAAAGTTAATCTGTCAGATAAGCTAAACCACAAGATTCAAACTCTTACTGGTAACATTGCAAAGACTGTCGGTTATATTGAAGAACTCGAGCAAGAGAAATCCGATGCAAATCTAAAGTTCCAGGAAGCTGAAGCAGTTTACAATCAAAAGCAAAGAGAAAAAGAGGGATTAGAGCATCAGCTTAATTCACTTAAAGGGAAAGAACTGGAGGAAAGAAGTTTACTTAACGGAATAAAAGACAGAATTCATTTTATTCAGACATTGATAGATAACCTTGAAGGTGTTTCAAAAGGCGCTAAAGCTTTACTTGAAAATAATAAATGGAACAACGGGGACAAATCTCTGCTCGCTCATATTGGTAACACATCCGAAAACTACCGCATAGCTGTCGAAGCTTCATTAAAGAATAATCTCAATACCATTTTGATTGAATCAATTGATGATCTGCAAAAAGGCATAGAGTTTTTAAAGAACAATGATATTGGCAAAGCCGCATTTTATGTCACTCAGCAAAACATAAATGGGAAAAGAAGTTTCTCCCAGTGGGTCAAATATTTATTCTTTAAAAGAAAAATTAAATCGCTTGAAAAAGAAAATGGATTTGTTGCATGG
>Ga0299912_10005415_pt1 | contig 10480 bp, 8 predicted proteins | sample RVTome_2_FD_207667 | JGI IMG/M metagenome (GOLD analysis project Ga0299912, IMG submission 207667) | Soil microbial communities from uranium-contaminated site in the Upper Colorado River Basin, Wyoming, United States - RVT95D214 (version 2) ... | reverse complement strand
CGCCATGGATGGCGCGCATTTCTCCGTCGGCACAGGGACGTGCCGTCGGAGAAACCCGCTCCGGGCGAGTAGCGCAGGGAACCCGCAGGGCGAGACATCGGGGCGGCCTTTGACGTACAGGGACGTACTAATGTCGCGGGCGCATGGATGCGCAGGAGCGACGCTTTCGTTAGTTTCTTTTGGCCGCGCAAAAGAAAGTAACACGTCGTACGGGGGCGGAACCCCGACCCAATTAAACCGCGCGACAGCGCGCACCACCCCACCCGGCGCAGGGGGACGGAATCCCCCACACAAAACCAGCACGCGCAGCGCACATCCACCCAAAAAAATTCGGGGCGGATAAACCGCCCCGAATTCATGCAGCAATTACAGCGCCGGCTCAGTGACTGTCGCCGCCAGCCCCATGCCCGCCGCCAATCTTGTCCATCACCGCAAACAGCACACCCGAGATCACCAGCACCACATGGATCACCACCTTCCACGCCAGTGCCTTGTCCTGCTCGGTCCAGCCCCAGACGGCGGTCTCGGCGCCGGGGCCGCCGGAGCCGATGTGCACGAAGGCCTTGAGCAGTTCGATGGCGGAGATGGCGACGATGGAGGCGATCACCTTGGCCTTGAGGCCGGAGAAGTCCACCTTGCCCATCCAGTCGGGACGGTCCTCGTGGCCTTCGGTGTTGATCTTGGAAACGAAGTTTTCGTAGCCGCTGAACACGATGATCAGCAACAGGTTGGCCACCAGCGACATGTCCACCAGGGTAAGCAGGGCGAGGATGACATCGGCTTCCTTGTACTCCAGCACGTGGGGCAGCAGATGGAAGAACTCCTGGCCGAACTTCACCAGCAGCATGCCGATGCCGCCGACCAGGCCGATATAGAACGGCGCCAGCAGCCATCGGCTGTTGAACACCAGCATTTCGATACCATGTTCCAGTCGCTTCACTTCCGGGCTCTCCGCGTTATCGGTTTACTGGGCGCGAATTGTGGGCGAATCCCCTGAAAATGCAAGAGCCGGGCGGGCCATCAATGGTGCCAACGGCTTTCCCGCGTTGGCCCAAACCTGATTCTCGCCAAGACGCCAGGCGCGCCAAGGGAGAGGACCCGAATGGCTTTCTTGGCGTGCCTGGCGTCTTGGCGAGAGAACGCGAGTTTTGGGCAGGCGGCCCCGGTGACTTGGCGCGCCAAAATGCCCTCCATCCATGGACATAGGCATGGCGCCCACGGGGCGCCCTATGCCTGGGAACAGCAATCAGAATGACTCCGCCTCGATCTCCAGCATGGCCAGGCTGATGTGCTTGCCCAGCTCGTCGTCGAAGCCGGGCCAGTCGGCGAAGCGCGCCAGCTCGGCGGCCACCAGCGGCTTCATCTCGAAATCGGACAGGCCCGCGTCGTAATGCGTCTTTACCGCCGCCTTCAGCTCGGCCAGGTAGTCGCGATAGGCCTGCACCAGGGTCCAGTCGCCGGTCTTGCCGTGGCCAGGCACCAGCACCCGGGCCTTTACCTGGGTGGCGGCGTCGAGGGTGGCGATGTTGCCGGAGAACCTGCCGTCGTCCATGCGGATGATGCGGCGGTTGGTGGCGTTGTCGGCGAGGAACAGCACCTGCTCCTGCGGCACTTCGATCATGAGGTCGGAATTGGAATGGGCGATGCCGAAGTGGAGGAAACGGAAGGTGATGCCGCCGAAGCTGACGCTGTCGCCGTCCTGCACCGCCATATTGGGGCCAACCACGCGGGTGCCGCGGGTGGCGCCGGAGGTGAGCTGGTCCATGTTGGCCACCCAGCTGTCGCCCACGCCCTCTTCGATGCCGGCAATCATGTTGGGGTGGCCGTAGATGGCCACCGCCGGATCGGCGTCGCGGAAGGCCTGGTTGCCCAGCCAGTGGTCGCCGTGGACGTGGGTGTTGAGCACCGCCAGCACCTTGGCAGCGGTCAGCTTGCGGATCTGGCGCAGTACCATTTCCCCGGTCTGCACCGAGGAGCCCGGATCGATCACCACCACCCCGTCGGGGGTGAGGACAAAGGCCGGGTTGTTCATGAAGCCCTGGTTTTCCGCCGTGGGATAACCCACCGGGCCGTGGATGACGTAGGTGCGCGGCGCCACCTGCTCCGCCAGGTAATCCGGCAAGGCAGGGCCGCGGTCGGCGGCAAGGGCGCTGTGGCTGAGCAGCAGGACGGCCAGGGCAAGGACTCGCTTCATCATTATTCCCTCGGAACGGTATGGTCCCGGCGTGGTGGCGGGGGTGCAATATGCGGCATATCCTTGAGGCATGCCCGCGCTCAAGGATGTTTTGAATAAGATGCGCCACCGCCTGCTTTATTCCCTGCTGCTCCTGCTGGTGCTGCCGCCGGCCCTGGCGGCGCCCCACGGCCTGCGCCTCGACGTGGAGGGCCCCATCGGCCCGGCCACCCGCGACTACATCCACCGCGCGCTGGAGCGGGCCGCCGGGTCGGGGGAGGAACTGGTGCTGCTGCGCCTGGACACGCCAGGCGGCCTGGACTCTTCCATGCGCGACATCATCAAGGACATCCTCGCCTCGCCGGTGCCGGTGGTGGTCTATGTCCACCCCAACGGTGCCCGTGCCGCCAGCGCCGGCACCTACATCCTCTACGCCGCCCACGTCGCAGCCATGACCCCGGCCACCAATCTGGGCGCGGCGACGCCGGTACAGATTGCGCCGACGGGCATCGCCCCGGAGCCGCCGGGGCAGGAACCGGAACAGGGCGACAAGAAGCAGCCCAGGGGCAGCGCCATGGAGCGCAAGATGGTGAACGACGCGGTGGCCTATATCCGCGGCCTGGCCACACTGCGCGGGCGCAACGCCGACTGGGCGGAAAAGGCGGTGCGCGAGGCGGCCAGTCTGCCGGCGGAAGAGGCGCTGAAAGAGAACGTCATCGACCTCATGGCCGCCGACGTGGACGAACTGCTCACCAAACTGCACGGCCGCCCGGTGCAGATCATGGGCGAGGAGCGCAAGCTCGACACCACCGGGATGGTGCTGGAGACGGTGGAGCCGGACTGGCGCAACCGCCTGCTGGCGACCATCACCGATCCCAATATCGCCTACATCCTGATGCTCATCGGCGTCTACGGCCTGATCTTCGAATTCGCCAACCCCGGCTCGATACTGCCCGGCGTGGTGGGCGCCATCTGCCTGCTGCTGGCCCTGTTCGCCTTCCAGGTGCTGCCGGTGAACTACGCCGGCCTGGCCTTGATCCTGCTCGGCATCGCCCTCATGGTTGCGGAGGCCTTCGTACCCAGTTTCGGCGCCCTCGGCATCGGCGGCGTGGTGGCCTTCGTCATCGGCTCGGTGATGCTGCTGGATACCGACGTGCCCGGCTTCACCATCGCCTGGCCGCTCATCGGCGCCTTCGCCCTGACCTCGGCCCTGCTGTTCATGGTGGTGCTGGGCATGGTGTTCAAGGCGCGGCAACGGCCGGTGGTCAGCGGCGCGGAAGAACTGATCGGGGCGTCCGGCGAAGCCCTCGACGAATTCGGCGACGGCGGCACGGTACGTGTCCACAGCGAACTGTGGCGGGCCCGCAGCGCCGTGCCGGTACACAGGGGTCAGCGGGTGCGCGTCACCGGCCGCGATGGCCTGACACTGACCGTCGAACCGACGGACCAAGGAGGATAGGCTCATGATTGGATATTTCGGTTACCTGCTGGTCGGCTTCATCGCCCTGCTGCTGCTGTCGGCGATCCGCATCCTGCGCGAATACGAGCGCGCCGTGGTGTTCATGCTGGGCCGCTTCTGGAAGGTGAAAGGCCCCGGCCTGATCATCATCATCCCGGTGGTGCAGACCATGGAGCGAGTGGACCTGCGCACCATCGTGATGGACGTGCCCAGCCAGGACGTCATCTCGCGCGACAACGTCTCGGTCAAGGTCAACGCGGTCATCTACTTCCGCGTCATCGATCCGCAGCGCGCCATCATCCAGGTGGAGAACTTCTACGAGGCCACCTCGCAGCTGGCGCAGACTACCCTGCGCTCGGTGCTGGGCCAGCACGAACTGGACGACATGCTGGCGGAACGCGACAAGCTCAACAGCGACATCCAGAAAATCCTCGACCAGCAGACCGACGCCTGGGGCATCAAGGTGGCCAACGTCGAGATCAAGCACGTCGACATCGACGAGAGCATGATCCGCGCCATCGCCAAGCAGGCCGAGGCCGAGCGCCTGCGCCGCGCCAAGGTCATTCTGGCGGAGGGCGAGGAACAGGCGGCGGAAAAGCTGCGCCAGGCGGCCGTCATCCTCTCCACCCAGCCGGAATCGATGCAGCTGCGCTATCTGCAAACCCTGAACGAAATCGGTGCTGACAAGAACACCACCATCGTGTTTCCGCTGCCGATAGACATCATCGGGTCGCTGGTGACGAAGCTGAAGGGATGAACAAGTGACAAGTGACAAGTGACAAGTGACAAGTGACAAGTGACAAGTGACAAGTGACAAGTGACAAGTGACAAGTGACAAGTGACAAGTGACAAGCAGGATTGTTTGCCTTTTCTTGTATCTTGCAACTGGTAACTTGCAACTGGTTTAAAAAATGGATGAAAAAGAATTCAAAGCCACCTACACCGGCTACAACGACCGCCCCTGCGTGTTCGCCAAGGCGCTGCTGTCGCGCTGCGCCGGCTGCTCGCGCTCCCAACGGCTGAACATCGCCGAACGCGAGGCCATGGCCTGCACCTCCGCCGCAGCTCACCAAAGCTGCGAGGACCTGCTGCCGCTGCTGCGCGCCAAGGCCCTGTTCGCCCTCAAGCTGACCCACATCGAAGGCCCGCTGCCCCACGGCAAGGAGATCAAGGTGCAGTGCGGCGGACTGCGCGGACTGCGCGCCGCCCAGGAACCCCAGGCGGACGGTCCCGTCACCGACGTCTACAGCCTGGTGGCGGCAGCCCGGGCCGACTTCGGCGGCCTGGACGCCCTGCCCTACGGCGAAATCGTCAAGGCAGTGGTGGCCTACGAACCGCGCCGGCGCGGGCACAGCTCCGGCACGAAGTAGCGACAGGCCGAAATGCAAACCATGGACTCTCGCCAAGGCGCCAAGCGCGCAAAGAAATAAAGAACAACATGGTTTCCTTGGCGCCTTGGCGAGAACAAGGTTTCTTCATCGTCCGGGGCGACACGGAAGCAAGGCGAGCCCCCCGCAACGACAATCTACCCAGAACGTTCTTCATTGATCCCGCGCAAGGAACGCGCGGCATCCCGGTGCCATACTTCCCACTCCAACCCTTGCGGAGCAGACCATCATGAAAATCGCTCTCCCCCTTGCACTGTCCCTGTTGCTGATCGCCCTGCCCGCTGCCGCCGAGCAGCCCGCGCCACCCATGCCCATGGGCCGCGGCATGATGCCCGTCTTCGCCGACTTCGACGGCAACGGCGACGGCAGCATCTCGGAACAGGAATACGTCGACGCGCGCAACAAGCGCATCGCCCAACGCGCCGGCGAAGGCCGCCCCATGCGCGGCCTGGCACAGGCGGAGGAATTCAAGGACGTCGATGCCAACGGCGACGGCGGCATCAGCCGCGAAGAGTTCGAAGCCCACCAGCGCCGCCATTTCCAGAACAGGCCGATGCCGCCGGCCCGCTGAGCACATCCGCAGCGACCCACCAGGGGTGCACTTCAGCCAATGCCGGTCAATTGGCGACAAAGGTACGACTATCGGTAGGAGCCCAGTCCCCTGGGCGAATATTCTCCCAGGGGAGTCCTGCAAAACCTGGATACCTCTTAACTGTTCGGTTCCCATTGCGAGAATGTTCTGAACACAGTTCCCCGTAGGGTGCGCACCGCGCACCTATTGTCCATGCCGGACACCCGGTGCGCGGTGCGCACCCTACGTTGGGACAGCGAGCAAAGCGTCCCCTTGCGGGCATACGGCACGGCGCCCTGGGAGCGCCGATGCCCGAGCCGGCGGCGCGGTGCAGTTGGCATCGCCCCAGGCACCGGCGTAGAGTTAACCTTGTTTTTTTTCGCCTGGAGAGAAGCGCATGTTCGAAGTCGCGGAGTTGGGCCACAAAATCAAGAAGCCGGATTACGAAGCCCGGGAACCCGAATTGCGCACCAATCTGCTGCTGTTGCAGGAGGCACTGAAGGAGGCGAAGTTCCCCGTGCTGGTGCTGGTTTCCGGCGTCGACGGCGCCGGCAAGGGCGACGTCATCAACCAGCTCAACGCCTGGTTCGATCCGCGCTGGCTGCGCGCCTACGCCTTCGGCTCCATGAGCGACGAGGAACGCGAACGGCCCGAATACTGGCGTTTCTGGCGCGCATTGCCGCCGGCAGGGCAGATCGGCCTGTATGTGGGTTCCTGGTACAGCCGCCCCATCGCCGATCGGGTCAACAAGGTGATTACCGACGCCGAACTGGAGCGCAACCTCACCCGCATCAACGCCTTCGAGGAAACCCTGGTGGACGACGGCGCATTGATCATCAAGTTCTGGCTGCACCTGTCCAAGGATGCACAAAAACAGCGCATGACGGCCATGGAAAAGAACCCGGCCACCCGCTGGCGCGTCACCGCCCTGGACAAGAAGCATCTCAAGCAATACGACAAGTTCCGCCGCGTGGCGGAACACACACTGCGCAACACCAGCACCGGCGACGCGCCCTGGATCATCGTCGAGGCCACCGATACGCGCTACCGCAATCTCACCGTCGGACAGCACATCCTGGAGCGGGTCAGCGCGCGGCTGCAAAACCAGCCCGAGGCGCAGGCGCCGCAACCGCACCTCAAACCCATCGTGGCGCCGGAGGTCGGCGACAAGGTCAGCGTGCTCGGCAACCTGGACATGAGCCGGCATCTGCCCAAGGACAAGTACAAACGGCAGCTGGCCAAATACCAGGGCGAACTGGGCGAACTGGCGCGCCAGGCGCGCGAGCGCAAGGTGTCCAGCATCGTGATGCTGGAAGGCTGGGATGCCGCCGGCAAGGGCGGCCTGATCCGCCGCATCATTCCGGCCATGGATGCGCGCAGCTATCAGATCATCTCCGTCGCTGCCCCCTCCGACGAGGAGCGCGCCCACCATTACCTGTGGCGCTTCTGGCGCCACATCCCGCGCGGCGGCAACGTCACCATCTACGACCGCAGCTGGTACGGCCGCCTGCTGGTGGAACGGGTGGAGGGTTACGCGCGGCAGGACGAATGGATGCGCGCCTATGCCGAAATCAACCACTTCGAGGAACTGCTCACCGAGCACGGCATCGTGCTGCTCAAATTCTGGCTGCACATCACCAAAGACGAGCAGCTGCGCCGCTTCCAGGAACGGGAGCAGACGCCGTTCAAGCAATACAAGATCACCGAAGAGGACTACCGCAATCGCGAGAAATGGGATGCCTACGAGATCGCGGTCAACGACATGGTGGAGCGCACCAGCACCGAATACGCGCCCTGGCACCTGATTGAGGCCAACGACAAGAGTTACGCGCGGGTGAAGGCGCTGCGCATCTTCAGCGAAAGACTCGGCCTGGCACTCGACCGGTAAACGACTGCCCGGGAAGGATCTGCCTCAAAAATTCAGGGCATGCCAGGATCTGAGCACGGGGAATCACAGGGGCAATTCGGTATGTTCCGGGTTTACCCCGTGCCCCCGGACGTCTTGGATGGGTGGCAGTAGCCGCGCCCACTCATCAAGTCTGCGCCTGCACGTCCTCCTGCTGCATGCGGCGGTATTTCGCCGCCAGATCCAGCAGGCCGTGCAGATAGCTGCTGCCCTTGACGGTCTGCTGCAGCAGGCGGCGCAGGCGGCTGTAGATCTCCAGCTGTTCCACCATCTGCTCGCTGCTGATGCGCTCCTCGGTGCCGGCGCGCAGCAGGTGGGCCTTGAGTGACTGGTAGTCGTCCTCCAGGGCGGCATGCTGGCGCGAAACCGCCCCGGCATCATAGTCCGCGCCCTGCGGATCGGCGGCCGCCAGCAGTTTCACCGCATCGCCGCGGAAGAACACCATCTGGCTGGTAAGTGCTTCGTCCTCCAAATAGCTGGCACGCTCCTGCAAGGTGGCGACCGCGTCGGACAGCTCGGCAACCGCGGTGAAGTAGCGCGCCACGCGCATGACGTCGGGCAATGATTCGTCGAACTCATGGGGCAGGTGGGTGCGTTGCATGGCAACGATGAAGCTGCGCACCGCCTCCACCAGCGACAGCACCGCCTGCTTGTCGCCCACCAGATGGGCGCCGGTGACGCGTTCGGCGTTCAGAACACTGATACCCATTTCGCGCGCGATGACGCCCACCCGCGCCAGTTCCAGCGCCACGGCGTCCAGTGCCAGCGTCGGCGTGGCCAGCACGTTCTTGTCCAGATACTGCGGCCGGCTGAGGTCTTCCTCGCTGGTGCGGAAGCGGCGCTCCAGCAGGTGGACCAGGCGACGCGTCAGCGGCCACATCAACAGCACGCCGAGGATGTTGAATGCGGTATGGAACAGCGCCAGCGTCACCGCCGGGCTCTCCTCCATGCCCAGCAGGTCGCCCGAATAGTCCACGGCCAGCAACATCATGGGCAGGATCAAAAACGCCACACCGCCGGTCAGGCCGTTGAACAGCACGTGGGCCCCCGCCACCCGCTTGGCGTTGGGCGTGGCCCCGATCACCGCAATGGCCGCGGTGGAGGTGGTGCCCAGGTTGGCGCCGATCACTGCCGCCGCGGCAACGCCCAAGGGCACCACACCGCCTGCTGTGGCCGTCAGGATCAGGGCCATCGCCGCACTGGACGACTGCATCAGCAGGGTAAGCACGAAACCGATGCCGACGAAAAGCAGCGCCCCCGTCCAGCCCTGCATCGCCAGCTGATCGATGGGCATGCCCTGACCGATGTCGGCAAAGGCATTCTTCAGCACGTCGACGCCGAGAAAGAACAGGCCAAAGCCGGTAAACGCCTCGCCCAGCGCGCCGCGGCGCGTGTGCGCACCGGTGAAATGCAGGCCGACGCCGACGCCGATGAGCGGCAGGGCCAACGCCTTGACGTCGACGTTGAAGCCGACCAGGGCCACCAGCCAGCCGGTCATGGTGGTGCCGATGTTGCTGCCGTAAATCACGCCGATGCTTTGCGCCAGGGTGAGCAGGCCGGCGTTGACGAAACCGATGGTGGCCACGGTGACGGCACTGGACGACTGCACCAGCGAGGTGATCAGCACACCGGAGAACAGTCCGCGCAGCGGTGTGCGCGTCCATTGGCCCAGAATGTGGCGCAGGGCGGGGCCGGCGGCCAGCTTGAGGCCGTCCGTCATCAGGCGCATGCCGAGCAGAAAGAGCCCGACACCGCCGAGAAAGCTGCCGAATGCGCCCAGTGTCATAGCGGTAATCCTAGTCCTGCCGCAGCCGTGCCGATACCGCGATGGGCGTCGGATAGCGCAGCATGATGTAGTACGACGACACCATGAAGGTCAGCACCGTGGCGAGCTGGATCAGGTAGGAGGCGCGCTCGCTGATGATGACCGACTGCAGGGCAATGACGGCCACAAACAGCGAGAACTCGCTCACCTGCCCCAGGCGCACACCCACCTCCATCGACAGCTTGGGCGTCTCGCCCATGCGCACCAGCAGCCAGCGAAACACCGGCGGCTTGAGCGCCATCAGCAGCACCGCCAGCACCAGCGCCGGCACCAGCACGTCGCCGACCATGCCCAGGTCGAAGGTGGCGCCGAGGGAAAAGAAGAACATCACCAGGAAGAAATCGCGCAGCGGCTTGAGGCTTTCGGCGATAAAGGCGGCGATGGGACTGGTGGCCAGGGCGACGCCGCCGATGAAGGCGCCGATTTCCATGGACAGGCCGAACAGCGACGCCAGCTGCGCCACGCCCAGGCACCAGCCGATGGCGAGCAGGAAGATGTATTCCTGGATCACGTCGAAACGCATGAACAGGCGGTGCAGCACGTAGCGTTGCAGCAGGTAGGCCAGGGCGATCAGCGTCGGCAGGCCGATCAGCACCTGCAATAGCTCCAGCCACAGATTGCCCTCCTGGCCGAAGGCCTGGAGGAATACCAGCAGGACGATGGCGACGATGTCCTGCAGCAGCAGGATGGAGATGATCACCTCGCCGGTGTGCTGGTGATGCAGGGTGGTGGTGGGCAGCAGCTTGAGGCCGATGATGGTGCTGGAAAAAGTGGCGGCAGCGCCGATGAGCAGGCTCTCGCCGAAGCCGAAGCCGAAGGCGACGCCGAGGCCGAGGCCGCAGGCCGCAAACACCGCGGAACTCGCCAGGGTGACGATGGAGGCCTGGCGCATCTGGCGCCACAGCTGGGTTGGCGTCAGGTTCAGGCCGAGCAGGAACAGCAGAAAGATCACACCGATATGGGAGGCCTGCTGGATGGGCTCCATGGCGCCGATGAGGTTGAGCCCCCAGGGGCCGAGCAGCATGCCGACGACGATGTAGCTCACCAGCAGCGATTGACGCGCGTATAGCGCCAGCGTGCCCAGTACCGCCGCACCGGCAAAGATCAGGAACACTGCATAGACGATGGGTTCCGCGTGCATCAGGCAAACCAGGCCAG
>Ga0299912_10005414_pt1 | contig 10483 bp, 9 predicted proteins | sample RVTome_2_FD_207667 | JGI IMG/M metagenome (GOLD analysis project Ga0299912, IMG submission 207667) | Soil microbial communities from uranium-contaminated site in the Upper Colorado River Basin, Wyoming, United States - RVT95D214 (version 2) ... | reverse complement strand
GCGAGGACCGTGTCCCGCTCCAACTCGGCGCGGTGCAGCGCGAACCAGTCCGCGATCTCCGGCACCGCCTGCGCGGCCCGCCGCCACGCGACCTCTGCAGAGTCGATCCGCCCCAGCGCTCTGAGCGCGATCGCCCGCCGCACCAGCCCCACGGCCCTCATCGCGGGGAGTGTCCCCGGCAGGTCAGCCAGCCGGCGGTAGCGGCTCTCCGCGGCCATCCAGTTCTCGAGCCGCTCGGCCGCGTTCGCCGAGAGCAGCACGGCTTCGGGGACACTGTCGGCGCCGCGCGCGCGTCGCAGGACCTCGTCGACGTCAGCCCATCGCTCGAGACCCGCGCGGATGCGGGCGTGGAGCACGGCGAGTCTCACGGGCACCGCGCGCGGGGGCCGCGGCAGGACCGGTGCCGCGCGCTCGGCGTGCCAGAAGCGGCCGAGGGCGAGGAGACTCTCGGCGCCGAGGGGCACCGGAGTGGGGCACGGTGGAGCCTGTGCGCGCAGCATCGGAGCGGCGGCGCACCCGGCGAGCAGCAGGAGAAGAGCGCGCCTCACGGCTACTGCTTGCGTGCCACGACATTGAGGCGCCGCGCGGCCGGGTCCCACTTCGGCCGACCCGCCCGCTCAGCCACCTCCCACATCGCGAAGAATGCGAGGCGCGCCACGCGGGCCGCCTTGTCGGCATCCAGCCGTGCAGGCTCGTCGCCTGGCGCATGGTAGTCCGGGTGGCCGCCCGTGTAGAAGAAGACGTACGGCACGCCCTGCCGCTGGAACGGGAAGTGGTCCGAATCCCCCGGCGTCTGGGGCCGGTCCTCTTCGTCCGGACCGACGGCCAGGCCGAGTTCGCCGTGCCGCGCGGCCAACTCCCGCACGAGATCGCTGATCGTGCTCTTGCCCCAGCCGTTCAGATACACCGAGTCGGGGCGGTTGCGGCCGATCATGTCGAGGTTCACGAGGGCGACCAGGCTGTCGAGGGGCACGGAAGGGCGGGCTACGAACGCGCGCGAGCCCAGGAGCCCGCGTTCCTCGCCGCTGACGGCGAGGAATAGGATGGAACGCCGTGGCCGGACCGCCTGCGCGACGAACGCCTCGGCTAGAGCCAGGACCCCGGCCGTGCCTGACGCGTTGTCGTCGGCACCATTGCACACCGAGTCCGCGCCCAAGGCGGAACAACTGCGGTCCCTGCCGGCCACTCCGATGTGGTCCATGTGCGCGACCACCGCCACGAACTCCCCGCGGAGCGCGGAATCGCGACCGCGCAGGAGACCCACGACGTTCGGGGCAGTGCGCCGGCTCGCCGCAGCGGTGTCACGCCCGACGGTGTAACGCTGGATGTACGTGACGCTGTCGCCGGCCGGTTCGAGTCCCGCGCGCGCGAACGCCGCCGCCACGTACTCTGCGGTCTTCTCTATCTCCGGGCTCGGCGTCGCCCGCCCCCGCATCGAGTCGTCGGCGAGCGCACGGACGTGCCGGGCCATCAACTCCGCCGTGATGCGCGAGGGGTCCTGGGCGGCGAGCCGCGGCGGGCAAGCGCAGGCCACGAGGGCGCAGGTTGCAGCGCACACCTGAATGCGAATGGAGGAAGGCGTCGCCACCGCGCTGATCAGCGCTCCAGAACCTTGACGCCGCGTGGCCCCGCGACGACAGCGACACGGGCTATCCCGAGGAAAAGGCCGTGCTCGACGACGCCCGGCCGCCGGGCGAGAGCGCGCGCCACCGCCCGGGCGTCGGGGATGCCGCGCGCGAATCGGCAATCCACGACGTAGTGCCCCTCGTCGGTCACGAACGGCTCGCCGTCCACCGTGCGCCGCAACGCGGGCGTCGAGCCGAGGCTCTCGAAGAAGGGGATGTGCGTCGTCCACCCAAACGGCACGACCTCCACGGGCACCGGGGCACGGGTGCCGAGCTTCCGCACGCGCTTGGACGAATCCGCGACCACGACGAAGCGGCGGGCGGCAAGCGCCACCAGCTTCTCGCGGAGCAGCGCGCCCCCGAGGCCCTTGATGAGGTCGAGCTGCGGGCCGATCTCGTCGGCCCCGTCTATGGCGAGCGCGAGGCTCGGATGCTCATTCAGGGTCGTGAGTGGGATGCCGAGGACGCGGCAGCGGGAGGCGGTATCCTCGGAGGTCGGGACGGCGCGCACGTCCCGCAGCGCCCCGGATGCGAGGCGCTCGCCCAGTAGTTCCAGCAGGGGACGCACCGTAGAGCCGGTGCCGAGCCCCACCACGGTACCGCTAGCTACATAGTCGACGGCCCGGCGGGCAGCAGCGCGCTTGAGTTCGTCATGGGCGGGTGCCATACGCGTCACCTAAGATGGCGGGACGGCGCGTACGGCGACAGCGGCGCCGCCACGCGCGCTAGCCAGGCATAGGTGGAGTCGGTGATCGCCCTCAGGAGTGCGGTGTCGCTCGGCAGCATGTGCCGGCCGCCGAACCTCAATGACCTCTTCGGCTCGCGCGCCGCGCGCTCCAGCGCTTCCACGGAGGCGCGTGGGACACGCTCATCATCGGACGAGCCTATGAGGAGCAGTGGCCGCGGCGCGATCCGCCCCACCGTGCGCTCGGGATCCAGGTCCCGCAGGAGCGCGGCGGCCCCGCGGGCGGCCAGGTCGCGCAGCCACGCGGCGCCGATCTTCCGCCGCAAGTTGGCCTCGAACAGCACGCCGAGGTTCCCGCCTCCGTAGACCAGCGCCACGGCCGCCACGCGCTGGTCCGCCGCCGCCCACGCCGCAACGAACGGCACTCCAAGACTCGCGCCGATCGCCGTGAGTCGGCGTGGGTCCACCTCCGGTTGCGCCACGAGGAATGATGCCGCGAGCATGAGCGCCTGTGGCGTGGCCAGGACCTCGCCGCGGATCGCGGGCAATCGCGGGACCAGGCGCCACAGGGGGAACCTCGAGGGGTCTGCCCATGGATAGTCGCACGCGAGGATCACAACCTGGTGTCGCGGATCCACCACCGTCGCAGCGCGGCGCCCGGTGCCGATCCCTCCCAGGAGGAGGACGGCCGTGCCGCCACGTCCACCGCTGGGGCCCATCGGCCGGCGGAGCACGCACTCCACGCGTCGACCCGACCGGCTCGTTAGCCGCACACGCTCCAGCGCCGTGCCGGCTTGCGTGGAGTCTTCCCGCCAGCGCGTTACCGCCGCGAGTTCTCCATAGGCGGGCGGCTTCCCCCCGGCCAGCCACAACGCCGTCGCCGCGACCAGCACGGCCGCGAGCCCTGCCAGGCCGATGAGAGTTCGGAACCGCCGTCGCATCGGCCGGAATCCGGAGGGTCGGTCCGGGCGGCGCGAGCAGTCGCCGCCACGAGAGCCAGCGGCGAGCCCCACCCGGAGTTCGCCGCCACCGAGTACGCGGAGTTCCTGCTGATCGATCTCGCCTAGGCGTCCGTCTTCGCGGGGCAGGTCGAAAGACCGAACAGAGTGTACACTGGGCAATACCCGACCAGTGCGGTGAGGAGCGGGATGATGCCCACCAGCCCAATGAAGCGCAGGCTACCCGACCCGAGCGCAAGGTAGGCGAGGAGCGCGAGCCCGAGCACCACACGCAGGACCTTGTCTGTCGTGCCGACGTTCTTCTTCACTGTTCCCTCCCTAGAAGGCGGTCCAAGGCTCAGTCTTGGGAGCCTCGGCAGGATGTCGTCCGCGTCAGGACCGCGCCGTCCTCCTAACCCTAGCGCACAGGGTGGTGCGCCGGAAGCCGCCACGGGGAAGTATGGGGTCGTAGGGGCCCCCCTCATGGAGGTGGCATGCGCCGCGCGGGCCGCCCGTTCCTCGTGTTCGCCACGAGCGCCCTCGCTGCCTCGTGAGGGTAATGAACCTGCTCGCCGGCTGAGGGGGGGTCGGCGACTGTCTACTGTCCGCTGTGCGAATGGCCAGGGGCAGAATTGAACTGCCGACACCGTGATTTTCAGTCACGTGCTCTACCAACTGAGCTACCTGGCCGCGAACGCCAAAAATAGTAGCTTAGGGCCACATGCGCACCTTTCCCAACCTCGCCGTCCTCACTCACCCGCTCATCAGGCACAAGCTGACGATCCTGCGAGACAAGCGGACGCCCACTAAGGACTTCCGGGACCTGGTCGCCGAGATCGCGATGCTGATGGCCTACGAGGTGACGAAGGACCTGCCGACCGAGGCGGCGGAACTGGAGACGCCGCTCGAACGCACCACCGGCGCCCGCGTGGCCGGCAAGAAGCTCACTCTCGTGCCCATCCTGCGCGCGGGCCTCGGGATGGTCGAGGGTATCTCCCGGCTCATCCCCTCCGCACGGGTCGGCCACATCGGGCTGTACCGCAACGAGGAGACGCTCCAGCCGGTCGACTACTACTTCAAGGCGCCCAGCGCACGTGAGCAGCGCGACTTCTTCCTTCTCGACCCGATGCTGGCGACCGGCGGCTCCGCCGTGGCGGCGTGCAGCACGCTCAGGCAGGCGGGCGCGCGGTCGATCCGCTTCCTGTGCATCGTGGCCGCGCCCGAGGGCGTCGAGAAGATGCTCGCGGCTCACCCCGACGTGCCGATCTACACCGCGGCGCTCGACCGCGAGCTCAACGCCAAGGGCTATATCCTCCCCGGCCTCGGCGACGCCGGCGACCGCATCTTCGGAACCAGGTGACCATGACCGAGTATCAGGCGACCATCATCCGGCTCAGCGGCAAGGTGCTGGAAGACGAAGAGTCGATCACCGACGAGCTGAACGACCGCCGCCGCAGCGGCTGGGTGCTTTGCCAGCTCGTACCCCTCTCCACGAGGCGACTCGTCGCCGTCTTCGAGCGAGAGGGCTGATGCGCATCACCTTCTGGGGCGCCGCTGGCGAGGTCACCGGCTCGATGCATCTCGTCGAGGCCGCCGGCAAGCGCGTCCTCCTCGACTGCGGCCTGTTCCAGGGCCGCCGCGAGGAAGCAAGGGTCAAGAACGAGAAGCTCCCCCTCGACGCCGCCGACGTGGACCTCGTCGTTCTGAGCCACGCCCACATCGACCACGCGGGCCGCCTGCCGCTGCTGGTGAAGCGCGGCTTCACTGGTCCGGTGTTCTGCACGCCCGGGACCCGGGATCTCTCGTCCATCATGCTCCCCGACGCTGGCTTCATCCAGGAGAAGGACTTCGAGTTCCTGGTGAAGCGCGGCAAGAACCACGTCGGCGAGCCGCTGTACACGGTGGCCGATGCCACTCATGTCGCCGACCATATGGTGAGCGTGCCCTACGACCGGCCGCTCGAGGTGACCCCGGGCATCCGCGTCACCTTCGTCGAGGCAGGACACATCCTGGGGTCCGCGTCGGTAGTCCTTGAGATCGACTACCTGGGAACGCCCAAACGGCTTGTCTTCTCCGGCGACGTCGGCCGCACCGGGCTCCCCATCATCCGCGATCCGCGCCCGCCGGCAGGCGCGTCCGACGTGCTCATCGTCGAGAGCACGTACGCCAACCGGACCCACGAGTCCGTGGCCGAGGCGCAGGACCTGCTCGCGCAGTACGTGAACAAGGTGGCCAAGCGCGGCGGCAAGATCTTTGTCCCGAGCTTCGCCGTCGGCCGCACCCAGGAGCTGATCTACGAGCTGCACGGGCTCGCCCGCGATGGGGTCATCCCGAAGATCCCGATCTACGTGGACTCGCCACTTGCGGTGAACGCGACCGACGTCTTCCGCCTCCACCCCGAGGCGTTCGACCGCAGCGAGCGGCTGGTGCGCGAAACGGACGAGTTGTTCCGCTTCCCGCTGGTGAAGTACGTCCGCTCGGTAGACGAGTCGAAGGGGCTGAACGCGATGCGCGGGCCGGCCATCATCATCGCCGCGTCCGGGATGGCCGAGTCGGGGCGCATCCTGCACCACCTGCGCAACGGCATCGGCGACCACCGGAACCTCGTCCTCTTCGTCGGCTTCCAGGCGAGCTACACCCTTGGCCATCGCCTGCAGTCGGGGGTCCGCGAGGTGCGAATCTACGGCGAAGAGGTCGCCTGCCGCGCCGAGGTGGCTTCCATCGGCGGATACTCCGCGCACGCCGACCGCAACGAGCTGCGGAAGTGGGTCGAGGGCCTCGGCCAGCCCCCGCGCCATGCCCTGGTGGTGCACGGCGAAGCCGAGCAGGCTGATGCGATGGCTGGAATTCTGCGCGAATGCCGGGTGACCGATGTGGGAATCCCGGCCCTCGGCCAGTCTCTCGAATTCTAGGATCGGCCCAACGTTCTGACCGTCGAGTTTGTCCGATCTCCTGAAACCACGTCGCCTTGGGAGGCGTAGTTCCGGCTGTCCCCAAGGCGTGCTGGTCCTTCAGGAGGCCGAATGGCAACGAAGGTGCTCTGCCTGCTCGCCGCCGCGTGCGCTGCACTCCTCGCACCTCCGGACGCTGTCGGCTCTAGAGTTCCGCCGCAAGCGACCCACGGAACGGCATCGGCCACCGCTGCGGCATCCGCGACGCAAGACACTAGCTCTAGCCGCGCCATGACCGCGCCACCGGGGGTGGCACGGGCCATCCGTGCCCAGCCCGCCGCACCGCGCGTCGATGGCCGCCTTGACGACCCGGCCTGGGCCCTTGCTCCGGCGTATTCCGGGTTCATCCAGCGCGAGCCGCACGACGGCCAGCCGTCCCAGGAGCGTACTGAGTTCCGGGTGGTCTACACCGATGAGGCGCTGTACGTCGGGGTCCGAGCCTCTGACTCGCATCCCGACGCAATCGTTGGCCAGTTGACCCGGCGCGACCAGAACTCCCCGTCGGACGAGATCATCGTCACCATCGACTCGTACCGCGACCGACGCACGGCATTCGACTTCTGGGTCAACCCCGTGGGCGTGAAGGTGGACCTCTATCGCTCCAACGACACCGACGAGGACCAGACCTGGGATGCCGTCTGGGACGTGGCCACGAGCCGTGACGCCGGCGGGTGGACGGCGGAATACCGGATCCCCTTCAGCCAGCTCCGTTTCCCGCAGGGCGAACGGTTGACCTTCGGGTTCAATCTCTGCCGCCAGGTGATTCGCCTCAACGAGTTGTCGTGCTGGAAGGCCCTGCCGCGGAACGCGCAGCAGATCGTCTCGCTCTTCGGCGACCTCGAGGGACTCGAGGGCATCCGGCCCCCGCGGCGCCTCGAAATCCTGCCCTACAGCGTGGGGCGCACCGCGCGCAGTATCACGGAAGACGGCAATCCGTTCCGCACGGGAGAGGAGTACGGCGCCCGTGCCGGGGCGGACGTCAAGGTCGGCATCGGCTCGAACCTCACGCTCGACGCGACGGTCAACCCGGACTTCGGCCAGGTCGAGGCCGACCCGGCAGTCCTGAACCTTACCGCTTTCGAGACCTTCTTCGCCGAGCGTCGGCCCTTCTTCACCGAGGGAGTGAACATCTTCCGCTTCCCCCTCTCGCTCGGCGACGGCGCGAACGAGCAACTCTTCTACTCGCGCCGCGTTGGCCGCTCGCCGCAGGGGTCGGCCGACGTGCCGGCTGGGGGTTACGGCGAGAGTATCCAGCAGACGACCATCCTCGCCGCCGGGAAGCTCTCCGGGCGGCTGCCGTCCGGGTGGACGATCGGTCTGCTGGGTGCCCGGACGGCAGAGGAGCGTGCCCTGGCGGAGGATTCCCTGGGTGTGCGCTCTACCCAGGTCGTGGAGCCGGCGTCCAACTACTTCGTCGGGCGCCTGGCACGCGACTTCCGCAACGGGCGCACGATGATCGGGCTCTTCGGCACCGCGATGAACCGCGAGCTGCCCCAGAGCCTCGATTGGCTGCGCAACTCGGCCTACAGCCTGGGCGTGGACTGGAGTCACCGGTTCCGCCGGGACACGTACCAGTTTCGCGGCCGGCTCGTGGGGACCTCGGCGTACGGCTCCGAGGACGCCCTCACGCGCACGCAGCGCTCTTCGGTGCACTACTTCCAGCGCCCCGACCGCGACTACGGTCCCTCCTACGACAGCACGAGCACCTCGCTGGCCGGCTACGCGGGGATGATGGAGTTCGGCAAGATCGGCGGCGGGCACTGGCGTTTCCTCACCGCCCTGGACGTGCGCTCACCCGGGTTCGAGCCGAACGACGCCGGCTACATGCCTGAGGTGGACCAGACTGTCCAAGTGCTGTGGGTCGGCTACCGGGAGTTCCGGCCGGGGCGGGTCTTTCAGAACTACGGCATCAACCTGAACTACTGGAACGCCTGGGACTTCGGTTGGAACAAGTACCAGACGTCCGGGAACATCAACGGCAACTTCACGTTCAGGAACTACTGGGGCGGCTACTTCGGGGTGGAGGCGAGCGGCAGCGGCCACTCGAACGCCACGCTGCGCGGCGGCCCGTCGATGCTCCGGCAAGGCCGGATCGGCGGCTGGGGAGGCTTCTACAGCGACGAGCGCAAGCGCCTGCGCGGCGAGATGAACACCTCGTGGGGCTTCACGCAGGGGACCGGGGGGTGGTATCTCGACCTCTCGCCGTACCTGACGTGGCGCCCCTCCGGCCGGATGGACTTGTCCGCAGGCCCAAGCGTCAACTGGAACGTGGACGACGCGCAGTGGCTTGGGCGCGAAACGGCGCTAGGGGCGACCCGCTACCTCTTCGGCCGGCTGCACCAGCGGACGATCGCGGCGACGATCCGCGGCAGTGTGACGTTCACGCCAACGCTCTCGCTGCAGATCTGGGCGCAGCCATTCGTGACCCAGGGGCACTACGCCAACGTCAAGCAGGTGGCCGACCCGCGGGCCGCTCGCTACGTCGACCGGTTCGACGTCTTCGGCTCCGATCGGCTTACGCGTGATGCCGACGGGAACATCGCCATCGACCTCGACCGGAACGGCTCCCCAGACATCGATCTCGGCAACCCCGAATTCGGGTACATGGCGTTCCGGTCGAACGTCGTGCTCCGCTGGGAGTATCGGCCCGGCTCTACGCTCTTCCTGGTGTGGCAGCAGAGCCGCGAGGACTTCGGGGCCGACGGCACGTTCCGCTCCGGCGGCGCGTTCCGCGACCTCGCCCGCACGATGCCGGAGAACGTCTTCCTCGTGAAGCTGAACTACTGGTTCAGCCTGTAGCGAAAGGACTCGGGAGAGGGGCAACCCACTGGGCGCCGCCGGCATCCAAGCTGGTGGCGCCCGCTGGTGCTTTGGGCGTCCCGCGCGCCCTTCGCCGAACGCAGGGGCAGCGGGAGCGCCATGATCATCATGAACTGATTGCCGCGGCGGTGCGCGCCTCCGGATCTCCACGCACTACCGCGACCGCGCCGCGTCCCCGTAGCTTCAGAGGATGCGGCGCGTAGTCGCGGCGCTCGTGCTGGCGGTCGTCCTGTTGTGGCTGGCGTCTCTTGCGGCGGTGTTTGCCGCGGCCCGCCGCGACGCGGCCGCGCCTGCGGACGCCATCGTCGTGCTGGGGGCGGCACAGTACGACGGCCGGCCCTCTCCCGTCTTCCGGGCCCGGCTCGATCACGCCGTGGAGCTGTTCCGCCGGGGCCTTGCACCGCGGGTCGTCGTCACCGGCGGGACTGGCACCGGGGACACGGTGAGCGAGGCGACGGTGGGCCGCCGCTACCTACTCGCCGCCGGGCTCCCCGAATCTGCAGTGGACGCCGAATCGGCGGGGCGCTCATCGGCACCGTCGCTGCGCGCCGCCGCGGTCCGGGTGCGTGCCGCGGGCGGCGCCCGTGTGATCCTGGTGAGCGATGGCTTCCACATGCTCCGGCTCGAGTTCCTCGCCCACCGCTTCGGGCTCGCGGCCGTGGGCTCCCCCGCACCGGAGAGCCCCATCACCTCCAACAGCCGCCGGGAACTCGGCTACCTCCTGGCCGAGTCGGTGAAGGCTCCGGCGGCACTCCTCTTCGCGAGGTAGGACCTCCATGATCAGACGATTCCGAACGGCGACGGGGCTGGCGGCACTGCTGGTGGCGTGCGCACTGCCCGCCACTGTCGCCGCCCAATCCCTCCGAGTCCCCTACACAACCTTCACCCTCCCCAACGGGCTCAAGGTCATCGTCCACGAGGACCACTCGGTGCCCATCGTCACCGTGAACACGTGGTACCACGTGGGCTCCGGCGACGAGCGGCCCGGCCGCACCGGCTTCGCACACCTGTTTGAGCACCTGATGTTCATGGGCTCGCAGCACGTGCCAACCGGGCAGTTCGACCAACTGCTCGAGGCCTCGGGCGCCGACAACAACGGCTCGACGACGGAGGACCGCACCAACTACTTCGAGGACGGTCCCACTAACGCTCTGCCGCTGATGCTCTACCTCGACTCCGACCGGATGGGCTTCCTCCTGCCCGAACTCACGGCCGAGAAGGTGGATCTCCAGCGCGGCGTGGTACAGAACGAGCGCCGGCAGAGTTATGAGAACCAGCCGTACGGCCTCGCAGAAGAGAACATCCTCCGCCGTCTCTATCCCGCGGGCCACGCCTACAGTTGGCCGGTGATCGGCTCGATGGCGGACCTTTCCGCCGCGACGATCGATGACGTGCGCCAGTTCTCGCGCACCTACTACACCCCGACCAACGCCACGATGGTCATCGGCGGAGACGTGAATCCCA
>Ga0299912_10005413_pt1 | contig 10486 bp, 7 predicted proteins | sample RVTome_2_FD_207667 | JGI IMG/M metagenome (GOLD analysis project Ga0299912, IMG submission 207667) | Soil microbial communities from uranium-contaminated site in the Upper Colorado River Basin, Wyoming, United States - RVT95D214 (version 2) ... | reverse complement strand
CAACACAAGTTAAATCCTATTATGATAGTTTTCATGGGCTTTCTTACCTGGGTGGAGATACCTATTCAGCGAATTGTGCCAGCTGCCATGGGGTTCACGATATCCGGCCTTCTTCTGATCCCAAATCGATGATTTACAAAGACAATTTGCAGAAGACCTGCGGTTCCTGTCATCCAGGAGCATCTGAGAACTTTGCGAAGGGGAAAATGCATCCAATTGCCTCGATTACCGGTGAGGATTTCGGGGAGAAGGTGGTTGGATGGATAAGGATTGTCTATATCTTTCTGATTGTAGCCGTCATTGGGGGAATGACCTTGTTTAACTTTACCGATTGGCTCAGAAAGACGATTGATCATAGGCCATAGATACAAGGAGTGCGTGGATATGACGAAGAAATATCTGAGAATGACATTGAATGAAAGATTTCAACACGTCAACCTCTTTATCAACTTTACACTCTTAGTTATCACGGGTTTTGCTTTGAAATATCCGGAGGCCTTTTGGGTTTCTCCTATTGCAGATGCTCCTTTAGGGATGACATTTCGAGGCTTTCTGCATCGGCTGTGCGGCGTGGCAACGCTTACCTTAAGTGGCTATCACCTCTTATACTGCGCCTTCACTGAGAGGGGAAGGGGGATCATAAAAGATATGATCCCGGGCTTGAAAGATGCCAAAGACCTCTGGGAGACATTGAAGAACAACTTCTTCATCAATCGGCCTTCCAAAGAGATCAAAATGGGTCGTTTTAACTTTCGGGAAAAGTTTGAGTATCTTGGCATGATCTGGGGAACGATCGTGATGACCGTGACGGGTTTCATTCTCTGGTTTAAGACAGAATGGTTGATGTACTTTCCAATGTGGACCTACGATGTTGCCCGGGCGATCCATTTTTACGAGGCGATTTTAGCTACGCTCACCATTATTGTTTGGCACCTTTATTCTGTTGTGTGGAATCCCGAAGTCTATCCAATGAGCTGGGCTTGGATCACAGGCGACCTTACCGAACATGAGATGAAGTTGGAACATGGTCTGGAACTTGAGAAGATCAAGGCTAGAGAGAGAGGAGAACTGAAGGATTTTGGCGAGACTGCCGCTACTGGCGGTGGAAGGGTCTATCCTCTGCCTGAGGGGAAAGAAAAGGGTTTTTCTCTCCGGCGGCTCGTTGGTACCGTAAAGGATTTGAATGAGACGATAAAGGATTGGAAAGGAACATAAGAAGGATTGTAAGCGCATTGGCAGAAGGTGTGTAGCCCTATATATCCTCCGACTCCCACCATCCAAACCCCACCCAAACGGATAGGATATATAGGGCTTTTTTGATTCTAACTCTATATCGAATCCAGCCAAAGTAGGACTCCCTTTTATTAAATGAGACCTAACTTGAGCGATTCTTTTATAATAAAGACTGGATATGTTACTGGATTCCTGCTTGCGCAGGAATGACATCATTATCCAATGGGTGAATACGTCATTCCCGCGAAGGCGGGAATCCAGAGGTTTTTAAATAAAAAATCGTTCAATGTAGGTGAGCTTCCGAGGGATTTTATAATCGTGCTTAATGCCACTTTGAATGGACCCTGAGAAAACCTTTTCTTGATTGTAAGGATTAGTAGAACATGTTAATATTTATTCACTCGAGAGGGGTTGATTTTTGGGCGCAGATGGCCGAATGAGGAATGTCAATGAGCAAAAGGTTAGGGTAATGAGATCGCGGAAAGTATTGTCTTTTCGGATGGTTTTTGGCCTCCTCCTCCTCATCTTCATCTTTGGGGGTTTCGCGAGAGGGGCGTGGGCCTTGACAACGGAGGAAGAGAAGAAGTTAGGGAAGAAGGTCCTTCTTGAAATGCAGGGGAAGATGGAGATGGTCAGAGACCTGACCCTTCAGACTTTTGTAAACCGAGTAGGCGGTTCTTTAGTGGCTCAAGTTGGCCCTACCCCTTTCGAATATAAATTTTACCTGATCAATGCACCGGAGCCCAATGCCTTTGCCATTCCGGGTGGCTACATCTGCTTAACGACGGGCCTTCTTGTTTTAGCGGGGAGTGAGCATGAGGTTGCTGGGGTGCTCAGCCATGAGATCTCCCATGTCACAGCGAGACATGTTGCCCAGATGATCGAGAGGTCGAAAAGGCTTAACATCGCCACCCTGGCTGCGGTCCTGGCGGGAGTTCTAGTGGGCCGTGGAGGAAAAGGTTCTGAGGCGATTGCTGCAACTGCGATGGCAACATCAGAAGCTCTTGCTCTGAAATACACCCGAGAAATGGAAACGGACGCTGATCAAAACAGTTTACATTATATAATCAAGGCAGGCTATGACCCCAATGGAATGATCACCTTCTTGAACAAGATCTATAAGATCAGTTTGACCTCGGCAGACAAAATCCCTCCCTACCTTTCAACCCATCCTGCCGTTGAGGATCGAATCTCCCTTTTAGAAAACCTTCTCCATACCGGGCAGAAAGCGGTAGGCCCCTTCAAGGCAGTTGGAAATTTTAGAAGGATTCAGGCAAAGGCTTTTGTGGAGGAGAGAGACCCAAACGTAGCCATCACCCATTTCCAGTCTATGGTCGAGGCCGACTCACAGGATTTAGATAGTTACTATGGTGTAGGCCTCGCCTACAGAAAGATGGGAAGGTTAGATAAGTCAGTGGAGGTCCTTCAAAATGCACACTCCTTGGGTCCCAAGGATCTTGATATCCTCACGGAGTTGGGAATAGATTATTTCCTTTTAGGAAAGTTGGACCAAGCGATTGAAAATCTTGAAGCGAAACAGTCCATTCCCTCCGGGGCGGATCAAAACGATGACTTTTTGAGACTTTATTACCTTGGAAGGGCCTATCAGGAGAAGGGAGAGTTAACCCGTGCCCTGCCACTCTTTCTGAAGATCCAAAAGGAGATGCCCGAATTCATCGATGTCTACAACAATCTTGGATCGGTCTATGGAAGAATGGGGCAGAAGGGCCGATCCCACTTCTATTTTGGGAAATATTTCAAATTGATCGGGGACAAAAAGAGTGCCCTTCTCCACTTCAATACGGCCGACCAATGGCTAGAGAAAGATAGCTCGGAAAAAGAAGAGGTCCGACGAGAGGTCAAAGAACTCACGGAGACCAAATAGGACAAATGCATTAATTATAGTGAACGACATAAATATGTTGACATCCACAATATGTCATTGCGAACCCTTCGCTTTCTGTCATTCTGAGCGAAGCGAAGAATCTACCCACTTTGCTCAGGGTAAACTCCGTGAAGCAATCTTACTAGATTGCCACGCTTGCGCGCCGAAGCGCTCCAGCGCGCAGGCACGTCGCTTCGCTCCTCGTAATGACTGCTTTTCGGTGTCGTTCACTATAATATCAGGATTATATTCCAAACCCTCATGCTCGTTGAGGGCACCACGAAGGATGAAAATAAAACTGAGCACCCCCACCTCACCCCTCCCCTCTCAGGAGGGGCGGGTGAGGGGGGATGGTTTATTTGTGTGTTAAAAAGTTGGTAATCCTTAAACCCTTTATAAGTAAGTAGCTGGGAGGGGAGAAAGATAGGGTGAAAGGGCTAGAGACCTATTGTGAAAAGGCATTAGAGATGGAGATGGATGGAGCAAAGTTGATCGATCCGCGCTCTATCGTGACCGCTGAATGGGTAAGGATGAAATGCCAATTTGGATGCCCTGGCTTCGGGATGAGTCTCTGCTGCCCTCCCCACACTCCCACTCCGGATCGAACCCAGAAGGTAATCGATGCCTACCAGAAGGCCATCTTGCTCCATCGGAGGTTAAAAAAGGGGGAGAGGACGAAGGGTTTTAACGAGGCCATCCTCCGCCTCGAAATTGAGATCTTTCTCAATGGCTATTACAAGGCATGGAGCATTGGATCTGGTCCTTGCCGTCTCTGTAAAGAATGCGATCCGACGGGTATCTGTAAACATGGATATGAGGTGAGGCCATCGATGGAGGCCTGCGGCATCGATGTTTTTAAGACAGCAAGAGACAACGGGTTCCCTATTGAAGTGGTCCAAACCCGTGAAGAAGAGAGAAATATCTTTGGATTGATCTTAGTGGAATGAGTGGTCCTGGCGGGGATTGGTGCATGATACACCCTTCGGTCTGGATGCCTTACTCTAGGGGCATTTGGTAAGGCTTTGGGACTCTATTGGAGATGATGAGATGAGGCAGGCGACGAAAAGATCAAAAGAGGAAATGCTTAGGCTTAATCAGGAGCTTTCAATTCTCAACGCTATCAGCCAGACCGTCAATCAATCGATCGACCTTGACGAAATTCTGAATAACAGTTTGGACAAAATGATGGAGATGATAGAGGTTCACTCAGCGGGCTTCTTTCTCACAGATGAGAAGGTGAATGAGTTGGTCTATGTTGCCCAGCGGGGATTTTCGGAAGCTTATTTGAAAGGGATGGAACGGCGTAAGCTGGGAGAGGGGGTGACAGGGAAAGTGGCCCTGTCGGGTGAACCGATGTTCATCGAAGATTATCCCAACCATCCAGAAGCCCATCCTCTGGCGGTTGAAGAAGGAATGAAATCCCTTGCAGTCATACCTCTGAAGTCCAGGGAGAAAGTCTATGGAACCTTAAACATCTCACGAAAAGAGTTTTACAAATTCACTATCTCTGATAAGAATCTCTTCAACTCCATTGGTCAGATCATCGGCGGTGCTATGGAGAGGACTTCTCTCTATAGAGAGAATGTCAGACGGTTAGAAGAACAGAAAATCCTCTATTCCATCAGCCAGGAGATTGCCCTCCGACTTGAATTGAAGGTGATCCTTCAAAAAATCGTGGATTGTGTCTTAGAGGTTTTGGAGGTAGAGTCAGGGGAAGTCATTCTTTGGGACACCCGGAAGCAAAATTATGCCGTTTCTGTTGTCCACGGATTGCCAGACACACTGATCGGAAGAGAGATCCTTCCGCCTCTGAGTGGTATTGTAGGAGAGATTTGTACAAAGAAGGGTCCTGTCCTTTATCAAGACTACGAACACCATCCCAATCGGTGGAAGGAGCTGGATACTTACCATTTTAAAGAAGTCCTCGGAGTTCCCTTAATCGTCAGAGAGATGATCATTGGAACGATGATGGTCGGCACGTCTAATCCGAGCAAGCATTTTCAACAGAGCGAGATTGACCTCCTCTTCAACTTTGCCCACCAGGCGGCCGTTGCCATTGGAAATGCCAAACTTTATGAGGATTCTTTATCGAAGATCAAGCAATTGACCGTCCTCCATGAGATTGGAAAGACCCTATCCTCCACCCTTGACCTCGATGAATTGCTCAAAAAGGCATTGGAGCTTCTTAGGGAGCATTTAGGCTACACCTTATGTGGGATTTTTTTCTTAGATCGAGAGAAGGATGAACTCTACGTCAAACAGGTCGTTGGTGTTGATTTCGAAAAGGTCAAGGATATGAGGTTCAGGGTTGGAGTCGATGGGATCGTGGGATGGGTGGCAAGGACAGGTGAGTCTCTGTATGTCCCCGATGTATCAAAAGATCCCAGGTATGTTCCTGGATTTGCGGAAGGGAAATCGGAGGCAGCATTTCCTCTTAAGGTGAGGGATCAGGTGATCGGGGTGATGGATCTTGAGAACAAAGAGATCAGAGGGTTTGATGAGGAGGATCTAAAGGCCCTTTCTTCCTTTGCCAACCAGGTAGGCATTTTTATTGAGAACGCTCGACTCTTCTCCGATTTAAAGCAGACGCTTAAAGAATTGAAGCAAGCCCAGGATCAGATCGTCCAGGCCGAAAAATTGAGGGCGATGGGAGAGATGGCGAGCGGGGTGGCTCACGATTTCAATAATGTCCTCGCCGTCATCCTTGGAAATATTCAACTGCTCCTCCATCAATTTGATCATCTCAGACCGGAAGCGATTAAGGAACGGCTGAGGGTTATTGAGTATTCCTCGAAGGATGCAGCTGAGACCATCCGTCGGATACAAGAATTTACAGGGGTGAGGAAGGATAAGGAGTTCGCTCCCCTATCTATCAATCAGATCGTCGACGATGTGATTACCATTACTCAGCCCCGTTGGAAGGACCAAGCCCAAGAGAAGGGCGTACAGATTCAACTGGTCAAAAAGTTAGGAGAGATCCCTTTGATCCTAGGAAATCCATCGGAGTTAAGAGAGGTGTTAACCAATATCATTTTTAATGCGGTGGATGCGATGCCTGAAGGGGGTAAACTCACCCTCTCAACGCAACCCCAAACAGATGACTGGGTAGAGGTGAGGATTGCCGATACTGGGATCGGTATGAAGGAGGAGGTGAAAGGGAGGATTTTTGATCCCTTCTTCACCACCAAAGGGGTGACCAATTCGGGGTTAGGCTTGAGTGTCTCCTATGGGATTGCGAAACGCCATGGAGGGGAAATACTTGTAGAGAGCGAACTTGGGAAAGGAACGACGTTCATCCTCCATCTGCCGATTGGTTACGAGCAGGAAGCATCTGAGGAGAAGGCGATCAAACCCGTTAAAGAGGCGCGCCCAGCACGAATCTTAGTGATTGACGATGAGGAGGCTGTTCGAGACCTCCTTTTCCAGATGCTACAAGCCAAAGGTCATGAGGTGGTCCTTGCAGCCAATGGTGAGGAGGGAATTGGACGCTTCAAAGACGGAAAATTTGATTTAGTCTTTACCGACCTTGGAATGCCCAAAATTTCTGGATGGGAAGTAGGCAAGACGATTAAAGGAATAAATCCCAAAGTCCCCATTGCCATGATCACCGGATGGGGAATGGAGTTGAATAAAGAGAAGATGGGCGAAAGTGGAATCGACCTAATCGTCTCCAAACCCTTCGATTTTGATCAAGTGATTCATCTCGTTTCTGAGGCCATGGAGCTGAAGGAGAGGATGTAAGACAATATCCAAATTTCAAAATCCAAATGTCAAATGAATGCCAAAAACAAGTGACTAAATTGCCTAAAGTACCAAAGCCAAATTATTTAACTTTAGGCACTTCATTTGATTTGAACTTTGAGCTTTGACATTTGACATTGTTTCATCTCATTTGGGGGCGGACCTCCTCATAAACCGATATGTCAACCCTACGGCAATGAGTAGTGGCACAACGCCCAATAGAATAAAAATTGAATCGGCGGGTAAACGGATCCATTCGATCAGGGTGGTGACCCTTTGATTCAGGAAATCTGGGCTCCTTGCATGCCAGTATCCATTCTTTAAAACATCCAGGAGTTGAAGGATCCCTCCCGGGAAGAGATTTAGAACGACCATCAATCCAAGGCCGATATTCAGCCCCCAAAAAGATACTCGGATATATTTTTCTACATGCATCCATTCCTCATCTGACAATACCTGCCGAATGGCAAATACCATAAAAGAGATAGCAAACATCCCAAACACACCCATCATTGCCGCATGTCCGTGGTTTGGTGTGAGAATGGTCCCTACTTCAAAGTAGCTGACGATGGGCAGATTGATGAGAAACCCAAATATTCCAGCGCCGACAAAATTCCAAAAACCAACAGCCATCATGAAGTAAAACGTCCATTTATGGGGAATAGAAATCTCTTTGCCGCATATATCACATTTCCCTCTGGACAGTTTGATAAAGTCCCAAGCATCCAGGGTGAGAAGGGTCAACGGCACAACCTCCATGGCTGAGAACACGGCTGCAAGGGCCATCGTTATGTTTGACTGTCCTGTCCAATACCAGTGGTGACCTGTACCGATGATCCCCGCTCCGAGAAAGAGAATTGCATCGAGGTAAATGACCCGGGTCGCTGTCTGTCGTGATACCATTCCAAGTTTGTAGAAAAGCACAGCCACCATCGTGGTCACAAAGAGTTCAAAGAAACCTTCGACCCAGAGGTGGATGATCCAAAAACGCCAGTTATCCACCACAGTGAAATTGCTGGTGCTGTTGAAAAACATGGCGGGAAGATAGAACAGAGGAATGGCAAGGGCGGCCAACAGGAAGAGGGAGGAGATCTCACGCTCCTCCGGATCTTTTCTCGCAGGTCCAATCCCCCTAAACATCAGGATGAGCCAGATCACCAGTCCGATTGCCAGCAGAACTTGCCAGGCTCGGCCGAGGTCAAGATATTCCCAACCCTGATGGCCGAACCAAAACCAAAGCTTTCCAAGGAGCTGATAGACGCCGAGCATTTCACCAAGCAGGCTGCCAAGGGCTACAATGACGACAGCAAAGAATAAGAGGTTGACCCCTTTCACCTGGCCTCTTGGTTCCTTTTCACCCAAAGAGACGGCGAGAAACAATCCACCCGCGATATAGGCCGTTGCTATCCAGAAGATCGCTAACTGCAAATGCCACGTGCGGAGGACATTGCTGGGGAAAAATTGGGACAGGTTAATGCCGTAGAAACTCCCTGGGTCTGCACGGTAGTGCGCAGTTGCTCCTCCGACCAGTACCTGGGCTAAGAATAGCAGAGCTACGACAGCAAAATACTTAATCGTTGCCCTCTGGCTTTCAGTACTCACTCCGGGAAGCATCTGAGGATGGATATGTTCGCCGCTACCTCTCCAACCAAGGAAATTAAATCTTCCAAAGGCAAAAAGAACCATAGCTGTTCCTGCAAGGAGGGTGATAAGACTTAAGGCGCTCCAAAGAACCGCATCACTCGTTGGTGTATTGCCAGCCATTGGATCATAAGGGAAATTGTTCGTGTAGGAATAGGATTTGTCCGGACGATTCGCCACAGAAGCCCAGGCGGTCCAGGCAAAGAAAGCGGTCAGCTGCTGAAGCTCTTTTGGATCTTTGATATGATTGACAAGCAAACCCCGATTTAAAGAAGGTTGAGAAAAGTAGGTCGTCCACTTTTCAATCTGATCCCGATATGATGCAGCTTCCGGAGCTGTGAAAATCAAAGTCTTCGTTTCTGAGGCATAACGATTCTGTTTCAGCAATTGCTGGACTTCCGCATGGATGGCTGCTCTTTGAGCTGTTGAAAGCTCTGGAAAACTGCGATGATAGTTTTCTTTGGCAAGCATCTCTCCTGCATGGATGGCAAGGGTATGGAGGTACTCTGCAGAGAAGTCAGGCCCCAGGTAAGCGCCATGTCCCCAGATCGTACCATTTTCCATTAAGCCGTACTTGAGAAAAACCTGCTGCCCTGTGAGGATATCTTCACGAGTAAAAATCGTCTCCCCAGTTTGAGTCAAAACCTTTTCTGGAATGGGAGGGGCATCCTTGTAGCTCCTTACAGCTATCCAGATCAAGACCGCGAACCCCACCACCAAAATGAGAATAACAGAATTTCTCCACCAGGGAGAGAGCTTTTCGGATGAAATCTTCTTATCCTCCATTACCATTTCCTTTCGATTCTGGTTGACAAATCCCTCCAAGCCCCCTTGATAAATGAGGGCCAAAGGGGATTTCTACTTCTTCAGTTGCCTGGGATAACGAGTTAGGATCTTGGGCCCCTTTAGGCCAACCACTACTGTATCTTCCACCCTCACACCCCAGGGACCAGTATAAAGTCCGCAATTACCTACTGCAATGACCACATTGGCTTCCAGCGGCGCCGGTTCCTTCTCGCCATGGAAGAAGGCATGGCCCGGCGGCAATGGAGATTCCTCAAACTCAAGGCCCACTCCATGGATAAGTGGTCCAAAGATATGGCCTCCATGTCCTCCCTCTTTGATCACACCTTGGAAGGTCTGCTCCAATTCAACCATCCCGACGCCAGCTTTGACCTTGGCGATCGTGGCTTGTCGGGCCTTCAAATATAGTTTGTAAGCAGCCTGCTGTTCAGCCGTCGGGTTACCCACGCACACGGTGCGGCATAAATCCGCACTGTAGCCGTTGACCACGGGGTGGATATCAATCATCACTAGATCACTAGCTTGAAGTTTGCGCAGTGTAGGCAGTCCATGGGCGATGTTCGTGCGGGGGCCGGAAGATACATAAGTCCGGTAGAATTCTTCTGCACCGGCTTGCCGCATGGTATACTCGGCTGCGGCTGCCACCTGACTTTCTGTGATGCCTTGCTTCAAAGCTTCCCCTGCTGCCTTCATTCCTGCATCAGCCACTTTTGCCGCAGCTCGAATATGTTCTATCTCATTTCCATCCTTAACGATACGGAGTTCTGACATGATATGTGTACAATCCTTTGCTGTCACACCCGCCGGTTTGGCATGGGGATGGGTGAGCATGCCCATCATGGCCCCAGTGAGAAAAGTGTGTTCGAGTCCCACGGTTCCCTTCTTGATCCCAAAATGATCAAAGTAGTGGGCAATGGAATGGATCATACCTACCTCGTCTTCAAAACCAACAATGTGGTCGAAACGGGCAAGGCGCTTTACATCCTCCACATCGGTTTGAGGGACACCCAAAGCAACCTTCCCCTCCTGTATGATCATGGCATACGAACATAGACGTCCGTCACCTGTGAGATAGACCATGTTGGCCGGCTTGGTGAGCAAGAGAACGTCAAGGCCTGCCTCTTTCATTAGCAGGCTACACCTTTTTAGTCGTTCTTGATAAGGATGAGTGACCATTTCAAT
>Ga0299912_10005412_pt1 | contig 10486 bp, 5 predicted proteins | sample RVTome_2_FD_207667 | JGI IMG/M metagenome (GOLD analysis project Ga0299912, IMG submission 207667) | Soil microbial communities from uranium-contaminated site in the Upper Colorado River Basin, Wyoming, United States - RVT95D214 (version 2) ... | reverse complement strand
CGTTCAAGTTGGACTTGGGGAAAAGGACCAGGCTTTTGAATGGCTGTCAAAAGCCTTGGAGGAGCGGTCGGGCTTTTTGGTTTACATCAAGTGCGACCGGCGGTTCGATGGGCTGCGGTCCGATCCCCGCTATGAAGGCTTGCTCAAACGCATCGGCCTGCCGCTCGGGCCCGGTCAGAAGTTGTAGCCGATCGTCACGCCTATGGCCCTGATCCCTCTCCCCGTATGAGCTAAGAGGCCGGAACCATAACATAGCGGCCTGGAGAAGGCGGCCTAAGAGGTCAGGCCTTCTTGACCCAGGCGCCGTCCTCCTGCTGGATCCACCAGCCGACGGAGGCGTTCTTGATCCATTCCTCGGCGAAGATCTTCTGGATGCGCTCGATCTGGCTGGCCTCGATACCGAGGGCCTTGGCCACTTCGGCGTAGAGTTCCGTCCGGTCGTTGTTCTCGTCCTTGACCAGGTTCCTCAGGGCCGCCTTGGCCTGGAGGTTGAGGCCGGCTTCGTCGCGGATTTCGACCATCCCCATGTTCGACTCGCCGACGTTGCCGCCGTCGTAGTAGGGCTTGAGAACGGCGAAGCGCGTCTTCATGGATTCTTTGAGGGCCCGGATGGCCGGCGTCGAGACGTTCGTCGCCTCCTGGGCGTAGGCCGCCGGGACCAAGGAGAAGGGCGCGGCTTGGCGAAGGGCCGGCAGCCGCGGGGCGGCTTCCAGCCCGGTCTTGTCCGCGTCTTTCTTGCGGATCTCGTCGACGATCTCCGCGGCGGCCTGTTTGACCGTCGCTTCGGGGAAATAGATGTTGACCGTGATGCAGGCCAGGACGAAGACCAGGCCCGCGGCGGCGATCGTTCCCACGGCGTATCTTTTTTTCATGTCATCATCCTCCTTGCGATGCGGTGTTATTTTTCGGATTGGCCGACCCGTTTGAGCCGGTTCGTCATTTCCTTGAAGCTGATCACCTTGTCGGGCTCTCTATTAATGACACTTATACCAAAAAGCGCCGGTTTCTTCACCAGGTATTCGACGCCGCCTTCGTGGATCGTGCCGTTGAGGGAGAACGTGTCGTTGCGGAGCGTGCTGACGACGCCCAGCTTCTGATAGCGGAAGCCCCGGATGAGGCTCAGCCAGAAGCCGCCCATCCCGCCGGACGCCTGCCGGCCGGTACTGAGGACCGTCAGGTTGTCCACGGCCTTGAGGCTGAAAGTCTGTGGGACGCCCTTCCGCGGCACGGATTCGAGGCGGAAATCGAACCGCTCCGGCTGTTTATAGGTGATGACCAGGCCGCGGATCTCGCCGCTGACGATCCCGGTCACCTCGCCGAAGGGGACCTCGTCGGTGAGCTTCTTCAGGTCGAGGTCGAGGAGGTCGACGTTGAGCGAGATCGAGCGGCCGGGCGTGAAGGGATTGGCCACGGCGAGGTCCCGCAGGACGACCTTGCCGCCGAAGACGTCGGCCTCGCCCCGGCCGGAGATGGCGATCATCTTGGAGCCGATGTCGAGGCGCGGGAACTCGGCCCGGACCTTCCCGGTCAGCTTGAACTGGGCCGACTGGATGGGGAAGAGGGAGATGTCGACCTCCCGGAGGGCGAGAGAGCCGATGCCCTGGAAAGAGCCGTTCTGTGGGTCGAAACGGAAGGTCGTCCGGCCGAGCTCGAGCCGGCCGCCGTAGAGATCCAGGGAGAGGGGCTCAATGCCGAGGGCGTTCGTCCCGGCGCGCAACGAGATGTCGACGGGCTTCAGCGTCAGGAAGGGATGCTGGAATTCCCCAATACGGAGAAAGCCTTCCTCGGGAAGCGGGCCGTCCGACGGGGCCGCGTCGGTCTTCGCGGCCTTGTAATGGATCGGGAGGTCGGCGGTGATGCCGAGAAGGAGGGTTTTGGACAAGGGGCGCTCGACGTTCGTGTCGTCGAGCGTGACCCGGCCCGCGACCGAGAGCGCGTCGCCTTCCCCGCGGATGAGGACGTTCGTCCCGAGCGTTCCGTCGAGTTTCATCCGAGTTTCTTCGGAGGCGCCGGCCTGCGCATAAAGCGAATAGAGCGGCCCGAGGCTCAGGCGCGCTTCCGTTCGCAGGTCGAACGACGGCCGGGGACGTGTCCTGACCGAGCCGGTAAGGCCGACCTCGCCGATCGTCGGAAGGAGGAAGCGGGCCGCGAGGCCGTCGACTCCGCCCGAGCCGGGGTCGTAGCGGCCGGCGACCGTCATCTTGAGCGGGTGCTTGCTCCAGGAGACGTAGACCGCCTTCCACAGCGATTCGCCCTGGCCGATGTCGAGGGCGGCCGTGAACGGGATCCCCTTGGAAGCGGCGAGGGTTCCTTCGACCTTGATCATGGGGTCGAGCCCCTCCCCGGCGATCGAGAACGACGGGTCGTTGAACCTGACCCCGGCGAGGGAAATCGTCCCCGAAAACGACCAGGCCTGCCCCGAAGCGGCCGGGCGGCGGGCCGCGAGCGAGAGGTCGGCCGTGCCGCCGAGGTCCCAACCTGCGAAGCTTGCCGGGATGAATGGGGCGGCGAGCGTTCGGAGAGCGGGGACATCGAGGCCGCGGCTCTCGAGCTTGACCTGGGCTACGCCCGTCTTTCCCAGCCCGAGCCGGCCGGAGAGGAGAAGAGGAGAGAGGCCGGGGAGCCGGACTTCGAGCGACGTCAGGGCGGCGTTTTTCCGGACGAGGTCGAGACTCCCCTTTCCCATGAGAGTCGCCTTGTCGAAGGAGATCTTTTTCCCCCCGGCGGCGTCGAAAACGAGACCCGCGAGCCGGGCGTCGAGCCGGGAGATGTCCGCGCCCGACTTCGCGGCCGTGGCGACGATGTGGACGTCGGAGCTGGCGACGGCGAAACCGGCCAGAGCGAGCCTCCCGATGGAGAAGCGGATGTCGGCCGAGAAGCGCGGGTCCCGAGACGGGCCGGCCGCGTCGATCCGGCCGCCGGCGCGGACGTGAAGGGGAAGCCCGCCGACGACGTGATCGAATTCCACGTTTTCGAGCGAGAGGGAGGCGGAGAGATTGTCCTTAGATTCCTGGCTCGAGCGGCGGAGGCCGTATTTTCCAGAAAGCTCGACACTGCCGCGGAGCCTGGCGGCGCGGAACCCGGCGGGCAGCCGGGGCTTGAGGAGCGCGGCCGCGTTCTCGAGGCTTTCGAACCGGGCTCTGGCTTCGGCCTCGAGGAAGACGCTGTGGCCGAACCTCCCAGTGGCCGTGCCGTCGAGGGCGACGAGGCCGGGGACGCCGATTTCGAGCCGGGAGACCGCGAGTTCATTGGCGGTCTTGTCGTACCGGCCGGTCATCGCGACGCTGACAGCGGCGAGCGAATCCTCGACTCCGGCCGCCGCGACGCGGGGCGAGCTGAAATCGAACTGCCCGTCGATGCTGAAGGGCGACGCCAAACCGAGGGTGCCCGACGAGTTCAGGCCGCTCGTCAGGAGGAAGGACCCGTCCTTGTCCTTGATTCTGAGGTCGCCGCGTCCGATGGAATAGGCGACGACATCCCTCGCCTCTCCCGGCGTCAGCGTGATATCGAGATTTTCCAGGCTCGCTTCCCGGGAGATGAGGGAGACCGACAGGCGGGCGTTCGTGACCGCTATGCGCTTGGCCCAGGCCAGGGCATCCGAGGCCTGGAGGAGGATCGCTTCGATATCCAGCGGCGCCTCGGAGACGGCCTTCTGCTCCAAGCGGAAGACGAGGCCGTCGGCTTCGATCGTTTCGAGGGCCGGCTTGACGCCGCGGACGAGCTTCCAGAATTCCCCCCTGGCCTCGAGGCGCGTCAAGAAGACAGTCATCTTTTGAAAGGCGGTCTCCTGGCCGAGCTCGAGCGAGTCGGCCGTGAGGTGAAAGGGGAAGAGCGAGTAGTCAAGCCGGCCGAAGCGCGCGGTCATCCCCATGCTCTTCCCGAGGCGGCTCTGGATGATGTTCCTGACGAGCGGCTTGTCGAACAGGACGAGGAGAGTCGCGGCGACGACGATGAGGATGAGCGCGCCGAGGACGATGCCCGATATTTTTAGGGTTTTCTTCAGCGCTTTCTTCATGATGCCGCACGACAATTATAACATTTTTTAATCGGGCTGGCCTTTGGCCAAGTCGAGGCCCGGAAAAGCCCGTCGCGCCCGGGATAGACGGGACTTCCCCGGATAGCGATCCTCGAAACCTTGCCAAACGTCATCATTAAGCCTAATATGAAAGCGAGCGCTTTTCATTTAAGAGGCCGGAAGCTTGCGTTTCGCTCTCGACGATCAAAGGGAGTATCGTTCTCGCCGAGATGGGGTTTCGCAGGCCCCGGAAAGCTGGGAGGTCCGATGAATAAGCAGCCGGCAACGGTATCCGCCCTCATCGTCTGGATTCTGATTTCCGCCGTCACGGGGATGGGCAAGGACCGGGTCGTCGTCAGCCCTTGGGCGGAGACCGCCGTCACGATCGACGGGCACAAGACGGACTGGGCCGGGGCGACGCTGCAAACCATGAAGAAACTCAAGATCGATTACGCCTTCAAGAACGACGGCGCCGATCTCTATGTCTTGTTCATCTTCAACGACCCCCGTTCTCTCAGCTCCATAGAGGCCACGGGAATGACGCTTTATTTCGCCGCCGAAAATAATAAAGGCGCGGACCACGGCCTCCGCTTCACAAGGAAGGCCCTGACGTCCCAGGAGCTAATCGCCCTTTTTGAGAAGGAGGGTCAACAGCTGACCGAAGAAAGGAAACAGGAAATCCTTTCCAAACTGGGCTATACGATCTTCGAGTGCAGCCTGGTCAACAAGAAGGGCCGGGTCCTGACCGAGAACGTCGGGAGGATCTCCTCCAATCCTCCATCCTTTAACCTGGCCAAAACGGAGGGTTCGATCGTTTACGAATTCCGTGTTCCCCTGGCCAAAACCGAGATCCAGCCGGCGGGGATAGAGGCCAAGCCGGGTACGGCCCTCAAGGTCGGATTTTCCTGGGGTGGGGTCACCCCCGAAATGAGAGACGCCATAGCCAAGCAGAGCGGATATGCCGGAGGCCAGGCCGGGGCCGAGGCCTCTTCCTTCGAAATCCTCACCGAGGATATCGGCCTTGAAGGGGGCGGGGGAGGTTCCTCGTTCGGCAGCCGGATGGCTCAGCTGCAGCGGACAACTCAGAAACACGAATTCTGGGTGGATGTCCTTCTGACGGCAAGAGGAAGCTGACTGTTAGGGAGCCACCATATCCATTTTATTGGATGAATTCAACTTTATGGATACTGTTTACCCCCACATAAGCGAATCCCAATCCATAATTATCTATTAAAATCAATTACTTAGCAATTTTTCCAAGCGGCCATTATTTGGCACATATTCTGCATAAAATAAGTAGAAATCGGATTAATATCTTGAAGAAGAGGTGATGGATGACGTGATCTTACTAAACAAAGAGTCCTAAACATGAGCGTTCGTATCGCTCAGGGGTTGGGTTACTCCAATCTAGGGCAAAGGAACTAAGGAGGCAATTTGAAAAAGATCATAGGAATCATGAGCCTGCTGATCCTCGTAGGCGCTTTCGCCTACGCCCAGGAATTCGGCAGCATCAAAGTTACGGTCCGCGATACGGAAGGCAATCCGCTTCCCGGTGTGAGCGCGACCCTCACCGGCGCCAAGATCGCTCCCATGTCCACGGTGAGTTCCGAGGGCGGGTCCGTCCGCTTCCTCATACTTCCCGTGGGTACCGACTACGCTCTGAAGCTGGAGCTCGCCGGATTCAAGACGCACGTCCAGGAAAGGATCGGCGTTTCCTTCGGCCGCGACGTCAACATGGACATCGCCATGGAGGCGGCCGCGATCGAGGAGACGGTGACGGTCATCGGCCAAAGCCCGATCATCGACACCAAGAGAACCCAGGTCGGGGTCAACATCAGCTCAGAGACGCTGATGAGCCTGCCCACGGCCCGCAATCCCTGGGTCCTCATGACCCTCATGCCCGGCATGCTGGTCGACCGGGAGGACGTCGGCGGCAACGAGGGCGGACAGCAGTCCTCTTACTACGGCCACGGCGGCAAGGGCGGGGACGCCACCTGGAGCATAGACGGCGGCAACATCACCGACAACTCGGCCCTGGGCGCGGCGCCAGCCTACGTCAACATCGCCAGCTACGACGAGATGCAGATCAACTACGGCAACAACGACGTCAAGTCGCAGACGGGCGGCGTCCAGCTCAACCTGGTGTCCAAGAGAGGCGGCAACGCCTACTCCGGAACCTTCTATATGGACGTCGAGGACAAGGCCTGGCAAGCCGACAACGTTTCCCAGGCCCTGAAAGACATCGGCTACACGGCCGCGGGGATCGACCGCGTCTACCTCTACGGCGCCAACTTCGGCGGCCCGATCCTCAAAGAGAAGCTCTGGTTCTACGGCTCCTGGGGTATCCAGGACATCGCCTCCAGGACCCTGGTCGGGACCACGGATAAGACCTGGCTCGTCTCCGGATACGCCAGGCTGGACCTCCAGGTCACCTCGAGCACCCGGTTCAACTTCTTCTACGAGTATGACAACAAGCAAAAATGGGGAAGAACGAACTGGGGCGCTGAGGAGCAAGCTCCCGAGACCTACTGGAATCAGATCGGGCCGGGCGGCATCTTCAAGGGCGAACTCGACCAGGTAATCGGCAATCTGTACCTGAACCTCAAGGGAATCTACACCGACGGCGGTTTCGAGCTGGTTCCCGTCAACGGCAGGCCTACACCTGGCAACACCGAGGGCCCTTACCTGACCCGGTATCATTATCCGACCCACTACGCCACGGGGAACATCGACGATTACGGGACGGACCGCAACCAGTTGAACCTCAGCCTCAGCGGCAATTACTTCGCGGAGAACGTCCTCGGCGGCGACCACGAGTTCAAGTTCGGGGCCGATTACGTGACCGCCACGGTCACCACCTTCGACCTCTACGAGGGCAACCTCACCCTCCACTACTGGGGCCCTGAAGCCGCCTTTCCCACGGGCGAGTGGTGGGAAGCCTGGCTCCTCAGAGATTATTACATCAACTACGACTTCAAACGCTACTCTCTCTTCTTCCAGGACACCGCGACCTTCGGCAGACTGACCTTGAACCTCGGTCTCCGCTACGATTATGAAACGTCCGGCGTCGCCGAGAATTCCATCCCGGCTTCCCCCTGGCTCCCCGCGTACATGCCCGCGCTCGACGTCCCCGCGATCAAGTCCCCCATCAACTGGAAGACCTTTTCACCTCGACTCAGCTTGGTCTATGACATCACCGGAAACGGCAAGAACTTGATCAAGCTCTCGGCGTCCCGCTACGGCTCCCAGAACGGATTCGGCCTGGCCAGCTTCATCAACCCCGTAGCATGGACCGAGATCGACGTCATCTGGCAGGACGGATACGGCGGGACGGAGGACGGCATTGTCCAGGCCGGCGAGCTCTACGGTCTCGATTGGGACACCTATGAACTCCAAGATCCCGAAGACCCGGACTACTGGCTCTGGTACGGCTACTTCGACCCGGACAACCCCACCAGCCTCACCGTCCGCAACGAGTTCGATTCCAAGTACAAGAGCCCTCGCCTGGACGAGCTCAACCTGTCCTTCGAGAGGGAAATCTTTGCCGACTTCGCCGGCCGCGTCGAACTGATCTACAAGAAGAGTACCAACAACACCTGGACGATCGGCCGAAACGCCGCGGGCACCCTGGATTCCCAGGCCAACTATTATGTCGCGAGCGTCGAACCCATCACCGGCTATAACGTCTACGGCCGCACGGCAAGATATCTCTCCTCCAATTACCGCACAAACTTTCCGAACCGCTACGATACCTACAAGGCCGTCCAGCTCGTATTCACGAAGCGGCTGTCCCGGAAGTGGATGATGGACACTTCGTTCACCCTGTCCGACTGGAAGGAATACTATAAGGGCGACTACATCGACCCGCAGAACATCGAGTACTTTGACGGCGGCGTGGTCGCGCCCGCGAGCGGCGGCTCCGGCTTGACCGGGATCTACGTCAACTCCCGGTGGCAATACAAGCTCAGCGGTCTCTATCAGTTGCCCTTGGGCATCAACGTCAGCGGGACGCTCGTCGCCCGGGAGGGCTACATCCTGCGCACGGATGCCCTTGCCACCCGGCCGGGCGTCGGCACCGCTTCGATCTTTGGCAGCCCGGACGGCGGAGGCAAGTTCGGCGACGAGAGACTGCCCAATTTCTGGCTGCTCAATTTCCGGCTGGAGAAGATCTTCAAGACCGGCGAGCGGTCCTACGTCGCCCTCTCCGCCGACGCCTTCAACATCAGCAACTCCGCGCACGCGTTGAAACAGCAGACCCGCATGACCGCCGCCAACTTCGGGGAAGACATGCGCATCCTCAACCCCAGGGTCTTCCGCTTCGGCATCCGGTTCAACTTCTAAGCACGACTTCAAGCCCCTGCTCAAAGGGCGGTTCCGCAAGGAACCGCCCTTTTTTTTTGCCGGAGAAGTGCTAGAATAGAGGAGGAATACTAGGAGAGAAAGGAAGGTCCGCCATGCGAAGAACCGCCATCCTGACGGCACTTCTGCTATCCGCATTTTCCCTGGCCTTGGCCCAAGGCTACAAGGGCCAGGGACGGGCCTCTGGCCTGGTCACCGACGAGGCCGGGAATCCCCTCGCGGGCGTCAAGATCAAGCTCTTTTCGGTCAAGGCCCAGTCCGGGTTCGAGACGACGACCAACGCCAAAGGAGAGTGGAAAGCGCCCTACATCAGGGGCGGGATCTGGAACATCGATTTCGAGAAAGAGAGCTACCTGCCCAAGAAGCTGGCGGCGGAGTTCAAGGAGTTCGATCGCAACCCCCCCGTTGAGGTCAAAATGGCCAGGATCGAGGGCTTTGTGGTCCTCGAGGCCCTGAAGGAGGGCGTCGACCGGGGGAACCGGCTCTTCGACGAGCAAAAATACGAGGAGGCCGCCCAGGTCTTCGAGGACCTTGTGGCCAAGGACGCCAACGCCTATATCTTCAACAAGAACATCGGGAACTGCTATTTCCAGCTCCAGAACTATGAGCTCGCCGAGCAGCATTACCTCAAGGTCCTGGAAAAGGAGCCGGAGAACGCCGAGATCATGATGCTCGTCGGCAATACCTACTCCAACCGGAATGACCAGGTCAAGGCCCTGGAGTGGTACGGGAAGATCGATATCCAGCAGATCACCGACCCGACGGTGCTGTTCAACATCGCCACATCCTTTTTCTCCCAATCAAACTTCGAAGAGGCCTTGAAGTACCTCCGGCGGGCCGTCGAGGTCCAGCCGGATTTGACCGACGTCCTCTACCTGACGGGGCTCGTCAACCTCAACCTGGGCAACAAACAGGAGGCCATCGCCGCTTTTGAACGCTATCTCAAGCTGGACTCCGACTCGGAGAGGGCCGGCCAGGTCCGGAGCTTCCTCGAATTCCTGAAAAAATAAGAGAGCCTCGTCCCGAGCGAAGTGGGTCATGAGGAGATCGAGAGTCTTCCTGGTCGCGGCGGCCCTGCTCCTCGGTTCGGCGGAGAGGATCCATTCTCAAGCCAGCCCCGATGGCGGCCCTTCCCGGCCCAACCTTCTCCTCGTCACCATCGACACGCTGCGCCCGGACCGATTGAGCTGTTACAGCCCGGATTTCGTCAAGACACCCACGATCGACGCCGTGGCCGGGCGGGGGGTCCTCTTCCGCCGGGCCTTCGCCCATACGCCCACGACGCTCCCCTCGCACACCAATATCCTCCTCGGGACGACACCCCTTCAACACGGCGTCCACGACAACGCCAACTTCGTCGTCGGCGAGGAATTCCTGACCCTGGCCGAGCATCTCAAGAGTCAAGGCTACGCCACGGGCGCCTTTGTCGGCGCCTTTCCGCTGGACTCCCGCTTCGGCCTGACCCAGGGCTTCGACGTCTACGACGACAACTATGGGACCCGGGGCGCTTCGGAATTCTCTTATGTGGAGAGGAAGGCGGGGGAGGTCGTGGACAAGGCCCTGGCCTGGCTCGGAGAACGGAAGGCGCCCTGGTTCTTGTGGGTCCACTGCTTCGACCCCCACCAACGCTATGAGCCCCCCGAGCCTTTCCTTTCCCGGTACAAGGACAGTCCCTATAACGGCGAGGTGGCCTACGTCGATTCCGCCCTGGGACGCCTTTTCGACGGTCTCCGGCGCAAGGGATGGGAGGACGACACGATCGTCATCCTCACCGGCGACCATGGGGAAAGCCTCGGCGAACACGGCGAATCCACCCACGGCTACTTCGCCTACAACTCCACTCTGTGGATCCCCCTGATCATCGCCGCCCCCGGGACGAAGGCCGGGGAGAGCCGGGAGACGGTCTGCCACGTCGACATCTTTCCCACGGTCTGCGACCTCCTCGGCGTGGCCAAGCCCCGCTCCCTCCAAGGCGTCTCCCTGCTCCCGGCGCTCAAGGGGAAAACACTCGCCTCCAGGGAGATCTATTTCGAATCGCTCTACCCCCATTTCAGCCGGGGCTGGGCCCCCCTGCGGGGGATCATCAGCGGCCGCCAAAAATACTTCGACTCC
>Ga0299912_10005411_pt1 | contig 10487 bp, 5 predicted proteins | sample RVTome_2_FD_207667 | JGI IMG/M metagenome (GOLD analysis project Ga0299912, IMG submission 207667) | Soil microbial communities from uranium-contaminated site in the Upper Colorado River Basin, Wyoming, United States - RVT95D214 (version 2) ... | reverse complement strand
AGGTCGTTTATCCTTTATTTTCCGGGAAAAGAATTTTGAGGATTTCTTTAAAACCTTACCTGCGGACAGCATCCCCAAATATCAGCCTGATCCGCAATTCCAGGATACTTCCTGGATAGATAAAAAAAGTCACCTGGGTCGGTTGGAATTACAGTACTTGAATGATGGGCGGACAATAGACAGCCGCTGGCAGTACCGGGTTGCCAGTGAATTGCAAGCCTTTCAGGAGAAAGTTTTTCTCTATGTCGGGGAGAACAACGGCAATTACCGCTGGGATGAACAACTGCAGGAATATGTTCCTGATGCCAATGGAGACTACCTGCTGGTCGTTTTACCCAGCGGAAAATTTGAGTCAGTGACCAATGTAGAAGCCAGCTGGCAGATCCGTTATCGCCCGAAAGGGGACAACCGTGGTTACAAGGGATTGGAAAATATCTGGAGAAATATCTCGCTTTTTTCTTCCTTAAAGGTTGATGAGAGAAGCCGGGAACCGGATATCTGGCAGCTTTATCTGCTGAATTTTGAAAAATTCCGGAATGTTTCATTTACCGTACACGGTCTTTATGTCATTGATCAGGATGTTTATTTTTTTGAACGCAATCCTAATTTCGGGATAACCTTGCGGAGCCGCTACCGGGATAATTTATCAAACGAATTTTTAGACAGCGGCTTCAATGAAACTCGTCGTAGTTGGGACCGCTCAATCAGCTGGCGACAGAGTATCATTGCTAAAAAGTTATCTCAGGAGTTGGAATATCAGCTAAATGAGGTTTTCCGGAAAGTGGCATCGATCCCCAGCCGGGGTCGTGATATTCTGGGACACATCCTGGCCTTAACGCTGAATTACCGGCCGGTGTATGCCTGGCAAATTCAGGGACGAATTGAAGGTGCCTTGCAAGATGACCGGGCCATTGAAAATTTGCTTAAAGTGGGTTATATCGAATTCCGGCCGCAAATCAACTATGCGGTGGCCAGCCGTGCCCGGGTGCAACTGAGTTTGAGTTCACTAAATGTGTGGATATTGGAAAACCGTTTCGATCGTCCATTGCCTTTCGAAATGGCCAAAGGGAAAAAAGAGGGATTTTCCTGGCTGGGCAATTTCCGTTTTGAATATTTCATATCTACCAATATTACCACTACCTTTAATTTTTCTGGACGGCGTGATGCCGGGGCATTACGAACTATTTATATTGGCCAGGCTGAGGTGCGGGCCTTCTTCTAAGAGGTTTTGAAGTGTCTGGTATGAGAAATAAAATTATCAAAAATTTTATCATTTTGCTGATGCTGGAAGGATATTCCGGATTGACCCTGGCCCAGGAAAATCCTGAAACTAAGATTCTTGTGCTGGAGGATATCAAATTACATTTTTCATCCTCCATCCCTGCCCGGATTAAAGTTCCATTAGCGAAATACCGTAACCGGAAGCTTGATGGGGCCAATGTTAATAATATTTATTCGGAAATCGCAGAGCAGTGCAAATCAGCCGGATATTATCTGGTAAAAAAAGATTCCATCTCCTTAGAAACATTTGAGAAAGAGCAGAAAACGGTACTGCATATTTATCTTTCGGCGGGTCCACAATTTATTTTAAGTATGGTAGAAACGGAGCTGCCGGATTCCCTGGAAGCCGCTTATGGTCCATTGGTAAAATCAGGGCTGACGGATTTTTTAAATCAGCCTTATACCAGTGAGCGGCAGCAAAAGATGTTCGGGAACATCCTGCAAATCTTTGAAAATAGTGGTTATCCATTATGCCGGATCACCACCCATGGTTTTGAATTGGATTCACTTGAGCAGGACAAAATGGGATTTCGATTGAGACTTATGATTGATCCCGGAGATAAAATTCATCTCTCTGGTCTTAAATTGCCGGCCAAAGCGGTAGAGGACCTCGGCTACATCGAAAGAGTCCTGAATTTTACAGCGGCTGAAGTTTACAATGAAAAGCGGATTTCACGTTACCAGCGAATTCTGCAGCGACAGGATTTTATAAAGACCACTCAGAAACCTGAGATCATTTCTCTACCTGATAGTAATTATTATCTGAAGCTGATTTTTGAAAAGGCTCCCTCTACCATTTTTGATGGGATCGTGGGATATATCCCGCCGCCGGTGAATGATCCCTCCCAGAATGGTTATTTCAGCGGTATGTTCAATATCGGCTTGCGTAATTTATTCGGAACCGGCCGGAGGCTGGATGTATACTGGCAGAAACCGGACAAGTATTCTGAGGATTTCCGGGTAAAATACCGTGAACCGTTTTTGGTCGGCCTTCCTTTTCATCTGGGAGGAATGTTTCATCGTCTGATCAGAGATACCACTTATATTGAATGGGAGTACTCCCTGAATGCAGAGATCCCACTCAATGAAACCCTTACCGGCCTGGCCCGGATTTACAGCCGCCAGGTTTTTCCGGATTCGCTGGCGAGTGTAGTACAACGACTGCCGCAAACTAAATCTTTTCATACCGAATTAGGCATCCAGTGGGATACCCGGGACGATTTTTATAATCCCAGAAGCGGATTGTTGTTTAATCTGCAATACGATTATGGTACTCAGCGTAATGTGGGACCCTCCTATCTCCTGGAACAGGATTCGTTGATTGAGAAAAGTAAGGTGACTAAAGTGAAGGGGCAATTTGGATATTTCCTGAGTACCTTTACCCGGCAGGTTCTGGCACTGCAACTGCAGGGAATACTGATCGGTCAACAGGGTCAGAAAGTACGTCCGCCTGATATGTTCTGGTTTGGGGGTGCCACCACCTTGCGCGGCTATCGGGAGGATCAGTTCTATGGTGAAAAAGTCGGCTGGGCGAATATTGAATATCGCTTCCTGCTGGCTCCGCTGGCCCGGCTCTTTTTCTTTACCGATCTGGGATATTATGAGCGGGAATTACCAGATGTGAAGGATGAATTTTTAAGCGGCTATGGATTGGGAATCAGTTTTCCCGGTCCACTGGGAATTCTGCAGGTAGATTTTGGAATGGCCAAAGGCCTTTCTTTCAGTGAAGGTAAGCTTCACTTCCGACTGATCAACGATTTTTAGAGGAAAACTATTGAGTTTTTGTAGAAATTTAAACCAAGCCTATGGAATACTATCTCCCTATATTCAAAATTTTGATGGGAAGCGATGCGGAAAAAGTTCAAGTCTTTTTAAAATTATTTTTATCCCTTTCTTAAGAATCTTTTACCACTTTTGCATGAATTACTTCTCCCAGTATTTCACTATCTGCAGAGACGTGAACTTCTACCCGACGGTCCGGATTCATAACCCGGACATCACCCTGCACTTTCGAGCCATTCAGGATCTGAATGGTTAACAGTCGATCATGTTTTTCTGAATCCCCCCGGATGATGATATCACCTTTCAGTTCAGTTCCCTGGTCCAACAGGATGTCACCATGCCGGGTTTCCAGATCCTGTTTGATCCAGGTTTTATGTAATTCAATATCGCCGTTGATGGTGGTGATTTCACCCTGAATTCGGGAATCCTCTGCAACCTCCACACTGCCGTTCACCGACCTGATACTCCTTTTGACCTCCACTCGCTCCCCCACCATTATCGTTCCATTTACTGATTGCAGACCTTCAATCTCCGAATTTTTCCCAATTTTTATACTTCCATTGATGGTTTGACAATCCCCATAAATCAGGCATTCTTCTCCAACCCGAATATTGCCATTAACTGAGCTTATGTCTCCTTTCACCTTTTCCCGGTCCTGGATAGTCAGAGATTTGTTAATGGTGGTTGAATCGCAGGATATAACGAGCAATATAAAAAACAAGGCAAAATAATTGGATATCAGCATAAGGTATCTCATTTTCATTCTCCAGTTTTGGTAATAGACGGTTGTTAATAGTAAATGTTGCGGGACTGTTAAGTTTATCGTGTTCGAAAATCGCCTTGTTTCAATTGAAAACCGAGATTATTATTCAGCGCTGATCCGATATTATCACGGGTGAATTTTGAATAGAAATCCGCAATTTCCACAACAGAAATTAAAAAAAATTATTGACCATGTTTTTCCTGATCTGGTTTCACTGAGAAGATCTCTCCACCAGGAACCGGAAGCAGGTTTTCAGGAATATAAAACAACTGAAAAAATCATTCATTTTTTACAATCACTGGGTGGTCTGGAAATATCTCGTCCTCTCCCGACCGGAGTGGTAACCAATCTGCAGTTTCGAGACCATCTTCCATGGATTGCCATCAGGGCAGATATTGATGCTTTGGAACTGGATGATCTCAAACAGGTATCATACCGCTCACAGCGGCCAGGAATTTGTCACGCCTGTGGTCATGATGTCCATACTACCGTGCTCTGTGGAATTGCCGCAGTTCTATTGAAAGAAAAATGGCCGATTCCGGTAAATGTCCGGCTGATTTTCCAACCGGCCGAAGAACCGGTTCCCAGCGGGGCCCCGCTGATGATTGAAAAGGGGGTTTTGCAAAACATCCAGACCATTTGGTCTCTGCATGTGGAGCCGATGCTTCCTTTGGGAACTGTTGGTTTAACCGCAGGGTGGGTGAACGCCCAAAGTAACAAATTGGAATGGGAGTTAATTGGAAAATCTGCTCATTCAGCACGTCCACAGCTGGGATCTAATCCCATTCTGGCCGGACAAAAAATAATACACCTGTTACAGGAAGCCAGTGAGCGGCAATGGATTTCTCCGGAATTTCCGGTAGTTTTAACCTTCACTCAATTCCAGACCGAAAATGTGGCCTATAACGTTATTCCGGCCTGGGCTAAACTGGGCGCCACCCTGCGAATTACCGAACCTGAGAACTGGGAGACCTACCTGGAAGAAGTCAGGCGGATAAATGCCCTCATAGAAATTGAAACAGGCGTGAAGATTCATCTACAAGTACACCAGGGATCCCCGCCGGTTTATAATGACCATAAAATCATCCAGCGTTTCCTGCAAAATTTGACTGTGACAAAGGCAGTGGACGTCTTGCCGGAAGATGACTATCGCTCGATGGGTGGAGACGATTTCGGCTGGTATAGTCAACATACACCGGCTGCCATGGTCCGCTTTGGTACCTCTCAAGGGAACGTGACTCCTGCGCTTCATACCGGGATGTTTGATGTACCTGAAACCATTATTCAAACCGCTATTCTATTCTTTCTTGGCCAGATTTTTCTGTGGTCTGATTAATATTTGCCGATAGACCAGGCGCAGCAGGCATTGGATCGGCCTTAATACTTAAAATTCTACGATCGATTTTGTGATATCGTTAACGATAGCCGGGAAAATCTGATTTAAATTCAATTTGCGACAAACGGTTAACAAAAAATGAAGGGAACTGGCCATTTTAATGGCTGTGTAAATGAAGATATCCTTCAAAAGACCAGAACTGGATGATCTGGCGTATTCGTTATCCAGGGAATGGATCGAACTTGAGGCTGGAGGAAACTATTCCTCCTCAACGATTTTGGGATCAAATACCCGTAAGAAGCACGGGTTATTTCTTATCCCGGTAAAGACTGGTACCAAGCCCTTTCTGGTGCTTTCGCATTTGCAGGAAGAAGTCTTTATTGATAAAGAAGCTCACCCCCTGTATAATGTTGAGTATCAAAATCATCCGATTTTTGCGGGGCTTAAATATTTGGAAAAATTTGAATTAGATCCATTTCCAACTTTTCACTTTTCCTGCCGCACAACCCGGATCGAAAAATCCCTCTGTCTGTTACCTGATAAAACCCAGTTGATCATTCTTTATCAAATCCAGGGGGATGTACCACCAGGCACCCGTTTGGTAGTCAGGCCGTTTTTTGCTTTCCGGTTGATAGATGAAAATGTAAATCCCGAACATTTTGAGAATACCGAAACCTTCATTATGGATCGGCAATTTCGTTTTCTTCCTAATCCTGAATTACCGGAAATTTTCATGCAGTATTCTGCAGGTCAATTTATTAACTCACCGGTCTGGTATCACAATTTTGTCTACCGTCATGAACGATCGGTAGAAAATCCCGAAGACTTGTTAAATCCTGGCTTTTTTGAGGTTGGTCTGGAAAAAAATAACCCGCTTTATCTTTCAATTACCTTACAGCAGGTTGATCCTGCTGAGCTTCCAGAACAATATGAACACGAGAAAGAGAAACGATCCTTGTTTTTAAGATCTATTCACAAACGGACTGAAGCGGAGAACTATCTATTTGGTAAAATCTGCCACTTTCAGAATGTTCATTACCGGGAAAGCCGTTTTTTTGGTACCGATCTGTTTGATAAAACCTTTTATTTGTCAATGCATTGCCTGATGAGTTCCCGCTTGCTGCAAAGCGGAATTGAATGGAGTGAAGTGCATAAATACCATGAATCACTCATTACTTTATTGAAGAACAGCAATTTGGAAGAATTGTTACAGGGGATGGGGAGGGAGATCAAGGTCGATCCAGCGACTCCCTTTTTTATCATCTTTTTTTTATACCACTATCACTTGCGACATGATAGAGGTGAGGCGGTATTCACTTCAATAGAGATCATCCTGCAGATTCTGGAATTGATTCGGAAGAATAAGCTCATTTATTACAAACTTAAAAGAAATAAATTACTGGAGAGGCAGTACCGGAAGTCTGATCTGGAACCGAAAAGTGATTATGAAATATTTTACCCGCTGCGACAGAACTTTATTCTGAACATCTTCTGGTATAATGCTTTGAATATGGTTATTCAGTTGGCAGATATGAAAAAAGTGCGGGTGAGAAGATACCAACGCCGGGTAAAAAAAATAAAACAACGTTTTTATCATCAATATGTCCGGACGGTAATTGCCAATCCGTATCAAGCCGATGAAAAATTTGCATATGCATTCCACCCCAGCATGATTTATGCCCTGACATTTCCTTTTCCGCTTCTGGAGGAGAAACCGGCACAAATTTTCTATCGATTACTGATTAAACAATTTCTCACCGAATCCGGGATTAAGTATCCGCTGAGGGTGAAAGATCCTCCTGAATTTATAAACTCACCCATATTGATTGGAGATTATCTGGATGGCTGGGAAATGATCATGAAAGATAAGGAATTTCTTTTACGATATTTTCAGACCATTTCCAGGCATTTTGAAGAGGAGTTGCGTAAAGGTATTCTTGGTTATATTCCCCATATTCTAGATCCCGCTCTTACAAGTCAAGAAGGAGTAGCAGTCCGGCCCTCGGGTATGGCCACTACGGAAGTTCTTTATTTTTTCCACCGGTTAAACCAGATCATGAAAAAATAGGCTCTTGGTCATCGATCATATTTCTTAATTATTCAGTTCAGGGCTGGCGATCTTCCTTCATTAATTTTTCCACAATTTGCAGGGTATTCACGCCTTCAGCTTCGGCATTAAAATTGGTTACCAGCCGGTGACGCAGCACTGGCAGTGCACATTGCTTCACATCTTCAATATCCGGGGTGTAGCGACCCTGCAGGGCTGCCCGGGTTTTAGCTCCCAGAATGAGATACTGGGAAGCTCGCGGGCCTGCTCCCCAGTTGATCCAGTTCTTTATGTATTCAGGAGCCTGCGGATTGTTCGGCCGGGTTTGTCCCACTAACTGTACTGCATATTCAACGACGTTATCAGCTACCGGTATTTTGCGGATAGCATCCTGATAATTCAGAATTTCTTCCTGGGTCATTATTTTATCCAGGTGAGGCAAGTAATAACTGGTGGTAGATTTAACGATTTGCATCTCCTGGGAAAAAGTGGGATAATCCATCCATAGATTGAACATGAAACGGTCCAGTTGTGCTTCCGGTAAGGGGTAAGTGCCTTCCTGTTCGATGGGATTTTGAGTGGCCAGAACAAAAAAAGGTTCCTGCAGGGTATGGGTCTCACCAGCAGCAGTTACTTTGTGTTCCTGCATGGCTTCCAGCAGGGCGGCCTGGGTCTTGGGAGGAGTGCGGTTGATCTCATCGGCCAGGATGATGTTGGCGAACACCGGTCCCTTTACAAAGCGGAAAGATTTTTTACCGCTGCTGATATCCTCTTCAATAATTTCCGTCCCAGTGATATCCGACGGCATTAAATCCGGGGTAAACTGGATGCGGTTAAATTTAAGATCCAATACCTGGGCCAGGGTGCTGATCAATAAAGTTTTAGCCAGACCGGGAACGCCCACAATCAGGCAATGCCCGCGTGAAAAAAGGGTGATCAGCAGCTGATCGATAATTTCCTGCTGGCCAATGATTACTTTTTTTATTTCCTGGTCTATTTTGCGATAGGCTTCAGCCAGATTTTGTAAGGCTTCACCCTCGTCTTTGAATTTAGATTTGTTTGACATGAGAATCCTTAATTTGAATTGAATGCGATTTTAAGTATTAAGCTCAAAATAAGCAAACCATTTTTGTTTTCATTTAGTTTCTTTCTGTCAAGAAAAGACAGATAAAGGATTTGATACATTTCTTGCAAAAACCACTAATTTTCTGTAAAATCTAACTCTAAAATTATCCGGGAGTATCTGCATGCATGAACCAGAAGTGACCCTTGAACTGGCATTACAGCATAGTCTGAATGAACAGGAATTTGAAAAAATCAAGCAAATTCTTGGGAGGATACCCACTTTTACCGAGTTGGGTATTTTTTCGGTAATGTGGAGCGAACATTGTTCGTATAAAAATTCTATTGCCGAATTAAAGAAGCTCCCCCGCAGCGGAAAACGCCTGCTGGTTGGCGCCGGTGAAGAGAATGCCGGACTGGTGGACATTGGTGATGGTCTGGCAGTCTGCTTTAAAATTGAAAGTCATAACCACCCTTCAGCGGTTGAGCCCTATCAGGGTGCAGCCACTGGAGTGGGAGGCATTATGCGGGATATCTTTACCATGGGTGCCCGGCCAATTGCCGCCCTGGACTCCCTGCGTTTCGGTCATCTGGATAAAGCCCGCAACCGCTATCTCTTCGATGGGGTAGTTCGAGGCATTGGGGACTATGGAAACTGTCTGGGTGTACCTACCGTGGCCGGAGAAGTTTATTTTGAGGACTGCTACAGTAATAATCCACTGGTGAATGCCATGACAGTGGGGATCGTCAAACATGAGCAAACCGCTTCAGCTATTGCCAAAGGGGAGGGAAATCCGGTATTTGTCATAGGCTCCCGTACCGGGCGGGATGGGATCCACGGAGCGACCTTTGCTTCGGAAGAATTGAGTGAAAAATCAGAAGAGCGGCGCCCCAATGTACAGGTGGGGGATCCTTTCAGCGAGAAGTTGTTGCTGGAAGCGAGCCTGGAGATGATCCGAGAAAAGATACTGGTGGGCATTCAGGATATGGGAGCTGCCGGAATTACCTGCAGTACCACTGAAATGAGCGCCCGCGGTAATTGCGGAATGATCATCGATCTGGATAAAGTGCCGGTCCGTGAAGAAGGTATGACACCTTACGAGATCATGTTGTCTGAATCGCAGGAACGGATGCTCATTGTTGGTAAAAAGGGTAAGGAAAAAAGGATTAAGGAGATCTGTGATAAATGGGAACTGATCTGTGAGGAAGTCGGCCGGGTGACCGATGAACCGGTGTTGAAAGTCTATTCTCAGGGGAAGAAGGTAGCAGAGCTGCCTCCGTATGATTGTGTACTGGGTGGAGGTGCACCAGTCTATCATCGTGAATATCAGCGTCCGGCTTACCTGGGGGATGTTCAGCAATTCGATTTTGAAAAACTGGAAGCGGTGAAAAATTTGGAGCAGGCATTTCTGAAAGTATTCTCGTCTCCCAATATTGTTTCCAAGCAATGGGTATATCAACAATATGACCATATGGTTCGGACCAATACCTCGATCTTTCCCGGCGGGGATGCAGCCGTAATTCGTATTAAAAAAACCAATAAAGCCATTTCGATGAAGACCGATGGTAACGGCCGGTATGTGTATCTGAATCCGCGGAGGGGAGGGCAGATTGCGGTAGCGGAATCGGCCCGCAATGTGGTTTGTACCGGAGCCCAGCCTTTGGCCATTACCAATTGTCTTAATTTCGGCAATCCCTATAAACCGGAAATGTTTTATATGTTCCGGGAGGCAGTAGCTGGAATGGGTGAAGCCTGCCGGGCATTTGATACCCCGGTGACCGGCGGTAATGTCAGCTTCTATAATGAGAGTCCAGAGAGTGCGGTTTATCCTACTCCGGTGGTTGGGATGGTGGGATTGATCGAGGATCTCTCCCACATTACCAGTGCAGACTTCAAAGATAAAGGAGATTTGATATATCTTATTGGAGAAACTGGAGTTGATATCGGCGGCAGCGAATTTCTCAAAGAGTATTATGGAAAGATCAGCGGAGATTGTCCGCAACTCGATCTGGAAAGAGAACGTCTTATGCAGCAAAGCTTGCTGCAGGCCATTAGAGAAGGATGGATCAGATCTGCCCATGATGTTTCCGACGGGGGAGTGGCAGTGGCTTTGGCCGAATCCTGCATTATCAATAAAAACAATCCGCTGGGTGCAGTAATTGAATTGCCAGCCAGCAAACTGCGTCCCGAATGGTTTCTGTTCAGTGAAACTCAA
>Ga0299912_10005410_pt1 | contig 10489 bp, 17 predicted proteins | sample RVTome_2_FD_207667 | JGI IMG/M metagenome (GOLD analysis project Ga0299912, IMG submission 207667) | Soil microbial communities from uranium-contaminated site in the Upper Colorado River Basin, Wyoming, United States - RVT95D214 (version 2) ... | reverse complement strand
GGAGAGCCTATTGGAACACGAATTTTTGGCCCTGTCGCAAGGGAGTTGAGGGCCAAACGTTTTATGAAGATCGTCTCTTTAGCTCCAGAGGTGCTTTGAAGGCCTCTCGACCCAGCCTAATCTGTCTCTGGCAGGTGGGCGATTGGAAGAATGGAATTTTAAATGAGCATCCAGAAATTTCATATTAAAAAAAATGACCTGGTGATGGTGACGAACGGGAAGGAGAAGGGCAAAAGTGGCCGCATTCTAAAGGTTCTTCCAGAGAAAGAGAAGGTGATCATTGAAAAAATCAATTTCATTAAACGCCATTCTCGGCCTCACGGTCAACAGAGACGTGGAGGAATTTTAGAGAAAGAGGCCCCCCTCCATATCTCCAATGTCATGCTTCTCTGTGAAAAATGCAATAAACCCGTTCGGATAGGGCACCGTCTCGTGGAAAGGGATAAGAAAGCCCGGTTCTGTCGGAAATGTGGGGAAATCTTTGATAAGTAGGTGATGCAATGGCAAAGATGAAAGAAAATTACCAGGAGAAGGTTGTCCCTGCGTTGATGAAGCGATTCAACTATCGGAACAAGATGGAGGTCCCAAAACTGGAGAAAATTGTTATCAATATGGGATTAGGGGAGGCTATCCAGAATATAAAAATTTTGGATTCGGCTGTTCAAGAGTTGAGCCAAATCACTGGGCAGAAGCCGATCATCACAAAGGGCAAGAAATCGATTGCCCAGTTCAAGTTAAGGACAGGGATGCCGATTGGATGCATGGTCACCCTTCGAAAAGAGAGAATGTATGAATTCTTCAATCGCCTGGTTAATGTGGCCCTACCCAGAGTAAGGGATTTTAAGGGCCTTTCTGGAAAGTCATTAGATGGGAGAGGAAACTATGCCCTGGGAATTCGGGAGCAGCTGATCTTTCCGGAAATTCATTATGATAAGATTGACAAGGTGAAGGGAATGAACATCGTCATTGTGACTACTGCCAAAACCGATGAGGAAGGAAAAGAGCTGCTGCGGTTATTAGGGATGCCCTTCAGGAGCTGAATAAAATTACAATAACCAAGATCCAAGAACCAATAACCAATTAATAACCAATATTCAATGACCAAAATTCTCAAAAAAGGATTAGTTAATATGCGTTTGGGTGACTTGGACATTGGGTCATTGGGATTTATTTGGAATTTGGGATTTGGTGATTGGTTATTCTTTTTATCGGGAGGAGGAAATTGGCAAAACTGTCGTTGATGATTAAGGCCCGAAGGCCTCAAAAATTTAAGGTCCGTGAGTACCATCGATGTCCTCTTTGTGGAAGGCCAAGGGCGTATTATCGAAAATTTAATATGTGCCGACTCTGTTTCAGAAAGTATGCGTCTCGGGGTGAAATTCCTGGGGTGATTAAATCGAGCTGGTAAAGAAGGCGGAGGCTGCGTATGTCCATGACCGATCCATTAGCCGATATGTTCACGCGAATTCGGAACGGATCTAAAGCGAATTTCGAGAAGGTAGATGTTCCCTCCTCAAAACTGAAACGAGAAGTCGCAAAGATTTTAAAAGAGGAAGGATTTATTAAAAATTTAAAGGTGGTCACCGAGGATCAAAAGAACGAAGTCATCAGGATCTTTCTCAAGTATGATAAGAATCGGAAGGGTGTTATCCAGATTAAGCGAATCAGTAAACCGGGGCGACGGGTCTATGTAGGAAGCGAACATATCCCCTCGGTCATGAGTGGACTGGGCATCTCGATCCTATCCACCCCCAAGGGAATCCTGGCGGATAATTCTGCCCGCAAGGCCAAGGTGGGAGGAGAGGTTTTATGTTATGTTTGGTAAAAGATTTCAAATTCGAAACACGAAATCCCTGCCTTCGCAGGGACGGCGCCTGGATTCCTGCTGGAGTTTATCCCGTACTTGATACGGGGCAGGAATGACGGCCTTTGCTATGATTTGTGATTTGGACATTTGAAAATTTGGATTTTTGAGTTGTTTCGGATTGGTCCGAGACGGACGCTTCGCCCGATATTCGGATTTCGGATTTTTTGAGGTAAATATGTCTCGTATTGGAAGGATGCCGATCGTATTACCAAAAGACGTGAGGGTCACCTACGATCTCTCGAGAGTAGAGGTAAATGGACCCAAAGGCTCCCTCACACATACTCTGCCTCCGGGGATATCGGTCTCGGTAAGTGATGGGAAGGTATTCGTTGGTTGTGAGGATGACGATCGTAGCTCTAAGGCCCTTCAAGGATTAATGCGCAGCCTTGTCGCCAATATGGTTACCGGAGTTATCCAAGGATTCGTGAAACGGCTTGAAATCAACGGAATTGGCTTCCGAGCGGATCTTCAAGGCAAGGATCTTAAACTCACTTTAGGGTTCTCTCATCCGATTCTCTACCCGATTCCCAAAGGGATCCAGGTCGAAGTCGAAAAGCAGACCCAGGTCATCATCAAAGGGATTGACAAACAGCAGGTGGGAACTGTTGCAGCAAAACTTCGCTCCATCAAACCACCTGAGCCTTATAAAGGAAAGGGAATACGCTATCTCGGGGAGCGGATTCGGAAAAAGATTGGCAAGACAAAAGCGTAAAAACACGAGGTTGAGGTTAAGAAAGGAACCAAAATCCAATCAAACTTTGAATATTAATACAAACGTAATAAATAAAATGACATCACCCCCACCCTCACCCTCCCCCCTTGAGGGGGAGGGAAGGGTGGGGGGTAAAATAATTTAATGCGTTTGTATTAGACCAATATTCTCAGACTTAAACATGGGAGAATTTAAAGAGCCTAGGGAGTCATGCCGTTGAAGAACAGAAAGGAATTGGCTCGACAAAAGAGGAAGAAGAGGGTGAGAAGCCGGGTAACGGGAACAGCTGAGCGGCCACGACTCAACGTCTTCCGAAGCGTGAAGCATATCTATGCCCAAGCCATTGTGGATACGACGGGGAGAACTCTTGCTAGTGTCTCTACATTGAGCCCTGAACTTCGAGGGGGTTTGAGCCATCCAGGGAATATAGAGGCAGCAAAAAAAGTGGGGGAACTCCTTGCTAAAAAATGTCTTGAAAAGGGGATTCAAAAAGTGGTCTTTGATCGAAATGGATATCTTTATCACGGGAGAGTCAAAGCACTGGCCGAGGCGGCCAGAACAGGTGGTTTGATCTTTTAGGAGATTTTTGAAAAAGTCCAAAAATCTCTGTTATCAAGAGAGTGGAGATAAGGTTTTTAGATCTCTCTTCAGGAGGTATAGACATTGCCAAGGATCGATCCAAGTACTTTGGAATTAACCGACCGAGTAGTCCATATCAACCGGGTAGCTAAAGTGGTAAAAGGAGGTAGGCGATTTAGCTTCAGCGCCCTAGTTGTTGTCGGGGATGGAAATGGCCATGTGGGAAGTGGTTTGGGAAAGGCTAATGAAGTCCCTGAGGCAATCCGAAAGGGAATTGAGCATGCGAAACGAAACTTAATCAGTGTTCCCATCATCAACAAAACGATTCCTTATGAAGTGTTAGGAAAATTTGGAGCGGCAAGGGTGCTCTTGAAGCCTGCCTCCGAGGGAACAGGCGTCATCGCTGGTGCTGCAGTCAGGGCCGTTGCTGAGTCAGCGGGGATTCAAAACATCCTCACAAAGTCTCTGGGATCGAACAATCCTTACAACCTCATCAAGGCCAGCCTTCAGGCCTTCAACCAATTGAAGCTTCCTGAGGAAGTTTTGGAAAAAAGACGTGAGAAAGCATCAGAGAACTAATGGAGTCGATTACATGGAAAAGACGATTGTGGTCACTTGGAAGAGAAGCGTGATCGGACGGCCTGACCACCAAAGAAGAACCATCCAAGGACTTGGATTTAAACGACTCAATCAAACCCTCACTTTGCCGGATCGGCCCGAGATCCGAGGGATGATCCATCGTGTGGGTCATTTGTTAGAAGTTATTGAAGCCTCTGAAAGGGAACACGGATGAGACTCGAAGAACTGAAGCCACCGATGGGGGCGAGAAGGAAGAGAAAGCGGGTTGGCAGGGGGATCGGCTCTGGACATGGAAAGACAGCCTGTCGAGGGGCCAAAGGTCAGAATGCTCGTTCGGGTGGAGGGACGAAAGCGGGTTTTGAGGGAGGTCAGATGCCCCTCCAACGTCGCCTCCCGAAAAGAGGGTTTCGCAATCCTTTTGAGAAGCAGTTCACTATTGTCCATATTAAGGACCTCAATCGTTATCCAAGGGACACCGTCGTGGACCCCGATCTCCTGTTCCAATCAGGCTTTCTGAAGAAAGGAAGAGAGGTGAAACTCCTCTCCGATGGGGAACTCCAGCACCCTTTGACTATCCGTGTCCATAAGGTGAGCAAGGCTGCACTTAAGAAGGTAGAGGCTGCGTCAGGGAAAGTGGAGGTGATTGGCTCATGATTTCAGGGGCCCAGAACATCTTTAAGATCCCTGAACTGAAACGTAGGATTCTGATCACCTTTCTCTTTTTAGCTATCTATCGGATCGGTGTCCATATTCCTACTCCCGGGATCAATGGGGATGCCCTTGCCTCCTTCTTTGCCCAGGCCAAAGGGACACTTTTCGATATTATCGGTATGTTCTCAGGGGGAGGAATGGAAAGACTTTCGGTCTTCGCCCTGGGCATCATGCCCTATATCAGCGCATCGATCATCCTTCAGCTTCTTACAGTGGTCATTCCTTATCTCGCACAGCTCCAGAAGGAAGGAGAGATTGGCCGAAAAAAGATCGTCCAGTATACACGTTATGGGACTGTTGTCCTCAGTATGATCCAAGGATTTGGGATTGCTACAGGCTTAGAGAGTATAGCCCAAGGTGATGTGCCGGTTGTTCTTGTACCAGGATGGTCCTTTCGGATCATGACCGTCATCACCCTGACCGCTGGTACGGCCTTTATCATGTGGTTAGGTGAACAGATTACAGAGCGAGGGATTGGGAACGGCATCTCCTTAATCATCTTCGCCGGGATTGTTGCTAGAATGCCAACTGCCGTTGCAAGCACCTATGAGCTTTTCAAAGTAGGACAAATGAGTATTATCACCATTCTGTTCTTGATTCTTCTCATGGTATTGGTTGTTGCAGTGATTATCTTTGTTGAAACCGGTCAACGGAGGCTCCCTGTCCAATATGCCAAACGGATTGTAGGCAGAAGGGTCTATGGTGGACAGAGTACCCATCTCCCACTCAAATTGAATACTGCGGGCGTCATTCCTCCGATCTTCGCTTCTTCAATCTTGGTATTTCCTTTAACGATTGCCAAGTTTCTGCCGAAACCCCTTTTAGATGCACATCCATGGATTAATTCAATTCTTAATAGTTTGGGGCCTGGTGCAATTCTTTATAATCTTCTCTATGTTGGATTCATCATCTTCTTCTGCTATTTTTATACGGCCGTTACCTTTAACCCAAACGACGTTGCTGAGAACATGAAGAAGTTTGGCGGTTATATCCCTGGTATCAGACCAGGGCAGAAGACCGCTGAGTATATTGACAAAGTGCTTACCCGGATTACCCTCGGAGGGGCAATCTATGTCTCCGCCATATGCGTCCTCCCAACCATTCTCTACAGTAGATTCAACGTTTCTTTCTATTTTGGAGGAACATCTCTACTGATTGTAGTCGGTGTGGCTTTGGACACGGTCCAACAGATCGAGGCCCACATGCTGACAAGACACTACGAAGGATTAATGAAAAAGGGCAGATTGAAAGGGAGGCGAGGGTAAAGTAAGACTCATTGCAAATTGTAAATTGCAAAATGAAAATTGAAAACAAAGAGTCAAGAACTTTGCAATTTGCCATGCTAAATTTTCATTTTGCATTGATCCTTAAGTGGTGGGTGACTGGATGAATTTAATATTATTAGGCCCTCCTGGGGCGGGGAAAGGAACTCAGGCACAGAGGATCATTGAACGTTATCATATCCCTCAAGTTTCCACAGGGGACATTTTACGGACTGCGGTGAAGGAAGGGACCCCGTTAGGAAAGAAGGCCAAGACCTTTATGGATCAAGGACAGCTCGTCCCGGATGAAGTAGTTATCGGAATCATTGAAGGACGGTTGAAGGCGCCCGATTGCAATCCGGGCTTCATCCTTGATGGATTTCCAAGGACGATTGTCCAGGCAGAGGCCCTCCAGGACATCCTCACGAAGATGGAGAAATCGATTGATCATGTCGTCAACATTGAAGTAGATTCTGAGGAGTTGGTGCGTCGGCTTACCGGCAGGAGGACTTGTAAGAACTGCGGGGCGATGTTCCACATTTTCTTCCACCCACCGAAGCAAGAAGGGATTTGTGATCGGTGCGGAGGATCACTTTATCAAAGGGAAGATGATCAGGAGGAAACCATTCGAATGCGGCTGAGGGAATATGAAAGACAAACCATTCCCCTTATCCAATATTATCAGCTTAAGCATTGTCTTCGCTCGGTCCAGGGAATGGGTGGAGAGAATGAGATCTTTGAACGCATCGTGCGTCAGTTAGACGAAACCCCTGGCTAAGGGTGGGATGGAGTCTCTATGCCGAAGGAAGAGGCGATCCAAGTTGAGGGGAGGGTCTTGGAAACCCTTCCAAACGCCATGTTCCGGGTGGAATTGGAAAATGGGCACAAGGTATTGGCCCATATTTCGGGAAAAATGAGAATGCACTTTATCAAGATCCTACCTGGGGATAAAGTGACGATTGAACTGTCACCCTATGACCTCAGCCGAGGCAGGATTATTTTCCGGGAGAAGTAGAACCTTGAAAGTCAGGGCATCGGTTAAGAAGATCTGTGATAAATGTAAGATTGTGAAAAGGAAAGGGGTGATTCGTGTCATCTGCGAAAACCCCAAGCATAAGCAACGACAAGGGTAAAACTATAATAACCAAATTTCAAATGCCAACAACCGAATAAAACTAAATCGCAATGATCAAATTCCAATAAGTTTAAAATACATTTTGGTTATTGGGTAATTGATAATTGAAATTTATTTGGAACTTGTGATTTGGTGATTGGAATTTGAAAAGGGGACAACTATGGCAAGACTTGCTGGAGTCGATCTTCCAAATGAAAAACGGATTGAGATTGCCCTCACCTATATCTATGGGATTGGAAGACCCTCTGCCAATAAAATTCTTGGAAAAGCGGATATCAACAAGGACACACGAGTCAATCGATTGACCGAAGCAGAGGTGGTCCGCCTCCGGGACATTCTGGAACGGGAATACAAGGTAGAGGGGGATCTCAAGCGGGAAGTCACCACAAATATTAAGCGGCTGATGGATATCGGCTCTTACCGAGGACTTCGCCACCGCAAGTCTCTGCCCGTTCACGGTCAGAGAACTCATACCAATGCCAGGACGCGAAAGGGGCCCCGGCGAGCAATCATCGGGAAGAAAAAGGAGAAAGAGTAGTTTTATATACCCTGATAGAAGGTTAACACGGGGCTTTAAACGTCTCTTAAATGAGGCAGATCATGGAGTTACATACAATACATGATGATATTTTCTTTCTAATGGGGTAAAGGAGAGGATATGGCGAAAGGTCCGGGGACGACGAAGAAGAAGAAGGTCAGAAAAAATATCCAGACAGGCATTGTCCACATTCAGGCGACATTCAACAACACGATTATCACCATCACTGATACAGAGGGAAATGTAATCACTTGGTCCAGTGCCGGGACACAAGGCTTCAAGGGTTCTCGTAAAAGCACCCCATTTGCGGCTCAAATGGCGGCGGACGACGCTGCTAAGAAGGCGATGGAACATGGGGTCCGATCCATCGATGTCTACGTCAAAGGTCCAGGCGCTGGAAGGGAATCGGCGTTAAGATCTCTTCAAGCCGCTGGACTGAAGGTCCACCTCATCAAGGATGTCACGCCCATCCCCCACAATGGATGCCGTCCCCCGAAAAGGAGAAGAGTCTAAGGCTGACGTAGCTTTAATTCATAGCAGGAGGGTTAACATTGGCAAGAAACACGAAATCGGTTTGTCGGCTCTGCCGGAGAGAAAATCTTAAGCTCTTTCTCAAGGGGGAGAGATGTTATACGGAGAAGTGCGCCATTGACCGGAGGAGTTATCCTCCTGGACAGCACGGTCAGGACAGGAAAAAGTTCTCGGCTTATGGCGCTCAGCTTCGAGAAAAGCAAAAAGTAAAACGGCTCTACGGTATTCTAGAAAACCAGTTCCTCAACACCTTCAAAAAGGCGGACCGCCAAAAAGGGATTACAGGAGAAATCCTCCTTTCTCTTCTGGAACGGAGATTGGACAATACGGTCTACCGCTTGGGTTTTACTAATTCGAGAAATGAAGCACGCCAACTTGTAAGACATAGCCACTTCTTGGTCAACCAGTCGAAGGTAAATATCCCTTCCTATCTTGTAAAACCAGGAGATGTCATTGAACTGCGAGAGAAGAGCAAGAAAATCGTTCGTATCTTAGAGGCGTTGGAGGGAGTAGCTCGGCGAGGAGTTCCTCAATGGTTGGAATTGGATAAGGAACAACTAAAGGGAAGTGTGAAGGGTCTGCCAACGCGTGGAGAGATTACCATCCCGATTCAGGAGAAGTTAATCGTTGAGCTGTACTCAAAATAATTCGCAATCACAACTTTGTTACTCCCGGATGATGGAAATTGTCATTGGGCTAAAGGTGAAGAAGCCAGTTTGCCTGCCTACTGCAGGCGGGGTTTTAAGACAAGGGGTTACGGCTACAGATTGTATAGACCAATGGAATGACTTATTAATGAAATGGGCACTTTAGCCATAACCCTTAGGAAAAAAATTTGTCACCCTTTTCTTGAGGGGAGGTAATATGCATCAAAAAATTTGGAGAGACCTCATTCGACCCAAACGGTTAGAAGTAGAGAAAGAAACATTAACCCCCTTTTTTGGCAAGTTTATTGCGGAGCCCTTTGAAAGAGGTTTCGGCATTACGATTGGGAACTCTCTTCGACGGATCCTCCTTTCCTCTCTGCAAGGGGCTGCGATCACATCAGTCAAGATAGAGGGCGTCCTTCATGAATTCTCGACGATCCCAGGTGTCAAAGAGGATGTCACAGAGATCATTCTTAATCTCAAGGAGGTGAGGTTAAAGCTTCATACGGAAGGTCCCAAAATTATTCGGGTGAAGACGGAAGGCCCCAAATCTTTAAAGGCAGGAGATATCCTCACGGGCGATGCAGTGGAGATACTCAATCCAGAGCATTATGTCGCTACCCTCTCCAGGGATGCTAAACTCTCCATGGAAATGGTGGTAAAGATGGGGAGGGGGTATGTTCCCGCAGAGCGAAATAAGGAGGAAAACCAACCGATTGGAACCGTCCCCATAGATGCCATATTCTCTCCGATTAGAAAGGTGAACTATACCGTCACCAATGCCCGGGTCGGGCAGATCACGGACTATGACAAATTGACCTTGGAGGTTTGGACCGACGGAAGTTTGAGTCCGGAGGAGGCGGTTGCTCATGCTGCAAAGATTCTGAAAGAACAGCTCACCATTTTCATCACCTTTGAAGAAGAGGAAGAGACAGAGGTAGTGATTCCTGGAGGTCAAGAGGAGATCGAAAGATTTAATGAAAATCTCTTTCGGAGCGTGGATGAGTTGGAGCTCTCTGTCCGCTCAGCTAATTGTCTGAAGCATGCAAATATCAGGTTAATCGGGGACTTGGTTCAGAAGACAGAGGCAGAAATCCTGGCCACCAAAAACTTCGGTCGAAAATCCCTTAACGAGATCAAGGATATTTTAAGTGAGATGGGACTTAGCCTTGGAATGAAATTAGAGAATTGGCCTCCGAAGACAACGAATGAGGAAGTGGAATCCGAGGCGATCGTATAGGAGGGGTGAATGAGGCACCACATTGCTGGGAGAAAATTATCGCGACATACGCAACATCGGAGGTTGATGTTCCGTAATATGCTGGTTTCACTTCTTCAACACGAACGGATCCAAACAACTCTGGCGAAGGGAAAAGAGCTTCGGAGTTGGGCAGATAAGATCATCACCTTTGGTAAAAAAGGCAACCTCCATGCCAGGAGACAGGCCTTTGCCCTTCTTCGGGATAAAGGAATCGTTAAGAAACTCTTTGATGAAATTGCCCCTCGGCTGAAAGATCGTGAAGGAGGCTATACTCGGATCTATAAAATGGGATGGCGTCAAGGAGATGGTGCTCCTCTCTCTCTTGTCGAACTGGTCACCTATTCACTCCCCGGACAGGAAAAGAAGTCGCCTGTTACAAAAGCAAAAGAGGTTCTTAAAAAGGTGACCCCGAAAAAGAGGGCAAAGGGAGAGGAAGAAAAGAAAGAAGAAAAGAAAAAGAAGAAGGAGAAAAAGAAAGAGAAGAAGGAAGTAAAAGAAACGACCAAAGAAAAGGGAAAGAAAAAATCCTCAAAAGAAAAAAGCAAATGATAATCTTTTAGAAAGCTCTTCACAAAAAAAGGGATTGCAGCATCTGCAGTCCCTTTTTTTGTGGTCATGTTAATTTTGGTTTCGTTCCTTATCAAATTAGCCTTGGCTAAATATTACC
>Ga0299912_10005409_pt1 | contig 10490 bp, 9 predicted proteins | sample RVTome_2_FD_207667 | JGI IMG/M metagenome (GOLD analysis project Ga0299912, IMG submission 207667) | Soil microbial communities from uranium-contaminated site in the Upper Colorado River Basin, Wyoming, United States - RVT95D214 (version 2) ... | reverse complement strand
CTACGGTGCTGACGCTCGTAGTGGTTCCCGTCATTTACGCCATCATGGAGATGCGCCGCGACAAGTACCGCGCCAAGAAGGAAGCGAAGCGCAAGGCGGCGATGAAAAAGATCAGGTAATAAAAACATCCACAACGCCCAAGACCATCTGGGCATCGGCTTTCATGCAAGGTTTCCAACGGCCTGCAGGAAGAAAACGGGACTTTGAGACATTTTTAAAAACAATGAGGCAACAATCCGTTTTCCGCCTGGCCGTAGCTAACCAGGGGAGTTATCGGTGTCCAACCGGTTTCCATTCGTCGTGTTTTCATTGGTCTTGTTCTTAGGAGCGCAGGCCGCCATCCCGCAGGGCGAAGGGTTGCACGGTCAGGCATCGGGATGGATTGCGTTCGATCCTGAAAAGTCTCCCGTTTCCCAAACCGGGCTCCGTTATATCCCGGAGTTATTCATTGAAAAGAAACTGGATCGTGAAATCGGTTTAAGTATTGACATATCACTCAACGGTTTCGTGACGGCTGATTTCCAGGAAAACCAATCCGATCGGTACGAAGAAAAAATCAAGCCGTACAGGTTCTGGTTACGGTTTTCCACCAACACGTTTGAAACGCGGGTCGGCCTTCAGAAAATCAACTTCGGCTCTGCAGTGTTATTCCGGCCGCTTATGTGGTTCGATAGGATGGATCCACGCGACCCCCTGCAGCTGACCGACGGCGTATGGGGTTTGCTCATACGGCGCTATTTTTTAAACAATGCCAACATCTGGCTGTGGGCGCTATACGGCGAAGATGGGACAAAAGGTTGGGAAACGGCGCCGACAAAAAAGAACAGCGTGGAGTACGGGGGGCGGATCCAAACTCCGTTTTGGATCGGAGAGGCGGGCCTCAGTTTTCACCACCGCGAAGCCGGACCGGACGGGATAGAGTCCGTCCTGCCTTCTGCCCGTGAAGCCTTCACTCCGGAAAACCGGATCGGCCTGGACGGGAAGTGGGACATAGGCGCCGGGGTTTGGTTCGAGGGCGTACTGGTCAGTCGGGAGCATCCCCATCCCGGAAAGCGTTACCAGAGGCTCTGGACCCTGGGAGCTGATTATACGTTCAAAGCCGGAAGCGGCTTGACCGCCGCAATGGAATATTTCCGGATCGAAAGCCCGGATCGGCCGTTCGCATCGGCCGGCGGCGTGGTTCTCTCCGCGTTTACCTTGAATTATCCGCTCGGTATCCTGAACCGGTTGTCCGGGATTCTTTACCGCGACTGGACGAACAACGAATGGTACCGGCTCCTAAGCTGGCAAAGAACGTACAATCGATGGAGTCTCCATCTCCTCGGGTTCTGGAATCCCGATAACGCACGGCTTTACCAGGATCCGTCGGGCAGTCATTTCGATGGAGTCGGATTGCTGTTCATGGCAGTGTTCAATCACTGAGGGAATCTCCCTCGACGGGATTGATAATGCAAAATTCAGCCTTGATCTCCGTGGAAAACCTCGAAAAAATCTATCCGCTAGGACTGGGCAGCCTGAAGGCCCTGGACCATATCGACCTTTCGATTGCCCGGGGCGAGTTTTTGGGACTTGTCGGTCCGAGCGGATCGGGCAAGACGACGCTGTTGAACATCATCGGCTCGCTGGACTCCCCGACCAATGGCAGTGCCGTCGTCCTCGGCAAACGCATCGAATCTCTCTCACACAGGGAAGCGGCGCAGCTGCGTTCCAGCCACATCGGATTCATTTTTCAGACGTTCAACCTGCTACCGGTCTACACGGTCTATGAGAACGTGGAGTTTCCCCTGTTGCTCCAAAAAATCGACAGATTCCAGCGGAGAAAACAGGTCATGGAATCCTTAGAATGGGTCGGGCTGGCAGATCGGGCCGAGTCCAAACCGGCCCAGCTTTCCGGCGGGGAAAGCCAGCGCGTGGCGATCGCCAGGGCCATGGTCAAGAAACCGGACATCGTCCTTGCGGACGAACCGACTGCCAATCTGGACGCGGCCAATTCCCACCGCATCATGAAAACCATGATCCAACTCAACGGTGAGTTAAAGACGACGTTCGTCTTTGCGACCCACGACGAGAAGGTGATCGGTTATCTCAAGAGAAAAATCACTTTGATCGACGGCCGGATCGAAAAGGATGAAACCTTCGGCCGGCCTTCCGGAAGAACGTGAGGCGGGACATGGCCGTTCTTCGACTCGCCCTACGCAACCTCCTTGGCGCGGGCCTGCGGACCTGGCTCAACGTGGCGGCGCTTTCCTTTTCATTCGTCGCCATCATTTTTTTGCAGGGAATTTACATCGGGATGAACGACCAGGTCGAACAGGCGACCCGCGAGGCTTGGTATGGGGGCGGACAGTTCTGGCAAAAGGCGTACGATCCGTACGACCCACTCACCTTGGACGACGCCCATGCCCCAGTCCCGAAGGAGCTCCAATTCCTTATTGACAACCAGGAGGCGACGCCCGTCCTGGTCCGGCAAGCGACGATTTACCCCAGGGGGCGGTTTCGAGCCGTTCTCCTTAAGGGGATAAACCCGGACCAGAAGGTGTTGTCCATCCCTTCATCCTTTCTGAAAAGCGGAGACGAAACCATTCCTGCCCTGGTCGGCAACCGGATGGCCGAAAGCGCGGGCCTGCACCGGGGGGATCACATCACCATCCAATGGCGCGACGTTCACGGCACATTCGACGCAAGAGACGTCCTGATCTTCGATATTTTCACGACACCGGTGCAGGAAATCGACATCGGCCAGATCTGGATCCCGCTGGACCGCCTGCAAAAGCTGACAGCCCTGCCGAATCAGGCGACCATCGTGGTTTTGGGAAAAAACCGCCTTCCACCGCAAGTTCCCGCAGGGTGGACATTTAAAAATCTGAATTTCCTTCTCCGTGACATCCATTCGCTGGTGAGAATGAAAAGAGTCGGCGCCGCTATTTTCTATTTTATCCTTTTATTCATGGCCATGCTGGCCATTTTCGACACGCAGGTGCTTTCCATTTTCCGCCGCAGGAGGGAAATGGGTACCCTCATGGCCCTCGGAATGACCCGGGCGAACGTGATCGCGTTGTTCACGCTGGAGGGGGCGTTCCACGGCGTTCTCGCGGCGCTGGCCGCCGCCGTATGGGGCGTCCCGCTTTTGGGAGTTGCGGCCAGGAACGGCTGGAAGATCCCCACGTCGCAGGACAGCTTCGGGTACGCGATCGGCGACACCATATTTCCGGTATACACCGCCGCGCTGGTTGCGGGCACCATCTTCCTCGTATTGACGGTGACGACCATCGTCAGCTACCTGCCGACGAGAAGGATCGCCAAACTGAAGCCAACGGACGCGCTCAGGGGGAAAATGCCGTGATCCGGTTCCTATTAAAGGGTCTCATGCGCGACCGCTCCCGGTCGCTTTTCCCCGTTTTGATCGTCTCGGCCGACGTTATGCTGACGGTATTTTTACACGCCTATATGGGCGGCGTGAAGGCGGTCCTGATCCATTCCGCGGCGCATTACAACACCGGACACGTGCGCGTCATGACCAGAGCCTATGCGGCGGAAGCGGACCAGTCGCCCATTGACCTGGCAATGCTGGGAATCGACACCTTGGTCAGCGGATTGAGGCGAAGCCATCCCGAACTTCTCTGGACGCCCCGCATCGGGTTCGGCGGGCTTCTGGACATCCCCGACGAAAACGGCGAAACCCGGGAACAGGCGCCGGTCGCAGGGATGGCGGTGAGTCTTTTGTCGCCGAACAGCCCCGAGTGGAAGGTTCTGGACATCGGCAAGGCTATCGTCCGGGGAAGCCTGCCTCAAAAGCCTGGCGACCTCTTGGTCGCGGATGAACTCGCCGAAAAACTCCACCTCAAGCCCGGCGAGACCGCCACTTTGATCAGTTCGACGATGTACGGCGGCATGACGACCGCCAACTTCACCCTTGCCGGAACCGTCCGGTTCGGCATCTCCGCGCTGGACCGGGGCGCCGTGATCGCGGACCTGGCCGACATCCAGCAGGCATTGGACATGCAGAACGGGGCAGGGGAAATTTTGGGATTCTTCCCGGATGATCTCTACCATGAAGACCGGGCGGACCTTATCACCGCGGAGTTCAATTCCTGTTATGCCGATTCGAAAGACCCGTTTTCACCGGTCATGGGAACGCTCCGCAGCCAGAGCGGCCTTTCCGACCTCCTCGATTACATGGGATTCTTTTCGGTTTTCATCGTCGGCATTTTCGTGGCCGCGATGTCTATCGTGCTGTGGAACGCGGGATTGACGGGCAGCCTGCGGCGATACGGGGAAATCGGCGTCAGGCTGGCCGTGGGTGAGGACAAGGGGCACGTGTACCGTTCCATGCTGGCCGAGGCGCTCATGATCGGCGCGGCCGGCTCCATTTTCGGCACGGCCATCGGGCTGGCGATTTCCTATTATCTGCAGGTAAAAGGAATCGACATCGGATCGGTTATGGAAAACAGCAACTTGATGCTCACGAACGTGATTAGGGCCCAGGTGACGCCGTTTACCTATGCGATCGGGTTTTTCCCCGGCGTGCTGGCCTCCTTTTTCGGAACCGCGGCTGCCGGCGCCGGCATTTACAGAAGGCAAACGTCCCAATTGTTCAAGGAGCTTGAGGCATGAAGCGGATACTCCGTTTAATTGTGATGGTTCCGGTCGCGGCGTTCTGGGCGCAAACCCCGTCCGGGGATGAAATCCTGAAAAAAGTGGACCTCAACATGTTTTCGGAAAACAAGGTCGTCACGGCGGGCATGGTGATTCATGGGCGGCGCGGAAGCCGGAGCGTGGAGGCCAAATCATGGCAGCGCGGCACCACGGACGCGTTCACCGAATACCTGGCTCCCGCCCGCGACAGGGGAACCAAGATGCTGAAACTCGTGAACCAGTTGTGGACGTATACGCCCTCCACCGACCGGATCATCATGATTTCTGGCCACATGCTGCGCCAGTCCGTTATGGGGTCGGACCTTTCGTACGAGGATATGATGGAAGATCCGCGCCTGGAAAACCTGTACTCGGTCAAGGTGTCCGCCGAAGAAAACGTAAACGGCCGCGGATGCTGGGTCTGCGACCTGACGGCCAAACGGGAGGATATCGCCTATTTCAGCCGGAAGATATGGGTGGACAGGGAACGGTTCGTGGTGTTGAAGGAGAATCTCTACGCGAAGAGCGGCAGGCTGTTGAAGACGCTCGATGTGCGCGAGGTGGCACAAGTCCAGGGCCGTTGGGTGGCCAAGTCGGTTTTGTACAAGGATGTTTTGAAAGAAGGGGAAGGGACGGAATTCCTTGTGAAATCAATCGTTTTCGACGCGGCCGTTCCGGATTATCTCTTTTCGAAAGCGTCGCTGAGGAAATAGTCATCTTAGTGGTGATCTTGGAAATTTCGTATTCATACTTTAATTTGTAAAAAGGAGGGGACCATGCGACACTTTCTTTTAATCGCACTCGTTTTTTCGGCTGTCATGGCTTTTGCCCAGGAAGAACAGCTCATCGGCGACAAAATCGAGAGCGGTGGATTCGGCGGACCCACGTGGAAGCTTACCCAACTCGGCGGAAAAACCGCCATACTCGACGGCGGCAGGGGCGGATGGGTGATCAACCACGCCTTCGTACTCGGCGGCGGGGGATACGGCACCCAATCGGACGTCAAAACGGATCTATTGGGACCCGAGGGCAAACCGCTGTACATGGGTATGGACTACAGCGGACTGGAAATCGAATACGTCCACAACAGCCCGCGTCTGGTCCACTGGACAGTCCGGTCACTGTTCGGAGGAGGAAAAATCCGGCTGAACGAGCGTGATTCCCCGTCGCGCGAAACCGTGTCCGACGGATTCGGCGTGGTCGACGCCGACTTCAACGTGGAACTCAACGTCCTTAGGTGGCTGCGCGTAGACGCGGGTGCGGGGTACCGTCTGGTCTTCGGGATAGAGACCAGCGGACTCTCCAACTCCGACATCGGCGGCGCGTTCGGCCAGGTGACGGTGAAGTTCGGGAAGTTTTAACACGGTTTTTTTGAATATTCTTTAACAAACGGATTCGGGTTAATCAGGAAAATTCACCAAGGAATCTTGCTGTATGCAGTAATTGACCATAATAGGTTATTGGCAAATGATTTGTTTAAAGGTTTGAATTTTCCTGATCGAAAAAATAGGACACGGGTCCCTGCCCAGGCTGGACCAGTTCAGCGGATCCAAGAGGATTGGCACGGATAGAGAATAGATTTTCAATATGGCCCCGAATCTTACAAAAGGGGCCATGTTTTTTGGACTGCCGCAGTCCTGTGGACGTTTTTGGATCGATCTGAGCGATTCCGAACACTCGGAACTTTCTTTTGCTTGAAAAAACCGCCGTGTTGGATGGCCATTCCGACCGTCCAATAATGTGGAACATGTATTGCGGTGAATGGAATGAAGCCACCCAAAAACAAATTCGCCTATCTCGTGTGTATGCTGTTTGTCTCATCCGATCATTATGCCCAAGGATTTTACAAAGATATTTTCATGGACGGCGGCGTCAATTTGACCCACAGGACTACTTTACCCGCTTCCGAAACCCTGAATCTCAGCATGGAATATCTGGCCACTGCCGAAGAACCGATTCAAACCAAGGTCATGATCGGCGATGCAAACGATTTGAACGGCGCGCTTTTATATCCGGACGGCGGGCCACGGTTCCGTTTGCTTTACACAAATGGAGGCAAATCCACCGCCCATGGAAATTCCCTGGGAAATGAAGGAAGAGAACGCGTCCGTCAGTTTTTTGCGGCGGGGGAAACTACGTCGGAACCTGCGCCGGCGCCTTCATTGCCAACATCAGCCCCAATGCAACCGGCGTTCATGAGGCGTATTACCACCTGTGGCCGGGAAGGACAAAGTTGACGGATTTATAGACCGCATGGACAGGGCATTTTATTCCTCTCGATTCGCCCTTGTTGAAATACAGCGACTTTGGCGGCGATCATTATATTGATGGTATTTATCACTGGGGCGGATGTTTTGCCCGGCAGGACGCGGATTTTCCTCCCGAAACGGAAATCCTGCTTCTTTTTGATTATCCATCCATGGAAATGCACAACAAGCCGAGTTGCTGGGCCTATAAAAAGGACCCGCAAACCGGACGGCTTGTCGTGATCGGCTCCCATCCCGAGGGCGAAACCTCGGGAGAAAAATTAAATTTGATGGAAGCCATGATTCTCTATGCCCTTGACGGTTTGGGTATTCCGGAAACAAAGGGCGCTCTCGAGAACGGGATCGAACGGGTGATGGACAAATCGACCAATGATGCCGATCCGGCCCATGCAAAAATCGGCGACAAACAGGTCCATCGTTTTACGGCCTCGATCCCCGAAGGCGTCAACCGGCTGCAAATCACGCTTGAAGGAGAACCGGGCTACCGTTTGCATCTGTACGCCAGGCAGGGTGATGACACGCATACGCCGAATACGGAATACCCGGATACAACCGCCAGCCCACTGAAAAACATGTCCATTGAAAATCCTTCGGAAGGAATATGGCAGGTGCGCGTTGAATGTGCGTCCACCGTTGAAGCCGTTCTCCGCGATTGGGGCGCCGAATATACCGGCGATCTTCACGTTTTAAACGGGATTTCTTATCACCTGTGTGCCCGGTGGGATGCACCCATGGACTTGGCAAAACAGCCTTTATTAATAGAAGATTTTGCCTTATATCAAAACTTCCCCAATCCGTTCAATCCATCCACCACGATTCAATACACCCTTGACAAGGGGGCTCGAGTCATGGTCAGCGTTTACAATCAACTCGGTCAGAAAATCAGGACGCTGTATGGCGGATATCAAGGCGCAGGGGAATACGCCTTGATCTGGGACGGGACGGACGACAAAAGGGATCCGGTCTCGTCGGGCATCTATTTTTATCGTCTCGAGACGGGGCACGGGATATTTCAAAAGAAGATGCTTTTAATCCGGTGATTTACGGCTTTCATCCGGTTACGAAAGGAAAAAACCATGAAATTGTTGTTCAAACCAACCCTCATGCTGACTCTTTTTTTGGGTTTCTATTCCGTATGCTCTTCTCGAGCATGGGCGCATGGGATTATGCATCGCTTCACCGGCGAAGGCCAAAATCCGGACGCGGTCTCCGCGCTGGACGGCATTTCCCAATCCGCGATTTCGTCCAAAGAGGATTCAACGCACATCCTGACTCCGCCGGCTCCGGCAACGCCGCGCATCAACGGTCCGAACGTCTACGGCGTCCGCCCCAGAGCGCCATTCCTCTATACCATCCCGGCCACCGGAGACCGGCCCATGACCTTCGGCGCGAAGAACCTGCCCAAAGGGCTGGCTGTTGATGCGGCCACCGGGCGTATTACCGGGTCCCTGTCCAGGTCCGGCGAAACCAAGGTGGTCCTGCAGGCGGAAAACGCGAAGGGCAAAGCCGAGAAGAAATTCCGGATCGTTGTCGGCGAACAAATCGCGCTGACACCCCCGATGGGCTGGAACAGCTGGAATTCCTGGGCCTGGGTGGTGGACCAGGAAAAGGTGCTGCGCTCGGCCCGGGCATTGGCCAGCTCCGGCCTGATCAGCCACGGCTGGAATTACATCAATGTGGACGATACCTGGCAAGGCAGACGCACCGGTAAAAATCTCGCCCTTCAACCCAATGAACGTTTTCCGGATATCAAGGCGATGATCGATCAAATCCACGCGCTCGGCCTCAAAGCAGGCATTTATTCCAGTCCATGGATTACCACGTTCGCCGGTTACCCGGGCGGTTCCAGTGACGATCCGCAGGGCGGCTGGACGCGTCTGGAAAACTACGAACCGAACAAGCGCATAGGCAAGTACTCGTTCACCGAGGCCGACGCCGCCCAATTCGGAAAGTGGGGCATCGACTATCTCAAATACGACTGGGCTCCCAACGACGTCGAACACACCCGGGAGATGGCCGATGCGCTGCGCAAGACCGGACGCGACATTGTTTTCAGTCTCGCCTGCGGCGCGTCATTCGACCTCGCGGCGGATTACGCCCGGTTGGCCAACTCCTGGCGCACCACGGGCGACATCGGCGACGCGTGGGGCCAACCTGCCGAACCCTGGAAACACGGCATCTCGGAACTTGCGTTCAGCCAGGACCGCTGGGCGCCTTATGCGGGGCCGGGCCATTGGAACGACCCGGACATGCTCGAAATCGGGTATGTGGGCGGAGGGCCGAATCTTCACTTGACCCACCTGACGCCCGACGAACAAGTCACGCACATCACCATGTGGTGCCTGTTATCCGCTCCGCTGCTCATCGGCTGCGATCTGGAACGCCTCGATCCCTTCACGCTGAGCCTGCTGACGAACGACGAAGTCCTAGCGCTCGACCAGGATGCCCTGGGAAAACAGGCGGTCCGGGTTGCCTCCGCCGGCGGAGTGGACGTCTACATGAAGGAACTCGAGGACGGTTCGAGGGCCCTGGGGTTTTTCAACCGCGATTCCCTGTCCCAAAACATCGAATTCAAAACCTTGAACGAGTTGGGTTTCAAGTGCCGGCAGCACGTACGCGACCTTTGGCGCCAGACTCCTTTGCCGGACATCGCAGATCCGTCCAACGGTTCCCTCAAAATGACCATCCCGGCCCACGGAGTCCAGCTCTACAAACTCACCAATGCGCAATAGGATGCACAGGTAAGCGGCCTAAAATGGATAGGGTGTGCCGTTCCGATTTGAATCGGTCCTAGGGTGCCGATCGATGGTAAATGAAAATGAACGAGGACCAAAGAAAAAAGAAAATGACAACACGGTTTTTTGGGGGTGAGTAGAATATCGGCTGAGCTGCCGGGTTTAGGTTACATTCCGAACAATGGAAAAGGCCTTTGCCAAGCCCGTTGAAAATCCATCCCAAAACGGTGTCATGAAACCAGGTCATCAGGAATCCAAACCATAAAACAAAGAGGTAACGATCATGAGTATGATGCAAAAACGGCTGGTGTCCACCGGAATCGCTTTTGGTCTAAGCCTGTATCCTTTCCTGGCAGGAGCGGGCTCTTCCGGCGCCGAAGAGGTCAAGGGCAAGAGGGCCTTTCCGGCGGTGGATGTGGGAAAGGTGCTGAAAGGCGTCGTCCACCTGGGCGACAATGACATCCGATTCCATACGAAAAACGGCATCGTTGTTTTTATCGATCCGATAACGGGTCCGACGGACTCTCTGGTCATTAAAACCGGCTTCGTGAAGCCGGATTTGATCCTCATCACCCATCCCCATGAAGATCATTTCCAGCCGGGCGTGCTTCAGGACTATTTGAAAGCTAATCCCAAGGCGGTACTGGCCGGACCGGCAGAAGTCGCCCGTTTGGCCCAGGAAAAGGGAATAAACGGGATGAAGACGGTCGCTCCGGGCCAGGATTACACCATGGCAGGCGTTGATTTTCGCGCAATGCCGGCCTATTTTTTGGAGGGGAATTCGCATCCCAAGACCGGACAATGGGTGGGATATCTCCTGCAGCTTAACGGGAAGCGCTATGATATCACTGGC
>Ga0299912_10005408_pt1 | contig 10492 bp, 10 predicted proteins | sample RVTome_2_FD_207667 | JGI IMG/M metagenome (GOLD analysis project Ga0299912, IMG submission 207667) | Soil microbial communities from uranium-contaminated site in the Upper Colorado River Basin, Wyoming, United States - RVT95D214 (version 2) ... | reverse complement strand
CGCCAGCTCGCCGGTCTCGGCATAGACGGCGGCGACGCGGGCCCAGTCCTCGGGCGAATAAGGGAAGGCGCGGCCCTCGGGATCGATGTCCGACCAGTCCGGCTCGGCCGGCGCGCCCTGGGCGCGGGCGATCCAGGCGCGCGCCTCGTCCGTCTCGCCGGCGGCGAAAGCGGCGCGGGCCATCAGGGCGCACAGGCGCGCGGTGGGCGTCTCGGCTAGCAGCGGCTCGGCCGCCTCTCGCGCCGAGGCCGAGTCGCCGGCGATCAGCGCCTGCTCGACCGTCACGATGCGGCTCTCGCGGCTGTCCGGGTTCAGGTCGGCCAGGCCTTGCAGCCGCCGCGCCCGCTCGCGCGGGGTCTCGTTGGTGTAGAGGTCGCGATAGGCCATCCACAGGGCGGGGTGCGGATTGGCGCGCCAGCCGGCCTCGATCACGCCCGACGCGCGCCCGGGCTTGCCCGCCGCCACCAGCAGACGGGCCGCCAGCGCCACGCCGGGCGGGAAGCCGGGCTTCAGCCGAGCCGCGTCCTGGGCGTGATCCAGCGCCTGGTCCCGCTCGCGCGGATCTGCGCTCGCGGCCTCCCCAGCTGCCTGGGCGGTGAGCAGGGCCGCGCGGGTGCGCTCGGCCACCAGGGGGGGGACGATCTTGCGATCCTGCGCGCCCTTGATTAGCTCCAGGGCGCCGGACCAGTCGGCCGCCTCCAGCCGGTCTTCCAACAGCGCCTTCCAGGCCCAGCGCGCCGCGCGGCCGAGCGCATAGGCCTCCTGGGCGTGGCGGATGGCCTCGGGCTTGTCGCCGCGCGCAACGGCGAGCTGCATCAGCCCCCGGTGGCCGGCCAGCTGCATGTCGGAAAAACCGAGCATGGCCGAATAGGCGGCGGCGGCGGCGGAAAGGTCTCCGGCGATCTCCGCGGCCTCGGCCGCCAGCACCCGCACCAGGGCCGGGGCGTCCTCCACCAGATCGGCGGCCTTCAGCGCCCAGCGGCGCGCCTCCGGGCCATCCCCCGCGGCGGCTGCGAGGAAGCCGCGGCTCAGGGCTTCCGCGCCCTGGCGGCGGCGGGTGCGGGCCCTGGCCCTTGCGGCGCGGGCGGGCGCCTGGATCATCCACAGCACCGTTCGCCAGAAGGCCACGGCGGCCAGGGCGCCCATCGCCACCAGCATGGCGGCGGCGGCGGCGGTCATGTCGAGCCGCCAGCCGAGCCACTCAAGGCTGGCGCGGCCAGGCTGGCCGATTACAGCCGAGACCGCGACCGCCAGGGCGGCGACGAAGACCAGGACCAGGGCGGCGCGGATCACGGCGTGGGGCCTTCGGGGGCCGCGCCGATGAGCTGGGCCAGGGCCGCCGCGCGGAGTCCGGCGACCCGCTCGTCGATCTGGACCCGCCGCGCGGCGCGGGTGCGCCAGACGGCCGTGGCGGACTGGCCGGCGGGCGGCAGGGCGGCAAGTTCACGCAGCGCGCCGGAGAGGTCCCCGTCGTCGATGTCGCGGCCGGCGCGCGCGAGGATGGCGTCCACGCCCGTCCCCTCCAGCTTGTCCACCCGCCGGACGGTGAAGATGGCGGCGAAGGCCTGGGCGATGCGCGCCAGGATGCCCGTGCCCTGGGCCCGGGCGCGCGAGGCCACGGCCGCGCGCGCGGCCACGTCCGGATATTCGGCGGCCAGGGCGGTGACCGTCGGCGCCCCCATCTCCGCCAACGGCCGCAGGGCGCGCAGATCCTGTGAGGACGGCAGGGACGCCTCAAGGCTCGCCAGCTCGCCCGGGAAGGGGCGCGAGCCGCTGGCCGCTTCGGACAGGGACGCCGCCGCCAGGGCGGCCGCGGCCGCGCCGACCACGCGCCGGCGGTCGGACTCCAGGCGCGCGACGCGGTCGGTCAAAGCGGAGATCTGGGCCGAGGCGGGCTCGGCGACAGAAGCGGCGGGCGGCTCCTGCACGGCGAGCTTGGCCTGGATGTCCGCCAGGCGCTCGTCGACGGTTGGCCCGGGCGTCTTCGGCGACGGCTTGGCCGGGGCCTGGGCGGATTTGAGGGGCATGAGCCGGGGGCCGAACTGGGCCACGCCGTACCCGGCGGCCATAAGCATGACGACGAAGCCGATCGCCAGCCAGAAGACCACGCCGAACAGCTTGGGCCTCTGTCCATAGGCGGCGGGGTCCACCGGCGCGGCGAGCTGGACGGGATCGGGCGCGGTCATCGGCGTTCCTCAGTGGCGGCGCGCGGCGGTTCGGTCAACGATCAATCAAGTCTAGCAGGCTGGTCTCGTTTGGCAGCGGCGCCCAGGCCACGTGTGCAAAATTCAGGTTCCGCAACGGCGCGGCGGCCGCCGGAGAGATGCAGAAGACCTGAAGCTCGTGCGCGATCTTCTCCAGGGGCTCGAAGGCGGCCAGGCGGCGGGCGGCGCGCGGAGAATGCACCAGGATCGCGTCCAGCTCCACCGGTCGGGCCTGCAGCGCCGCTGCGGCGGCCAGGGGAATCTCAGCGTCCTCCACCCAATAGGACGCATGCTGAAGGCAGGGCACGCCTGCCGCGGTGAGCGCGCCGGCAAGATCGCCGGCCGGCTCGCTGGCGCCGGCGTGCAGCACCGCGCCGGAGAACTCGCCGCAGCGCGCCGCGATCAGGCCTGCCAGGGCCTCGACGTCGCCCTCGGCCGATGCAACCCGCTGGAAGCCCGCCTCCCGCGCGGCCCGGGCGGTGGCGTCGCCGACGGCGAAGACGGGCAGGGCCCGCTCCAGCGACGACTCGCAAAACACGGTCACCGCGTTGCGGCTGGTAAAGGCGACGGCGCCGACTCCCGCGAGGCTCGGGGCCGAATCGTTCGTGCGGCGCAGGTTCAGCACCGGCGCCACCAGGGGCGCGTGGCCGCGGGCGCGCAGCCGGTCGGCCGTTGCCTCCGCCTCGGGCGCTGAGCGAGTGACCCAGATGCGCATCGCGCGATCATAGCCCTTCGCTCAACCGAAGACGATGCGATCTGCCGCCTCTTCGCGCACCTGCCGGCCGAGGGCGAGGCCGAGCTCGCGGGCCAGGGCCTCGGGCGCCTGGGCGGCCGGGACGCCGAGCTGGTCCTGACGGCGAACCTTGAACGCGCCGTCCGGGCTCAGAGCCTCGACCACGAGGTGAAACTGACCCGCCTCGACGAAGGCGTGGGCGCCGATGGCGGTGCGGCAGGAACCGTCCAGCGCCTCCAGCGCGCCGCGCTCGGCGGCGACGGCCAGGGCGGTCGGGGCGTGTCGCAGGGCGGCGAGCCAAAGCAATTCGGCGTCCTCGGCGCGGGTCTGGATGGCCAAGGCGCCCTGCCCCGGCGCTGGCGGCGCGGCCACCGGGTCCAGCGCCTCGCGCACCACGCCGTCGAGCCCGAGGCGGCGCAGGCCGGCCAGGGCCAGCAGGATGGCGTCCGCCTCCCCCCGCTCCAGCTTGGCAAGGCGCGTGTCGACGTTGCCGCGCAGCATCACCACCTCGAGGTCCGGCCGCAAACTGAGCGTCTGGGCCTGGCGCCGGAGGCTGGCGGTGCCGAGACGCGCGCCCTGGGGCAGGTCGATCAGCCGGGCGTGCGAGGGGCTGACGAAGGCGTCGCGCGGATCCTCCCGCTCGGGGATCGCGGCGATGACGAGGCCCGGCGGCGAGACCGTCGGCACGTCCTTGAAGGAATGGACGGCGCAGTCGATCCGCCCGTCCAGCAGCGCCTCTTCCAGCTCCTTGACGAACAGGCCCTTGCCGCCGGCTTCCAGCAGCCGCCGATCCTGGATGCGGTCGCCGGTGGTAGTGATAAGCACCAGGGGCGCGGCCGCCTCCACCTCGTCCGGCGGGGGCCCCGGCGAGACCCCAAGCGCGGCGGCGATGCGGGCCTGCATCTGGCGCGATTGCGCCTGGCTGAGCGCGGAGGCGCGCGCGCCGATGCGAACGGGCGGTTGAATGGCCATGTCCGGACAGCTACCTCGGGCGGGCGGCTGCCGCTAGTGGATCGTACCAAACGGATGGGAACCGTCCGTTTGTGGTCCGATCCACTATATTTCAAGGCGTTGTGACGCATGCGAGGGCCGATGGCCGACCTTGTCGTCCTGGGAATCGAGACGAGCTGCGACGAGACCGCCGCGGCCGTGGTGCGCCTTCCCCACGACGGGCGGGCCCAGGTGCTGTCCTCGGTGGTGGCCAGCCAGAGCGCCGAGCACGCCCCCTATGGCGGGGTGGTGCCCGAAATCGCCGCGCGCGCCCACGTGGAGATCGTGGACCGAGTGATCCTGCAAGCTCTGGCCGAGGCGGGGGTCGGCGTGGGCGATCTGGACGGCGTGGCGGCTACGGCCGGGCCGGGCCTGATCGGCGGGGTGATGGTGGGCCTCTCCGCCGCCAAGGGGATCGCCCTGGCGCGCGGCCTGCCGCTGGTCGCCGTTAACCACCTGGAAGGACACGCCCTCTCCCCGCGCCTTGCGGCCGACCTGCCCTATCCCTTCCTGCTGCTCCTGGTCTCCGGCGGACATTGTCAGCTGCTGGAGGTGGCGGGGATCGGCGCCTGCCGCCGGCTCGGCTCCACCATCGACGACGCGGCCGGGGAAGCCTTCGACAAGATCGGCAAGGCGCTGGGCCTGCCCTATCCCGGCGGCCCGGCCCTGGAGCGGCTGTCGCAGGGCGGCGATCCAACGCGTTTCCCCCTGCCCCGCGCCCTGGTGGGGCGAAAGGACTGCGACTTCTCTTTCTCGGGCCTGAAGACCGCCGCCGCGCGTCTTGCTGAAGGAATCACGGATGGGACCGAGCGCCGCGACCTCGCCGCCGCCGTTCAGGCCGCCATCGCCCGCCAGCTCGCCGAACGCACCGACCGCGCCATGGCCCTGTACGCCCGCGCGCATCAGGGCCGGAACCTGAGATTCGCCGTGGCCGGCGGCGTGGCCGCCAATGCGGAGGTCCGCCGGGCGCTGCAGGCCGTGGCGGCCGAGCGCGGCTTCGCCTTCACCGCCCCGCCGCTGGCCTATTGCACCGACAACGCCGCCATGATCGCCCTGGCGGGAGCCGAGCGGCTGGCCGCCGGCTTCCAAGACGGCCTGGACGCCCCCGCCCGTCCGCGCTGGCCGCTGGACGAGGCCGCCGCCGCCGCCAATCCGACCCACATCCCCGGCCGCAAAGGCGCCAAGGCATGAGCGCGCTGCCCCCTCAGTCAGGCCTTCGGCCTGACAGCTCCCCCAGAGGGGGAGCATCTTGGCGCGGCGCTCGATCGTCCCCCTCCGGGGGAAGTCCGGCCCTGAGCTTGTCGAAGGGCCGGGAAGGGGGAGAACCATGACCCGCATCCATAAGGTCGGCGTCATCGGCGCGGGCGCCTGGGGAACGGCCCTGGCCCTGGTCTGCGCCCGGGCGGGGCGGCAGGTGCGGCTGTGGGCGCGCGAAGCGGAGGTGATCGAGCAGGTGCGGACCTCGCGCGAGAACAGCCTGTTCCTGCCCGGCCTGCGCCTGGACGACGCCGTGGAGGTCACCGGCGACATGGCGGCGCTGGCCGACTGCGAGCTGATCCTGGCCGTGGTCCCAGCCCAGCACCTGCGCGGCGCGCTGACGGCCTTCGCACCGCACGCCCGGGCCGGCCTGCCCGTCGCCGTCTGCGCCAAGGGCATCGAGCAGGGCTCGCTGAAGCTGATGACCCAGGTGCTGGCCGAAGCGCTGCCCCAGGCCGTCCCGGCGGTGCTGTCGGGCCCCAGCTTCGCGGCGGAGGTGGCGCGCGGCCTGCCCACCGCCATCACCCTCGCCTGCCCGGACGCGGGAGTCGGCCGAGCGATCATCGAGGCGATCGCCATCCCCGCCTTCCGGCCATACCTGTCGGACGACATGATCGGCGCGGAGATCGGCGGCTCGGTGAAGAACGTGCTGGCCATCGCCTGCGGCGTCGTGGCGGGCAAGCAATTGGGCTCGAGCGCTCACGCCGCCCTGATCACCCGGGGCTTCGCGGAGCTGACGCGCCTCGCCGTGGCGCTGGGCGGTCGGGCCGAGACGGTCGCGGGCCTGTGCGGCCTGGGGGACCTGGTGCTCACCTGCTCCTCGGCCCAGTCGCGCAATTACAGCGTCGGCCTGGCGCTGGGGCGCGGCGAGACGCTGGAGGAGGCTCTGGCCGGCAAGGTGTCGGTGGCCGAGGGCGTCGCCTCGGCGCCGGCCGTGCGCGCCCTGGCGGCCAAGCTCGGCGTCGACATGCCGATCAGCGCCGCCGTCGCCGCCATCCTGACGGGTGAGATCGGCGTTGACGCCGCGATCGACGCCCTGCTCGCCCGGCCGCTGCGCAGCGAAGGCTGAACCGCGCGATTTTGACCCTGCCGGCCGTCCGCGCTAAGCCCAGACCCTCGGGCCCGCGGTTTGGGGGAGGCCCTGAGGTGATTGAGTGACCAACCCCTTCACACCGCTCTCGCGACGGATGGCGATCGGCGGCGGCGCGGCGCTGATGCTGAGCGGCTGCGGGCGCAAGGTCCCGGCCTCGCGGGCCGTGGTCGACCCCGAGCGCGATCCCCTGGTCTCGGCCATCGCCGGCGACTGGCGCGGCCCCGACGACAAGGCGCGCGACAAGTGGCGCCATCCCCTTGAAACGCTCAGGTTCTGGGGTCTCAAGCCGGGCATGACGGTGGTGGAGTTCTGGCCCGGCGCGGGCTGGTACACGGACATCCTCGCCCCCTACCTCACCCTGACGGGCGGAACCCTCTATGCGGCCAATCTGGAGGTGGACGACCCGGACGGGCCAGCCGCCCTGGTGGTGGATGCCTACAAGCGCAAGCTGGCGGCCCGGTCCGACCTCTATGGCAGGGTCAAGGTCACGGCCTTCGGACCTCAGACCGGCTTGGCGGCGCCGGACGGATCGGCGGACCTGGTGCTGTTCCTGCGCAATCTGCACAACTGGATGGCCGCGGGCCTGGCCGAGAAGGCTTTCCGCGCGGCGCTGGCGGCGCTGAAGCCCGGCGGGGTCCTGGGGATCGAGGAGCACCGCGCCAAGCCGGGCGGGGTGCAGGACGTGCTGGCCTCCAACGGCTACGTCGACGAGGCCTATGTGAAGCAGATGGCCAAGGAGGCCGGCTTCAAGTTCGCCGCCGCCAGCGAGATCAACGCCAACCCCAAGGACGACCGCAACCATCCCTTCGGCGTCTGGACCCTGCCGCCCACGCGGCTCTCCGCCCCTCGCGGCCAGCCGGCTGACCCAGCGTTCGACCACTCCAAATACGACGCCGTCGGCGAGAGCGACCGGATGACGCTGAAGTTCGTCAAGCCCGGCTAGGTTCTCGCCTGGCCCCCGATTGCCGAGCGCCCCGACGCGGTCTATCCGAAGGATGTCAGGGGGAGGAGAAGGCCATGGCCACACTCGAAGACATCACTGCCCGGCTAACGAAGGCGGCTGGCGAACAGCCGGTCGCGGGCAAGACCGTGACGCTCGATCTGAAGGGCGAAGGCTATATCCACATCGCCGGATCGACGGTCACCAACGATAACGCGCCGGCCGACTGCACCGTTGTCGTCTCCAAGGCGGACCTGGAGGCCATGGCCCAGGGCGATCTCGATCCCACCTCCGCCTTCATGACCGGCAAGTTGAAGATCAACGGCGATATGTCCGTGGCGATGGCGCTGCAGCCGTTGCTCGCCCGCGCCAAGGGCTGAGCCGCGATTGGGCGATCCCGCGCCGCTGATCTCCATTCCCAAAGCGCCGGCGCCGGACGGGGCCAGGGCGGAGTGGTTCTTCGGCGCGGACGGCGTGCGGCTGCGCGCGGCGCTGTTCCCGCCCGTAGGCCCGGCGCGGGGCTCGGTGGTGGTGAGCCCGGGCCGCACCGAACCGCTTGAGAAATATTTCGAGGTCGCCCGCGACCTGACCGCGCGCGGACTCGTGGTGCTGGCGCACGACTGGCGCGGCCAGGGCCTGTCGGACCGCCTGACGCCCCACCACCTGAAGGGCCATGCGTGGGACGCGGACGAGTTCCTGTCCGACCACGGCGCCCTGCTGGATACGTTCGGCCCACGGCTCCCCAAGCCCTGGATCGCGCTCGGACATTCCATGGGCGGCTGCCTGGCGCTGCTGGATCTGGCGCGGGGCGAGGCGCGGTTCGCTGGCGCGGCCCTGTCGGCGCCGATGCTGGCCATCGCTCTGGGGCCGCTGCCCTTGCCCGTGGCCCGCGTCGTGGGCGCGCTGATGAGCAGGATCGCCCCGACGGCGCACGCCGCGCCGGCCTACGATCCTCTGAAGCTGCGCTTCGAGACCGACGCCCTGACCCACGACCGGGCCCGCTTCGAGCGCTACATGGCACAGCTTCGCGCCTATCCTGACCTGGCCCTGGGCGCCCCCACCTGGGGATGGCTGGATTTCGCCCTGAGCGCCGGACACGAGCTTGCGTCGCCCGGCGTGCTGGAGCGGGTGAGCACGCCCGTCGCCATCGTGGGCGCCGGGGCGGACCGGCTGGTGCTGACCTCGGTCTCGCGCACTGCGGCGGCCCGCCTGCCCGCGGGCCGCTATGCGGAAGCGCCCGGGGCCTTCCACGAGATCCTGATGGAGACCGACGAGCGGCGCGCGGTGTTCTGGACCGCCTTCGACGCGCTGCTGGCCGAAGTCACTTCGCCGAGCGGCTGAGCGCCACCAGGGCCTCGTCCAGGCACCGGCGGTCGCCCGCCACCACCATCTGACCACCGTTGCGGCCGATGCGCTTGCCCTTCCAGTCGGTGACCAGGCCGCCAGCACCCTCGACGACCGGCACGGCCGCCTCCACGTCCCAGCTCTGAAGGCCCGCTTCGACCACCAGGTCCATGGTTCCGAGCGCCACCATGGCGTAGCAGTAGGCGTCGCCGCTCATCCGCGCCAGGCGGGCGGCGGCGCGCACCTGGGTCCAGGCGCCCAGCTCGGCGCCATTCAGAATGTCCGGGTCGGTCGTGGCGATCACCGCCTCGGTGAGACGCGGGCACGCGCGCACCTTCAGCGGCCGGCTCGATCCGCGAGACATCAGCCGCGAGCCCGCCACCTGAGAGCCGATGTAGAGCTCGTCCAGATAGGGCTGGCCGATGGAGCCCAGCACCGGCTCTCCCCGGAAGCGCAGGGCGATCAGGGTGGTCCACAGCGGCAGACCGGCCACGAAGCCGCGCGTGCCGTCGATGGGATCGACCACCCAGACGAACTCGGCGTCAGCACGATCCTCGCCGTACTCCTCGCCGATGACGCCGTGGTCGCGATAGCGCTCGCCGATCAGCTTGCGGATCGCCGCCTCGGCGCCGTGATCGGCGGCGGTGACCGGGTCGTAGGCGCCGTCCCGGCCCTTGTCCTTCAGGCCGTTCTCGACCCGGAACAGCGGCAGGATGACCTCGGCCGAGACGCGGTTCAGCTCCACCAGGAAGGCGTCGAACGCCGCCAACCGGTCAGGGGCCAGAGCGGGAATGGCGGCGTCGGTCATGGCCGAGCCTTACCCCGGCTCGCGCGTCCGGAGAAGCCGCCGCGGCCCGCGCCTTGAAACGGCCGGCGCATGGGTCTACCCAACCCGCGCGGTGATCATGGTTTCAAATCGTAGGACGTTGCTGGCGGGGGTGCTCGCCACGGTCGTGGGCTTGGCGGGATGCGCCCGGTCCGACCGGCCGCCGGTGGGCGGTCCCTTCAAGCTGATCGACCAGAACGGCCAGCCGCGCGACCAGTCCCTGCTGAAGGGCAAATGGACGGCGGTGTTCTTCGGCTTCACCTTCTGCCCCGACGTCTGCCCCGCCACCCTGCAGACCCTCGCCGAAGCCCAGGACCGGCTCGGCCCAAAGGCCGCCGACTTCCAGGTGGTGTTCATCACCGTGGACCCAGAGCGCGACACCCCGGCCCAGTTGAAAGCGTATCTGTCCTCAAGCGCCTTCCCCAAGGGGACCATCGGCCTGACCGGCTCGGACGACGCCGTCGCCAAAACGGCCAAGGCCTATCACGTCTATTACGCCAAGGCGGGGACCGGGCCGGCTTATGATGTCCAGCACTCCTCCGCGGCCTACTTGATGGATCCCAAGGGACGCTTCGACCGCGTGCTCGCCTTCGGCCTGACGCCCGACGAGGCCGCCAAACAGATCAGCGACGCCATGCGCGAGGACTGAGGCTCTCGCCGCTCGGACGGACTAGAACACCGTGCGGGCGGTCATCCGCAGGTCGTAGTCGGTGTAGTCGCTGGCCTTTTCCGCGCCGACCTCGAACAGCAGGTCCAGATAGTCGGAATAGACCCTCAGGCCGATGGTCCCGACCAGGGCGCCGCCCGTGAGCGAATCGGCCGCCACGGTGAAGGGGTCGCCTCCGGCGAAGGCCGCCGTGGTGCGGCCCGGCCCGCCGGTGAGCACGCTGCGATAGCCGACCTCGATCTGCGGTCGCCAGCGGAAGCCGCTCTGGCCCAGATTGACGCCCGCTACGATGCTGGCTTCGACGGTGGCTGCGTCGCTGTTGCGGCCGTTGACGATGAGGTCGAAGGCGTCGCCGCCGCCGGTTTCCGAATAGCCGTTCTCGTGGATGCGCAGATAGTCGGCATGCACGCGCGGCTCGATGAACATCCGGCCGAAGTT
>Ga0299912_10005407_pt1 | contig 10492 bp, 8 predicted proteins | sample RVTome_2_FD_207667 | JGI IMG/M metagenome (GOLD analysis project Ga0299912, IMG submission 207667) | Soil microbial communities from uranium-contaminated site in the Upper Colorado River Basin, Wyoming, United States - RVT95D214 (version 2) ... | reverse complement strand
ACCGTCCGGAACGACTTGCTGCTGCGTCTTGGCGGATGGGTGTTTTTGGAACGGCCGGCTGGGGCTGCCGTTTTGGACTTCACGGATTTTTCGACACGTTTGTATTTTCGGGACATACTCTCTCCGAATAACCGAGCCGGGAATGGAAACGGGGCAATTATATCCGATGAATCCAATTCTACGGAGGGCGAGCCATCGGATAATCCGTCCGCGGAAATCGCCCTCCCGGAGGAGGAGGGCGGTCTTCTTCGCCGGAGGAAAAACCGGCTCCGGGGTCCACCCAAGGTATAATCATGCCTGTTGAAAATTTGGAGCACCTAGAAAGGCAATCCTTCGATGTCCGCCATCATCGGCGTGCGATTTCAAAAGTTGGGAAAAGTCTATCACTTCGACGCGGGCGTTCATGCCGAATCGATCCATCCGGGGGATTATGTCGTCGTCACCACCTCCCGCGGCAAGCAGATCGGGCAGGTGGCCTGTTTTGTCTGTGACCCGCGTGCGGCGGAAGGGGACCGGCGCACGATCGACCGGCCCGCCTCGGCGCAGGATCTGCTCGTCCAGCAAACGTGGAAGGAACGCGAAGAGGAAACCCTGGTCCTCGTCCGCGAAGGCGCCCGCAAGCACAACTTTCAGGGAGTGCACTTCTACGCCGTCGAGTTCGGGTACGACGGATCCCACCTGAGTGTGATCTACTCCACCGAAAGCGACGAAAAGCTGGATCTAAAACCGCTGCGCAACGAACTGGCGCACCGTTTCACCAGGCAGCAGATCGAATTCCGGCAGGTGGGTCCGCGGGACGTCGCCCGGCTGCTGAGCGGATTGGGAGCCTGCGGGCTCGAGCAGCGCTGTTGCTCGCAGTTCCTGGGGGAATTCAATCCCATCTCGATCAAAATGGCCAAGGCGCAGGGGATCTCCCTCAATCCGGGGGAGATCACCGGGATCTGCGGGCGGCTCCGCTGCTGCCTGATCTATGAATACGACCAGTATGCGGAGGCCCGTCAGCGACTCCCGAAACGGGGCAAGCGCGTCCAGACCCCTCGCGGGATCGGCCGCGTCGCGGAAGTATTCCCGCTGCGGGACGGGGTCCTGGTGGATTTCGGTGATGAGCTTGGAACCGCGGAATTCCGCCGCGAGGAAATCCAACCGGTCGAGGAGGGATCCCCCGCGGCACCCATTCAGGAACCGGCAAAGAACGAGCCGGATGGGGAAGCGGATAAAAAAAATAATGGAGATGGCCGGCCGCCAAGCCGGTGACCGGAATCTCCCGTCCATCCCCGCTGCCATTGGGTGAATGATGCCTTCGGTGTTGTCCCAATTATTCCGCCGGCCGCCGGGATCCGGATGGCTGGTCCTATCCGGAAACTCCCTGCCGGAGAATCACATCCAGCGGGCATTGGCGCTGGTGGACCATGCCGGCAGCATCGTGGCGGTCGTGCCGGATTCCGAAGATCTGCCGGCGGCGGAGAACGCGCTGCTGGTTTGGCTTGACCTATCCGGATGGAACGGACGATCGGTCGACTGCGGATCCCCGGATGTGCTGGAGGATGCCCTCTGCGAAGCCGCCATCGTCCTTTTACCGGACCTTGCGGATGCCGATACTTACTCCCGCGCCCTGGGACAGACGGATGCCGGTGAATTTCTACTGGCCGCATTGGATGCCGGCGCTGTTCTCATCGCCGAAGGTCCGGCCGCGGAAGCGATGGGAGAACAAATCGAGGCGCCGTCGGATAATCGGACCGGAAGCCCGGCGTTGCGATGGATACCGGGTGCGATAGTGCAGACACATTTTTCCGCAGACCAACCACCCCCGATTTCTCTAAAACGAAAAGAGTTTTTCCGAATCGGGCTCCCCGAAGGCGTATCGATCGCGTTGGGACCCGGGGAGGAGCGGGAAATTTGGGGCGAAGGGAAACCCACCATTACGTTTCGGGAGTGGTGGAAATCATGACCCCCGCTATGGATCCGGGGTCCTGTCCGCAGCGTGTCGTCTCCCTGGTCCCGGCTATGACCGAAAGCATGGCGGCATTCGGTTTGGGCCGCTTTCTGGCGGGAGTAACGGATGCCTGTCCGCTGCCGCAATCCATGGCAAGCGCGCGCCGGGTGGGGGAACCGGGGAAGGCGCGGGTTGCGGAGATTATCGACCTGCAACCGGATTTGGTGCTTGCCGGTGCCGAGGAAAATCCGCAGTCCCTGATCGACGAGATATCCAAATCCGGCTTGCGAATCTGGATTTCCTCTCCCCGGACGGTGCGGCAGGCCGTATCCGATTTAAGGGATTTGGTCCTGATGTATGCATCCGAGTCGATGCTGCAAAGCGTGGTCTGGCTGGATCGTTCGGTGGATTGGCTGGAGGGAGCCCGGACGGAAAAACGCACGCGCGTGTTCTGCCCCCGCTCGCGCGAAGGGCCGGCGGATAATCCTGCCGGTTGGGTGACCATGACCGGCGATACGTATGCGGGAGATCTGCTGTCCCTTTGCGGCGCGGAGAACATTTTTGCCGGTCACCCGCTTTCGCGATATCCTCTGGTGACGCCGGACGAGGTGGTCGCAGCCGATCCGGAAATGATCCTGCTGCCGGATACCCCCATTGCCTTTCAGGAAGAGGATGTTTCCTACTTCGTGCGGAAGATGCCTATGCTCCGGGCGGTCCAGGGGCAGAAGATCCTTCACGTGGACGGCCGGCTCCTGTTTTGGCACGGCACGCGGTTGGGAGAAAGCATCCGCATCCTGCCAGAGTGGTTCAGATCCTAAGAACCACGCAGATCGGAGAGGATCATGAATCGAGACGGATGGCAGCGGCTCCGGGCTGATTCCTGGCTTCCCTTCGCGGCGTTCCTTCTGCTTTCCGGGCTGGGGATTATTGGGATCACGTGGGCAAACCACCGCTTCGCAGAAAGCGCACCGGGGGGAACCGATTTTCTGGTCCATTGGGTCGGGATGCGGGCCATCCTGAAGGGAGAAAACCCCTACTCGGATGCGACCGCGCTGGAGATCCAAACCATGGTCTACGGACGGCCTGCCGTGCCGGGGGAACACGAATTGCGGGTGGCCTATCCCCTGTATGGCGAATTTTTATTTCTACCTTTTGCTTGGATCTCGGATTTTTCCTGGGCGCGTGCGCTGTGGATGACGGTGTTGGAAATCTGCGCAGCGGCGTTGGGGGGCTTCTGCCTTGTCCTTTCCGGCTCAGCATGGACGCGATGGCAGCGCATCTGTTTCCTTCTGTTTTCCATCCTCTGGTATTTCGGCATTCGGGCGATTATCAATGGCAATGCCATCATCCTGATTAGCCTTTTCCTGGGGATTTCCATCTTCTGCGCAAAGAGAAATTGGAATGCCGCAGCGGGTTTTTTCCTGGCGTGCTGCACCATCAAACCCCAAGTGGCGATACTCCCGGTCCTGTCCGTTCTCCTTTGGGGGATCCATACACGTCGTTTTCGAATGGTTTACGCCTTTGGAGCGGTGATGGCGGTTTTCGTCGGATTAAGTTTCGCGGTGTTGCCGACCTGGCTGGCGGACAATTGGAGTGAGATCGTACGCTATCCCTTATACAGTCCGCCGGGAACACCCGCCGATGCTATTCAGGCGATGGCCGGCGCAGGCGGCTATTGGGCGGGGGGATTATTATCCGTTTCCATCTGGATATTTGTCCTGTATGCGTGGATGAACTTGTTTCGCACCCGTGAAGAGGGATCGCTTTTTCTGATCGGAATGACGATTCTGCTTGCGCCTCTTTCCGGAATCCCGACGGATCCCGGAAATGAATTCCTTCTGCTGCTGCCGCTGACCTTGATCTTGTCGGAAAAATACCCGAATCCAATATCCGCGATGAGATTTGCGGGAATCCTTGGCGCTGTTTTTATCGGATTGTGGGCGTTGTTCTTTCTTACCGTACAGAAAGAAGGGCCGCCCATCCAGCATCCTGTGATGCTGTTTCCAATGCCTTTCTTCATGTTGGTCGTATGGCTGTGGGATGGATGGCGTGCCCGTAGGAAAAAACCGTATCCGTCCTGAGTGCCTACGCGGTCGGTTTGCCAAGGGTGTGAAGCAGGAGGAAATTCGGCGGGCCGTGAAGCGCCATGGGCAGGGAAGCGACGAGGACCACCTGCTGCCCGGGGTGGATCGGCCCGCTTTCCAGCAGGGCGGTTTCCACATGCCCGACCATCGCCTCCACCGAACTTGCCGGAGGCACCAGCGCAGGAATCACGCCCCAGAGCATGGACAACCGGCGGTACGTAGCCGGGTTGGGTGTGAAAGCCAGGATCGGCGGCGACGGCCTGGCTTTCGACATCAACCTGGCTGAACGCCCAAGCTGTGTAAAGACGGCGATCGCAGCAACATGTCGATCCTTCGCCAATTCCGCGGCGGCGTGCGCCAGCGCCGTGGGATGATCCTTCGGTTCCCCGGAAAGATACCCCTTCCAACGGCCCCACTCCTCCAGATGCTCCTCGGCCTCGAGCAGGATGGTCGCCATCATCTTGACCGCTTCCACCGGATGGGCTCCAACCGCTGTTTCACCGGAGAGCATGACCGCATCGGATCCGTCGAATACGGCGTTCGCAACATCGGACGCTTCCGCCCGGGTGGGCTGCGGGTTGATGATCATGGATTCCAGCATCTGGGTTGCGGTGATCACCAATTTCGACTTGCGATTGGCCGACTCGATGATGTGTTTCTGGATAATGGGGACGTCCTGGAGGGAGGTTTCGACGCCCAGATCGCCGCGGGCCACCATCACGCCGTCGGCGGCATCCAGGATCGCATCCAATTGATCGACTGCTTCCCGCCTCTCCAATTTGGCGATCAGGGGCAGGTTGCTTTTCGAGGGATCCGCCCGCTGGATGAAATCGCGGACTTCGGCGACGTCCTCCGCTTTTCGGACGAAAGAAATCGCAACCGTATCCACTTCCTGCTGCAACCCGAACAGCAGATCTGCCTTGTCTTTTTCGGTCAACGCGGCCACAGCCAGACGGACGCCGGGAAGGTTGATCCCTTTGTGCGGCGTGAGGATTCCGCCTTGTTCCACCCGGGTGAAAATATCCGACCCGCGCACGCGGTCCACCCGCAGGCGGATTCGGCCGTCGTCCACGAGGAGGAGGTCATCCGGGCGGACGTTTTCCGGCAGTGCGGTCCAGGTGACGGAAACCTCCTGATCGTCGCCGGGGACATCCCGCCCCGTAAGGGTGAAGGACTGGCCTTCCCGCAAGGTTGCCTGCTTTTTAACAAGCGCGCCGGTCCGGATTTTTACGCCCTGCAAATCCTGGAGGATGGCAATCGGCCGGTGCAGCCGGTCGGAAACCTCGCGGATGATCCGGATGCTGCGGGCGTGATCGGCATGCGTCCCGTGGGAAAAATTCAACCGCGCGACGTCCATCCCGGCCTGGACCATCTGCAGGATGGTTTTTTCCTCGCAGGATGACGGGCCGATCGTGGCGATGATCCGGCCGTGTACGTACGACGAAAAACCTTCGCTCATGGGGATCCCGATTGCCTTCTAGAGATGATACAACTCATGCGCTTTGCGGGAGAGTTCTTCCTGGAACTGAGGATGCGAAATCTCGATCAGAGCCCGGGCCCGCTGGCGGATGTTCTTTCCATACAACTGCGCCGCGCCGAATTCCGTGACGATGGTGTGGATGTGGCTGCGGGTGGTTGTGACCCCGGCGCCCGGGGCCAGGGTGGATACGATCTTGCTGATCCGCGAGCCGTCCTTGCGGACGGCCGTAGAGGGCAGGGCGATGATGGCCCGCCCGCCTTTGGAACGGGATGCGCCGTAGATGAAATCCAGCTGGCCCCCCACGCCGGAATAGAACCTGGTCCCGATGCTGTCTGCGCACACCTGCCCGGTCAGATCGACCTCGATCGCGGAATTGATCGCCACCACGTTATCGTTGCGGGAAATGATGAACGGATCGTTCACATGCTCGATGGGATGCAATTCCACGAAAGGATTGTCGTCCACGAAATCAAACAACTTGCGGGTGCCGATCAGGAAACCGGCGACGATCTTTCCCCGGTGGACCGTCTTGCGGTCGTTGGTGATCACCCCGGCGTCCGACAATTCCACCACGCCGTCGGTGATCAGTTCCGAATGGATTCCGAGGTCCTTCTTATCGCCCAGATGGCGCAGGACGGCGTTGGGAATTTCGCCGATCCCGGCTTGCAGCGTGGCGCCGTCTTCGATCAGCGGCGCGATGAACTCGGCGATTTTCAGGCTGATCTCGTCGGGCTCGCCCATCGAGATCTCCGAGAGTTCATAAGAAACCGGGACGAGATAATCGATTTTGGAAATATGCAGGAGGGTGTCCCCGAGTACGCGCGGCATGCGCTCGTTGACCTCGGCCATGACCAGATGCGCAAAGGAGGCAGGGGTTTTCACCATCCCGCTCTCGACGCCCAGGCTTACAAATCCGTGGGAATCCGGGGGGCTGACGTGCAGCATCGCGGCGTCCAGGGAGAGGTGTCCCTTGCGGTACAGATCGGGGAGTTCCGAGAGAAAGCACGGCGTGAAATCCGCCCGGCCGTCGTTGACGGCGCCGCGGACGTTCTCGCTGATGAACATCGTATTGACCCGTAAATGTCCCTGCATCGCGGGGGCGACGTAATCGTCCGGGCACACCGTCAGCACCTGGTCGATTTCCACATTTTGAATTCTCGGCGCACGCCGGACCAGCGCATCCAACAGAACTTTGGGAACCGAGCAGTTGCCGCTCATATAGACGCGGTATCCGCTTAAGATCATCTCCACGGCTCGATCGCCGTCCACCACCTTATGCGGATAACGCGTTTTCCAATCACTGTACATGAAGATCGTTTCCTCCCGGGCGGGCCGCCATTCTAATTTGCGGCTTGGTATGTTCCTTCGCTATCGGCCGATCCAAGGTGTTTGGTTCCAGTGGGGCGGATTTCTCCGATCCTATGATCCCGGTGCAAGCAAGTGCGCCAGGATGGCCTTCTGGGCGTGCAAGCGGTTTTCCGCCTGCGGAAAAATCAGGGATTGCGGCCCATCCGCGACGTCGTCGGTTATCTCTTTCCCGCGGTGCGCCGGCAGGCAGTGCAGGACCACCGCCTCCGGCTTGGCTTTCTGCAGCAGAGCGGCATTTACCTGGTATCCGGCGAATGCCTTCTCCCGCCGCAGGGTTTCCGTTTCCTGCCCCATGCTGACCCAAGTGTCGGTGTAGATTACATCCGCCCCCGCCGCTGCCTGGGCGGGTTCCTGGACAAGCAGGATACGGCTTCCGGCGGCTTGCGCGTCTTTTTGGGCCCGTGAGACGACGGAGTCCGGAAGCGAGAAGCCCTCCGGCGAAGCGATGGTGAAATCCACCCCCATTTTTGCGCAGATGTACAGCAAGGAGGCGGCCATATTGTTGCCGTCGCCGATGTACGCCAGCTTCCGGCCGCGGACCTCGGTGAAGTGCTCTTGAAGAGTCAGCATGTCGGCCATCGCCTGGCAGGGATGGCAGTCATCCGAAAGGCCGTTGATCACGGGGACTTTGGAGTATCGGGCCAGCTCCAGGACATGCGCATGATCGAATACGCGGGCCATGATCCCGTCCACGTACCCCGAAAGGACGCGGCTGACGTCGGCGACAGATTCCCGTTGCCCAAGCCCGACCTCGTTCGGGGAGATGTAAATGGCCTCTCCGCCCAGGTGGCGCATGCCCACATCGAAGGAGACCCGGGTGCGAAGGCTGGGTTTCTGAAAGACCATCCCCAGAACCTTGCCTCGGAGGATCGGACGGTTTCCGCCTTGCGCCCGCTCCTTTTTCAGGTGGGTTGCCAGCGTGAGGAGGTTCTGGAGTTCCCCGGAGGAAAAATCCGTCAGACAAAGGAAATGTTGAACCATGAATCACCTCGATCGCAGACGGGCAGTGGGCTGGATCCGTTTCCGCAATCCGGTGGAATGCGGAGTCTCATTTTCCTATTGGGATACCGTCCCTCACAAGCCGAACGCGAAAGCGGGGCAAGTATAGCACAAGCAGTATGAGGTCCCTGAAAAAGTCGTGGTGTGGATTAAAAAAAGTGCGTGAAGGCGCTTCGCGGCGCACGACCGGAGGGTCTTGCCGTGCGATCTTGCGTTATGCTTTCGGCGGAGAAGACGACGGGGATTGCGCGGGAGGAGGATTGTCCGCGGTGGGGGGTGTGGAGGGTGGCAGCGGGGGCAGGGTGCCGGATGCCAACGCCTCCCGCACGAGTTCCTCCGGGGATTTGGGATGCAGCCAGGCAAGCCACCCGGTTCCCGGCGCCAGGCGGGTGGGGACGGGCGGTTCGCGGATCCCGAGTAGAATGCTCAACGCCATGAGCAATCCCCCCAGCCACTGCGCGACGCTTAATTGTTCCCCCAACAGGAAGATGCCAAAGCAGATCGTAACCAGCATTTCTCCCAGCCCGAGCAGCGAGGTTTGCAATCCGCCGAGGTGCTTCACGCCGACAAACAGCGTCAATCGGGAGAAAAAGATGGCCAAGGTCATTCCCCCCAGCGCCAGCCAGGAAATTTCCGAGTGCGGCTGGCTGAACGACGAATTGAACAGAAGCATGGGAAGCAACACGGCGGCGGACGCGACGAGCGTGTAGAACGTGACCGTCGGGGCGGGGACTTCATACAGCACGCGCTGGTTGATCGGCAGGTGCAGGGCGTACAGCGCGGAAGCGGCCAGCATGAGCAGGACGCCGACCAGATCCACCCGATGATCTCCCGTGGAAGTGATCAGCACGATCGCCGGAATGGCGATCGCCAGGCGGACGACGCTCAGGCGCGAGGGCTGGTATCCGTCGAGCAGCAGGAACAGGGCGACGAAGCCCGGATAAAGCGAGTAAATGATCGCTCCGAGGCCGGTGTCGATCCGGGTGATCGCACTGTAGTAAAAAAGCGCCCCGAGTGCGTTCACCCATCCCGCCAGCAGGCATCCGATCAACCCCATCGGGTAGATCTGAAGCAGGGACCGCTTGGAGAAAAAAATGATGAGGAAGAGCAGGACGGCGGCGCCGAGGGCGCGCAGGCCGACGACCTCCACCGGGAAGAAACCACCGGAGAAGGCGGTTTTTCCGAGGGTCGGAGAGACTCCCAGAAAAAAGGCCGAGGCAAGCGCCGCAGCGAGACCGGTACTCCGGCTGGACCAGCTTCGTTTCATCCAAGAATCCTCGTGGAATGCGAATCCATCCGGCGATCGGCGGACAGCAACGTCATTCCAGCGCCTTGTTGATCTCCGCAAACAGTTCGTCGTCGAAGAAAGTCCCCTTCTGCAACAACCGTTGAATCTGACCGCTAAGCCGGCGCCGTTCTTCGGGCACGAGCATCTTGGCCGTCACGACGACCACGGGAATGGTGGCCAGGGCGGGATCCTTCTTCAGAAGATCCAGAAGCCCAAAGCCGTCTAGTTCCGGCATCATCAGGTCCATGACCACAAGATCGGGCTTTTGCTCGCGGATGAATTCGAGGGCTTTCTTGCTCTCCGAGATCTCGCTGATTTCAAATCCCCCACGGGCTTGCAGGATCCGGCGAATCAAACGGACCGAATTGGGATCGTCGTCGACGATGACGACTTTCCGCAGCCTGAAATCAAGCCGGTTCAAGGCGGCCAGCAGACCCTCGCGGGGCATCTCCACCTCAGTCGTTCCCGGCAGGGATACCTCCGTCTCCCATCCTTCGCCGAGAATATCGCGGTCGATGGGCAGTGTATGACCGGAGGCGTTGACCACCACGATATCCTCCGAATGAATCGTCCCCTGGCGGACGAGTTTAAATAAGCCGGCGAAAGCCACCGAGGCCGCCGGTTCCAGCGAGATGCCTTCCATCTTGGCGACGATATGCGTGGCCCGGAAAGCTTCCTCATCGGAAACGGTTTCAAATGCCGCCCGGGCATCCGGTTTGGTGAGTTGGTTGCGAAGCAATTGGTATGTGCGCCCGGGATCCCCGGTGGATAGGGTGGAAATATTCGTGACGGGCGACGCCACGACGTCGGGATTATCCATGCCGCGTCTCCAGGCCGAGACCATCGGAGCGCAGCCTTCCACCTGAATCGCCGCGATACCGGGTACCCTGGATGTCAATCCGAGAATCTGCAATTCTTCGAAGCCCTTCAGCACTCCCATCGGGCCCATGCCCCCGCTGACCGCCTGGACATACCAATCCGGACTTCTCCAAGGGGAGGATTTTCCCTTGGTGGTGCCGGCGAGCGTGGATCCCAGAAGCGGAGTCAATTGTTCGGCAAGCTCGAAAGCGATGGTTTTCATCGCTTCGATGGGGGTGACGCTGCGGGTTCCCTGATCGATGAAGATGCCTTTGCGTTTGGCAAACTCCGCGGCCACCTGTTTGGTGTGGTCGTAGGTGCCCGTCACCTTGATCACCTGCGTGCCGTAGATGGCCACTTCCTGCATCTTGGCCGCGGGCACCATACTCGTCAGGAACGCCCATAGTTTGATTCCGGCTCTGGCGCAATAGGCCGAGTAGGAAATGGCGACGTTCCCCGTGGACGCGACGACGGCTTCCTGG
>Ga0299912_10005404_pt1 | contig 10497 bp, 10 predicted proteins | sample RVTome_2_FD_207667 | JGI IMG/M metagenome (GOLD analysis project Ga0299912, IMG submission 207667) | Soil microbial communities from uranium-contaminated site in the Upper Colorado River Basin, Wyoming, United States - RVT95D214 (version 2) ... | reverse complement strand
CTGAACAGAAGACGGCAACCGCTCCATCCAGAACCCGAAGGGATCGTTCGACCTCTATCGTGAAATCAACGTGGCCAGGAGTATCGATGACATTGATCCGGTGATCTTTCCAGAAACAAGTGGTGGCAGCAGAGGTGATGGTGATCCCTCTCTCCTTTTCCTGCTCCATCCAATCCATGGTGGCAGAGCCTTCGTCCACCTCTCCGATTCTGTGGGTGACACCCGTATAATAGAGAATTCGCTCTGTCGTCGTCGTCTTCCCGGCGTCGATGTGAGCCATGATGCCGATGTTTCTCGTAAGTTCCTTTAAAGCCGTATGTGACACAATAAACCCCTTACTGGAAAATCAATGTCAAATGACAAAGTCCAAATGCCAAACCATTTCCAAAGGCCAAATGTCAATTCATAGAATTTGGAATTTGACATTCCTTTGACATTCGGGTTTTGACATTTGAAATTGACTTGAAATACTTACCACCGGTAATGGGCAAAGGCCTTGTTGGCCTCGGCCATTTTATGCGTATCTTCTTTCTTTTTGATGGCCGCTCCCCGGTTATTAGCTGCATCGATCAGTTCTGCTGAAAGCTTTTCTTCCATCGTCTTTTCAGACCGCTGTTTCGCAAAGCCAATGATCCAACGAATGGCCAAAGCAACTTTCCTTTCCGGTCTCACTTCTACCGGAACTTGATAAGTAGCCCCTCCTACTCTCCTGGGCCTCACCTCGATGACGGGTTTCACGTTATTCATCGCCTGATTAAAAATTTTAACCGGGTCTGAATGAGTCTTATCTTTGATGATGTCAAAGGCGCCATAAAAAATCCCTTCTGCCGAGCTCTTCTTTCCACGACGCATGACCCCGTTTATAAATTTGGCGGTCATCGTATCGTGATATTTTGGATCAGGCAATATTTCCCTTTTCTTGACTTCTCTTTTTCTGGGCATAAAGACTCCTTCTTCCTTTTTATGAATGGTTTTGGAAGAGAAGGGGAATTATTTGGGTTTTTTGGCTCCGTATTTGGAGCGGCTCTGTTTACGGTCCTGGACGCCTACGGAGTCTAAGGTGCCACGGATAATATGATACCGAACTCCTGGAAGGTCTTTAACCCTACCTCCTCGAATGAGGACAACGGAGTGTTCCTGGAGGTTATGGCCAATTCCTGGAATATAAGTGGTTACCTCGATTCCATTGGTCAATCTCACTCGAGCAACTTTTCGAAGAGCGGAATTAGGTTTCTTGGGAGTGGTTGTATAGACTCGAATACAAACCCCCCTTTTTTGAGGGGATCCCGTAAGAGCGGGAGCAGAAGTCTTACTCTTGACGCCTTTCCTCCCTTCTCGAACCAATTGACTAATTGTGGGCATTACCTACCTCATTTAAGCACAAACTAATCATTTCAATAGGTTAGAAGTTAAAAAAATTCAAATGGAAATTTAAGCAAAAAACTTAATATATTTATCAGATTTTTTCTTATTTGTCAATATTTTTTTGTGGTTTTTAAGAATATTTAATCGATTTCCTTAGGAGGTTTAGGCTCAAATTGGATTCCTATAAGCGGATAGCCGGGTTGTCACCCCACGGGGAGATCTGTTAGGAACAACCCCTACGTGCTGTAACGCCTGCCTGCCCAGTACCAGTACGGTTCAGGGCCTGAACGAAGTCCCACCTTGCCGGAAGAAGACACACCCCTATGCACATAAACACTGGTTTTGCCCGTGAGGCACCACTTTATTCATCTAACCCATTGAAATCATTGGTGGAGCAGAGCGGGATCGAACCGCCGGCCTCCAGAGTGCGATTCTGGCGCTCTCCCAGCTGAGCTACTGCCCCGTTTTTATAAAAAACGTGTCCGTGATCCGTGCCTGCACGCCGGAGTGTCTTTTAGCGTTTCGCCTGCCTGCGCGAAGCCCCAACTTGCGGGGCGAAGGCAGATCACGCAGGCGTGTCGCGTGTCCGTAGAAAAAATCACAATTTTTGAAAAGGCCTTCAACTCTTGACCGATTTCTGGACGTTCAAAGCGATGGGCTTTCATGATAAGCCTAAAAGCTTTCGGATGGTGGATTTAAAGCCTGTCAAATCTGCGCACTTGACGACATAAGCATCCGAAGCCCAGGTGGTGAGGTCCTGTTTATACTCCCCATAGGCGGAACAGAGGATAACCGGGAGTTCTCTCTCCTTCTCTCGAATTCGTTTCAGGGCCTCAATGCCATCCATCACGGGCATCTTGATATCGAGGGAGATGAGGTCTGGTTTGAAGAGGCAGAGTTTTTCGAGCGCTTCTTCCCCGTTCTTAGCGCACTCCACCATGTACCCTTCGTCCTCTAACTCCTCCTTATAAAGGAAGCGTATGCTTTCTTCGTCGTCTACGATTAGAATCTTTTTCATGGGTTTGACTCCTGGGTGGGCTAGCTCATACCGTTTTTTTCTCTATTCCCTCCTGCGCGGGGAGAGTAATGATGAAATTCACTCCCTTGCCTGGATGGTTGTCCACTTCGATCTGGCCCCGATGGGAAGTGATCATTCTGTGGACAATGGGCAAGCCCAAACCCAGACTGGATTCTTTTGTGGAATAGAAGGGGTTAAAGATATTGTGAAGGTTTTCTGGATCGATCCCCTTCCCGGTATCTTCCACCTCCACCTTGATATAAGATGAACCATTCTTTGAAAAGGAATGGACTCGCAAAAAAAGGATTCCTTTTTCTTTCATCGCCTGGCAGGCATTATTGATCAGATTAAAGAACGTCTGTTTTAATTGATGCGAATCCCCCATGATCTTGGGGATCTCTTCTCCATACTCCTTGATGAATTGAACCCCTCCTGAATGAATTCCCGCTGCCACCATGGAAAGGCTTTCTTCTAAGATGTCCCGAAGATCCAATTCTTTAAAGACCAAGGATTCGTCTCGGGTATAGTTGAGGAGGTCGTTGAGAATCTTCTCAAGACGGCTGACCTCCTTGAAAATCGTCTGGGAGTATTTCTTCTCTTGGGATTCCTCCGGGAGAGTCCGGTCCAGACGGCGTGCAAATCCACCGATGGAGGTGAGGGGGTTCTTGATTTCATGAGCAATGGCGGTAGACATTTCACCCAAGGCCACCATCTTTTCTAAATGGACCAAAAAGGTCTGGGTTTCTTTGAGCTCCTGATGGACTTCCTCCAAATGTCGGTAGAGGCTGGCATTCTCAATGGCCAATCCGGCCTGGTTGGCGAACATGCTGAGAAAGTGAACGTCCTCCTCTGTAATGGGGTTTTGGTTGTAAAGGTTGTCCACCAGAATGACACCGATGACTTTTCCCTTTCCCAAGAGAGGGACGGTGGCAAAAGAATAAATTCTGGGATCTCGACTGAGATGCTCACCCACATAACATCCTACCTCTGAACCCAAATGGCAACCCCTTTCACATCGGGTTTTCAGCCATCCCTCTTCTGAGTGAGGAAGCTGGGTATTGAACGGCCTCCCCTCAAGAACCGTACGCGAAAGAATACATTGCTCCTGTTCCAAAGGAATCTGAATTCCTTTGACAATAGAGTTTAAGGTAGAGTGACCTTGAGGGTGGAGTTGATTGATGAGATCTGAAAGAGGCCCTTTTCTCTGAGAAAGAGAGGTCCAAACCTTTCCTGCTTCTTCAGCGCTATCCGGTCCTACGGCCATGGTCCCCTCTAAAACATGATCTTTCTCATTGACCAGAAAGAGCATGGCTCGATTAAACTTCAGTCCTTCTCCGATCGTAATGGCGGTCAAGGTTAAATGGAGGATCTGCTCAAAATTCACCGTGGTCAATAGGGCCTTGTTGAGTTCCCAGAGGGTGGAAAGCTCTTTCACCGTTTTCTCATGCTTCAGAACCGTTTCAGAAGTCTCATAGTGAATCAAAGCATTTTCAACGGCACAGGACATCTGATTCGCCATCATCGACAACAATTGCAAATCGCGCTCATCAAATTTTGAAGAATCAGAATCCTTATCATAAAAGGCCAGAGTTCCAAAAGTACTTCCCTTTGAGAGAAAAGGAGCACAGAGGGAAGAAAAGGAAGGTTTTTCTTCACCGGCGTGATTGAAGGAAAGAGGCGTTCGGGTATACAAAACCCTTCTGGCTATCTTCTCATCGAGAGGATTTTGATGATAATCTCCCACACTGCATCTAACTTTCAATTCCCCGGTCCCTCTGTCCTCGATTCTCAGCACTCCTCCCCTGGCTTTTAGGGTTTTTAAACCCGTTGCCACGATTAATTCAAAGAGGCTCTCCAATTTCAACGTAGACGTCACTGTTTTTCCCATTTCAGAGAGAGCGGTCAGTTCTGAAATCGTCTCTTCCGCCTTTTGGTGGATATCATCATTCCGAATCGCTCTTTGCATCGTCTCCCCAATCAGAAGAAGGAGATCCACCTCTTGAGGGGAAAACGTGGCGCGCCTTGAGAAACCAAGATAGAGGATTCCCTGGGAGGAGGCCCCATCATACAAGGGAATACAGGCGAAGGTTGGACAAAGGAGATCTTTCTCTTCTGAAAGGACATTCTCATTCTGAAAGGACGATCCTTCCTCTACCCATAAAGGTTTTTTATCTAAGACCAGACGGCAAAGAAATCCATTTTTAATGATTTTTTCTGGGCTGAGGAGAAGACATCGATCCGCTTGAAAAGTCTCTGAGATGGATTGAAGCATCTGATCCAGTTTGATATGGATAGGTATAGAGGAATTGGAAAGATGGACCACCGATTTCAGAAGATCATAGGGATGGAATAGGTCGGACATAAAAAATTACTTTACCTCTCTCATATACTCTGCTGCTTCCTCTGGAGGAGTGGGATTGATATAGAATCCGGTCCCCCACTCGAATCCGGCCACCTTGGTCAACTTCGGCATGATCTCAAAATGCCAATGGTAGTGCTCCGCATCCAATTCCGGGAATGAGGAAGAGTGGATCACATAGTTATAGGGAGGGTCCGTGAGCACCCGATTCATTCTTTGGAGGGTATCGGAGAGGATTTGAGCTGCCGGTTCGTATTGGGAAGACTCCATGTGCTCGAAACTGGGATGATGGGTTTTGGGAAGAATCCATGTTTCAAACGGAAATCGTGATGCAAAGGGGGCAATGGAAAGGAAGGATTTATTTTCGGTGATGACACGGTGTTTCTGCTGGAGTTCTTGCCGGATGATATCACAGAAGACGCATCGGTCTTTATAATGAAAATAAGTTTTGGCTCCCTCGACCTCTTCGCTCACTCTCTTCGGGATGATAGGAAGGGCGATAATTTGGGAATGGGAGTGCTCCAAAGAAGCTCCTGCTGCGACGCCGTGGTTTTTGAAAACCAGGACATATCGAAGACGCTGGTCACGCCTCAGATCGATGATCCGGTCGCGGTAGGCCAACAGGACATTCTCCACATTTTTTAGCGGTAAGGTGGTCAAGGTCTCTTCATGCCGGGGCGTTTCGATCACCACTTCATGGGCGCCAATTCCATTCATCTTATCATAGATCCCTTCGCCCTCACGATCCAATTCTCCTTCTATTCTGAGGGCGGGGAACTTATTGGGGACGACGCGAAGGGTCCAACCGGGAGAGTTGGGAGGGGTTCCGTTGTCTCGCAGTGCAATAATTTCTGGAGGGGTTCGATCTTCATTCCCTTCGCAGAGGGGACAGAATCCACCCGCTGGTCTTCGCTCCTCGGCCGCAAAATCAGAGGGTCTTCGACTCCTCTCTGTGGAAATAATCACCCATCTTCCATGAATGGGGTCTTTTCTTAGCTCAGGCATAGAGGATTTTTCTTTCGAAGAGAACGGATGGCTAAGAGGGGAAACTTCTTTTAGACTTTTTCCCTCTTTGCCTCTCCAATCGCTCTTGATTCTCTCCTTCGGTTTTGCATTCGATGCACAGCGTGGTAACCGGTCTGGCCATCAGCCTCTTTTCAGAAACAGACTTTCCACAGGACTCGCAAATCCCAAATGTTCCATTATCAATCCGATCCAATGCCTCTTTGACTTTCATGATCAACTTCCTCTCACGATCCTTAATTCTTAAAAGGAAATTCCGATCCGATTCCAAAGAGGCTCGATCTGTTGGGTCAGGGAAGTCCCCGTTGCTGTCTTGGCGCATATCACTACATGTTTTTCCAGCTTCCACCAATAGGTCGTGGAGCATTCCCTCGAGCAGTCCTTTAAAGTAGAGAAGCTTTTCCTGATCCATTTAGACTCTCCTTATGGCTAACTCGGGCTCCTAAAAGGTAGGAGATATTACACAATCTAATCTTTCTATATTAATATATTTTTTCGAATAAAATCAAATGATAAATGAGGCTTCCGATCCGCTTAAGAGACAAAATGGCAGGTCTAAAGTATAAAATTGGATAATCTAAAGCATTCAGTAATAAAGCACACAGCGGACGCGGTGGTTCTTAGAGACCTCGACGAACTCAATATCGCCTTCTCTACACGTTGTAGTCACCTTAGGACATCTGGACGCGAATCTGCAACCCGGGGGTGGGTCAGTGGGCGACGGAGGCTCTCCGGGGATGGGATTCAATCCCCGACGTTTTGCGCAATCAAGAGAAGGGATGGAGGAAAAAAGTGCTTGCGTGTAGGGATGCAAGGGCCTTGCGAAAAGCTCCTCAGTAGACGCCTCCTCCATGACCTTCCCAATATACATGACGACTACTCTGCCCGCGATGTGACGCACCACAGAGAGGTCATGGGCTATAAAAAGTAAAGAGAGAGACAACCTCGATTGCAATTCCTCTAGAAGGTTTATGATCTGCGCTTGTATCGAGACATCGAGGGCGGAAACAGGCTCATCGCAAACAAGGAACGAGGGGCCCACGGCAAGTGCACGTGCAATACCTATCCTCTGCCTCTGGCCGCCGGAGAATTCATGGGGATAGCGCGAGGCATCACTCTCGGAAAGCCCGACGGTTTCAAGAAGCTCGCCCACCCTTTTTCCCCTCGATCTTTCCCCCATGATGGTCAGTCCCTCTCCGACGATGTCCGATACCGTCATCCGTGGGTTCAGGGAGCCGAAGGGGTCCTGAAAAACGATCTGAATTCGCTTCCTGTATTCCCTGAGCTCCATCTGGCTCAAGCCTGAAATATCATTGTTTTCGAAGGTGATACTCCCAACTGTCGGGCGCAGGAGCCTGACGACGCACTTGCCGACGGTGGTTTTGCCGCAGCCCGACTCACCGACAAGCCCGAGAGTCTCTCCCTTGTCGATAGAGAACGTGACACCATCGATCGCCTTCACGTAACCAGCGGTTCGGCGCAGGAACCCGCGTTTGACGGGAAAATACATTTTTAAATCGTTGACTTCAAGCATCATACCGATCGACCCCTCCTGCGCGAACCCAGCAGGCGCACCGGTGGCCGGCTGCGATCCTGACGAGCGGAGGCTCATCCACCCTGCATTTTTCTATTGCCAGCGGACAGCGCGGGTGGAACCTGCAACCCGGCGGGAACCTGAGAGCCGAAGGCACCATACCGGCTATGGTGTAGAGTTTGCGTCCCCTTTCGGTCCTCCCCGGCAGGCTTTTGAAAAGTCCTTCGGTGTATGGATGGCAGAAGGAGGAAAAGATCATCTCACAGGGGCCGGATTCCACCACCTTGGCCGCATACATGACAGCGACCTCGTCCGCCATCTCAGCCACGACGCCGAGATCGTGCGTGATCAACAGGACTGCCATCCCTGACTCAGCTTGGAGGTCCTTAATCAGCCTGAGAATCCCGGCCTGTATGGTTACGTCGAGTGCCGTGGTTGGCTCATCGGCGATCAGCAGAGCGGGCTTAAGACATAAAGCCATGGCGATCATGACCCTCTGTTTCATTCCGCCCGAGAGCTGGTGCGGGTATTGCGACATCCTCTCGCGCGGCGTCGGCATTCCTACCTTTGCCAAATACTCCATGGCGATCTCTCTCGCCTTAGACTGACCGATGTCCGTGTGTGTCCGTACAGCCTCCACGATCTGTGTTCCGATGGTGAAGACAGGATTGAGGCTCGTCATGGGCTCCTGAAATATCATGGAAGCGAGCTTTCCCCGTATATCACGCATTTCAACTTCAGGGAGGCACAGTACTTCCCTGCCCGATAGAGTGATTTTCCCGCCGACGATCCTGCCGGGAGGTGAAGGGATCAGTCTCAGTATTGAAAGGGCCGTAACTGATTTTCCACACCCGGATTCTCCCACGAGTCCCAATATTTTATTCTTCTCGATACCGACCGAGACTCCGTCCACCGCCCTGGCAACCCCTTCACCGGTGAAAAAGTACGTCTTCAGATTCTCTATTTTTAGTATCTCTTCCAAATCAACATTTCCTTTAGACGTTTAACCCTATATAATTAAAAGCTCTACTCATAGGTTCACACCAAGGGTGGGGTTGAAAAAGTTTTAGAGCGGAAACCTTTTACCGGCTCATTGAGAGGGTCCCAAAAGTATTGTAGTGGTTCGTTCACCTTCTTCACTGCAATATGATTCAAAATATAAAGACCGCGTTCTAAAACTTTTGAAGCCCCGTCCTTGGCGTGAACCGAGACATCACCCTTCCCTCAGGCGCGGATCGAGTGCATCTCTCAGAGCGTCGGCAAAAAGGTTAAAAGCGAGCACGAGAATAAAGAGAAAGACCGACGCCCCTGTTAGGTTCCACCAGATGGCATTAGGCAGCTCCCGGTCAGCCATCATGATCATTGTCCCCCAGCTTCCCGTCCCCGGTTCGACACCAATACCGATATAAGTGAGCACGGTTTCGGACATGACGAGCGAAGAAAAATCGAGCGTCATTTCAATGATGATCAGATACATCACATTGGGCAGAATGTGCCTTAAGAGCAGCCGGAGATCGTTTGCCCCCAGTGCGCGCGCTGCCTCAACGTATTCCATGTTCTTTACCTTGAGCGTCTCTCCCCGGATGAGCCTGCAGAGCCCTACCCATGAAGTGACACCCAGCGCGACACAGAGCTGCCACAGGCCTCTCTCCATCACCATGAGCATGGCGATCAGCAGGAGTATGCCCGGTATTGAAGAAAGCACCTGATAGATGTACTGGATGACATCGTCGATCCAACCGCCGTAAAAACCCGCCAGCAGTCCGAAAATGACAGCAAAAAATGCCGCGATCACCGAAGGAACGATGCCGATGATAAAAGCCGTCCGGACACCCTTCAGCGCATTATAAAGAACGTCTTCGCCGAGGTTGTTCGTGCCGAGGAGGTGGCGCGATTCAAGGGCGAATTCCTTGCGGTTGAGAACACCTGACATTGCCAGGGGCGGGGAATAGGACTTCTCTACCTCTTTCTGGAACAGAGCGTCGAGCACGGTTCGGGTCCATTTTACACCGCCGACATCACGTCGTGGCAGAGGCACCGAGTCAAGGATAGCAATAAGCGCAAAGAGACATATGACACAGAAGCCCGCAACGGCAAGCCTGTCCTTTTTTATTCTTTTTACTGCTATTTTCAGGTGCGATTCAGCCAAAGCCTTTTCCTTATTCGAATGCAACTCTGGGGTCAACCAGGGTGTAGCTTATATCCGTCAGAATGCTCCCCCCAATATAAAGCAGGGAGTAGATGTAAACCAACGTCCTGATCACAGGGTAATCATGGTTATTAATGGCATTGAGCATCAGGTTGCCCATGCCAGGGATGCCAAAATAAATTTCCAGAAGGAGGCTCCCTGTAATCAAGAAAGGGATGGAGAGGACTGTCACGGTAAGTATGGGGATCATGGCGTTCTTGAGCACGTGTTTGAAGAGGATCCTCTCCTCGCTCACCCCCTTGGCCATGGCTGTCCTGACATAATCGGCCCGGACCTCGTTGAGCATAACCGTCCTGTAAAACCTCACCCCGCCTCCAAGCCCTGCTGCAACGGCGAGGATCACAGGCAGCAGGACGAACTTCCAAGCGCCCACGCCGAAATCATACCCGTAAATCGGGAAATATTTGAAGACCACAGCAAGGAGGTACTGCCCAAAGATGATGTAATTTAAAATCACTATGCTCATGAGTATGACGCAGATAAACAGGGCGAACCTGTCAATGTAGGTGCCTCTGTAATAGGCTATAAAAAGTGCGATAGGTAGAGTAAGGAGCAGGGAGAGCAGGAAAGCCGGGACGGTTATTGTGAGGGATGGAACGATCTTCTGTTTCAAAAGGTCGCTCACCTTTTCGTGCAGATAATCCGATTTGGGGAACCTGAAGAGCAAGAGCTCCCCCATATGATTCCAGAACCGGCTGTCAAATGGATGAATGCTCCCGTCCTTACCGGGTTTGAAGTTGAAAAACATGGGTTTGTCCATGCCGTGAGCAGCCACCCAGGTTTTCACCTGCTCCTGTGTCGGGTTCTTCCCGAGCTGTTTCCTGGCGATCGCTTCAGGAGAGGCGAAGACGTTAAAAAGAAGAAAAGTAACGAGGCATACGCCTATTACAGTGGGGATGGTGAGTAAAACACGGCGTATAATATAGTTTAACAAGTTATTTTCTCCTCCTCCTATATTTCATCACTACGGCTGGGAAAGAGAGTACAAG
>Ga0299912_10005403_pt1 | contig 10502 bp, 12 predicted proteins | sample RVTome_2_FD_207667 | JGI IMG/M metagenome (GOLD analysis project Ga0299912, IMG submission 207667) | Soil microbial communities from uranium-contaminated site in the Upper Colorado River Basin, Wyoming, United States - RVT95D214 (version 2) ... | reverse complement strand
GCTGATCGGCTTCTCGCTCGCCTATCTCATCGATCGCAAGTTCCGCGGCCACGCCTTCTGGACCACCATCATCCTGGTGCCGATGATGCTGTCGCCGGCCGTGGTGGGGAATTTCTGGCGCTTCCTCTACGAGCCGCAGATCGGGCTGTTCGCCTACGCGGTGTCGTTCGTCTCCGGCATCCCGCCGACCGAAATCGCGATGCTTTCCAGCGTGTCGCTGGCGCCGTGGTCGATCATCATCGTCGACACCTGGATGTGGACGCCCTACGTCATGCTGATCTGCCTTGCCGGGCTGCGGTCCATCCCCGATTACATCTACGAGGCCGCCGAGGTCGACCGCGCTTCCCCCTTGCGGCAGTTCTGGTCGATCACCCTGCCGATGGCGCTGCCCTTCATCATGCTCGCCGTGCTGTTCCGCGGCATCGAGAACTTCAAGATGTTCGACATGGTCAACCTGCTTACGGGCGGCGGGCCGGGCTCGACCACCGAGGTCGCCTCGATCACGCTGAAGCGCGAGGCGTTCGAGAAGTGGCGCACCGGCTATTCGTCGGCCTTCGCCATCATCCTCTTCGTCGCGGTGTTCGGCCTGGCCAACATCTACGTCAAGGCGCTCAACCGGGTGAAGCAGAGATGAGCCTCACCACCGCCCATTCGGTCGTCGAGCCGACCCGCACCAGCAAGCGCATCGCCGGCACCATCGTCGTGCTCTACGCGCTGGTCTCGATCATCCCGCTATTGTGGATCTTCGCCACCAGCTTCAAGACGCCGCCCGATTCCATCGCCTATCCGCCCAAGGTCATCTTCCAGCCCTCGATCGAGGGCTACTGCAACCTCTTCACCACCCGCACGCGGCAGACGCCCGAGTACATCGCCGGCCTGCCGGCGGCGACGAGCTTCTGCGACGAGGTCACGCGCAAGCGCAACATGGTGATCGCCGGGCCGTCGAACTTCCTGCCGCGCTTCGTCAACTCGCTGGTCATCGCCTTCGGCTCGACCTTCTGCGCGGTGTTTCTGGGCACGCTCGCCGCCTATGGCTTCTCGCGCTTCAAGGTGCCGCTGGCCGACGACCTCTTGTTCTTCATCCTCTCCACCCGGATGATGCCGCCGATCGCCGTCGCCATCCCCATCTACCTGATGTACCGCGAGCTCGGCCTCTCGGACTCGGCGCTGGGGATGATCCTGCTCTACACCGCGGTCAACGTGTCGCTCGCCGTCTGGCTGCTCAAGGGCTTCATCGACGAGATCCCGCGCGAATACGAGGAGGCCGCGATGATCGACGGCTACACCCGCCTGCAGGCGTTCTGGAAGGTGGTGCTGCCGCAGGCGACCACCGGCATCGCCGCCACCGCCATCTTCTGCCTGATCTTCGCCTGGAACGAGTATGCCTTCGCAGCGCTGCTCACCTCCGGCACCGCGCAGACCGCGCCGCCCTTCATCCCCACCATCATCGGCGAGGGCGGGCAGGACTGGCCGGCGGTAGCGGCGGGGACGACGATCTTCCTCGTGCCGATCCTGGTGTTCACCGTGCTGCTGCGCAAGCAGTTGCTGCGCGGCATCACCTTCGGGGCGGTGCGCAAATGACCGGCTGGCCGAAACTTATTCGCCGCAAGCCCATGGAAGCATTGGCCATCGCCCTGATTGGCGCAGGTTTCCTGATGCTGTTCCAGCCCTTCCTGCTCGAGCTCTATTCCTACTCGTTCATCACCATGCTCATCGGCACGCTGATGTTCATCGTCGTCTCGAAGTTCCCGGAGTGAGCCATGGCTGAGATCCGGGTCGAGAATCTGCGCAAGGAATTCTCCGGCTTCACCGCCGTTCAGAATTCGTTATTTACCGTTCAGGATGGCGACTTTTTCGTGATGCTCGGGCCGTCGGGCTGCGGCAAGACCACGACCTTGCGGATGATCGCGGGCCTCGAATTGCCCACCTCCGGCCGCATCCTGCTCGACGGCGAGGACGTCACCATGAAGCGCGCCCGCGAGCGCGACATCGCCTTCGTGTTCCAGCTCTTTGCGCTGTATCCGCATATGAACGTGCGCCAGAACATTGGATTTCCTCTTTTGGCCCAAGGAGTTGCGAGGAGCGAAATCCGCGCTCGGGTCGAGGAGACGGCGCGGCTCCTGCGCATCGACCACCTGCTCGACCGCTCGGTTTCGGGCCTCGCCGGCGGCGACCGCCAGCGCGTGGCGCTCGGCCGCGCCATCGTCCGGCGGCCCAAATGCTTCCTCATGGACGAGCCGCTCGGCACGCTCGACAGCGAGTTTCGCGACCTGATGGTGCACGAGCTGCGCGAGCTGCATAATTCCATCGGTGCCACAACGGTTTACGTCACCCATGACCAGCTCGAGGCGATGTCGATGGCCGACAAGATCGCGGTGATGAACCACGGCATCATCGAGCAGTTCGGCACCCCGCGCGAGATCTACGACCGGCCGCGCACCATGTATGTCGCCGACTTCATGGGCTCGCCTCCGATGAATTTCCTCAGCTTCAACGCCGGCCTTGCGGCGGGCGACGACGCCATCGAAATCCGCGGGGCTAAGATCGCCGTGCCGCAGGTGCGCGAGAGCATCGCCCCCGCCGAACTGGCGCTGGGGGTGCGGCCCGAGCACATCAGGCTGGACGACGGCGCGGCGCTGCGCGGCGAGATCGTCGGCGCCGAGTACCTTGGCACCACCCAGATCGTCTCGGTAGCGACGCCGGAGGGCCTGCTCAAGGCGCGCATTCCCGCCGAGCAGCACGTCACCGCAGGAGCGATGGTAGGGCTCACCTTCAGCTGCAGGCACCTGTCGGTCTTCGACAAAGCCAGCGGCCGCGCCATCGAGACCGCGCTCTATGGGGAGCACCGCCATGGCTGAGGTCATCCTGCGCGGCGTTAGCAAGCGTTTTGGGCACACCACGGCCATCAAGTTGATGGACCTGACCATTGCCGATGGCGAGTTCGTGGTGCTGCTGGGGCCCACCGGCGCCGGCAAGACCACGACGCTGCGGCTCATCGCCGGGCTCGAGCGGGCCGATGCCGGCCAGGTGCGCATCGGCGGCGAGGACGTGACCAACGCCGCGCCGGCGGCGCGCGACGTCACCTTCGTGTTCCAGCAATATTCGCTCTATCCGCACCTTTCCGTCTACGAGAACCTGGCCTTTCCGCTGAAGTCGCCGGCCCGGCGGCTGGACGAGGCGGAGATCGACGCGCGGGTGCGCTCGACCGCCAAGCTCGTGCGCATCGACCACAAACTCGACAACCGCGCCACGCGCCTCTCGGGCGGCGAGATGCAGCGCGTCGCCATCGGCCGGGCGCTGGTGCGGCAGCCCGCCATCTACCTGATGGACGAACCGCTCTCCTCGCTCGATGCCAAGTTGCGCGCCAACATGCGGCTCGAACTCAAGCGCATCCAGCAGGAGCTGGGCGCGACGCTGCTCTACGTGACGCACGACCAGACCGAGGCGATGACCATGGCCGACCGGATCGGCATCCTCAAGGATGGCGAACTGATCCAGATCGGGACGCCGCGCGAGATCTACACCCAGCCGGTTTCGGCCTATGTAGCGGCCCGCCTCGGCCAGCCGGCCATCAACCTGCTGCCGCGCGGGCTGCTCCCGGATGGCGGCCTGCCGGCAGGAACCGCCACCATCGGGGCGCGGACCGAGCACCTGAGCATCGATAAGTCCGCCAACGGGCACGCCGACGGTGTGGTCGACTGGATCGAGCACCTGGGTGACCAGAACCACCTGCACGTCAAGGTCGGAGACGCCAAGTTGATCACGCTTTCGCCGCCTGATACCCCTCTTGCCGCAGGCGACAGGGTGACGATCCGCTACAGGGACCCCCTGCTTTTCGATGCAGACGGCAACCGGCTGGGAGGCGGCGCGCCATGACCGACCAAGCGCAATTGCGCGGCGCGCTCGCCGCGGTGGCAGCCAGCATCGCCGCGCATGCGGAGGAATTGACTGCCCTCGATTCGGCGATCGGCGACGGCGACCATGGCGCCAACATGAAGCGCGGCTTCGACGCCGTGTCGGCGGACCTCGACGCCCTCATCCGGCATCCGCTCCCCGAGGCCCTTAAGGCTGTCGGCATGAAGCTGGTGATGACGGTGGGCGGCGCTTCCGGGCCGCTCTACGGCACATTGTTCATCAGCCTGGGCAAGGAACTGGCGATGGCCCCGGACGACTATGCGGGGGCGCTTGCCAGGGCCGTCGACGCCGTCGCGGCGCGCGGCAAATCCACGAGGGGACAAAAGACCATGCTCGATGTGCTCTACCCGGTTGCCGATGCATTCGGCGCCAGGCGACCGGCGAGCGAGATCGTTGCGGTGGCGCACGATGCCGCTGCGGCAACCAGGGACGTGCTGGCGACGCGCGGCCGCGCTTCGTTCCTCGGCGAGCGCTCGATCGGGCACGTCGATCCCGGGGCGCGCTCGAGTGCGCTGATCGTCGAAGCAGTGGCAGGAGCGCTGAGTTGAGCAACGTTGGAATTGTCATAGTTTCGCATTCGCCTCTGGTCGCCGAAGGCGCCGCCGACATGGTGCGCCAGATGGTAGGCGACGAGGTGTCGCTCGCCTGGTGCGGCGGCAATCCCGACGGCGGGCTGGGCACCAGCGTCCCAGCGATCATGGAGGCCATCGACCGGGCGTGGTCCGACAAGGGCGTCGCCATCCTTGTCGACCTCGGCGGCGCCGAGACCAATTCCGAGATGGCGATCGAGATGCTGCCGCCCGACCGCGCCGCCAAAGTGGTGGTCTGCAATGCGCCGGTCATCGAGGGCGCGGTGATGGCCGCGACCGAGGCCTCGAGCGGCGCATCGCTTGCCAAGGTGCGCGCCACCGCTGAAGAACTGTCCCCAGCCTGAAATGGAAGATGCAACCTTGGCCCAAGCGCAAGTGCTAGTGACCCATGACGTGGGCCTCCACGCGCGACCATCGGTGAAGCTCACCAAGCTAGCCAAGGCGTTCGGCGCGCGCATCGATCTGGCGCTTGCCGCCACCGGGCCGTGGATCGACGCCAAGTCGATCGTTAAGGTGATGGCCACCAAGGCGCCCAAGGGCGCAACGCTCTATCTGCGGGCGGAAGGTACTGACGCCGAGAATGCAATCAACGCACTCGTCGGCTTGATCGAGCGCGACTTTGACGAAAGAAGCGGCAATGGGCACGCGACTTAGCGCCCGGGGGATCGTCGCCTCGACCGGCTATGCCTCGGGTCCGCTGTTCCTGCTGGAGAGCGACGGCCGGGTCTACTCAGGCAGCGGTGATGCAGCCGTCGAGGCCGGGCGCCTGACGCTTGCCGTCACCCAGGCGCGCGACGCGGTTGCGGCGCTGATGGCAATGGCCGAGGGCGATGCGGCCGAAATCCTCGAGTTCCAGGTGGCGATGCTCGAGGATGATAGTCTGAGCGCACCTTCGCTTGATGCGATCCTGGGTGGAAGCGATGCGGCAGATGCCTGGACCGCAGCACTCGACGCCGAGATCGCCGGCTACGAGGCGGCCGAGGACGCCTATTTCCGCGCCCGCAGCGCCGACCTGCGCGACATCCGCGATCGCGTCCTGCGCGTGCTCTCCGGCAGCGCCGAGCTCGCCGCGCCGGCGGGCGCCCTGCTGTTCGGCCGCGAGTTGACTCCGACCGGATTCCTTTCGACCGACTGGGGGGCGGGCGGCGGCATTGTTCTAAGCCATGGCAGTTCCACCAGCCACGTCGCCATGCTGGCGCGTGCCCGCGGTGTGCCGATGCTGGTGGGGGTCGGCAGCGTCGAGGCCGCCAGCGACGACTTCGCCCTGCTCGACGCCGAGCGGGGCCGGCTCATCGTCCTGCCCGACACCGAGGAACGGCACGAGTTCCTCAAGGCGAGCGTCGCCTACGCGCAGCTGGTCAACGCGGCGCGCTCGCAGATGCACCGGGAGGCGATGACCACCGACGGTGTCGCCGTCGCCGTCTCCGTCAACGTCGCGCAGCCGGCGGACGTCGAGCACATCGACATTGGGACCTGCGATGGCGTCGGGCTGATGCGCACCGAGTTCCTCTACGACCGCGGGCTGCCAGACGAGGCGACCCAGCTGGCCGCCTATCGCAAGGTGCTTCAGTGGGCCGGGGAGAAGCCGGTCGTCATCCGCACTGTCGACGCAGGCGGCGACAAGCCCGTGCCCGGCTTCACCATCGAGGAGTCCAACCCATTCCTGGGCACGCGCGGCATCCGCCTGGCGCTCAAGCGGCCCGAGGTGCTCCGGGTGCAGATCCGCGCGCTGCTGCGCGCCGCGCCCTACGGCAATCTCAAGGTCATGCTGCCGATGGTGAGCGCCGCCGCCGAATACGACGCGGCGCAGGCGCTGTTCGAGGAGGAGGCCGCGGCTCTCGCGGCAGCCGGTATCCCCCATGCCATGCCGCCGCTCGGCATCATGGTCGAGGTGCCGGCGGCAGCCCTGGCCCCCGAGCAGTTCGCCCATGCGGCGTTCTTTTCGATCGGATCGAACGACCTGACCCAATACGTCATGGCGGCGGCGCGCGACAATGGTGCGGTCGCCGGGCTCGGCGACGTGCGGCATCCTGCAGTGCTCAGGTTGATCAGGATGGTCGCCGATTTCGGCCGGGAGGCTGGTATCCCGGTCAGTCTCTGCGGCGATGCCGGCAGTTCGCCCGAAGCGATCCCGGCCCTGCTCGCGGCCGGCCTCAGGCACCTCTCGGTGGCGCCGGCACAGTTGCCGATGGCCAAGGCCGCCATCGCCAGGGCGTCCAGCCATGGATGACAAGAAGCCGGACGCGGGCGCAGTCGACCCCAATATCCAGGCCTACAAGCGCGTGCTGGTGTCGGTGCTCGAGCAGCGGCCGTCAGGTACGCGCCAGCGGCTCGCCGACGCGCTGGGCAAACACCGGAGCTTCGTCAGCCAGATCACCAGCCCCAGCTACGCCACCCCGATCCCGCAGCGCCACCTGGCGACCATCTTTTCGGTCTGCCACTTCAGCCCGGCCGAGCGCGAGACCTTTCTGGCAGCCTACCACGAGGCGCATGGCGGGCGGCTCAACATCGGCGACGGCGAACGACGCACCCGGCACCTGACGCTCATGGTGCCCGACCTGGGCAACGACAAGCAGAATGCTGCGCTGGACAAGGCCATCGGCGACTTCATCCACAAGCTGACGGCGCTGATGAAGAAACCGGGAGGGGGAGAATGAAGAAGTTCATGAACGACGCAGGGGCGATCCTCACGCAAAGCCTCGACGGCTTCGCCACCGCGCATGCCGATATCCTCACGCTGGGGGGCGACCACAAATTCATCCGCCGCAAAGCGCTGAGGCCCGGCAAGGTGGCGCTGCTCTCGGGCGGCGGCTCGGGGCACGAACCGCTCCACGCCGGCTTCGTCGGCCACGGCATGCTGGACGCCGCCTGCCCCGGACAGGTCTTCACCTCGCCGACGCCCGACCAGATCCTCGAGGCCGCCGTCGAGGTCGACACCGGGGCAGGGGTGCTGCTCATCGTCAAGAACTACGAAGGCGATGTGATGAACTTCGAGATGGCTGCCGAGATGGCAAGCGGTCCCATCGCGCGCGTGCTCACCAATGACGACGTGGCAGTCGAGAACTCGACCTACACCACCGGGCGGCGCGGCGTCGCCGGGACCCTGGTGGTGGAAAAGATCGCCGGCGCCGCCGCCGAGGCCGGCATGGGGCTCGAAGCGCTCAAGGCGCTCGGCGACACTGTCAACGGCGCCACCCGCTCGATGGGCGTGGCGCTCACCTCCTGCACCGTGCCGGCGGCCGGCAAGCCCACCTTCGACATCGGCCCCGACGAAATGGAGTTCGGTGTCGGTATCCACGGCGAGCCCGGCCGCCGCCGTGACAGGCTCAGGCCCGCCGACGCCATCGCCGAGGAAATCTGCGAAGCCATCGCCAAGGACTTCGGCGACATTTCCGGCAAGAGGGCGCTGCTGTTCGTTAACGGTTTTGGCGCCACTCCGGCGATGGAACTCTACCTGATGTACGGCGCCGCCCGGAAGCTGTTCGAATCGCGCGGGGTCAGTGTCGTCCGCTCGCTGGTCGGCTCCTACGTCACTTCGCTCGACATGGCTGGCTGTTCGGTCACCCTCTCCCTGCTCGATGACCAGGCGCTCAAATACTGGGACGCACCCGTCCACACCGCCGGCCTGCGTTGGGGCATGTAGTGGCGACCGGCGGCGCCGGTCACAGATCCTTCTCGGCGAGTTCCCGGAACGCGTCCGGGATAGAGCGGGACGCCTCCAGCACGACGGACCCATAGCCGATCGCCTCCCATCCGAAGCGGTCGCGGATCGCATCCATCGCCCGGTCGGCGCCCCAGCGGGCGGCCCCGATCCTGGTGCCGGGACGACGCGCCTCGTCGGCGAGCCCGAGCGCCAGTTCGAGCTGCAATGCCGGGCGTCGCTCAAGGTGTGACACCGAGATCGCCAGCAGCGAGATGTTCTTCTCCCCTGGGTAGTCCCGGCGGACTCCGCGCACCAGTTCCTCGGCGACCTCGGCGAGCATGGTGGTCGCCGATATCGGTGCGGGCAGGGTCGCTGCGCGCGTCACCGCACGGAGGTCGGCAAACCGCACGCGCACCGTCACGGTCCGGCCGCAGAGGGACTTGGCCCGGAGCCGGGAACCTATCCTGTCGGCGAGGTGCAGCAGCGCCGGCCGGAACACCTGCTCCTGGAACGGCTTCCTGCCGAGCGCCGATTGCGCTCCGGCGGAGCGGGCGCGGCGATGCGTGGCGATCACGCGCGGATCCCGGTTCCATGCTAGCGCCCTGAGCTTCTCCCCGGCCGCCTCGCCGACCAGGCGCTGCAGCGACTGGCCCGGCATCTCCGCCAACTGGCCGATGGTGCGCACCCCTGCCTCGGCCAGCTGGGCCCGGGTGACCGGGCCAACGCCCCACATCAGCTCGACCGGCAGGTCGTGGAGGAAGGCGAGCTCGGTCTCGGGATCGACGAACACCAGCCCGTCCGGCTTGGCCACCTGCGAGGCTATCTTGGCCAGGTGCTTGGTGCGGGCGACGCCAACCGAAATCGGCAGTCCCAGCTCCGCCCGTACGCGGCTGCGGATGGTTTGCGCGATCGCGGCCGGTGGGCCAAACAGATGCTCGGTCCCCGCAACGTCGGCGAAGGCTTCGTCGATCGAGATGCGCTCGACCAGCGGCGTGAAATCTCCCAGCACCTTGATGGCGGCGTCGCCCAGCCGCTGGTACTCCCCGAAATGACCGCTGACGAAGCGAAGCTGAGGGCAGAGCTCTCGGGCCTGCCGGCCCGGCATCCCGCCGCGCACGCCGAAGGCCTTGGCCTCATAGGACGCCGCCAGCACGACGCCGCCGCCGACGGCGATGGGAATGCCGCGCAGCGACGGGTCGAGCAACTGCTCGACCGAGGCGTAGAAGGCGTCCAGATCGGCGTGAAGGATGGTGGCCGCTGCCATTGCGGCGTTCCCCGTGCTCGCTCCCGGAAATCATCCGGCCGCCCGACTGGCCGTCCGGATGAGAATGAGAACATAAAGAGAACACCGTCGCAAGCGAAATGCCGCCGGCGGGGCCGGTTCACACCCGCTTTTCGCCCGCCTCGATGCGGAACGGCAGCACGTTCTCGGGCGGCGGCAGCGGGCAGACGGCGTGCTCGGTAAACACGCAGGGCGGGTTGATCGCCTTGTTGAAGTCCAGCACGATGGTTTTGCCGGTGACCTCCTCGCCGTAGACGAAGCGCGAGGCGGGATAGGTCATGTCCCGCGACGTCAGGTCGCGGATGACGAACTGCGGCGCCTCGGGTGTGCCGTGCGTGGCGATCAGCGCGTAGGACTTGCCCTCGTGGGTGAACACCGCCTTGTGGGTGACTTCGACCTCGGTGGGAATGTCCTTGGTGGTGCCGACCGTCACCCCGACCGGCCGCTCGAACGCGATCCAGTCGGCGACGATCCGCCATTCCGGCTTGGGGGGGAAGTAGTCGATGCCAGTGAATTCGGCTGGTGCTGTCGAGGCGGTGTCACGGACGCGCAGCGCGTTCTCGCCATTGAGCGTGGTCACCTCCAGCAGCAGGCTGCCGACCTGGAAGCGCGGCGGGTGCTTCTTGTCGAGCTTGAGCCGGAGCGGCTCGTCGCCATCGGCCGGGGTGAAGCTGACCGCGCCGATGTCGTCCTGCACGATGGTGCCGACATGCTCCGGTCCGGTCGAGAGCACGATGTCGTTGTCTTCGGCGCTGCCAACCGTGACCGCTCCGGTCTCGAGCCGGTAGCGGCCGATGATGTTGAGCCAGCCTCCCGGCGCCTTGAGGTTGGCGAGGCGCGTCTTCTTCCAGGCTTCGAGGGCGGCGAGGTAGTCGGCAGAGGCAGTCATGATCTTTCTTCCTGGGTGATGGGTGCGGCGGGCATGCGGGGCACGCTCACCAGCAGGGTCCTGGTGCATGGACGGGGCGGCGACCACCCCAGTGTCGCGGGAAACGAAGACCGGCGTGCCGCGAGTGCTGGCGGACCGCCGCGTCGGCCAGCCTGGTCGCGAAGGCAGCGACCCTCGCGGCGC
>Ga0299912_10005402_pt1 | contig 10502 bp, 10 predicted proteins | sample RVTome_2_FD_207667 | JGI IMG/M metagenome (GOLD analysis project Ga0299912, IMG submission 207667) | Soil microbial communities from uranium-contaminated site in the Upper Colorado River Basin, Wyoming, United States - RVT95D214 (version 2) ... | reverse complement strand
GCTGGGTCAACCACCGGGATCACCCCACCCGCACTGGAAGATATCATCCTTTTCGTTGAGGAAGAGATAAAGGAGAAAACAGGGAAAGAGATAAAAATACCCGTGAATAAAAAAGGTGCTGACGTTCTTCTTCTTCACAATGCGGGAGAATTTATCTCCTGGCCGGAGAATATTGAGGCATTCGCCATCCTTTTCGACGCTGCGAACATCAGTTGGACCATTTCGAGCGAATTGGGCGGCTACGATGCCGTCAATTATGGTGTTTGGTACGATGACGTTCAGATGGCAAGGATCGCAGTAAAGCATGCCCAGGCAGCCAAAGAACTTCAGGTGAAGAAGATTAACGTAGGAGAGTGTGGACATGCTCACAAGGCGTTTATTGTCGTCGCGGACCGACTCCTGACAGGCGATCTGAATATACCAAGAGAAAGTGCTTTCCCTCTTCTGGAACATTTGGTTCTGAGCGGGAAAATAGGCCTCGATCCTAATCGGAACAATTTCCCCGTTACGCTACACGACCCTTGTAACGTGGTGAGGCTGATGGGAATCGTGGAACCGCAGCGTCGGATACTTCGCAAGATCTGCCCGCAATTCATGGAAATGGAACCTCACGGCGTGGATAATTATTGCTGCGGAGGCGGGAGCGGGTTTGCCATCATGGGATCACGGAATTTTCAAGATTGGAGGGTGCATATCTCCGGGAGAATGAAACTGAAACAGATCCTCGATGTTTTCAGGGATGTCATGGACCCGGGCATCAATAAGTATGTATGCGCACCCTGTTCCAACTGTAAGGGACAGATCAGGGATTTGCTGAACGCTAACGGCCTAACTGAAAAGTACGGGATAAGGTATGGTGGTTTAGTAGAACTGGTCGTCAATGCCATGGTGGACATCCAAAAGCCATTTATCGAATGGGAGTGACAACTCTACGATTCTAATAGATAGATGAGGGCCATGAAAGAACCCAAAGGCAAAGTTTTTTTACTCAGTTCAGAAGGCGTCGGATACGGAGAGGATATGCTTGGGTATCAGATCCTGGCAACCGTGCTCGAAAGCTTAGAAAAACGCCCTGACAGGCCTGCTGCAATTATTTGTTGGAACACAGCCGTCAAGCTGGTGGCCGAAAGATCCCCTCTGGTACCTCATTTTAAGCGACTTGAGGAGAAAGGTGTCGACATTTTATTAGGAAAACTATGCGTTGCAGAGTGTGAGCTGACAGGAAGAATTGCCGTCGGCAGGGAAGTTACGATGGATGAAATTCTGGATCTTCTTCTCCATCATGAGGTCGTCAATCTTTAGATTCTATGATGCTTGAAAACCTTCTATTGCAAAACAAAACCACCATTCTCAAGAGATGGTTTGATCTCATCTTGGAAACCTATTCTGCAGATACGGCAACCATGATGAGAAAAGATAAGAATCAGTTTACGAACCCGGTGGGTTCTACGATCTCCCGGGAGATAGAGGTTCTCTTTGGAAAACTGTGCGAAGGCATTCAGGATGAAAAGTGTCAGGCCTCTTTGGATTCGATTCTCAAAATCAGATCGGTTCAAGATTTCGCTCCCTCGAAAGCCGTGAGATTTATCTTCTTATTGAAGAGGGCCATTGGAGAGACGCTAAAGAATGAAATTTGTAAAGAATCGGTCATGGATGAATGGCTGAAATTTCAATCGAGAATCGACGACTTAGCTCTCCAGGCCTTCGATATCTATATGGATTGCCGGGAGAAGGTTTGCGAGATCCGGGTCAACCAGGCCAAGGCCGAGAAAGAGATGGCCTTTCGAATGATGGAAAGAATGACCCGTTCGAAAGAGAAACGAAAGAAAGAAGAAAATTAACCTTTTTAATGCCAAATTTCAAAATCCAAATGTCAAATGAGTGCCAAAATTCAGACTAAGGTTAAGAAAATCTCAGGTTGAGGCTAAGTCTAAGGTTGAGAAAAAACTTAACCTCAACCTCAGCCTTAACCTCTATTTCGACCTTTGTCATTTGATATTCTTTCTGCTTGGGTAAGAATATGGGCCTCTGGTATTCTATTTCAGGGATTCTTTTACTTATCTTTCTTGTCGTTATCGGCACAGAAGGAATAGGTCTGTATTCTTTCTTTGCCATTTTTATTCCTTATGTGGCCGTTCTCCTCTTCGTCGGCGGTTTTATATACCGTGTTTTGAAATGGGCGAATTCCCCGGTTCCCTTTCACATCCCAACAGTCTGCGGACAGCAGAAATCGCTCTCCTGGATCAAAGCCGACAATATTGACAGCCCTTATACCGTAGGAGGCGTGGTGAAGAGATTGGCTCTTGATATCCTCCTTTTCCGCTCCCTCCTTAGGAATGAAAAGGTTGAGCTGGAGGCGCCTTATAAGCTTCTCTTCAGGACAAGTACCCTTCTCTGGTTGGGGGCCATGGCTTTCCATTGGTCTCTTTTCGTGATTCTCCTGAGGCACTTGAGATTCTTCCTTGAACCTGTCCCTACCGTCGTGGTAATCCTTCAGAGGGTCGATTCGATTCTTCAAGGTCTTTTACCAATTATCTACATCAGCGATGTCACCATCTTGATCGCCTTGGGTTATCTCTCCTTTAGACGAATCATCCACCCACAAGTGCGATATATTTCACTTCCTTCAGACTACTTCGTGCTCCTTGTGATTGCCGGGATCGCGCTCTCCGGAGTCCTCATGCGGCTCATCTTCAAGGTTGATTTAGTGCAGGTGAAGGAATGGGTCATGGCCATGCTCAGTTTTCGCCCCATGGCTCCGAAGGGGGTAAACCTGCTTTTTTATATTCATCTCTCTTTTGTGAGCTTCTTGGTTGCGTACTTCCCTGTTAGCAAGCTCATGCACATGCCGGGAATCTTCTTAAGTCCTACAAGAAACTTGATGAATACCAGCCGTAATGAGAGGCATATCAACCCCTGGAATGCTCCGGTCAAGGTCCATACCTATGAAGAGTATGAGGACGAATTCAGAGAAGCGATGAAAGAAGTTGGACTGCCGGTGGAGAAGGGTTAGAGATGGCAGAAGAAGTTTCAAAAGATAAAAGCTTAAAGATTGATTACATTCCTCCAGAAATGAACTGGATGGAACCCGCGGTTGAATTTCGGAAAGGCACCTATTGCTACCCTGCGGCACTAAAACATGAAAAATATCTCGACCTTCCAAATCCCGGGGCATGGCAGCCAACAGATAAGGACTGGAAGCTTCCGGAAAACTGGAGAGAGATCCTCTTGAAAGGCATGGAGGATCGCCTGAGTCGATATCGATCATTTCGCCTCTTTTTGGACATCTGTGTGAGATGTGGAGCCTGTGCGGACAAGTGCCACTTCTTCATCGGTTCTGGAGACCCGAAGAATATGCCTGTCTTGAGAGCAGAGCTGCTGAGATCGATTTACCGCAGATATTTTACACTTTCTGGAAAGGTCTTGGGCAAACTGGCTGGAGCCCGGGACCTTACAGAAGATGTTTTGAAGGAATGGTTTTATTATTTCTTCCAGTGTACCGAATGCCGTCGCTGCTCCGTTTTTTGTCCCTTTGGCATCGATACCTGTGAGATCACCATGATGGGAAGAGAGCTTCTCAACCTGGTGGGCCTTAACATCAACTGGATCATAGAGCCGGCCTCAAATTGTTACCGGACCGGAAACCACCTTGGCATTCCTCCCCACGCCTTTAAGTCCACCGTGGACTTTGCAATCGAAGAGATCAAGGAGATCACCGGCGTTCAGGTGGAGATACCGATCAATCGAAAGGGTGCAGAGATTCTCTTTATCTCCCCCTCTGCCGACTATTTTGCGAGCCCTCACTGGTACACCTTCTTAGGTTATCTTCTCCTGTTTCACGAGATTGGACTCGACTATACTTGGAGCACTTATGCCTCTGAAGGCGGAAATTTCGGTCTCTTCCATTCCGCCGAATTGGCCAAGAGGCTCAATGCCAAGATATACAGTGAGGCCAAAAGGCTGGGGGTGAAGTGGATTTTGGGAGGGGAATGCGGCCACATGTGGAGGGTCATCCACCAATATATGGATACCTTCAACGGACCCGCCGATTTCTTGGAGGAACCTATCTCTCCGGTCACCGGCACTCACTTTGATAATGTAAAATCGACTAAGATGATTCATATTTGCGAATTTACAGCCGACCTAATCAAGAACAATAAGTTGAAACTCGATCCGAACCGAAATGATAAATGGAAAGTGACCTACCATGATTCCTGTAACATCTCACGCGGCATGGGCCTGCTTGAGGAACCCCGGTTCATTCTCCGGAACGTGTGCCCGGAGTTTTACGAAATGCCAGAAAATACGATTAAGGAAAGGACCTTCTGCTGTGGGAGTGGCTCGGGATTAGGTTCGGATGAAAATATGGAGATGCGGTTAAGGGGAGGTTTTCCGAGAGCAAATGCCGTCAAGTATGTTCAAGAACAGTACGGAGTGAACCTCCTTGCTTGTATCTGTGCTATTGATAGGGCGACTCTTCCCCCCCTTCTCGAGTACTGGGTCCCCGGGGTGGAAGTGGCCGGTCTTCACGAACTGGTTGGGAATGCCCTCGTGCTTGGGGGTGAGAAAGAGAGAACGACGAACCTCCGTGGTGAACCCCTTAAGAAAGAGGAGGGGAAAGACCATGTATGATGGTAAGAAGATTATACCCGGACTGATCATCTTCGTGGCTCTCGTCAGCTTCCCGCTCTGGCATAATGTGGGGAGCGGGAAAATGAATTATGTGCCCAAACCAAAGCTCCCCGCGGACAAGAAGGAGTGTGTGGAGCCCAAGGATTACATTCGCACTCATCACAAGAATTTGTTACAGGACTGGAGAGAATCGGTCGTTCGGAAAGCCGGGACGATCTATGTGGCGAGCAACAAAAAGAGGTATACCATGAGTCTGAATCGTACCTGTATGAACTGCCACAAGGATAAGGCCGAGTTTTGCGACCAGTGCCACAATTACATGGGAGTAACCAATAAATGCTGGGATTGCCACATCTATCCAAAAGAATTGAAAAAGGAATGAATTAGATGGAATTTGATAGAAGAGGGTTTCTAAAGATCACCGGGCTCACTCTGTTGGGACTGGCCGCTAAGCCGGGATGGGAGCTGTTTTCAAAGATCGAACCGGTGGAGCTGGAGCCAGGCTCCGAAACACTTGCTAAAAAAAGATGGGCCATGGCGGTTGATCTGAAGAAATGCTGGTCGCAAGAGGGATGCAGGGACTGTATCGATGTCTGCCATCGCATCCATAATGTGCCTGATCTTGGGACTCTCAAGGAAGAGATCAAATGGATCTGGCAGGACTCGTACGAGAAAGTATTTCCAGAACATGAGCTTGAATATTCGGAGGTGAATTACCGACAAAAACCTGTCATGCTCTTTTGCAACCACTGTGATGACCCCCCTTGTGTAAGGTATTGTCCCACCCGAGCGACGTGGAAGAGAGAAGATGGAATCGTGATGATGGATTTTCACCGGTGTATTGGATGCCGATATTGCATGGCAGGATGTCCCTATGGTTCGAGGAGCTTCAATTGGAGAGATCCCCGGCCTTTTATCAAGAAAATCAATTTGGAGTTTCCGACCAGGACCAAAGGCGTTGTGGAGAAGTGCAATTTCTGCGAGGAAAGATTAAGTCAAAACCTCCTTCCGGCATGTGTGGAAGCTTGTAAGGAAAAAGCGTTGGTCTTTGGTGATTTGAAAGACCCGGAGTCTCAGGTGAGAAAAGCCCTTCAAAATCGGATTGTCTATCAGCGGCAACCTGAATTGGGTACGAAGCCTAAAGTTTATTACATCCTTTAATCCCTCTTTACCCTCCTTTAGCAAAGGGGGGTTGGGGGGATTTGCGAACTATTTTCATGGTAAATCAAATCGGTATTGGAAGAGCATATGGTGGACAAGAGGCAAAAGATTATCGGGGAAGACGCGCCTCTCTTTGAACACATCTGGAAGACCGGAAAGGGTTTCTACATTACGGTCTCCGTCCTAGGCGCCCTCGTTCTCTGGGGACTCTATGCCTATGTGACTCAATACCTGAACGGGCTGACCGTCACCGGACTTTCAAGACAGATCTTCTGGGGAGTCTATATTACGAACTTCGTTTTCTTCATCGGGATCAGTCACGCAGGAACCTTCATCTCAGCGGTCCTGCGGGTCCTTAAAGCGGAATGGCGAAGGCCTATCAGTCGGGCCTCTGAGCTCACGACGGTCTTTATTTTGTTGTTCGGCGTGGGGAGTGTACTGATCGATCTGGGAAGACCGGACCGGATGTTATACGCCATCCGGTATGCTCATTTTCGTTCTCCTCTGCTCTGGGATGTATGCAGTATTACGATGTACCTCACGGTAAGCTCCATCTGCCTCTATCTTGCTCTGATCCCTGATGTTGCTCTGCTCAGAGATCTTGGGGGAAAGCGTGAATGGTTCTATAGGATACTGTCTTTCGGTTGGACCGGAACGGAGAGGCAACACCGCCGGTTGGAGAAGGCTATCAATTTCATGTCTATCCTTGTGATACCGGTTATGATTACTGTCCACACCGTTGTCTCCTTTGTCTTTGCCATGACCATCCAGCCGTTGTGGCACAGCGCAATTTTCGGGCCTTATTTCGTCGTTGGCGCCATCTTCTCCGGAGTGGCGAGTGTGATTGTCGTGATGGCTGTGCTCCGGAAGGTCTACCATCTCGAAGGCTATATCAAGGCAGTTCACTTTAACAATATCGGCATCTTCCTGATGGCCATGACCCTTTTGTGGTTTTATTTTACCTTTGCCGAAAATATCACAATCGTTTATGGTAATGAGCCGGTTCATATGGCCATCTTCTGGTCAAAACTGACCGGAAGGTTTGCTCCCCTTTTCTGGCTCCACTTCGTCCTGTGTTTCGTCATCCCTTTGCCGATTCTTGCTCTGAGAAGATTTCGAACGATTCGAGGGACGGTCATAGCCTCGATCTCCATTATATTAGGGATGTGGTTGGAGCGGTTTGTTATCATTGTGCCCACATTAACAAAACAGAGAATGCCGGTGGAGGGAGCTTTTTATATCCCCACCTGGGTAGAGTGGTCCATCTTGGCGGGCTGCATTTCACTATTTATGCTCTTCTACACCCTCTTCACAAAGGTTTTTCCCATCGTTTCCATCTGGGAGATCAGAGAAGGCAGGGAGAAAGCAGTGGCAATGGTTTCAGAGAGAGTTAAATCCTACCTTCCTGAACAAGACACGGTCGAGGCTCGTTAAAGGAAAAAATCGACATTGGGTTCATAGGAGCATTGGAACATCGGATAATTGAATAAAATGATCATTTTCCATAAGATCCGGTTTTTCGTTTCAGGGATAGAAACATGAAAGAGGGAAAAGTTTATCTCGTAGGTGCTGGTCCAGGCGATCCTGGTTTAATCACAGTGAAGGGGTTGGACTGCCTTCGACACGCTGATGTCGTGATTTATGATCGACTGGTGGATGGGAGCATCCTCAATGAAGCACGGCCTGATGCCGAAAAAATATATGTAGGAAAAGCGTCGAGTCATCACACCTTGGAACAGGGAATGATCAATCACCTGCTCATCCAAAAAGCTCGTGAAACCAAATTGGTCGTTAGATTAAAAGGGGGTGACCCTTTTGTTTTGGGGAGAGGAGGAGAGGAAGCAGAAGCACTGGCTCAAAACCATATCCCCTTTGAGGTGGTGCCAGGGGTTTCATCAGCCGTCGCTGTACCTGCCTATGCAGGTATCCCAGTGACCCACCGGGGGATCGCCTCTTCGTTCACCGTTGTCACTGGACACAAGGCTTCTGAAAGTGACGAGCCCCGTATTGCCTGGGACAAATTATCTGCAGGCACAGATACCCTCGTGATCCTGATGGGAATAGGAAATCTAGCCAATGTGGTGGATCAGTTGATAAAGAACAATAAACCCCCTTCTACTCCTCTCGCTGTCATTACTCATGGAACCACTGGCCGTCAACGATGCGTGATGGGAACGCTTCAGGATATCATTGAAAAAGTTAAGTCAGAAAACCTTGAGCCGCCATCCGTCGTGGTCGTGGGTGACGTTGTTCATCTCCGAAAATATTTGCGTTGGTTTGACAAATAAGTATTCAATGGTCCTTGGGCTGAAGGAAAGGTCTGGCAGAGTTCACTGAATGAATAGAAAAAGCTCAAAGGCTACCATCTATTATCCGATTCTTATCGATCTCCGAGGAAGAAGATGTGTTGTCATCGGAGGAGGTAAGGTTGCCCTTCGGAAGGTTAAAATGCTTTTGGACTGCGGGGCAAATGTTTCCGTCATCAGCCCGAAGCCTCATCCAGACATAGCAAAGCTGTCCAAGGAAAGAGCCATTCACTTAATCCAGCGGGACTATGAGGCACAAGATCTTAAGGGGGCGGTGATCGCCATTGCTTGTACCGATGTGAAAGAGGTTAATTGCAAAGTGGCTGATGAAGCCAGAGAGGGAGGAGCCTTGGTAAATGTGGCAGACGATCCAAAACCATCGGATTTTATCATCCCTTCCTTTTTTCGACGGGGGGATCTAACCGTTGCCGTTTCCACTGCAGGGATGAGTCCGGCCCTTGCCAGAAAAATCAGAACGAAACTTGAAAAAAGCTTTGGAGAGGAATACGCCTCGTTATTATCTCTCATCGGAGAAGTCCGCTCCACAATAAAGGAGAAAGGATATATTGTGGGCGCAGAGGTTTGGCAAGAGGCGCTCGATATAGATTTGTTGACTCAGCTTGTGCGATCAGGTCAGCGGAAGAAAGCAAAAATTATTTTGCTGAGCAAACTGGAAGCCCGTAAAGCAGAATCTGCTTAATCATTTTTATAAAAAAGGATAAAAAGGGGACGTTCGTGCAGAACGTGCTTAACGATTGCTCGTTTTGCACAGAAGATGCAAAAGATTCAATAGCAAGGCCCAAACATGCAAACCCACCAAATAACTTTGTGCCGTGGCTGCCGAAAAGAAATCATTCTGGTTCTCATTGCGTAATAAAGCCTTCCTTTTTCGATTCCCGTCCCATCAAATGGTGCCGGCCCGCACCATCTAACTGATCTGGCTAATCTCGGCACACGACATGAATTAGTTGCAAGCACGGTCTGCACGAATGTCCCTCTCAGCGTCTTTACGTTCAAGCTGGGGCTGGTGCCACGTTATTCAAAAAGTCTCTGGCGTTTTTTTATTGTTCTGAAACCTGCCCACTGTCCAATGAATTTCATTCACCGTCGAAATGAGTAAGACTTAAAAACAGACTTGATCCCTTTCCTTTCACATATCAGCCGCCCGATGGAGTGGATTGTTGGCATCTTCTATGTCCATAGAAATTTCCTGATATCGATTAACCTATGAAGATTGCATTGATCTTCTTCTCCCCACTTTTGCTCAAGCTTCCAATGTTCCCCCAAAGCATAATAATAACTTCCGTATTTCTTTTTGTCAGGTTCGACCATCTTACATAAATCAGAACCTGGAATCTTTTCTAATTTCACAGGAGGATACTTTAGCCTATTATCATCGAGTGGGCTTTTCCGTGTCGGACGCTCTTTTTTCCACCAGTTATAGAGTGATTTGATTTCTTTCCAAGCTTTTCTATGTAATTCATCTACATTCCAGTCAACAATCTTGTCTGGTTTCTCTTGCTCAATAAAATCTATGAGAAGCTGGAAGGCGGCATGGAGCAACACCTCGTCCTTGTCGTACCAACCTTTCTCAAGTGTGTGAATCTTCAGGTATCGCATAATTTCTTCTCACTTATGTTAAGGACCGAAATCAGCGGCGGCTACCAGCCGTCCGCTAGAGTATTAGGACTTCACTTTTTTCTTTTGGAATCCAATAGTCAAGTCTGAATTTACCAACTTTATTTGCCTCTTGTAAAGTGTATAGTTTAGCTTTGACCCCGAAGCTCCTCTCTCTCTGCAGTTCCGTCTCAGACGGGATTGAACCTCTATAAGTGTTTGGTGCAGGACCTCTTCTTGCACCCGATCAGAAATCAAGTTGGAACGGCTGGGAACTGGCAAAAGTCTCTTTTTCTCTTAGAACGAAATTTACTTACTTTTTCGTCTTGGATTTCTTTTCCCTATTGACACCGGAGGCCTTATAAGTGTTAGCAATCTACGTGTTCCTCTTCGTGTCGGCCACTCCCTTGTCGTTGTTGCTAACGAAATCCATTATCTCCTTCCACCACGACCTGTTTGTAAACATGGGCCAATCGTTATGTCCGGCTCCTTGAATTGTCCACATCCTCTTCGCCGCACCGGATAGCGAATTATACAAGTCATTAGCGTGTCTTATCGGAATCACCTCGTCTCGTCCTGCTCCCACCACAGCGATTCGCCCCTTAAATGACTTGAGGTTGTTGATGTTGTCATACTTGTCTTTCAGAAATAACCGAACCGGAAGAAAGGGGAATTTAGATTGAGCAACGGATGCAAGTGTATCCCAGGGCGTGATGAGAACTATCCCATCGATTTTGACCGATGTTTCCTTGGCTATTGCCGCTGCAACCCCACAGCCCAAGGATT
>Ga0299912_10005401_pt1 | contig 10503 bp, 9 predicted proteins | sample RVTome_2_FD_207667 | JGI IMG/M metagenome (GOLD analysis project Ga0299912, IMG submission 207667) | Soil microbial communities from uranium-contaminated site in the Upper Colorado River Basin, Wyoming, United States - RVT95D214 (version 2) ... | reverse complement strand
GGGTTCAAGGTGGAAGCGTTGGGAATCACCCTGTTCGAAAGCATAGACAGCACGGACCCGACGGCGCTGATCGGCCTGCCCCTGATCTGGCTGGCCGGCGCGCTGAGACAGGCCGGCTACCTGCTGCCCTGACGGCCGGTTTTCTGTCGGCCGCGGCCCGCACGCCGCCCGCCCGCCGTGGATTGATCGCGGCTGCCCCCGCGACCCGCACTGGCCGACCGCCGCTCACCCGAACCGCCCCCACGGCCCGCGCTTGCTGGCCTGCGTTCGCCTGACCCGCTCGCACGACTCACGCTGGTCGGTCTGCGTTCGCCCTTGCGCTGTTCTCTCCGCGGCTTGCCAGACGAAGAGCCACTGCTATTCCACCGGGGCGGCCGGCTTGCCGTCTTCACGTTCGGCCCGCTCAACGCATCGATCACGCTCGACAGCTCCGCAGGTAACGGCGCGCTGGCGCTGAACAAGCCGCCGTGCGCGCCCTGTGGCCACTCGAAGCTCACGCTGTGCGCATGAAGGAACATGCGATTGAGGCCGGCCGCCTTCATCTCAGCGTTGAACGCCTCGTCACCGTACTTCTCGTCACCGGCGACGGGGTGCCCCGCATGCGCGGCATGAACGCGAATCTGGTGCGTGCGACCCGTGAGCAGCGACACCTCCAGTAGCGTCGCCTGATTGCCGAACCACTGAATCGGCCGGAACTCGCTGATCGCCTGTTTGCCGGTCGAATGCACCTTCACCGTGCGCTCGCCGCTCACACGAATGTCCGTGCGCAGCGGCTCATCGATCTTCGTGTGGCCGAGGTTCCAGTGCCCCTTCACCAGCGTGAGGTATCGCTTGTCGACCTGCCCTTCACGCATGAGCTCGTGAAGCGAGCGAAGCGCGCTGCGCTTGCGGGACACCAGCAGGCAGCCGCTGGTGTCGCGGTCGAGCCGGTGAACGAGCTCGAGGTCTTCCTTCGGGCGCATGGCGCGCAGCGCCTCGATGACGCCGAAGCTCAGGCCGCTGCCCCCATGCACGGCGACGCCGGCCGGCTTGTCGAGCACGAGCAACCGCTCGTCTTCACTGATGATGGCCGCCTCCATGTTCTGGCGAACCCGCGACGGCACGCGCGCAGGCTCGCCGGGAGCGGGCTCTTCCTCCACGCGGATGGGCGGAACGCGCACGATGTCGCGCTCCTGCAACCGTTGCATCGGCCCCGCGCGCTTGCCGTTCACACGCACTTCGCCCTTGCGCACGATGCGGAACACGCGGCTGCGCGGAACACTTGGAAGCAAGCGCATCAGGAACTGATCCAGCCGCGTGCCAGCGGCTTCCGGATCGACCTCGATCTGTCTGGCACCCGCGAGCTTCGCGCCCGGCTGTGGCTCGGTCACCTCAACCTCATCGTAAATTGTTGTTTCTAAAGTGGTCTGGGGAGTATACTCGCGCATCCGCCCGGAGTTGGGCGGTCACAATGGTCGGCGCCAGACCCAAAGTCCCACGTTATCTACTGGGCCAAGGCCGGGCTGCCGCATGTTAGTTGGTCCTCCCGAACGAGGCCATCGCAATTGGGCCGACAAGCTCGCGCAGCCTGCGTCGAGTCTCCTTCAAGAGATTCCCGGGCGCGCTGTCGGTTGAGAACACGAAGGTTTCCGGCGCGCCGCCCCACAGGAACTGTCCTCGGGCGGGCACACTACTTAAAGTGATTAACGACACTTCAGCGCCTCATTCCCTGATCAGGAATCTTCGCCGCCGCGAAGGCAGCTTAACGCTGCCCGCGCTGCCTCCCGCCGCACGCTTGTCAGCCCCTCACCGTCCAGAAGGGGCAAATGAAAAGAATGCTCGTCAATGCAACTCAGCAGGAAGAGTTGCGAGTCGCTCTGGTTGATGGACAGAAGCTCTTTGATCTCAGTATCGAGCTCACCTCCCGCGAACAGAAAAAAGCGAACGTCTATAAAGGCAAGATCTCCCGCGTAGAGCCCTCCCTAGAGGCCTGTTTCGTCGACTACGGCGCCGCACGCCACGGCTTTCTTCCGCTGAAGGAAGTCTCTCGCGATTACTTCCGCACCCAGCCCCAGGGCGGGCGCATGAACATCCGTGAGCTGCTCCAGGAAGGGCAGGAGCTCATGGTCCAGGTCGAGAAGGAAGAGCGCGGCACCAAGGGCGCGGCCCTCACCACGTTCATCAGCCTTGCTGGCCGTTTCCTCGTGCTGATGCCGAACAACCCGCGCGCCGGTGGCGTCTCACGCCGCATCGAGGGCGAAGACCGAGACCAGATGCGCGAGGTCATGGGCCAGCTGCAGATCCCCGACGGCATGGGCGCCATCGTGCGCACGGCCGGTGTGGGCCGCTCGGTGGAAGAGCTTCAGTGGGACCTGGACAACCTGCGCACCCAGTGGGAGCAGATCGAGGCCGGCGCGAAAGACCGCCCTGCCCCGTTCCTCGTCTATCGCGAGAGCGACGCCGTCACCCGCGCCATGCGCGACTACCTGGGCGACGACGTGGGTGAGGTGCTGGTGGACGAGCCCGCCGCCTACCAGAAGGCGCTGGAGTACATGCAGCGCTTCTTCCCGAACGAGGCGCAGCGCCGGCTCAAGATGTACACGGACGACATCGCGCTCTTCACGCGCTTCCAGATCGAGAGCCAGATCGAGTCGGCGTACGCGCACAAGGTGCAGCTGCCCTCCGGCGGCAGCATCGTCATCGACTACACCGAGGCGCTGGTCTCCATCGACATCAACTCCGCGCGCGCCACGCGCGGCAGCGACATCGAGACCACGGCGACCAACACCAACCTCGAAGCCGCGGACGAGATCGCGCGCCAGCTGCGCATCCGGGACATCGGCGGCCTCATCGTCATCGACTTCATCGACATGGAGTCGTCCAAGAACCAGCGCGACGTCGAAGACCGCCTGCGGGACGCCATGAAGGCCGACCGTGCGCGCATCCAGATCGGGCGCCTGTCGCGCTTCGGCCTGCTGGAGATGTCACGCCAGCGCCTGCGGCCTTCCTTGAGCGACTCGAGTCACATCGTGTGCCCGCGTTGCGTGGGCATCGGCAGCATCCGCAGCGTCGAATCCATGGCGCTTGCCATCCTGCGTCTCATCGGCGAGGAGGTGCGCAAGGACCGAACCTCGCGCGTCATCGCGCAGGTGCCGGTCGAAGTGGCCACCTATCTCATCAACGAGAAGCGCGAGTGGCTGCGCACGCTGGAAGACAAGAGCTCGGCCGAGCTCATCATCGTCCCGAACGTGCACATGCAGACGCCGGACTACACCCTGCGTCGCGTGCGCGACGATGAGGCCGAGCTGCCCGAGAACCGGCAGACGAGCTATCTCATGCCGACCGCGACAACGGTCGTCGAGCCAAGCTCCGCCCAGGACAAGAAGCCGCAGCAGGAAGTGCCCGCAGTGGCCACGATCCTGCCGTCTACGTCGGCACCCATCATGGCGCAAGAACCGGTGCTGCAACCGCCGGTTGCGCCGGCGCCGCAGCTAGGCGCAGTGAGTCGGCTCAAGCGCTGGCTATTTGGCGATGCGCAGCCCGTTACGGTGCCGGTTGCGGCAGCTCCCGCGAGCGCGTCGCCGGGCCAGTCCCGTCGCGATCGCGGCGGTGAGCGTGGGGATCGCGGTGGGCATCGCCGCGACGGGCGTCGCCCAGGCGGTGGCGAGCATCGTCCACACAGGCCGCACGCAGACGGCGCACGCCGGGATGCGACCAGCGAAGGCCGCGAGCGCGAAGGCGCTCGCGAGGGCCAGCGCGGTGGTGAAGTCCATCGTGATCGTGACCGCAATCGCGGGCGCGGTGGCGAGCCTCGCGCCCGTGACGGCGAGCCGCGCGCAGAGCGCGGCGGCGAGCGTGGCGATCGCAACCGTGACCGCTCGCGCGGCGCCGGTTCCGGCGGTGGCAGTGTCGCCGGGCATGAGCGCGATCGGCAACGTGAGCGCGAAGCGCCTGCGCCCAAGCCTGAAGAAACAATAGCAGCGGTGGCAGCAAGCGCTGACGCGGCGGCTAACATCGCGGCCAGCGCGGCAGCCGGCGCGGCGCCGGACGCATCGGGTGCTCCGGGCGCGGAAGGCGCGGGGCTCGGCGAGCGCGGTGCTCAGGGTGAACGCTCAGGGCGCGGCCGTCGGGGCCGGCGTCGTGGCCGCCGCGGTGGTGGTGGTGGTGGTGGTGGTGGTGGCAGTCGTGAAGGCGGCGCCCGCAGCGCCGGCGGTCAGGAAGGCCTGTTCGAACGCGGCGAAGGTGGCGTCCGCGCCGGGGGCGACGCCGACGGTAACCGTGTGTCAGGGCAAGGCGGCGACGCCGATGGCAACCGGATCCCGGGGTATGAAGGCGATGTGGATGGCAATCGCGTCCCGTCACACGGCGCTGAAGCGGAAGGCAATCGCGGCTTCGGCCGTGGCGGCGGTCACCGCGGTTCCGGGTTCAGCAACGGCGGCGAGTCCCGGCGTTCGCCGGAATCCCATGAACCGGCGCCACGTGAAGCGGCGGCACGCGAGTCCGGTTCGTCCGAGACGGCATCTCACGATCTGGCGCCTCGAGAGTCGGGCTCGCATGAGCCCGCCCCGCGAGACTTCGGCCATCGCGACAGCACGTCGTATGAGTCCGGTTCGCAGCCCACGGTGCACGAATCAGCGCCCCGCGAGCCTCAGGAACACCGGCACGAAGAGCAGCATACGCGTGAGCCTGCGGCGGCCAGCGCCGAGCACGCGGCGCCGGCCCGTCAGTTCGAACCGGCGCCACCGTCTTCCGCCGAAGGCGCAGACCGGCCGCAGCAGCGGCCGTATGTGGTCTGGTCGACGAGCCCGGGAGCGGGCGGACGGCGTGAGGACTAAGCAGGTCGACGAGCCCCCGGCATCCCGGCAACTGCATTCGCGGCCGCCGGGGTGCCGGCCGCCGGGGTGCCGGTCGCCGGGGTGCCGGTCGCCGGGATGCCGGCGGCCGGAGTGCGGGTCGCCGGGGAGCGGCGGACTGGGCGCTTTGCTCAGGCGGCGCGAACGCGCTTGCGCAGGTGTTCCAGCAGGCCGCGTGAGGCCTCTTCCACCAGATCCAGCACGTGCTCGAAGCCCGTAGGCCCGCCGTAGTACGGGTCTGGCACTTCGCTCATTCCGCATTCCGGAGCGAAATCGAGTAACAGCTGCACGCGCTCGCGGTATGCGGCCGGTGCGCGCTGGCGCAGCGTGGCCAGGTTGTTCTCATCCATCGCCAGCACCAGGTCGAAACGTTCGAAGTCCGTGGTCTCGACGATGCGTGCGCGCAGCGGCGCCATGTCGTAGCCGCGACGGCGCGCCGCTTCCTGCGAGCGTGCATCCGGCGGATGGCCGATGTGGTAACCGGCGGTGCCTGCAGAATCGACTTCAATGCCCAGCTCGGGCGCCTCGCGCGCGGCGATAGCGCGCAGGACAGCTTCAGCGCTGGGTGAGCGGCAGATGTTGCCCAGGCACACAAACAGGATTTTCATGGTTCGCCGGACCCTCACGGCAACGCAGATAACGTGCGTCGCCCCTGAACGAGGTGGGCAGTTTAGCGCAGCGTAACTTCGCTGGAACCCACCGACTTCGCCGTCGATGCTCAGCGCAGCCGCGCCAGCACCCGCTCCACGTCTTCCGGCGTGTTGACGTCTGGGCCGGGCGTTTCCACCGCGTCGGCCACGCGGATCTCGAAGCCATTCTCCAACGCCCGCAGCTGCTCGAGCTTCTCGGCATATTCCAGCGGTGTTGGCGCCAGTGACGCAAGGCGCAGCAGCGCGCCGACGCGGTACGCGTAGATTCCGATGTGCCGGCGCGCGCCGTCAAAACGGGTCTGGCTCGCAAGGCCCGACGGCGCGGAATCCCGATGCCACGGAATCGGCGCGCGGCTGAAATACAGCGCCCGCCCCGCTGAATCCATTACCACTTTCACGACGTTCGGATCCATCAGCTGATCGATGTGCGTGAGCGGCGTGCCAAGCGTTGCCATATGCGCCTGCGCATTCGACTGCAGAAGCCCCGCCACCTGATCGATGAGTGCCGGCGGAATGAGCGGCTCATCCCCCTGCACGTTCACGACGATGTCCGCGTCAGCCCACTTATGCGCGCGCGCCACTTCAGCGATGCGGTCTGTGCCCGAGGCATGGGTGGCGGCCGTCATCGCCACCGTGGCGCCGAACGACCGGGCAGCGCTGGAAATGCGCGCGTCATCCGTTGCAATGATGATCTGCGCCGCGCGCGACTGCCCTGCGCGCTCGTGCACCCATTGGATCATCGGTTTGCCGGCCATCGGCAGCAGCGCCTTGCCGGGCAGCCGCGTTGAGGCGAAGCGAGCGGGAATGACGACGCGAAACACGCCGCGCGCGCTCACCGTGCGAGCAACGGATCGTCCGCGACGAGCTGCCGCGCCTCTTCTTCGAGCATCACCGGCACGTCGTCCCGAATGGGATACGCGAGGCGGTCCATGCGGCACACGAGCACCTGCGCGTCGCGCTGGTACTTGAGCGGGCCCTTGCAGATGGGGCACGCGAGAATCTCTAGCAGGCGGGAATCCATGAAGTGGGGCTACCCTTTACCGTTCACCAGGGGACCAGTCACCGAACCACGGCATTCACCGAGCGGCCCAGCTTTGCGACAACGTGCTCGACCATGCCGGCAGCGTGAGTGTCGCTGAACCGCGCGGTGACCGGCACGAACCACGCGGCGGCCAGTGCTGGGGCGCCCGCGAGCGCGCGGCATTTTACGGCATCTTTCTCGGTCATGAGCACCGGCGCGGCGTCGCCGAAGTCCAGGTCGGCCGCGGTAAAGGGGTGATGGTCGGGAAATGGGTGTTCCACCACGTTCAGCCCCCGATCACGCAGGTCCGCGAAGAACCGCCGCGGGTTGCCGATGCCCGCTACCGCGTGCACGCGCTGCCCCCGGAAGCTTTCGAGCGTGCGGTCAGCCCGCGAACCCACCACCGGCAACACGGTGCCCGGCATCAGGGTCATCTGCACCGGCTGCATATCCCGAGCCATGGGCTGACGCGCAATCGAGGCGTGCTCCGGTGGGCCGTTGATCACCACGAGATGGGCCAGCGCCAACCGCGACCCCGGCTCACGCAATGGGCCCGCCGGCAGCAGGTAGCCGTTGCCGAACCCACGTGCGCCGTCAACCACGACAATCTCAACGTCGCGTGCAAGACGCAGGTGCTGCAGCCCATCGTCGGCCAGGATGACGTCGGCACCGCGCTGGATCAGCAGCTGCGCGCCCGCAACGCGATCCGTCGCGACGACCACATCGCAACCCGTACGTTGACGCAGCAGCAGCGGCTCATCGCCTACGTCCTGCCAACGCGAGTTGGGCTCCACGACACGCGGCGTGGCGAAAGGGCTGCCGTAGCCTCGCGAAACAATGCCGACTCGAAGCCCGCGCCCGGTGAGCCTTTCGGCCAGCCAGGCAACGAGCGGAGTCTTACCCGTGCCACCGACCGTGAGGTTTCCCACGACGATGACCGGGCGCTCCATGCGACAAGAAGGCAGCCAGCCCTGCGCATAGAACGCGCGGCGCACGCTCATCACGGCGCCATAGAGCCATGCGAGGGGTAGCAGCAACAGCGCGGTGGGCGCGCCCCCGTACCAGATGCGGTTTAGCGCGCGTTCCATGATGTCGTCAGCGCCGGCCGCCAGAGCGTGGCATCACGCACTGAATTGGAGGCGGTAGAGCTGCGCGTAGGAACCGTCGCGCGCGATCAGCTCCGCATGCGTGCCGCTCTCGATGACCGCGCCCTCATGCATGACGATGATGCGATCGGCCTTCTCCACCGTGGACAGCCTGTGCGCGATGACGAGCGTGGTTCGATCGCGCACCAGCGTCTCGAGTGCGGCCTGGATGCGGCGCTCGGATTCGGTGTCGAGCGCGGACGTCGCCTCATCGAGCACGAGCACCGGCGCGTTCTTGAGCAGCGCGCGCGCAATGGCGATGCGCTGCTTCTGCCCGCCCGACAGCAGCGTGCCGCGGTCGCCTACCTGCGTGTCGAGCCCTTCGGGCAGCTCGTCCGCGAAATCGAGCACGTAGGCCGCGCGAGCGGCTTCGACGATCGCCTCGGGCGACACGTTCTGCATGCCGAAGGCGATGTTGTTCCGGATGGTGTCGTTGAACAGCACGACGTCCTGGCTGACGATGCTCACCTGATTGCGCAGGTCTGCGATGTTGTACTCGCGCACGTCCACGCCATCGAGCATGACCGAGCCCTGCTGCGGGTCGTAGAACCGCGGCAGCAGACTGACGAGCGTGGACTTGCCGCTGCCCGACTTGCCCACGATGGCGAGCGTGGTGCGCGGCTGCACTTCAACGTTGATGTCACGCAGAACAGCGCCCTTCTTTACCGCGTAGACGAAGCTCACGTCGCGAAACGCGACAGCCCCCTGAGCGCGCGCAATCGGGCGGTTGCCCCCGGTCGGCTCCGCTGGGGCATCCAGCACTTCGAACACGCTGGCACCGGCTGCAATGCCCTGCTGCAGCGGCCCGAACACGTTTGTGATGGACCGCAACGATTGCGAGCAATAAATAATTGCACCGAGGAACACGACAAAGTCACCGACGAGCACCTGCCCCTGGATCACCTGCCGGACCGCCAGATACATGACCCCGGCAAGCCCGAGCGACGCGATGATCTGCACCACCGGGGTGCCCGCAGCCTTGGTGCCGATGAGCCGCATGTAAGAGTGGCGATTGCGCTCGTTCACCGCTTCGAACTGGCGCACCTGCCAGTCCTGCGCATTGAAGGCTTTGATGACGCGCTGGCCGTCGAGCCCTTCCTTCACCACCCTCGTGATGTCGCCCATCGAGCTCTGGATGCGCGCGCTGTAACGGCGGAAGAGCTGGTTGATGCGGCGAATGAGCCAGGCCAGCGGCGGGGCCAGCAGGATGATGATCGAGGCGAGCTGCCAGTTCAGATAGAACAGGTAGCCGAGCAGCCCGATGAACGTGAGCGAGTCGCGAATGAGGTTGACGAGCGACGTGGTCGCGGCCTCGGCAACGAGCTCGATGTTGTACGTGAGCCGCGAGAGCATCTGCGCCGTAGAGGTGCGGTCGTAGTACGACACCGGCAGGTGCATGTATTTCGCGAACAGCTCGCCGCGCAGGCTCTTGATGACCTGCCGCCCGACATAGCCGGGAAAGAAGTTCGAGACGTAGTCGCCGATGCCGCGGACGAAGAAGAGCACGACGATGCACACGGGCACGAACCAGATGACGCCCGGGTCCTTGCGCTCGAAGGCATCGTTGAGGAAGGTCCGGACGAACCACAGCATGCCGTAATTCGTTCCGGCAAAGAGCGCGGCGCCGAGCGCGCCGATGGCGAACATCCTCCAGTGCGGCTTCGCATACTGGAACAGGCGTTTGTAGACCGCGCGCGCGTCGGCCGGCGCGAGCGCAGCCCCCGGCCCGGCGTCGTTCAAGACTGCCCCGCCGGCGCTTCCTTGACCGTGGCCACGTTGATCTCGGCGAAGCCGAGGCGGCCCAGCACGTCCATGGCGGTGATCACCGACTGGTGCGTGGCGCGGCCATCGGCCCGCAGCGTGATGCGTGAGGTGCGGTCCTGCCCGGCCACCTTGATGAGCGCCGCGCGCAGCGTCTCGGAGCTGGAGTTGATGAGCTCCTGCTCATTCACGCGATAGCTGCCGGACTGCGTCACCGTCACCACGATGGGCTCGGCCTGCTTCTGCGCGGCCGGCGCGCCGGCGGCCTGTGGCAGGTGAATCTTCACCCGGCCTTCGTCCACGAACTGGCTCGACATCATGAAGAACACGACGAGCATGAGCACCACGTCGATGAGCGAGACCAGGTTGATCTCGGGCTCTTCGTTCCGGCGCGGTTTGAGGTTCATGACGCGCTCGTCACGTTACGCCGCGCGCCCTGCGCCACCCTGCGCCGCTTCAACGGCGTCGGCGAGGCGAATGGCGTCTTTCTCCATCGCGATGACGATGCCGTCCACCTTGCTGCGGAGTAAGCGGTAGGCGAACAGCGCCGGGATGGCTACGAGCAGTCCCGCAGCCGTGGTGATGAGCGCCTCGGCTATGCCGCCGGACAGCGCGCGCGGGTCGCCCATGCCCCCCGCCTGGATGGCGTTGAACGCCTTGATGATGCCGGTGACGGTGCCGAGCAGTCCCAGCAGCGGCGAGATGGCGGCGATGGTTCCGAGCGTGTTGAGGAAGCGCTCCAGCTCGTGAATGACGTGGCGGCCGGTGTCTTCCAGGCGCTCCATCATCACTTCGCGCGGACGGTGGCGGTTGGCGAGCCCTGCGGCCAGCACGCGCCCGAGGGGCGAGTTCTGCTCCAGGGCCTGGATCACCTTGTCGTTGACCTGGTTCGACTCGATGAGCTGCCACACCTTCTGCGTGAGCTCACGGGGCAGGACGCGGCGATCCTGCAGCGTCCAGAGCCTTTCGAGAACGATCGCGGCAGCCGCGACGGAGCACAGAATGATCGGCCACATCAGCGGACCGCCGGCCCGCACGATTTCCCACATTCTTACGATTCCGAGGCGACCTTAGGGTGGCCGGCATCATACCGG
>Ga0299912_10005399_pt1 | contig 10507 bp, 10 predicted proteins | sample RVTome_2_FD_207667 | JGI IMG/M metagenome (GOLD analysis project Ga0299912, IMG submission 207667) | Soil microbial communities from uranium-contaminated site in the Upper Colorado River Basin, Wyoming, United States - RVT95D214 (version 2) ... | reverse complement strand
CAGGTGCTAATCGCGGCCAGCCGAAACCGTGCAATCTCATACGAGCTGGTAGCGTCCCAATCGGAGGGTCTTTTCAGGAGTTCCTTGATGAATGAGGCAGATGACCCCGCGATGAGTCCATCAGTACCGTCGGCGACACTGGCCCTTGTGATTTCGATCTGCGATGGCTGCTCAGGATCCGCGGGACGTGGCAGGCTTTCATTCCATCCTATCTGTTCAATCGTGGTTCGAAACAACCTCTCGAAATCGATTGCCGTTTTAAACTCCTTGAACAGCGGTTTCCGATTTTCTTCGCACTTCGCACGAAACGCTAGCACCTGTTGGAGTGATGGGCCTATATCTTTCAATTGGATTTCAGGAATGTCTTTGAAGAAAAGAGCGATATCCTTCATAGTCCCATTCTCGACGTGCCGCTTTGCCCGATCAAATTCTTCCTCGAAACCCGAAGAGTACTGGCTGTCCCCGTCATCTGGCTTTGAGCCCCAATGGTTCCAAAGCGCGCCGACAAAATATTGACACTTGTCAAGGTCTTGATTGATCAACGACTGCGCCCGGCCGTAGCCGGGCAGCGTAGCCTCCCACGCGACCAGTTTGATCTGGCAGCCCCAATGTTCGGAATGGCTCTGATTTATTTCGTCTACGATTCGTTTCGCTGCCTGGCGTTCATCATCGAGGCCACCCGGTGAGCCTATAAACACCTTTACGACCTTGATTATTGTCTCAGCCATTTGGTGGCCGCTCCGGTGAGTGGTCGGGTTAGGATAATAGAATAACAGATCAGCGCCGTAATCTATGGGCGTATGCGCCGGCGAACAGCAAGAGAGGTGCCGCATCCAGCTAGAGTGCCGGTGCCGCGTGGAACGGGCTCCGCTAGAACGCGTTTTTCGGCACCAACCCGGAGAACGCGCGTGACTTTCCCCATATCCCAGCTGCGCATCACCGCCATCGCTGCCGTCTGGCTGCTTGCTGGCCTCGCCGCCGTCCTCGTGCTCGGCGCGCCCGCCGCTCGGACGTTCGCCGCCGATCCGGCGTCGCTCGCCTTCCTCGGTGTGCACTTCCAGAACGACAACGAGGGCCTTGAGCCGACCACCGACGCCGAGCGGGCGCGGCTAAAGCGCACCGGCGAGGAATTCACGCAGGCTCTCACTGAAAGCGGGCGCTACCGGATCGTCCCGACCACCGACGCCATGCGCGCCAAGATCGCCGCCGGCCAGGCGGTGGGTGAGTGCGGCGGCTGCGAGATCGATCTCGGCCGCCAGCTCGGTGCCGACATCGTCGCCTGGATTCGCGTGCAGAAGGTCTCCAACCTGATCCTCAACATGAACGTCTACATGGCCGACGTGAAGTCGGGGCGCATGCAGCTGACCAAGAGCGTCGACCTGCGCGGCAACACCGATGACAGCTGGTCGCGCCGCCTGAGGTATCTGGTGAAGAACTCGGTGCTGACGGCCGACATCAAGCCGTCAGGCAGTTGATCGGCAGCACCGCGGACGCAGAGCCTAGCTCAACACCACGGCCTCCACCACCGCGCCGAAGTGGCAGGCCGAGGCCACCAGCACGAAGCCGTGCCAGATCGCGTTGTTGTAGGGCAGGCGTTGCCACAGGTGGAACACCACGCCCACCGTGTAGAGCACGCCGCCGATGACGAGCAGCAGCGCCGTCGTCGCCGACAGCGAGGCGAGCAGCGGCTGCAGCGTGAACACGCACGCCCAGCCTTGCGCCAGGTAGAGCACATACGACGTGCGCACGAATTGTCCGGGGATGGTCAGCTTGGCCGCCGCGCCCAAGAGCGCGACGCCCCACACGACCGCCAAGAGCGCGAAGCCGGCGGTGCCGCCCATCTTGATCGCGGCGAAGGGCGTGTAGGTGGCGGCGATCTTGACGTAGATGGCCGCGTGGTCGAAGCGCTGCAGCAGCCACCGGCGCGGGCCGCTTGAGAGATTGTAGGCGGCGGAGCAGCAGAAGACGGCGAGCATGCCGGCGCAATAGATCATGACGCTCATCGCCGCGCCGGCCGGCAGATGCGTCAACGCGACGGCCACCAGGATGGCGGCCGCCGCGAGGCTCGCGATGACGCCGACGGCATGGACGGCGCCGTCGGCGATGAGCTCAGCCCTGGAATAGCTGGGAAATGACGCAGACACTCGGGGGGAGCGCCGTGTGCGCCTAGGCGAGCTCGATGGTCTGCACCGAGATCTTGCCGCTCTTGCGGTCCTCGGCGGTGTCGAAGGAGACCTTCTGGCCTTCGGCGAGGCCGCTGATGCCGGCGCGCTCCAGCGCGCTCGCATGCACGAAGACGTCCTTGGCGCCGCCGTCCGGGGCGATGAAGCCGTAGCCTTTTTGCGCGTTGTAGAATTTCACGGTGCCGGTCATCATGGGAAGTTGTCCTCGTCAGGCTGAAAGATCTTGCGGAAAGTGGTGCTGGCCGGATCGCGCACTTTGTGCGGTCGCCAGCCGTCATGTGTCGATCTGTCGGTTGGGTGTTGGTGGGGGTTAGGGGCCCGCGTCGGACTCTGCCTGAACGCGGCGGCTCGGTCATCCGGCCAAGATCGAGGCTCCTAAGTGGACGCTATGGGCTGGTAATGCAACCACGGAATTGCAGGGCGAGGCGCCGTGCCGCGCCGCCAGTGCATAACCAACCCGGGCCTTGCGAGGGCCGGAGCGCCGCGTTAGGCCACTGCCATGAGCGACAAACCGATTCTGCCCGGCCCCGACGGCATCGAGCCGATTAACCTCAAGGATGCGCTGGAAGAGCGCTACCTGGCCTATGCGCTGTCGACCATCATGCACCGGGCGCTGCCCGACGTGCGCGACGGCCTGAAGCCCGTGCACCGGCGCATCCTCTATGCGATGCGCGAGCTGAAGCTCGACCCCACCGCCGGCTACAAGAAGTGCGCCAAGATCGTCGGCGAGGTGATGGGCAACTTCCACCCGCACGGCGACCAGGCGATCTACGACGCGCTGGTGCGGCTCGCGCAGAGTTTCGCCGTGCGCTACCCGCTCGTCGACGGGCAGGGCAACTTCGGCAACGTCGACGGCGATAACGCCGCGGCCATGCGCTACACGGAAAGCCGGCTGACGCTCGTGGCGCAGGCCCTGCTCGACGGCATCGACGAGGAGACGGTCGAGTTCCGCCCCACCTACGACGGCTCCGGCAGTGAGCCGGTGGTGCTGCCGGCGGCGTTCCCGAATTTGCTGGCCAACGGCTCGTCCGGCATCGCCGTCGGCATGGCGACGAATATCCCGCCGCATAACGTCGAGGAGCTGTGCAGCGCGCTGCTGCATCTCATCAAGCATCCCAACGCGACGATCGAGAAGCTCGTGGAGATGATCCCCGGGCCGGACTTCCCCACGGGCGGCGTGCTGGTCGAGCCGAAGGAGCAGATCCTCGAGGCCTACCGCACGGGGCGCGGCGGCTTTCGCCTGCGCGCGCGCTGGAGCAAGGAGGAGACCGGGCGCGGCACCTATCAGATCGTCGTCACCGAGGTGCCGTATCAGGTGCCCAAGGCCAAGCTCGTCGAACGCATCGCCGAGCTCTTGCAGGAGAAGAAGCTCTCGCTGCTGGGCGACGTGCGCGATGAATCGGCCGAGGAGATCCGCCTCGTCTTGGAGCCCAAGAGCCGCACCGTCGATCCCATGCTGCTCATGGAGAGCCTGTTCCGCCTGACCGAGCTCGAGGTGCGCTTCGGGCTCAACATGAACGTGCTCTCGGCGGGTCAGGTGCCCAATGTGCTGTCGTTGCGCGACGTGCTGCGCCAATGGCTCGAGCACCGCGTCGACGTGCTGGTCAAGCGCTCGCAGTTCCGCCTGAAGAAGATCGAGCACCGGCTGGAGGTGCTCGACGGCTACCTTGTCGCCTACCTCAACCTCGACGAGGTCATCCGCATCGTGCGTTTCGAGGACGATCCGAAGGCCAAGTTGATCGCCCGCTTCAAGCTGACCGAGGTGCAGGCCGACGCCATCCTCAACCTGCGCCTCAAATCGCTGTCGAAGCTCGAGGAGATGCAGATCCGCGGCGAGCACGACAAGCTGTCGAAGGAGCGCCGCGAACTAAAGCAGCTGTTGAAATCCGACGACCTGCAGTGGGAGCGCATCGCCGATGAGGTCAAGGCGATCCGCGAGACCTACGCCAAGTCGACCCCCCTCGGCCGCCGGCGCACCTCGTTTGCGGAGGCGCCCGAGATCAGCGTCGATCTCGATCAGGCGATGATCGAGAAGGAAGCGGTGACGGTGGTGCTGTCGGACAAGGGCTGGGTGCGGGCACTCAAGGGCCACGTCGACGATCTGGGCAAGCTCGAGTTCAAGCAGGGCGACAAACTAAAGCGGGCGATCAAAGCCTACACCACCGACAAGATGCTGCTGCTCGCCACCAACGGCAAGATCTTCACGCTCGAGGCGAGCCTGCTGCCCGGCGGCCGCGGGCATGGCGAGCCGGTGCGCCTGATGATCGACCTGGAGGAGAACCACGACATCGCCGACCTGTTCGCCTACGAGCCGGGGCGGCGGCTGCTGATTGCCTCGACCGGCGGCTACGGCTTCATCGTGGCGGAGGACGAGGTGGTTGCTTCCACGCGCAAAGGCAAGCAAGTCTTGAACGTCAGCGAGCCCGAGGAGGCCAAGCTGTGCGTGCCGGTCGACGGCGATTGCGTGGCGACCGTCGGCGAGAACCGCAAGCTGCTGATCTTCAAGCTCGACGAGGTCAACGAGATGACGCGCGGCAAGGGCGTCATCCTGCAGCGCTTCAAGGACGGCAAGCTGGCGGACGCGCGCGTGTTCAAGAAGGCCGAAGGCCTCTCCTGGCTCGATTCCGCCGGGCGCACGTTCACGCTGCCCTGGTCGGATCTCGGCGATTGGATCGGCGTGCGTGCGCAGGCGGGGCGTCTGGCGCCGAAGGGCTTCCCGCGCTCGAACTCGTTCGGCCCGGCGTTTTGATGGGGCAACTGGCGCCGCGCCAAGTTCAAGACCTGCCGCTGATCCGATGTCTGCGTATCTAAACAACAACAATAGCTTGAGAAACAGTGTTGACACGGACAATGAACGTTGACGCGACAACCAAGCGAGACGAGAATTCGGTTGGCAAAGCTGTGCGTTCGCTATATGTTCTCTCCATAACCGACGCGACTCACTACAGAAGTCTCTCATGAGCTACTTATCAATTGACTCATTTATAGAAGCCTTCGCAGCGAAACTAGTTCAGCGGGGCCAGAGGTCAGTGCGGCTGAATGAGCCGCGGACGCGGGACAATCTACTCTGTGTTTACGAATTATTGGAAGACGAGATTAAACTCGAGCGCGCAAAGACACCCGCGGACAAGTCGCGTTTGCGCTCATTAGTTAATATCCAGAACATATTTCGGCCAAGCCCGGTTGGCGCATTTGACAATTTCGAATCCCTATTGCGGTCCAAGCAAGATTCTCTAACTGAGCATCCAAATCCGTATTACCACGATATAGTACTTCGTCTTTCTCCTGCATCAGCAAAAGCGATCGCAGCCAGCCTCGATTCATTTACCGCCGACCTCGTTGACAAAGCAGTGGAACGGTATTCTGGGGTGGAACTTGCGCGTTAGTTAGGGGTCAGTGTGTCAATTGGTGCGTCCGGTGCTGAGCGCTTTGCGGGCATCGCCGAGAGTTTAAATTCGGAGCCGGCTTTTTGGGACGCCGTACACCGGGCTCTCGATGGGATAGGTCTTACCGATCAATATCTCCAGCGAATGCCACCCTATCGCGCCGATGCCAAGCCGAAATTTATAAAAGATAACGTTTGGGGAATGATGGAGTTCAGCTCTGTCGAGATGGAGCTGGTCGATAGCCCTCTACTTCAAAGGCTCCGCGGTATCAAACAGCTCGGGTTTACTAGCTATACTTATCCTAGCGCCGAGCACTCTCGATTTACTCATTCGCTAGGCGTGGCGCACATCGTCAAACAGCTGCTCCGCTCGGTCGACGAGACCGCAAGAAAGTATGGATCCTTCTCCGCTGGCGGGACGGAATATCGCTTCTATGATACCTCACAAAAGCCAGCTGTTCGAAGAAGCTTGACCCATGCGGCGTTGCTTCATGATACAGGTCATCTAGCCTTCTCGCATGCCTCGGAAGTGGCACTCGTCACGCACTCGGAACACTTCCGAATTGGTAGCATGCATCTCGAAGAGTTTATCCAAATATTTCGCGATACGGAGATACGGTCGGAGTTGTCCGAGTGTATTTCTGTCGCTCTATGCTTGTCGCCGCGGTTTCAAGAGTTTTATCGGCGAGCGACTGGAATAGCTGAGCCGTTGCAGCCTATACTTGAAATTTGCAGCTTCATCACCGGAACGCCGCATGACCGAGCGTATCCTGGCCTGTGCAATCTAATCTCGGGCGCCGCTGTGGACGCGGATAAAATTGATTACATAAATAGAGATGCCGCTTTGTGTGGAATTCCGATTGGGGTAGATGTTTCGCGGATTTTTCTAAATACTGCTCTTGTCAGTCTAGAAAAGGATCAAGCAGAAACGATATCAAAGGCAACACGATCTGATATGCGTCGTCCGCGTGTGGCGTCGGGCGTGCACTTTCTCGTCAACTCTGCAGGCATCGATACATACGACGAGATTGCCACGTCGAAGGCCATTCTTTATAATCGCGTTTACCTCCACCAATTGACTCGAAACGCCGAACAGATGCTTGCAGAGTGCCTTCGCCGGTATGGTGCTAGCCGGCGGGGCGGTTATGACGTTCTGGACTTGTTCCCTTTTCGAGATCAGCAATTATTGGATGTTTTGCTGCAACGCTCGGCAACGAAATCAATCGCAGCCCGCATCTCAAACCGTCAGCTTCCGAAAAGGGCGCTGCTGCTTTATCGCGACGCTTATGAGCCTTTGTTTCGAATTTCCGACGTCTTTGATGAGCAACAGTGGGCGGAGTTCGAGCCGACGACGACCCTCAACGATATGGACACCCAGCTGTCGCGAGATACCGCCTGGCGCGTGTGGTCGGACTTGATTCCCGCAGATCCATTTCTAGGGCCGGAGGCGGTAAAGACTCTTATCGCTACGACACGGGAGCTCGCCATCGATGCGCGACGATTGCTCGAACCTTCCTACGACTTCGACAACCTTCCGCGTTCGGAGCCCTATATAGGCTACGCGCAGCGATACGTGCCCAAGCCGGTACCGGAAGTCCTGGTACGTCAGAAGAATTCGATTGGAACAAGTGCGCAGTGGACCAAGTCGGAAGAACTCACCGCTGCAGACGCTATCTCGAAAGGTACCGACTATGTTTATGCCGAGAATGGCTGGGATCGTTTCGTCAGAATCGCGGCACTAAAGTATTTGGCAGATGCTGGAAGTCGTCTCGCGCCGCGTGCTATCGAGGATCAGCCTGCACAAGATGCCGAGCTGGATCGCGCGGAATATAGGGCTCTTCCTACTTTCTGTCTGAACCTTGAGGATATCTGCAGTCGCGTTAACGTAGATTACGACCGCCTAGTCACTGACCTTCACAAAGTGGCGGCCCTTGGGTTCTTTGGTGAACAGCATCGACTGGTGCCTCTCTATCATTCACAGCTGACGAAATGCGAGGAGCTGGTTCGGAAGTTCACCAGCTTCATGGGTGAACGTGGATGGTCAGTATCCCTGCGATCTCTTGTAGGCTTCGTTCGCCAGTTTCCGGTTAGACTCCGCACTGAATTGATCGGGATGCTGTCTGAGGTAGAGGTTTTAGCGCGCGGGAAATCATATTCAGGTATTCGCACTATAGTGAATAAACTTGAGGGCGAAGAGCCGAGCCACCTACTTTTTTGTCGCTTCTCACCCAATAGTGGCAACTATATCGGTATGCTTTTTGAAGCTGACGCGCGTCAGGAAATGCTCGTGAGGGGGCACGACTTCGCCAGGAGTATATCGGAGGCGTGGGCTAAGATTGATGCAGCGCAGGTCAGAGGTGAAGATCTGCGCCTTGTTTTTCTGGATGATCAATTTGCGACGGGCAGTCAGGCTCGTGCTCAACTATTTCATTGGGCGGCAAAGGGGAAAGAAGAATGGCCTGCTGACTTACTATCCGAACAGAATATTGATCTTTCGCCGGTTACGAAGGAGTTCCGTGAATTCATGATGCGCGGCAAGCCGGTCCTCGCCTTCGTGTATGGAACAGCGGCGGGCGCCGAAGCCATTCAAGGGGATGCATCGGTTCTCGGCTTCGCCGGTCTTACTGTTGAATTTTCCGAAACTATTCCATCAAAAGCGTCGCGCATGTCTGCGGAACTGAGGCAATTCTTAGAAAGTGTTGGAGTGCAACTGCTTAACTATTGTCGCCACGGAGGCGGCTCGATTGCTCAGTCGGTGAACTCTGAGTTGATCAAAGATGCGCTTGGGTATGGCGGTGGCGCATCGCTTGTAACAACCCCGAATAATGTGCCTTCCCATGCCGTTACCGCGCTGTGGTGTCCGGGAATTGTGAATTGTCAGCCTTGGGTGCCGCTTTTGCTGCGGCGGGGGTACCGCAAGCATCTTGTGTTCGGTTGACCGCTGGCTCGATTCCGCCGGGCGCACGTTCACGCTGAGCTGGGCCGAGCTGAAGGACTGGGTCGGCGTGCGCGCGCAAGCGGGGCGGCTGGCGCCCAAGGGCTTCCCGCGGTCGAACTCGTTCGGGCCGGCGTTCTGATCGCGTCCGAGCAGCCGACGTCCAACGCTATCCGCGCAGCGGATGCGTCAGACCATCTTGCCGAGGATTTTTTTCATTTCGGCAAACGAGAAGGCGCGCAAGGTTTCCGAGCGGACGAAGCCGCGCGACGCCACACTCAGCATGAGCGCCGTCAAAGTCTCGTCGTCGGGTGCCTCGCAGGTGACGACGATGTCGTGGCGGCCGAGCGTCCAATACATGTCCTTGACGGTGACACCGGCCTTCTTGGCCATCTCCTTGAAGGCCTCCGCGCGGTTGATCGTCTCCTTGACGTCGCTGATGCCTTGCTCGGTGAAGCTGGCGAGCACAACGAACGTAGCCATCGGGATCCTCCTTTATGACCCCCCTGCAGACGTGCTCCCCGAATCCCGACGCATGAGCTTCCTGCGCACTCGTCGGGGCAAGCGCGTCAGTATACTCGGCGCATGATAAAAGTCAGGGGCCGCCTCGCGCTCAAGGGCTTCCCGCGCTCCAACTCCTTCGGCCCGGCGTTTTGATCGGTAGGTCGAACTCACTCATCCGATGCGATGTAGAGTTCTCCATTTTGCCAGGAACAGCGGTGCGTCTCGGGGTTCGCCAACAGCGCGGTGAGGGCTTCGAGCATGGGTCTCTCCTGTCAATCAGTGCGGTGACCCCATACGTACGGGACGACAGCACCCCCGGCTGTTCCTTAGGGAACCATCTCTCTTTTGAATAACGGGCGTCTGCAGTAGACGAAGCCCGTATCTTCGCGGCTCAATCTGCATCACCGAAAGCACAGACAACGCAAACACAACGCCGCTCAGGGCAGCAGATACGGCTGGTCCTTGCGGATTTTGGCGGCGCAAAGAAATCTCAGCGGGACCAGACAGGCGATTGTGCCCAGTGTCACCAACGCGGTAGCGACGAACGTCGGATTCTTCATCGACGAGTCCTTGTTTGGTCCAGCGTCTGGCTTGCGCGCTGGACCAGCGCGGCGTGTCGTTGATCGCAATCAATGCGGTCTGCAGCGGCACACACATAGGCTTAACTGCCAAGCTAAAGCGCGCAGCGGATGAATAGAGCCGCGGCACAGCGTGTAAAATCAACTCGAGATGCGAGTGAAGGGGAAACTAGCCATGACCCATCTTGATTGCCACAGGACTGGTCTTGTGGTTGGGCTTTTCATCGGCGGGTGGCATGTTATCTGGTCTGCGCTGGTCGGGATTGGATGGGGCCAGCCCCTCATAGATTTCATTCTCTGGGCGCACATGGTTCACCTGCCATACGTCGTCGGCCCCTTCGAGATTGCAGCCGCGGTAACGCTCATTGTGGTGACTGCGGTCGCGGGCTACGCGATGGGGTGGGTCTTCGCCTTCATCTGGAACAGGCTGCATGGCGCTAACGCGTAGACATCTACATCCGTTGAAAGCGGCGCGCTCAGACTAGGTTTCGACAGCATCGGCCCTGAGCGGACGTCTGACCGTCGCTGCCCAGCGACTGCTCCTCGTTTTTCCGACCCGCCACTATTTGCGATCCCACGTGTACTTGTCGCAAACAATCATGCTGCAGCCGCAGTCGCATGGCTCAGCACCGATCAGCGGCAATTCGACTGTCCACCTCCGGCAACCCTTTGTCAGCACACGATTGCCGGTGGGGTTTTTGAAGCAGGAGATCGCGCCGAACCCCGACGATGGAGAATAGCTGTCGCCCACAAGCGGCCACTCACCGTCTCCCGAGTTCCTTATGTTCCAGATGATCGGCAAACCTATGATCGGAGCCCCACGCAGCTTTTCGCTCGGATTGCAGAGGTCTTGTCCGCGCGCCGATTGAGAGGCCGTCACGACGGCGCAAAGACCGGAGATCTTCTCGGAATAGATGGGATG
>Ga0299912_10005398_pt1 | contig 10509 bp, 9 predicted proteins | sample RVTome_2_FD_207667 | JGI IMG/M metagenome (GOLD analysis project Ga0299912, IMG submission 207667) | Soil microbial communities from uranium-contaminated site in the Upper Colorado River Basin, Wyoming, United States - RVT95D214 (version 2) ... | reverse complement strand
AAATGGGGAGTAATTATTCGGCGCTGGGGGTCCTGCGGACAAAATTCGATCTCAGGAGGAAGGCCCAAGGTCTGGAAGGCCTCTTTCATCTGGCTATTGGGACCAAATTCATTGAGGTAATGGACGGCAGGTGCGAAGGTAAACCCATTGCGCTTGAAATTCACACAGTAGCCACCAGGTATTGAGGATTGCTCACAGATCAGTACCTTGAGCCCCTCCTTAGCCAAAAGGGTACCACAGCTCAGTCCCCCCATCCCTGCACCGATGATTACTGCATCGTAGTAAGTCCCCATATTTTCGTTGCCTATACCATCCCTTTCTGGTAAGAAGGGTCGCAGCGGTCAACCCTCCCATCCCAGCCCCAATGACAATGACATCGTATCTCTTAACGTTCATCATACTTCTTCTTCAAAAACATTAAAGGGATTGAAATAGCAGACCTGATTCTATTATAACAAATTCATTAACCAAGTGTAATAGTAAGAATTGTATCTCGTAGACGCTGCTATATCCCCCAACAACTTCTTCCTGTGATCGATGGTTGACTGGGAGAATTTGGAAAGATGACCTTCCTCGAAAGTCCTGATCCGCACGGGGCTTTGAATGTGGTGAGTGTCGAAATCAATGTGAGGTGATCCAGCTTCTGGTGGATCATTAACTGGTGGCCTGTTGGGGCGATCTCTGCGAACGGTATCCCCAGCTCTTCACCTATTAGTTACAAATTGCAAATAGCAGATTGAAAAATCTAAAATTCGATGAACATTCTTCTGATCAATCCTGCTCCGATAGGAACCCTTAAAGCAACAGGGGTCCTCTTTCCACCTCTCGGCCTTCTCTATATCGCCGCTTATGCGGAAAGGGAAGGCCATCAGGTCGCAGTCAGAGACTTAGCTGTTCGAAAGAAGAAGGAAGATATCGATTTCAAAAAATATGACATTGTCGGTATCTCCACAGATACGACCCGTCATCGTCAGGCCCTTCAATTAGCCAAGAGAGCCAAGACGAGTGGTTGCACGGTCGTAATGGGGGGTCCTCATCCCGGCTACGTGGATAAAGAAATCCTTTCGACAAAAAGAGTCGATTTCATCGTCCGTGGAGAAGGGGAGGTGACCTTCTCAGAATTAGTGGCTGCCTTACAAAAGAACGATGGGAAATTCCATTCCATCCAGGGGATCAGTTTTTTTTCAAATGGCCAGATAGTTCGAACCCCTCCCAGAACCTTCATGGAGAATCTTGACAGCCTCCCCCTGCCTGCCAGACATCTTATTCATATGGACGATTATCGAAGGACCAAATTGGGAGATCGAGACATCACCCCTTTGGTTACCAGTCGTGGATGTCCCTACCAATGTGCTTTCTGTGCTTCCTCTCATTTCTTTGGTCCGAAAGTGAGGACAAGGAGTGTTGCCTCCGTTTTATCCGAACTCGAAGAGATTTATGACCGATATCATTTTAATGCCGTCGCCTTTGTGGATGACACCTTTAACCTCTTTCCGGAGAGGGTGTTTGAAATTTGTCATGGGATCATCAACAAGAAACTCGATCTCTGGTGGTGGTGCTTATCCAGGATAGACCTCCTGCTTCGAAACGAAGAAATGGTCAAAGAGATGGTCAGGGCAGGAGCGAAGTCGGTCTTCATCGGAGTGGAATCCTCCAATCCAAAGACCCTTGAAGCATTGAAGAAGGAGATCGATGTGGAAAGCACAGTCCAAGCCGTAGAGATGCTCAAATGGAATGGTCTCGAAATCCATGCTTCCTATATCCTGGGAGGACTCCATGAAACGGCTGAGACGATTCATGAAACCATCCGTTTTGCTAAAAGACTCGATACCAATGTCGCTCAGTTTTCCATTCTCACCCCTTACCCGGGCACAGCCATCTACGAGCAGGTGAGGGACCGAATCTTTAAATGGAGAGCACCCTGGTCTTTCTTCGATATGCAGCACTTAGTCTTTAAACACGACCATCTCTCGTTCATCCGAATGGAATGGCTTCTGCTCAAGGCACACCTCCTCTATTATACCCGATCGAATAAAGCGATTCAGGATATCTGGCATCACATTAAGAAACATCGTTTGGGTATCCGGACATTTCTTCGTTTTCTAAAAGACTACTTCGGGGGTTAATATGGAAGAACGTCACTTACTATTCCGCATCCATCTGGATACCATGTTCCCTATCACTATAAACACCCTGTTACGGGTAAGTAAGTCATTTGATGGGATGAATTGAACCTCCATCAACTTCAAATAGGCTATAGAGGTGACAATTCAGAGACAAGTATTTTAACAAAAAGAAAGGAGGAAATGAGATGGCTACGCTAGAGGAATTACAGGGCAGGATTACTCGCTTGGAGGATATCAAGCAGATAGAAAAGCTACAGAGGATATATGGTTATTACCTGGATTACAACGAATATCAAAAGGTGGTAGACCTGTTCTCGGAAAATGCTGAATCCGTAGAGATAGCGGACTATGGTGTTTACAAGGGCAAGAAAGGAGCGAAAAGGTTCTATCTGGAGCTACTGGGAGGCAAGCCACCCAGAGTCGGCGAACTATCCATAGGTATGATCATGCAGGGCGTGGTGGATATAGACCCTAACGGTAAGACTGCAAAGGGCAGGTGGTACTGCATGATGATAGAAGCCAAACCCACCCTCTCACTACATGAGGGGGAACTGCGACAACTCTGGGGCAACGGCATATATGAGAACAAGTATATCAAAGAAAATGGGAAATGGATGTTTCAGAAAGTTTTCTTCTTCCTCAATTTTCGCACACCCTATGAGGATGGCTGGTTAAAGGTTCCCGTGGTTGGCCAGAATGGGCCCAGCACAGAAGTACCGCCGGATGCACCCTCCACCTTCTATTATCCATATCCAGCCGGAGTTCATCTACAGCCTCATTACAAGCATCCTATTACTGGTAAATGACTCATCTTGCATCAACACTTATCGGTCTGTGGGTAAAAGAAGAAAGGGAGGCAAGAAATGAATCTGGAAGAACTGGAAAAACAGGTGACCCTCATGGAGGATATCCAGGAAATAGAAAACCTGCAGAGGATATACGCTTATTACTTTGACTTGCAGAGATGGCAGGACATTTTAGACCTGTTCTCAGATAATGCCGAGTCCGTAGAGATAGTGGATCATGGCCTGTTCAAGGGCAAAGAGGGCGCTAAAAAGATGTACTGGGATTGGATAGGTCAGGGTGGTCAACCCTTCCGCGCACCCTGGGTACAGTTTATCATTACACAAATTGGTGGAGTGGTAAATATGTCCCCGGATGGCAAGACTGCTTGGGGCAGATGGCAGACTTGGTTGTGTGAGGCTAAGCCATTTGGGGCATATCCCAGGCAAGAATGGTTACATGGATACTATGAGAATAAATATGTCAAAAAAAACGGGAAATGGCTCTTCTCAAAATTGCATTGGAACAATACTTTTTGCAGCCCGTTTGAGGATGGTTGGATGAAGACCCCGCTAATGGGTTTGATGAACTATCATCCCACCATTAAACCGGATGCACCACCCACCGCCTTCCGTCCGTATCCTTCGGGGTACCATATCCCCTACCACTATAAGCATCCAATCACGAGTAGATGAATGACCCAAGACAACGGTACTGATATTACGGTGTAAAAATGAAATCCTATTTGGGGTTTTTTCAGTTTTGATCTGAACCAAGTTCTTAGATGGCTCACTTAGACATGTTAGGGCTTTTGCAATACGTGATTGTAAGGGATATGGAGAAGAAGGCAATTTATTTTTATAACCGAGATCGAGGGAAATTTCTCGATTGCCTATCCGATTTACCCCGCACCCCGTGATAAAGGGAGGAAGGAGGTAAAAGCGAAGCCGTGGAGGATCAAAGAAGTCAACAAGGAAGTAAACCCCGTTAGAAATTCCAGCGGGGCATTAAACCCCGCCGGAATTATTCTAGAATCTAACCCCGCTGCAGAGCAGCGGCGCACTATTTCTAACGGGGTAAAGAAGATGGGAGTAAATTCATTCTATTATTTGGTCTTCTCAAGATTTTTAGACTGAAGGATCGCTATGTCCAATGCCTTTTTAATCTCTTGATTTTCGGAATCAAAGGAAAGGATGCTCTTCCATATAGAGATAGCCTGATTCAGGTTACCAGACCGGTACTGTTCAAGGCCATTTTCGAAAAGGATTTTCTTACAGCTCTTAATCTTAACAGTTAAGACCTCTCTGCCAAAAGAAAAGGAACGACTCAAATAGGTGACGGAGGAGAAATGTTTCAATAATGTTACATAGATACATCCGGCCAATTCGAAATTATTCCTTTCAAAGGCTCGGTCACCGCTGCTCTTAATCAACTCCAGTGTTTTGATATATCCACTCCGAACCGTGGGATCCTGAGGATATTTTTGATAGACCTCTTTATAAATATCAATGGCCTTTTGGAATTCGCCTGCCTCAAGATAGGACCGGACCTGCTTTTCGTTGAAAAGATGCCTGCTGGTTTTTATGTTTTTTTCCAGAAAGTCTCTATTAAATGAGAGGGATTGACTGAAATCCGCAAAATGGGACCAACTCTTCGCCAAAATCTCATAAATATTCCCGGCCAATTCGAAATTATTCCTTTCAAAGGCTCGGTCACCGCTGCTCTTAATCAACTCCAGTGTTTTGATATATCCACTCCGAACCGTGGGATCCTGAGGATATTTTTGATAGACCTCTTTATAAATATCAATGGCCTTTTGGAATTCGCCTGCCTCAAGATCTAATTGAGCCTGCATGTCTGCATGGCCCGTCTGTCTTTGAATCTGCTCTTTCTTCGACCAGCCACACGAAAAAAGGAACAGAAACAAAAAAACCCCTAAAGAGAGGATTACCTTTTTTTGTAAGTCTTTTGTCATATCACCTTTGCCAAATGGGAATGCAACGATGGTTGTCCCCCATTCTCCATCGCCCTTAAAAAGACCTTGACCAAATCAGGGTGAAACTGCTTTCCTGCCCCCTTCTCCATTTCTTTAAAGGCTTCTGCTTTTGACAGGGCCTTCCTGTATGGTCTCGTTGAAGTCATGGCATCATAGGTATCCGCTATGGAGATAATCGCTGCATAGAGGGGAATCCTGTCTCCATCCAGTCCATCTGGGTATCCCTTTCCGTTGTAATACTCATGATGATGCCTGACCGGGTCGACATATTTCTGGAGCGGTTTTACTTTCCGGAGAATTTCTGCACCGTCCTCTGGATGATGTCTAATCTCATCATACTCTATGGAGTCCAGAGATCCGCTTTTCAATAAGATGGCATCCGGGGTTTTGAGCTTTCCCACATCGTGAAAAAGAGAGGCGATTTCAAGTTCTTCAAGCTCATTTTCTTTAAGACCAATCTCTTCACCGATCATTAAAGAATGTAGAGCAACTCTCTCCGAATGACCGAGAGTATAGGAGTCCCGGGCATCAATGGCCATGGCCAGGACTCTAAGGGTAGATATATAGGCTTCCTCTAGCTCTTGAGTATATTTGAATAGTTCTTTCTTCTGCGCCGTAATCAACTCACTCATGTTATTAAAACTTTCTGTCAATTTCCCAAGTTCATCTTTTGAAAAAATCTTAAGTGGCCTCGTTCTTTTCCCTTCTTTAAGTTCCTCCACCCCCGAGGAAAGTTCCCTGATAGGTCTTGTGATGAAAAAGGATAATCCTAAAATGCCGATCAGCCCCACCAATAGGATGATCGATAATGTCACAAACATTCTATAACGGGCTAACCGTTGGGCCTCTAAAAGGACCGATTGGTTCACTCCGACGATAACTGTTCCCAATAATTTATCCTTAAAAACAATGGGGGTAGAAGTCTCGAAAAATCTACCGGAGGAAAGCGAGATTTCTTTTACAATCGTTCCATCTGCATTCTTCCTGAATAAATTTCCCTCGGCCTTTTTTAGAATCTCCCCTCTCTTCTTAATATCACTATGGGCCATAACATTCATATGGGTGTCAATGATAGCAATATATTCCACATCATTGTTTGATTCCTTTCCTTTAAAAACGAGGTGATCCATACCCAATGCATCACCGGAGATCAGACTATATGCCGCCACCGCGGCCGAACTTTTGCTCAAAGACTCTGCCCTCTTAGTAATCTCATTGAGAATGGTCTGATTCAAGATTTTAACCGTGGCAAGGGAGAATACAAAAGTAGTGAAGATGAGAAGCAGGGACACAAAGAGGGAGAGCTTGAACCTAATGTTTCGAAACATCTCAAAAATCTCCCATATTATTATATACGTAAACATATATAGCTAGCAAAATGAGTACCAAGAGTTAGATTCAGTAAACGCCAAATGTTTTTTACATTGAATCTATTCGGAATCTAAAGTAAAATAGGAGAAATTCTAGAAGCTTGGAAGGAATAAAAACCGGCTTGAATATTTCTACAACATCAAAATTTTGTCACTTTACTGAAAATTTTACATAGTCCTAAACTTGTCAAGGGTTGAGCTGAAATTACAAGAACTATATTTTCTTTGATCTAAGGTTCGTGTTTGACCGAAAGGCTGGATCAGTCCCTTAAACTCTTGATCAATTTAATTGATAGACCAAACGACTATTTCATGCTAGCCAAAATCTCTTTCCCAAAGTCTAAACAATCGGCTCGTTTTAGATTGTCATAATCTTGTGCTTGTCCTATCCGTTGCATCATTTCTAAGGCTTCCTTTTCCAATAAATCTTTCGTCATTCTCCCAGGAAATACCTTTGCCGGGACATTGCCCACTCCGCAGAGTTTTGCCAATTGATTGTCAATATACATTTCTTTTTGCTGTGGTCCTGGAGGTTTCTGCATGTTTCCGCATACCACCCAAAGTCCTCGGACCTTTTCTTTTAACCAACTTTTGTTTTCTTCGATATACTTTTCTATCAAGGGGCTGATTTTGAACCCTTCCATGGGCAAACCACCTCTTTTGATCTATCCGCACGAGCAAAACCCGCAGGGATATCGGTTACCTGGGACTCCAACAGTGACCCAAGTTTTTACTTTGACAAACAATTAAAGATATATTAAGATATATCTAGATATTACTTTAAGCTTGTAGGAGGCTGCCATGTTTGATAGACATTTCTTTCGACATTTGGGACAGGAACGAATGTTTCATAGAGGGGAGTTCAAGTACCTAATCCTTGATTTGCTCAAGGACAAGCCTCGCTACGGGTACGAAGTCATCCGGGAATTGGAGGAACAGTTCCAGGGCTTTTATTCTCCAAGCCCAGGAGTCGTCTATCCGACGCTACAGTACCTCGAAGATATAGGCTATGTCACATCCAGGGAACAAGATGGAAAAAAGGTCTACACGATCACCAATGAAGGGCTGAAGTTCCTGGAAGATCAGTCTCAGACCATCAATGATATCAGGAGCCATATGCGTCACAGATGGGGACCCTGGAGTTCCGAACTTCACGACCAGTTTCGAGATATCATGCATGAAATCCGTGATATGGGGCGGCTTATTGGCCGGAGAGCCCGCGGGCTAAACGGCGAGAAGATGCGCCGAATCGGAGGTGTCCTGAGGAAAGCCTACGAAGAAATCGAAAAAATCCTTCGGGAAGAGCCGCAATCTACCGTTTGAACTTGGGAATGTCGGATTTGGATATTTTTCGGTAATATCACCGAAATTTCTATGAAAGAGGTTAGAAAGAGTGTCAGGAGGATACATATTGAGATTGAGCGTCGTGCCTACACTGTTCACTCTATGATTTCTTTAGACGATCAACTTTTTTGTCTAAATTCCTGTCTTCTTATATTTGATCTTCACTTTTGGCCATTCTGCATTAGCCCCAGAAGATTTGTTGAGGTCTGTCAATAGTGCAGACACGACGTCAAGGCACAAACTTATGGCGTCCTCTAAACTCTAAATAAGCCGAAGTCCTATGCCTTTGTTTCTTAAATAACTTAAGTACCCGAAAGCCTTTCCCCCAATCATATCGCATAGCGCTTGGTCCGGACAACAGTATTTCGTCTCTGTGTCATTACGCTTCTATTTCTTCATAAAAAAAGGGAAAAACATGGGTACTCGTTTCTTATATTCCGTATAGTCTTCTCCGAGACGCTTAACCAATTCAGGTTCTTCGACCTTTTTCAGCTCCCACACATTGACGATGATAAAAAAAGGCGTAAAGAGAAATACGAGTGATATGGAGCCTAAACCGATACCAAGGCCGAAGAGTTGCATGAATATGCCGGTCAGCATGGGGTTGCGAGCGAACCTATAGGGGCCAGTTGTTACGAGCTTTGGAGGAGGACTGAACGGAACGGGTGTGCCCCGCACTCTTAAAAAATATGAGATTGAAAGGAGCGTCAGGAATAGCCCGAATATGATGAGACAAATACCGACAACCAAGCTCCATGGGTAGTAGACTGCTTTCGGGAAGCTCATTGACTGATCGACGATAAAAGACAGCAGAATAAATAGGGCGATTAGAGATAGATAGAACGCCCCTACGATTGGAGCAAGGATAAGTCTTGCTTTCCAGCCGCCTGTGGCTACCCTGTAAATCAGGTCTACCCACTTGCCTACCAAAGACACGGAGTCCCTCCTCTACTCCTTCGTTCTAAACTCAGCTTTAGACCTAACTTATTCATAACGATTTGCATAACCTGCGAGGGCAATCACCAATGCCCTCAGGAATCCATCTACCGTACCGTCTCACCTCCTTTGGCACGGCCCAAATTTACTCCTTTCCTTACCCCATGTCAAGTTTTATGTCTCTTTTATTTCTCTTTGCACCAACGTCCCGTCATTCAAAGAACATTTTTATAATCTACTCTTAGGTGTCTCAACATACTGGTATTTTATTTGGTACAATTGTGAATTGAATTACGAAGGTTTGACTTCGAGGGACTCTACACTTTGGGAGGAGGATGCGGAAGCGCTATTGCTTGAAGGAGACGAGGAATTTCAGAACTAACAACAACCGCATAGACACTACATTATTTTTCCTTATGACAAAAAAAGGTAGTTTTTGTCGCTTGATAAACTTTCTTGCTTAACACAATATCTTTCAAGATCAATAGGTTGGATAATAAAAGCCAGGTTGGCACTGGAATTGCAGCCTAGAATTTTGGGCTTTTAGCGACATGTATATTTTTCAACGACAAAATATATGATTATCCCGCTACAGCTGATTTCTTATAGAATAAATTCTGTCTGGGAAATAATAGTGGATGTGCAAGATATCTAGTTTTCAAGACACTTGGAAAAGTGAGAGTACCGGGGGGATTTTTTCCCAAACGATATTAATCGGGGAAACTGTCTCATCTCTGAGGTCAAAAGGTAAAGGGAAAAATAACATAAGCCCTTGAAGGATACACGTGAGTTGGTAAGGATATGCATAACGCCGACATTATTGGTACTTTTTCGATCGAAGGCCGGTCACAAAAGCGTGTTCGGGCCTTTACCCTGATAGAGCTCCTTCTTACAATAGCGATACTGGGAACGTTAGGCGCCATTGCAGTGCCGGTTTACACTAACTATATTGACAAGGCAAGAAATTCGGCCGCCGCTGCCGGTATCCGAGAGATAGAAGGGGGGATTGTAAGGTTTCAAGCCGAACGTGGAAGGCTGCCTGATACCCTTGCCGCAGCTGGACTTCCAACTCAACTCGATCCCTGGGGGCGTCCGTACGAGTATGTAAGAATCGAAGGCTTGTCAAAGAAGGAGATGGATGCGAAGTGCCGGTGGGATAAGTATGACAAACCGTTAAATCACGATTTCGACCTCTATAGCATGGGTAAAGACGGGGAGACCAAGCCAAAAATTACGGACAAAGATAGCTATGATGACATCATCCGTGCCCATGGTGGGACATACGTAGGCCCGGCTTCAGAATATTAGTATAGGCGAAAGCATGAAAATTGAAACGACATTTCTCCGGAGCAAGGTTGCAATACGGATTTTTGTGCTGTTTGTCTGCTGCGCCCTTCTTCCCATCGCAGTCCTTGCAATTCTGTCTTACAGCCAGGTAACCAAGCAGCTCAATGAACAAACCAAGAAGAGACTGCAACAGGCGACCAAGGACGCAGGAGGGACCATTGTTGAGAGACTATATTTTCTTGAAGGCGAGATGCAGGAGACTGCCTTCAAATTGAGTAGGGAATCTAACCCTACTTTGCAAACCCCTGCCAAAGGAGTTAGTGAGTTCCTAAAAGAGAGGTTCAAAGGCCTGACCATTATCGCTGATAAGGGGGAGAATATTCTTCTTTTTGGGGATATTCAGAATATACCCAAATTAACTCCGGAACAGAAACAGCATATTCAGTCCGGCGGTATCTACGTGTCGAGTACACATTTTACAGATTTTAGGGCACACATAGTTATGAGCATGGCTGTCGATCCCAGAAGCCCAAGACGTGGAATCCTGTTGGGGGAGATTGCCCCGGCGTATTTGTGGGGTCCAACCAACGAGCTTCCGTTACCGCACATGATCGAGTTCTGTATTCTGGATCAATTGAACAACGTGCTCTTTTCATCACTCCCAGGA
>Ga0299912_10005396_pt1 | contig 10510 bp, 8 predicted proteins | sample RVTome_2_FD_207667 | JGI IMG/M metagenome (GOLD analysis project Ga0299912, IMG submission 207667) | Soil microbial communities from uranium-contaminated site in the Upper Colorado River Basin, Wyoming, United States - RVT95D214 (version 2) ... | reverse complement strand
AGTCGTTCTGCCATACCGCCGCCTACCCCAAGCCGGCCGACGTGAAGATGCATCAGAATCTGCCGAAGTTCGTCATCGCCCGCAAAGGAGTGGCCCTCAAGCCGGGCGACGGGATCATTCATTCCTGGCTCAACCGGCTCATCCTCCCGGATACACTCGGCACCGGCGGCGATTCCCATACCCGCTTTCCGATCGGGCTGAGCTTCGCGGCCGGTTCCGGGCTGGTCGCCTTCGCCGGCGCCCTTGGGTTCATGCCCCTGGACATGCCGGAGTCTGTGCTCGTCCGCTTTAAGGGCGCACGCAATCCGGGCATCACCATCCGCGACATCGTGAACGCCATTCCTTATCTGGCCATCAAGGAAGGCCTGCTCACGGTCGCCAAGAAGGGTAAAAAGAACATCTTCAACGGCCGTATCTTGGAGATGGAGGGCCTGCCGGACCTCACGGTCGATCAGGCCTACGAGCTGACCAACGCCTCAGCCGAACGGTCGGCTGCAGGGAGCGTCATCGACCTGAGCGAGGAGCAGGTGGCCAAGTACCTCAAGAGCAATATCGCGTTGATGAAGCGGATGATCGCCGAAGGGTACCAGGACGCGCAGACATTGAAGCGGCGGATCAAGGCCTGCGAGAAATGGCTGCGCAAGCCGCGGCTCCTCCGGCGCGACAAGACGGCGAAGTACGCCGCCGAGCTCGAGGTCGACTTGTCGGAGATCAAGGAGCCAATCCTGGCCTGCCCCAATGACCCTGATGACGTCAAGCTCCTCTCGGAGGTGGCGGGCGACCGGATCGACGAGGTCTTCGTCGGCTCCTGCATGACCAATATCTCCCATTTCCGGGCCATCGGCAAGATCTTCCAGGGCGCGGGGTATCTGGCGACGCGGGTCTGGCTGACGCCGCCCACCAAGATGGATTCCGCCCTACTGACGAAAGAGGGCTATTACTCGATCTACAATTCCGTCGGGGCGAGGATGGAGATTCCGGGCTGCTCGCTCTGTATGGGAAACCAGGCGCGGGTCCGGCCTCAGACGACGGTCATCTCGACGTCCACCCGCAACTTCGACGACCGGATGGGAGACGGCGCGCGCGTCTATCTTGGGTCGGCGGTCCTGGCCGCCGTCTCCGCGCTTAAGGGGAAGCTCCCGACTGTCGAGGAGTACATGGCGGTGATGAAGGAGAAAGTCGTGCCGGCGAGCGCCGAGATCCACCGCTATCTCTATTTCGATAAGATGGGCGACTTCACCTTGCACTACACCGGCGCCCATTTCTGATAGGAAAGTGGAAATTTCTCGCCGGTGTTCGGGACATTGTTTACTGTCTATATCCCTCTCTCTTGAGAGGTTGTGTCGCAATGTCAAATTGCAATTACGACACAGTCTATGATGAGAGAGGGCAGGGAGAGCGTGGAGCTGAATAGGGCATAGAGAGGAGCTGAAATGATCGACTTGACCGCAAAAAAGGCGTTGATTACAGGAGGCTCGCGGGGGATTGGCCGGGCGACGGCGATCCTATTCGCCAAGGCGGGCGCCGATGTCGCCATCACCTACCAGCGTCAGGAGAAGGCCGCCCTTGAAGTGAAAGCGTCGGTGGAAGGTTTGGGCCGCCGGTGTCTGGCCCTAAGAGCCGAAATATCCAATGAAGCCGAGGTCCGGCGTGCAGTCGAAGCAATCATCCACGCCTGGGGTCGGATCGACTTACTCATCAACAATGCCGGCATCTGGACGTATCTTGAAATGGGCTCCGGAGACACTAAAGCCTGGAAGGAGACGATGGAGGTTAACCTCGACAGCGTTTACTATTTCACCGACGCCGTCGTGCCCCAAATGAAAAAGCAGCAGCGGGGCGGAATCATCAACATCGGCTCGACGGCCGGAATCCGGGGCGAGGCGTTCCACTCCCATTATGCCGCCACCAAAGGGGCGCTCAACGCCCTGACCAAGTCCTGGGCTGCTGAGTTTGCCCCATTTAACATCCGCGTCAACCTTGTCGCCCCCGGATGGGTGGAGACCGACATGTGCAGCGAGGTCTTCAGCGACCCGGCCTTCAAGGAGAGCGTCCGGCAGTCCATCCCGCTCAAGAGGATTCCGCTGCCCGAGGATATAGCCGGGCCCATCCTCTTCCTCGCCTCTGACCTGGCCCGCCACATCACCGGTGCCATCATCAACGTCAACGGCGGCTCTGTACTCTGCGGATAGGAGAGTTGCTTTTTCTGTTGCGAAACTCGGCGTTTTTTGCTAACTTGGGCTCACGCATTCAGGTAGGAGGACAGGATGGAGGAAGAAATCGGTCGGGTCACACACTATTTTTCCAAGATCGGCGTCGGCGTCGTCGAACTGACCAAGGGAGACCTCAAGGTCGGCGAGACGATCCACATCAAGGGCCACACGACCAACCTTTACCAGAAGGTCGATTCCCTGCAGATGGAGCACGCTCCCGTACAGGCTGTCAAGAAGGGAGAGTCCTTCGGTCTCCACGTCGATACTCAGGTCCGCGAGCACGACCTCGTCTTCAAGGTGACGGAGGATTGAGCGGCCCAAGGCGCCGGAGTGAGGACGGGTTTTCCGATCAAATAAGGGGCCAGGCTTTTTGCGGACCGGCCGTCGGAAGGAGAAGTCGAAGGTGAGGAAGAGACAGCAGAAAGCCCCTGAGATCAAGAAGGCGCATGAGAGATGGAAGAGAAACACGTACGCCAAGGCCCTGGAAGCCTGCACTTCCCCGAGAGCCTTCACCACCGTCTCCGGACGCAAGATCAAGGAGCTCTACACCCCCGCCGACCTGCCGCGCTTCGACTTTTTCCGCGACCTGAATTTCCCCGGTGAGTACCCGTTCACCCGGGGGATCCATCCGACGATGCACCGGGGCCGACTCTGGACCATGCGCCAGTTCAGCGGCTTCGGAACGGCCGAGGACACCAACAAGCGCTATAAATACCTCCTTGCCCATGGCCAGACCGGCCTGAGCGTCGCCTTTCATCTGCCCACCCTGATGGGTGTCGACTCCGATCATCCGCTGGCCAAGGGTGAAGTGGGGAAGTGCGGCGTGGCCATCGACTCCCTGGCCGACATGGAGGTGCTGTTCAGCGGCCTCCCGCTCGAAAAGATTACGACCTCGATGACCATCAACGCGCCCGCCGCCATCCTCTGGGCCATGTACATTGCGGTCGCCGAGAAACAGGGCGTCTCCCCCAAGGTCATCTCCGGCACCATCCAGAACGACATCCTCAAGGAGTATATCGCCCAGAAAACATTCGTCTTCCCGCCGCGGCCCTCGATGAAGCTCATCGTCGATACCTTCGAATATGGGGCCAAGGAAGTCCCCCGCTGGAACACCATCTCGATCTCCGGCTACCATATCCGCGAGGCCGGGGCGACGGCGGTTCAGGAGCTGGCCTTTACCCTCCGGGACGGCATCGAATATGTGATCTGGGGGCTCGAGCGCGGCCTCGAGATCGACGAGTTCGCCCCGCGGCTTTCTTATTTTTTCAACTCCCACAACGACTTCTTCGAGGAGATCGCCAAGTTCCGGGCCGCCCGCAAGATCTGGGCCGAGGTCATGCGCGACCGCTTCGGCGCCCGCCATCCCCGCTCCTGGTGGCTGCGCTTCCACACCCAGACTTCGGGCGTCTCGCTCATGGCCCAGCAGCCCTACAACAACGTCGTCCGGGTGGCCATCCAGGCTCTGGCGGCGGTCCTGGGCGGAACCCAGTCCCTGCACACAAACTCCCTCGATGAGACTTTCGCCCTGCCTTCCGAGGACGCTGTCACCATCGCCCTCCGGACCCAGCAGATCCTGGCCCACGAGAGCGGCGTGGCCAATACCATCGATCCTCTCGGCGGGTCCTATTTCATCGAAGCCTTGACCAGGGAGATGGAAGGGGAAGCGAAGTCCTACATCCGGAAGATCGATGACATGGGCGGGATGGTCAGGGCCATCGAACTCGGCTTCCCCCAGAAGGAGATCGGGGACAGCGCCTACTGGTACCAGAAAGCGGTCGACGCCAAGGAGAAGATCATCGTCGGGGTGAATGCCTTCGAGATGGAGCACGAGCCGATCCCGCTCCTGGAGATCGACGAAGCCGTGGCTAGGCAGCAGCTGGCCCGCCTTCGGTCAGTCAAAAAGAACCGGGAAAAGGCGGCCGTGAAAAGGACTCTCGCCGACCTCAAGAAGGCCGCCTGCGACGACCAAAACCTCATGCCGCATCTCCTGAAGTGCGTCAAGGCCTATGCCACCTTGGGAGAGATAATGAGTGCCTTGAAAGATGTCTACGGGGAATACGAGGAGCCGGTGACATTTTAAGCCCGGCCGGGTGAAGGAGGAGGACATGCTAGAAAAAAAAATCAGGGTCCTGATCGCCAAACCCGGCCTGGACGGCCATGACCGCGGGGCCAAGGTCATCTGCCGGGCGCTCCGGGACGCCGGTATGGAGGTCATCTACACTGGGCTGAGGCGTACTCCCGAGGAGATCGTCAGCGCCGCCATCCAGGAGGACGCCGACCTCATTGGTTTGAGCATCCTCTCCGGCGCTCACCCCATCCTGTTTCCGCGGATCATCAAGCTCTTGAAGCAAAAGGGAGCGGAGGACATCCCCGTGATCGCCGGCGGGATCATCCCGGAAAAGGATGTCCCGCGGATGAAAAAGGTCGGAATCCGGGAGATTTTTCTGCCCGGGACCTCCACCCGGGATATCATAGGGTGGATCCGGAAGCATATCGAGAAGGGCAAGAAAAAGCCGAGACCCCTTGACATGCCCCTCTGAATCTGGTAATCAAGGGGAAGCATAATGGCCAAGAAATTCCTATCCCTGATTATTGTCCCTCACTGCGCCCAGAGGTTTAGGACCATCACTCTGTCCCAGAAAACCCTCAAGATCATGGGCGCGATCGCCATTTTCGGGTTGGTCGCCCTGGTCGGTTTCCTGGTCGATTATTTCGCCATGAACGTGACCCGGGCCAAGTTTAAGATCCTGCTCAGCGAGAGCAGCCAGCAGAAGCAGCTTCTGGCGGAGTACGAGGAGTCAATCAAGAGGCTCCGGGATACGGTCAAGAATTTCGAGAACTATGCCAAGAAGCTCAACGTCATGGCCGGCTTCCGCTCGCCAGAGGTCATGGAGGAGCTGGGCATCGGCAACGGCGACACGACAGGCATCGAACCCGCAGACACCGGCGGCGGGCCGTCCATTCCCCCCGCTGGTCAAACTGTTTCCCTGCAGGAGGCCAAGGCGCTCGCCCAAAGAGCCGAGGATGTCGGGAAGGACTTGGATGTCCTGACGAGCTACTTTGAGTCTCAGATCGTCAAGCTGGCCTCGACGCCGACTATCTGGCCGACCATCGGCTGGGTGAGTTCACCCTTCACCTTCCGGGACGACCCGTTCACCGGCAAGAGGCAGTTCCATTACGGGATCGACATCGCCACTAATTTTGGGAATCCGATCGTGGCCACGGCGGACGGCATCGTCATCTCCATGGACAATGACAAGATCGGTGGTAAGAATATCATCATCAGCCACGGAAACGGCCTGACCACCCACTACCTCCACTTGAGCAAATTCCTGGTCAAGTCCGGCCAGAGGGTCAAGAGGGGAGACGTCATCGGGCTCGTCGGCAAGACAGGAAAGGCCCAGGGGCCGCATCTCCACTATGAGGTCCGCATCAATAATAAGCCGACCAACCCCTACAATTATATCCTCGAAGAAGAGCAATAGCCTTATTTTCTGCGCTTATCCCAGACAATCTCCGGTTGCGATCTTCGTCCCGCGCAGGAAATCGGCCGCCGCCATGTCCTTCCTGTTTTCCCGCTGCAGGCGCTCGATCAGGTAGGCGCTCCCACTTCCGCAGCCCACAACCGGGCCCTCCCTGCGGACCTCGACGATCCGGCCGGGTTCCGGAGGCGGGGCCGGAACGGTCAGCGGGCTCCCGGCGTGGATGATGATCCTCTGGCCGCGGAAAAACGTAAACGCTCCCGGCCAGGGGGAGAAAGCCCTGACCATGCGGTCGATGGAAACGGCGTCCTTCCCCCAATCGATCCTGCCCTGGTCCTTATAGAGTCGCGGCGCTAATGTGGCCTGCGCCTGATCCTGGCGAAGATGGGGAAGCTTGTCGATTTTTTCCAATGTCTTGACCAAGAAGTCAGCCCCAAGCCGGGATAGCCGCTCTTCGAGCTCCCGGGCGTTCTCCCGCCGCCCGATCGTCGTTTCCAGCTGGCTGAGGATATCCCCTTCGTCCATCTTTTTGTTGAGCTCGAAGATGGTCACTCCGGTCTTCTCCTCTCCGTTGAGGATCGCCCATTGGACGGGGGCGGCGCCCCGATACTTGGGGAGAAGAGAGAAGTGGACGTTGACTGACTTATGGCGGGGGAGGTCGATGATCGCGGAGGGGATGATTTGCCCGTAGGCGACGACGACAATGATGTCCGGGGCGATCTTTCCGAGCGCTGCCAACACCCCCGGGTCTTTTCTGATCTTTTCGGGCTGCAGGATGGGAATCCCATGCCGACGGGCTGCTTCTTTGACCGGAGGAGGGGTCGGCTTTTTTCCCCGTCCAGCCAGCTTGTCGGGCTGGGTGATGACGAGCTCGATGCTGTGGCCGGCTTCGAGCAGCCGTTCGAGGGATGGAAGGGCGGCCCCGGGGCTGCCAAAATAGACGATCCTCATTGGCCTCAGCCGGTCGGCCGCTCTTTCTTGAGCTTTTTCTTGACCAGTGCCTTTTTCAGTGGCGAAAGTTTTTCGATGAACAGGCGGCCGTTGATATGGTCGATCTCGTGGCAAAAGACCCTGGCCAGCTGTCCGGTGGCGTCGATGACCTTTTCTTTCCCTTTGAGGTCGAGGCCCTTGATCCGGACTCTGGCCGGCCGCTTCACGTTCTCATGAATCCCGGGAACAGAGAGACAGCCTTCCTCGTTGACCTCCTCGCCCTCGGTCTCGAGGAATTCCGGGTTGACGAGGATGATCATGTCATCTGGGTTTTCGCCCACGGAGAGGTCGACCGTGATGACGCGCTTGCTGACATTGACCTGAGGGGCGGCCAGGCCAATCCCGGGGGCGGCGTGCATGGTCAGGACCATGTCGCCGGCGAGCTCGAGAATTTCGCGATCGATCTCCGAGACGGATTCCGCCGCCTTCTCAAGGACGGGATGTCCGTAGGTCACGATCTTGCGTACCGGCATGTCTAAACCGGCTATATTTTAGGGCAGAGCATCCTTTTTATCAATTTTTTGTTGGCCCTAGCGAGGAATTGTAGGATCGGAATTCCGTCGAAGACTGAGCGGGCGTCGCGAGGAACGAAGTGACGCGGCGATCCCCTGGGATTGCTTCGCTTTGCCCGCGCCGGGGAAAATCAGCGTACTTTCGAGCCACAATCCTGAGCTATACGACGGCCGAGGGCGGAGGCGGCTCGTCGGCCCTGCCGGCGTGCCGGAGCGGAATAAGGACCAGGTAGGCCCCGATCAGGACGAGCACGCCCAGGCCGACATAGTAGCTGGCATTGGCAAAAAATACCGGGACGTCGGCCCCGACCACTTTCTGAAAGAACATGAATTTCCAGGTGGCGTTAAGGAGTCCGGTGAGGGCTTCTCCGGCAATGAGACCGGAGGCCAGCAGGATGCCGACGTTCTCCACGCGTATCTTCTGGGCGGGATTAAGGCTTCGGCGGTTGGCCATCCGTTCTACGATCCCCTTAATCATTCCGCCGCAGAAAATGGCAAAGGTCGTTTCGAGCGGAAGATACATCCCGACGGCCACCAGCATGGGTGACTTGAGCTGGACCAGGATAAATGCGAAGCCCATCAGCATCCCGGCGATGACCAGCGGCCAGGCCATTTCTTTGCCGACGATGCCCTGCGCCAGGGCGGCCATCAGTCCTGCCTGCGGGGCGGAGAGTTCCTTGCTGCCGAAGGTGAAGGCGCCGTGGAGGACCAGCAGGGGAAAATAGAGAGCCATTGAGGCCAGCAGGACGCCGAAGATATTCCCGACCTGCATCTTCCACGGCGTCCCGCCGAGGATGTGTCCGACCTTGAGGTCCTGGAGCATCTCCCCGGCTACGGCCGAAGAGACGCAGACCACAGCGGCGACGCCGAGTACGGCGGCTACACCGCTGACCCCGGTGGCCCCTACGACGACCATGAGCAAGGCGGCGATGATAAGGGTGGACAGCGTTAGACCAGAGACGGGGTTATTCGACGACCCGATCTGGCCGACGAGGTTGCCGGATACGGCGGCGAAGAAGAACCCCGCTACCGCCATGACCAGTGCCGCCAGGATCGCTGAACTGAAAGAGCCGGAGAATATTTTGTAGACGAAGATCATCATCACAAAGGTGATGCCCAGTATGCCGAGGACCAGGCGAATGTTCAGGTCTTTTTCGATGCGGGACGCGACTTCGGCCTGTCCGGTCGCCTTCCTGACATCGCTGATCGAACGCTTCATGCCGGCTGCCAGATTCTTGCGCATGCGGAAAAGAGTGTAGCCGGCTCCCACCAGCATCCCGCCGACGGCAATCGGCCGGATGATGAATTTCCAGACACTGACCATCATGTCGGGCCAGCCGACGTCGGCCATGGCGATGCCGGGGCCGTAGAATTTTTCGACGAGCTGGGGCCCCAGGAAGAACATCAGGAGCGGAGCGAAGAGCCCCCAGGCCAGCACACCGCCCGCGAAGTTGAGCGACGCCAGCCGGGGGCCGATGATGTAGCCGACGCCGATGTAGGCCGGATAGATTCCCGGACCGGCGACCGCGACGGTCCCTCCGCCGACCACTTTCGGAGCATCCTGAGCGGTCCCCAGCCGGACAAAGCTGGCTCCGATCGTTCCCACCTTGATGATGAACTCTTTGGTGGCGGCAAAGATTCTGACCACACCCATTGCGTAGATCAGCGCTCCCAAACCCATCGCTTGAAAAAGGAACTTTGCGCCCTGACTGCCTTTCTGGCCGGCCTTGTGGATCTCCGAAGCGGCCACCGATTCGGGAAAGCCGAGTTCGGGATCGGTCACCATGACTCTTCTCAGGAACGTTACGAACATGATGCCGAGGAGGCCGCCCACGAACATCAGGGCCGTCGACTTAAGGTAGGCATCGAGAGTGTCGAACTTGAGCCAGGCGCCGGAGATGATGAACGCCGGGATGGTGAAGATTGCTCCGGCGGCGACCGACTCGCCGATCGAACCCACCGTCCGGGCCATGTTTTCTTCCAGGATGGACCCTCTCATAAGCTTCAGGATGGCCATGCCGATGACCGCCGCCGGATAGGTGGCGGCAATGGTCATCCCGGCCCGGAGCCCGAGGTAGGCGTTGGCGGCGCCGAGGATGACGGTCATGATCACGCCCAGGATCAGGGCTCTCAGCGTGAATTCGCGGAGGTCCGTTTTTTCAGGGACATACGATTTGTCGCTCATCCCAAGCTCCTTTCTTCTAGCAGTGCCTTAATGTATATTAAAATTCTCCTCCTTTAGTCAAGTCAATAAATAGGGGGGACGTCCCCCGGGGAACCACCCTATGAAGGGTGGCGCCTTGGGGAACGTCCCCGATGCTTGCAAATGAGGATTCGTCTGGAATACAATAGAGCTCTCTGAAGGAAGACCATGAGCATCGTCAGTTGGTTCAAGGACCGATTGTTTTGTGACCTGGCCATCGACCTGGGCACGGCCAATACACTTGTCTTTCTCAAAGGAAGAGGTATCATCGTCCAGGAACCCTCGGTCGTCGTCGTCAACAAGATCTCCGGCAAGGTCGAGGCCGTGGGAGGCCGGGCTAAGGATATGCTGGGCAAGACGCCGACCTCGGTCACGGCCATAAAGCCGATGCGGGACGGCGTCATCGCCGATTTCGAGATCGCCGAAAAGATGCTCGACTACTTCATCAAGAAGGCGACCAATAACCGCGGCTTCTGGCTGCGGCCGCGCATCGTCATCGGCATCCCCACGGGCATCACCCAGGTCGAACGCCGCGCCGTCAAGGACGTGGCCATGCGGGCCAAGGCGTCCGAAGTCTATCTCGTGGAGCAGCCGATAACCGCCGCGGTCGGGGCCGACCTTCCCATCTCCGAGCCGACCGGCAACATGATCGTCGACATCGGCGGCGGGACCACCGACATCGCCGTCATCTCCCTAGACGGCATCGTCTTCAACCATTCCATCCGTATCGCCGGGAATGAGATGGATGATGAGATCATCTCCTACCTGAAGAAGAAGTACAACCTGCTGATCGGCGAACGCTCGGCCGAGACGCTCAAGATGCAGATCGGTTCGGCCTATCCGTTGGACGAGCCCATGACCATGGAAATCAAAGGCCGGGACCTGAGGGAGGGCATCCCCAAAACGATCGTCGTCGATGACCAGGAGATCCGGGAGGCCCTGGAAGATGTCGTGGCCGCGATCGTCAACGCCGTGCGTATCGCCTTGGAGAAAACCCCGCCCGAGCTTTCGGCCGATATCATCGACCGGGGCATCGTCCTCACCGGAGGCGGGGCGCTCCTCAAAAACCTGGACAAGCGACTCCGCGAGGAGACACAGCTTCCGGTCTTC
>Ga0299912_10005395_pt1 | contig 10512 bp, 5 predicted proteins | sample RVTome_2_FD_207667 | JGI IMG/M metagenome (GOLD analysis project Ga0299912, IMG submission 207667) | Soil microbial communities from uranium-contaminated site in the Upper Colorado River Basin, Wyoming, United States - RVT95D214 (version 2) ... | reverse complement strand
AATGCCAGTGTAGTCGGGCTGCTCGAAAAAGCCCTGGATAAGCCTTATGTGCTCAAGCTCAAGGACTTCGCTCCAGGTGCCGTTGCCGGGAAGAGCGGCAGGGGACAGGCGATGATCTGGCGGCTCAAGACTCGGGGCTGGGCGGTCAAAACGAAGAACCATTTATTCGTTATTGACCAGGAGGAAACCGGCCGGAGACCGGACCTCCCGGTCCTCGCCAACGGCCACATCTCCGCTGATGAACTCGCCGGTCGGGACGTCCTCGCTCTCTACACCTGCTACCACGCCGAGACGGGCTCTCTCGAGTTCATCCACGGATTGGAGGACTCTATCGATAGCGTTACTTATATCCACCGGAAAGCCGACAATTATCGGGGAGGAAAGAATTCCGTCTATATGGAAGGCCAGGAAACGAAAACCTTCGGGGACGTGGAAATCTCCGCTGCCGAGGTGGACGACTCGGCCTTCAGTTTGGATTATCTCATCAAGGCCGACGGGCTGACGATCTTCTACGCCGGCTTCTACCCCGAGGACATTGAAGCCTTCAAGAAGGAGATCGACTTCCTGGCCGGAAGCGGAGAAGAATGCGACATCGCCTTCGTTCATACGACGGACGGGGATGACCACTCCTATGCGGCCTACGTCATGGAAAAACTCCGCCCCAAGGCCGTTTTGCCCATGGATCCGGATCATCGGGTCATGGATTACAAGAAAATGGCGGAGTGGTTGAAGGAGAAGTACCCGGGAGTCCAGGCCGGCTGTGTGGAAAATCCCGGCGACGCACATATCTATGATCAGGGGAAGTCCAGCCTCCGCCGGGCGTTTTATTTTTCGCCGCGTATAGGATCGTTCTTGCACGAAAGCCGATCTCGAAAGGCCGAATGAAACGTTTTCTCCTCGGGCGTGTATATCTCAACAAAGGATCGATAGCTATGGCCGGAATGCTAAGGTTGGCTTGGACGGTTTTGATTCTCTGGCTTGTACTATTTCCATCTGCAGGGCAGGCGCAGTCAGGACTGGGCACAAGGGAGAATCCCTATATCATTCCCAGGACTCATTCCCCCCTGAAAATCGATGGGATCCTCGACGAGGAGGGCTGGGCCGAGGCCCGGGCCCTGGAGCTCAACTACGAAATCTCCCCTCGGGAAAATGTTGTCCCTCCGGTCCGCACGGAAATCCTGATCACCTTTGATCAAACCCGCCTGTATTTCGGGTTTCGCTGCTACGATCCCGAACCGTCCAAGATCCGGGCCCATTACGGTGAGCGGGATCGGTCGAGCGGCGATGATTGGGTGGCCGTCGAGATCGATACCTATAACGACTCCCGGCGGGCCTTCACCCTGATCACCACAGCCGCCGGCGTCCAGCTCGACGGCCTGTCCGACGCGGCGGGAATCAAAGATTACAACTGGGACATGATCTACGACACGGCCGCCCGGATCATGGATTGGGGATATAGCGTGGAAGTCGCCATTCCCTTTTCCTCCCTCCGGTTCCAACGGACCAAAGGGGCCCAGGTTTGGGGCCTCAACGCCGTCCGGGGATATCCCCGCGAGCTGAGTCACCAGATTTGGGCCCGGCCCTACGACCGCGGCAACAACTGCCGCGTCTGCCAGTACATGAAAATCGAAGGATTCGAGGGCGCCTCCCCGGGGCGGAATATCGAGCTCGATCCCACCCTCACGGCCAACCGCACGGAGGAGCGGGCTGCGTTCCCCGAAGGCGGGCTCGCTCTCCGCGATCAAAACGCCGAAGTAGGATTGACCGCGCGCTGGGGGATCACGCCCAACCTCGTCCTGTCGGGAACGGCGAATCCCGATTTCTCCCAGGTCGAAGCCGACGCGGCCCAGCTCGATATCAATCAGCCCTTCGCCCTTTTCTACCCCGAGCGTCGGCCGTTCTTCACCGAAGGCCTGGATTTTTTCCGCACACCCCTGAGCGTCATCTACACCCGGACGATGCGCGATCCCCGCTGGGGTTTCAAGCTGACGGGCAAAGAGGGAAAAAACGCGGTCGGCGCCTACGTCCTCCAGGACGAAATCACCAACCTCATTTTTCCCAGCAGCCAGTATTCCCAATCCTTCACCCTGCATCAACCGAACACGGCCGGCGTTCTTCGATACAGTCGTGACCTGGGAAAGGATTCCAACCTGGGGGCTTTCATCTCCGACCGGGAGGGAGGCGGATATTTCAACCGGGTATACGGTGTGGACGGCCACGTCCGTCTCACTCCCAAGGACGAAATCGTTTTCCAGCTCCTGCGCTCCAGCACGCGCTATGACCGGTCGACGGCCGAGGCCTTCGGCCAGCCCGGGGGAACGTTCGGCGACGCTGCCCTGGCAGCTGTCTTCACCCATAAAACCAGGTATCACCAGGTCGATGTTGAGGCGGACGACATCGGGAAGGACTTTCGGTCCGACCTAGGATATATGCCCCAGGTCGGGTTCCGCCGGATCGCCGCCCAATCCACGCACACCTGGATCGCCAAGGAAAAAGGCTGGTGGACGCGGTTTGTTCTGGTCAACGCCGCGCAGTACGGCTCGGAGCACGGCGGGATGCTGTTGATCAAGTCCCTGGACAACACACTGGCCTACTCGGGAATTTACCAGACGACACTGACGGTCGGACATTCCCTGTCCCGACAGCGGTATAACGGCCTGGAATTCAACCTGTCCCTGTTTAATATCACGGCCAGCGTCGTTCCCTCGGGCGCTTTCAACATGGCCGTCTTGTTGTCCTTTGGCGACGGCCTCGACTACGTCAACACCCGCAAGGGCGGGAAGACGTCCCTGGGCTCTCAAGTCGCGTACAACCTGGGAAGGCATTGGCGGTTGAACCTGAACCTGACCCAGGAGCGCCTCAACGTACAGGCTGCCCGGCTGTACACGGCCCTCATCGGCCAGGCTACGGTCATCTATCACTTGAATACTAAAGTATTCCTGCGCGCCCTGCTCCAGTACTATGACTACGACTACAACGTGGCCAATTATCTTGTCCCCGTCGACCCCCTGTTCAGGCGGTTCTTCTCCCAATTCCTGTTCTCCTACAAACTCAATCCCCGAACCGTCCTTTTTCTGGGTTACGCCGACAACTATTTTGGAAGCCCGGAATTCGGCCTGACCCAGATGGACCGCACCCTGTTCGTGAAGGTCGGCTATGCCTGGATGATCTGAGGCTACGGACATGAACGATTCGGCCGAGGTTGTCTAGGGCTCTGGATTCGAAGCGTATCGCCGGATCATAGAAAGGAAAAAGAATGAATTTCGCAAGGTCACGGACGTCTAGTCATAGGATGGCGTCGCTTTCAGTGTTCAGGCCGGCGGCCTTCTTCATCATGGCGATGGCGGCGATCTCTGGGTATTCCCCGGAACAACGCGGCGGAACTCCGCCCGTCATCGACGGCAAGATGGCGGCGGAGGAGTGGCAAGGAGCCCGGCGCGAATCCTTCTCTGATGGAAGCAAGCTGCTCCTTCTCCGACACGGAGACGATCTCTTCCTGGGAATCCAGTCCAAAACGCCGGGCTTGATTGCCGGCAACGTCCTAATCGATCGCGGCGAAGATATCGCGATTCTCCACGCCTCCGCGGCGCTGGGCACAGCGGTCTATCGGAAAGACGGCGAAGCCTGGCGGTTGATCCGGGATTTTTCCTGGCGTTGCCGGAGTGTCGGAGACAGTGAAACCGAGAAATCCGAGAGGGAGGCCTTCCTCCGGGAGGAAGGGTGGGTTGCCTCCAATTCCAGAATGGGGACGCCTCAAGAACTGGAGTATCGAATCCGGACGGTAGGCGGCCACTTCTGTCTGGCCGTGACCTTCCTCAGGGCTTCGGATCCGAATGTCAAAGTCCCTTGGCCCGCGGATCTAGACGACGATTGCCTCAGGCCGACTTCGGGGGGACTGCCGCCGACGTTACAGTTTTCCCCAGAAAAGTGGGCGACCATCAGTTCGGCCCAGACGGATTTTCCTGTCTTGAAAGGCCCTTATCTTGGTCAAAAAAGGCCGGGAATAACGCCGGAGTTTTTCGCTCCGGGAATCCTGTCCCTGGGATTCCATGAGCACAACATCGCGATTTCCCCCGACGGCAAGGAAATCTTTTTCGTCGCGGCGAGTTCGGATTTTTCTCGATACCTCATCATGACCACGAGACTTAAAAACGGAGCCTGGACCATGCCGGAGGTCGCGCCTTTCTCCGGCGGCCGCAACGATGGGGCCCCCTCGTTTTCCCCGGACGGAAAGCGGCTTTATTTTTCGTCGCGGCGGCCGCGGACAGCCGACGTAACTTCCGCCGACGATTTTGATATCTGGTTCGTCGAACGCAAGAACGATTCCTGGACGGATCCGGTGAATCCGGGAGGCCCGGTTAACACCGGACAAAACGAGGCCAATCCGTCGGTCATGTCCGACGGTACGATCTATTTTCAAAAAATCGAAAAGCTCGGAGGATTGGGTTGGGATCTCTATGTTTCCCGTTCGAGAAACGGGACCTACGGGCCTCCCGAAAAGCTCCCCGCCCCGGTCAATACCGAGGCCAACGAGGCCGGACCGTTCATTGCCGCCGACGGTAGCTATCTTCTGTTTCAGTCCAACCGGCCGGGCGGCTACGGCATCATGGACCTCTATGTCGCCTGCCGAACCAAGAGCGGCGGCTGGAGCGAGCCGGTGAATCTCGGCGATCAAATCAACTCGCCCTTGAGCGACTGGGGCCCGGTGGTTTCACCCGACGGGAAATACCTCTTTTTCGGAAGCTTCCGAAACATCGCGCCTCTCGCGCCGGAATCACGGGATTATTTTGAATATATGACATCCCGGCTCGGCCTGCCCACTCCTGGCAAGGGAACGCTGTATTGGATGGAGGCGAAGGTCATCGACGCCTTAAGGCCGAAAGTCAGGAACATGGGGTTCGACAGGGCACGGGATCGAATCATCCTGGAGCACGATCGCCGATTCGGAGAATCCCTTGAGTCCAAAGTTTTGCTTGCAGTTATCATAGCTACGGCAAGAGGTCAGGTGCGTGACGAATACCAAAAGGCCTCTGTGAAGGAAAAGATTTCTATGGAGCAATTGGTGGATGTTGAAGGACGCAAACTAAGCTGTACTGTCTATGGACAGGGAGCTCCGACGGTGGTCTTGATAAGTGGGTTTAATGCAGAACAATCTTGCTGGAATCCGGTCATCCCGGAGCTTATCGACAAGGCAACCATTGTAACCTACGACAGGCCGGGGGTTGGGAAAAGTGAAAAGGGCAATTTACCATTGCATGCCGAACAATCTGCCAAAGACCTTTTTTCTCTTTTGCAGAAAACGGATGTGCCTAAGCCATATATTATCGTCGGCCACTCTATTGGTGCAGGTATTGCCCGCCTTTTTACTTTCATGCATCCGGAAGATGTAGGAGGATTAATTTTTGAAGATGGCGTACATGAAAGTCTGCTCGCAAGGATTTGATCAAGCTGGGATTGGATTTTCAACAAAGATTGGTTGATCTTATTCCCGGAGGAAAGCACATTATTGCCGAAGGTGTTGGGCATAATATTCATGTTGAAAAGCCTGAAATATTGGTTGATCCGATTATTGAAATGATAAATAAAATTCAAGCCCGGGGAAATACACTAATGAAAGGAAAATAAAATGAATGTTGGACGAATGGTTTTAAAATCATTGGTTGTGGCCCTGCTTATCACCCTCGCGGCTGGAAGCGTCGGGATAGGACTGACGGAAAATCGGGTTCGAGACCTGGCGCCGGAATTGTCAATGGATGCCTCGCCAGCCAGAGTCATGACGGACCTCACGGGAATCAAAGACGTTTATTGTCCAGAGGCGCTTAAAGTCATTCAGGAACATCATCAGGACCAGAATTTTGTAATCATTGATTTCCGAACGGCTGAAATGTTTGCCCAGTCGCATATCCGGGGAGCGATTTGTCATGATGTGTTTTCAAAAGATATTGACGACTGGCTTAAAACCCTGGATAAAAAAAAGAGCTATTTAATCTATTGCACAGTCGGCCACCGGAGCGGAATTGCTATGGCAAAAATGAAGGAAACAGGGTTCGCCAATATCCTTCACATGCCCGAGGGGCTAAGCCGATGGAAATCATTGGGATACGAGATTGTTTCCGGTGCTGGGGTGGGCGCTCAGGCCGGGGAGCGGGACAAAGCCAACCTGGCCTTTGTCACGTACCTCCAATGGGATTCCCAGGAGTATTCCGCGGCCATGCTGGTCAACAGCATCCGCCGATGGGGCGGAGAGTACGGCAACTGTCCGATCTACGCGGTTCTGGCGGACCCGGACAGGACCGGATTCCGGCTAAGGGATAAGAACGTCACCCTCGTGCCCCTGACTTTGAGCGACTCCATCCGATCCTTCCCTTTCGCGACCAAGGCCTTTGCCGCAGCCAAGGTGGAAGAGATAACGGCCGGAAAAGTCGGAACCCTGGTTTGGCTCGATCCGGAGACTCTCATCTTGGGGCCGCCGCGGGAATACGATTTGAAAAAGGGCTCTGCCGCAGCCGTTGCTCCTGTTACATTAATCAACACCGGACAAGCGGAGAACGAACCGGTTGATGCCTATTGGGGACCTATCTATCAAAGATGCAGCCTCGATCTCAAGAAACTCTTTGCGGTCGAAAGTTTTGTCGACTGCAGGAAAATCCGGGCCTGGCTGAATTGCGGCATGTTTTCCGTTCGCCCGGAACGCGGCCTCTGCCGCGAGTGGGCGAAAATACTCGAGGAGTTCCTTAATGACCAGGAGTATCAGCGCACGGCCATTACGGACGGGATCCACCGCACCTTCCTGCACCAGGCGGTCATTTCTGCGCTCATCGTTTCAAGGTTGGAGCGGCGGGAAATCCACATGCTCTCCAGGGCTTACAATTACCCCCTTTTCTGTCATGACCTTGATTTCACGACGCTGACCGGCGGCACCTACAAAATCCCGCCTCACAAGAAGGCCAAAAAACTCAACGACCTGACCTCAGTATTCATAGAATCATTGTTTGCCGAACACGCGGATTGGATCAAGGTTGTCCCACCCGTCGACGAACCCCTGAAAACATGGCTCATCAATGAGTACTTCAATTCTCTCATGGTTGTCGACCACATCTACCGCGAAGAGAACTCCTGCAATTCGTACCTGGTCATTACGGACGGCGGAAGCGTGCTGGTTGATCCGGGCGGAGCGGCCGCTCCCGAAAGCGCCCTGCGCCAGCTCAGCCGGAGATGGCCGGTTCGGGCCATTCTCTTGACGCACGCCCACCACGACCATATTGAGGGAATTGATAGTTGGGCGCGGGACAAGGAGGTTCCGGTGATCGCCCAACGCGAGATCGTGGATTTCATCAGCCACAATAACCGCCTCCGCGGTTTCGACAGCCGGCGCCTGGCGATTCAGTCGGGGACGCCCCTGCCGCAAAGCGTGGAAGTGGGGGCCGCCACCCCTATCCCCGCCACAGTTCTTTTCGACGAGAGCCATTCTTTTAAGCTTGGCGGAATTCACTTCGAGTTTTTCCATATCGGTGGAGAGACGCCCGATCAGGCTGTGATCTGGATTCCGGAGCTCAAAGCGGTATTCATCGGCGACAACTACTATTCCTCTTTTCCCAATATCTCTACCTTGCGCGGGAGCCCGCCCCGCCCGGCCTTGGAGTATATCAAAGCTCTAGAGAAAGCGCTGTCCCTCGAGCCGGAAGTCCTCCTACCCGGCCACGGTGATCCGCTGCTGGGCAGGGACAACATCCGCCTGAAGCTGACGAAATATCGCGATGCCATCCGCTATGTTCATGATGCTACCGTGCAAGGAATGAATGAGGGCAAGGACGCACGCACGCTCGCCCGGGAAATTACCCTGCCCCAGGAATTGCGGCTGCCGCAGTCCTTCGGACGTGTCTCCTGGACGGTCCGGGGCATATTCGAGGGATATGCCGGCTGGTTTGACGAGAATCCCTCGTCGATGTACATGCTGCCGCCCTCGTCGATTGACGCAGAACTGGTGCGGCTTTGCGGCGGAACGGATGTCCTGGCCCGGCGCGCCCTGGAGCTTGCTCAAAACGGGGATGAAGTACGCGCTTTGTATATGACCGATATCGTGCTGGCCGTTGACCCGGGCCATAAGCCGACCCTGGAAGCCCGCCTCTCCGCTCTGAAATCCCTGCTGGCGAAATGCGGAAACTTCATCGAGGCCAACTGGCTGAAATATGGGATCCGCACTGTCGAATTGATGCTCAAGGGCAACTAACTGGAGCATAGCAATTTACCATGGAGGTTTTATCGTCATGACACATTTCAAACCATACCTTAGCGCTGCCCTGGCCCTGGCGGTCATGGGAGCGCTGACTCTTTGGATTCCCGGAGCGGTCAATGCTCGTTCTGGGGCCGAGGACATCGCCCAAGCCGAAGACCTGTTCCGCCAGGGGCAGTTTGACAAGGCCGAGCTGTTGTATGCTCGGATCGCCGAAAAGGATCCATCTGAGTTCCGGGCCGTCTTAGGCCGGGGACGGATTTATCTGCTGCGCAACGACTTGGCTTCGGCCGAGACATGGCTGAAGAAGGCCATGGGATTGAAACCTGAGGAAAAAGAGCCCAAGGCGTTGATGGGGGAAATGTATTACCGCCGCGATGACTATGAAAAAGCCGCCCCTTTTTTTGAGGCCGTCGGACAGAAGGCCAAAGCTGAAAAACTCCGCGCCTTCCAAGGCAAAACGCCGTTTCTCATCGAAAGCGGTCCGGGAACGACATCCGTCAAATTCATCCTGACGGACCCGCTTCCTTCCGTCAAGCTGACGCTCAACGGGCAGGAAGGAACGTTCCTCATCGATACGGGCGGCTGGGAGCTCCACGTCAATTCGAGTTTCGCCGAAAAATGCGGCATCCGGCCCCTGGCGGAAAAGCAGACGGCAACTTATGCCGGCGGAAAGAAAGCCGCCCTCTCCCACGCCCTGGCCGACACGGTCGGACTGGGAGAGTTCAGGCTGAGGAACGTTCCCGTCGTTATTCCCCAGGGCCCGGGTCTAGGCGGCATCGACGGCGTCATCGGCACCGTCGTCTTGTACCATTTTCTGTTCACCCTGGATTATCCCGGCGGGCAGCTCATCCTTCGCCGGAACACGCCGGAGATTTCGAGTGCCGTAAGGACGGAAGCGGATTCGGCCGGGGCGTTCCGGATGCCCTTCTGGCTCGCCGGAGACCATTATGTTTACGCCTGGGGAACGGTCAACGGCGCAGGGCCGTATCTCTTCTTGGTCGATACGGGCATGGGCGGGGGCGGATTCGATTGTCCGGATTACGTGATCAAGGAGGCGTCAATCAAACTTCCCGAACAAGGTTTCACGGGCCAGGGAGGCGGGGGCCCGGTCACTGTTTATCCCTTCACCGCCGACTTGACCCTGGGGGAAGCCCGGGAAGCGGACGTCCGGGGCCTGCATGGAGCGATCCCCGGAGATTTGGCGGAACGGTTCGGATTTCGGATGGGAGGACTTATCTCCCACGGTTTTTTTCGCCCCTACGCCGTCACCTTCGATTTCCGGTCGATGACGCTGTACATGAAGAAAGCGATCTCATAGAGGAAAACGGGTCTGAATCCCGGCTAAAAGGTCCGGCCGCCGCCTGGCGCTTGCCTTCCAGGTGCAGAGCCGGCAAGCCGTGAAGGGGAAGGGACCCTGGCCCGCTATGGATTATCGCGCTGTTTCTAGCAGCAATTTCAAAGCGCCGTAGCTGATTGTCCGGCATATCTCCTGAACGGCTTTGGTCAAAGAAGTGTCGGGGCTGATCTGGCAATCCTTGACCAGGAAGGTGTTGTAGTCAAGGTCCTGGGCGCCATGATAGGTGGCCAGCACGCATCCGGTCGCGCTCAGCCCGCACAAAAAGAGGGTGTTGCAGCCCTTGTCCTGGAGGATCTTGTTCAGGTCCGTCTTTTTGAAGGCGCTGGCATAATTCTTGATGACCTGCGGATCTTCCTTTTTAATGGCGGCCGATTTGGGATACTCGAAGGCCGCCGTACCGGGCTTCGGCCCTTCTCCCGGGTCGGTATGATACACCCGGATGACGGGAAAGCCGTTATCGCGGAAAAGGGCGATGACATAATTGATCATCTCCAGGCCAGACTTTTTATCCTGCTCCGACATGGAAGGCAGATAGGCGTTTTGGATATCGATGACGAGAAGGGCGGGTTTCATCTTGGCCGGAGCCTTGGCTTCCTGTTCCGCGGCCATTAATGTGGTCGAAAAAATCATCAAGACCATAACGGCGGTCAGGCCGGACACGAACTTTTTCATTTTGCCTCCTTGGCAACGAGCCCGCTCTCGCTCAGTCCTGAAGACTTGGAGGCGGCCTCGACCCTTATCCTTTTAGGCCCACATTATATAATGATTCGTGCTTCATCCCTTAAGCGTCTTCTTCGGATGCTCCGCCGTACCAGGTTTCCAGAAAAGCCCGCCAATCTTTTTCGTTCTTGATGGCCAAGCAGGCCTGACGGGCTTTGCTCGGCTGAGGGTGCATCCGGGCATAGCGGATGCCGAAATT
>Ga0299912_10005394_pt1 | contig 10512 bp, 8 predicted proteins | sample RVTome_2_FD_207667 | JGI IMG/M metagenome (GOLD analysis project Ga0299912, IMG submission 207667) | Soil microbial communities from uranium-contaminated site in the Upper Colorado River Basin, Wyoming, United States - RVT95D214 (version 2) ... | reverse complement strand
TGCCCCTATGAATCCCCCTGCGGTGAAGAGCGACCTTCTGCTTTTCTTTACAGCTATTTTGTAAACCTTATTCTTCTTCTGGGCACCGATGGCCAAGGCCAGGACGGCAAAGCCTGCTAGCGTGACACTGGGCAGATAAAACTCAAAATCGAAGGCATGGTGCATAAAAAAGGCCATGCCTGCTATCATCAGGGATCCTACCCAGGCCCTTAATTTTTCATCTTTTGTTTCTTTAAAGAGACGTACAGTGCGCCAAAGCAACCAGCAGGCAAACCACAAAAAGACCACGGTGCCTATTATCCCCATTTCCACCCCCAACTGGAGGTAGGTGTTGTGGGAGTGGTGGACGATATTCACCCCAGGCCTCTGGTAGGAAGGATAGATAAGGCCAAAGGCATCAAGCCCCTTCCCTATCAAGGGGTTATCCTTGATTATTTCAATGGTGGTTCCCCAGTTCAAGGCCCTGAGCAACAGGGGGTTGTTCTCGATGGCGGCAAGGGGATTATCCGGTCTTGTGAGGCTCAGCCCGGCAAAGATCAAGGCCAACACCAAGACCAGCCCGCCGAGGAAAGAAATCAGATATCGCACCCGCACCCGCTTTATATAAGCCAAATATATAAGAGCAAAGCAGCCAAAGGCGAGGGACAGAGAGAGCCACCCGCTGAAGGACTTGGTCAGATAGAGGGCGAAGATCTGCAGCGCCATGACTAACCCGAAAAGATATCTTAGCCATCCCTTATTGGTAAGGGCGAAGGCCGTGCTCACGGGGATGCTCACCCCCAAAAAGGCGGCAAAATGGCTGGGCAACAGAAAGGTGGCAAAGATCCGACTCCCCTCCAGGCGCCCGATGATCTCCTCTCTAAGAGGAGACGGATAGGAAAGCTCCACCTCATTTATCTTAGCGAGGATATCCTGAAAGCCCCAGAGGTACTGATAGAGACCGTACAGAGAGGTCAAGATGCCCAGGATAACGACTGCCAAGGCTATCCAGCGTGTTTCTTTGAGAGAAGGCGTCTGGACGACGAGAAAAAAGATCACACTATAGCTGATCAAAAAAAAGAGAAAATCGCGGCTGAGGGCATAGTCTATGGAATGAAAGGTATAAAAAACAGCCAAGGCAAAGAAGACAATAAGGGGCAGGGGGAAAGCAATCCTCCTGATCTCCAAAGCCCCCTTTGTTACCCCTCTATAGAACCAGAGAAAGAGCGCCCAACAGAGGAGTATTATTTGTAAGGTAGGGGACCAAAAGAATATATGGGGGGGAAAAAGGGTGGCGGCAAAGAGGGAACTGATAATGAGTACTTGTATTGCCTTAATGCTATCTCCCGATATCCATAGATTGGTGGGGCCCTAACGCAGATCTTCCCAACTATCTAGTTCCCAATCGCCACCTAGCGCAGCAGGATCGAAAGCTGGGCAATTACCCTTACAAGTAAACTGATCACCATCATGATCGATACCTAAAAAGAAATCTCCCGTTTGCTTATCATGTGGTTCAGATCTGATTGAATAAGTGGTAAAAGAAGTTCGATTCACACTTAGAGTATAATTACTGCCTGCCATTGCTGTAGAGCATCCTGCTAATACAGTAACACCCCCATCAACAAAGTCACTTGCATAAAAGCCTTTCTCTGCCCGGTACATCTCCTGGGCAGCCCTGATCGTCTCCAAGGCGGTAAAGGCATCGGAGCGGCGTGATCTGGTGATATAGTTGTTATAGGCGGGTATGGCCACCGCTGCCAGGATACCCACGATGACCACCACGATCATAACCTCAATTAGCGTAACCCCTGTTTTCCCCCTCATAATCGTTCCCCTTTATATACTAGCTGTTACTTAGAAAAATATTTCTTACTGTTGTTAGGAGATACAAAAATCCCTCCACCCATAGACCCCGGGATTGCCGTGGATAACAAAAACCCCTTTCAGCAGCAGCCTATTTCCTCGGAATAAATACCGCATCTATGGTTGTACCAGAAGAAGAGAGATCCCAGGTTTTAACATACCCAGTTTCCGTACCATACGTGATCACCAGCGTTAACTTCCCGTAATCAGAGGCCGACGCACTTTCCAGGTTTAAGGTGGAGATAAAATTAGCGACGATCGAGATATTACTCGTGCTATCGCTGAGGCTATTGATGACAATATCAGCATACTCATTACCGAACGCGGCTAGATTATTCGTATTGAAGGACGGATCTGGGAAAAAGCCGAGTACCGAATGATATTCATTGGCGCCTTGGGCAATGGCATCGAACGCGGCCAAGACCTCGGACATCTTCGCCCTATTGACATAGTCGCGATATGCCGGTATGGCGATGGCGGCCAACACCCCCACGATGGCCACCACGATCATGAGTTCGATGAGCGTAAAGCCCTGCTTCGATCTCATTCGTTTCATAACCATTCCCCCTCAACCACCGACACACTCACGCGTAACGTATATACAGAGAGTCAGGCCTTGAAGTACGCGACAAAATAATCCTCCACTTCAAGACCTGACTACCCTGTGCCTCTATCGCCCATTATGTTAGCGTCTACTTCTTCGGCCTATATTTTTCAGGAATAGACATACTAGCATTCCATGACTTGGTATAACCGGTCGCTGAAGCGTAGATAATATCCATAATCATGTTGCAACCAGAGACTGGCGTGAGGTTGAGCGTTCCAACAAACAACGATGCATCAGCACTGGTATAATTATAAACCCATGAGCTAACATAGTCCCTACTCACCGAAGCGAAGGCGTTAACATTGTCATACGGGTCATTAGCAGGTGGGAAATACCCTGCGGATGCATGGTACTCCGATGCCGACTGGGCCAGGGCGTCCATGGCTGCCGACACCTCTGTCAGCTTAGATTTGACCGTATAATCGAGGTAGGCCGGGATGGCGATGGCGGCCAGGATACCGACGATGGCCACCACGATCATGAGCTCGATTAATGTAAAACCTTTTTTGTTCTTCACCATCTTAAACATGTTCTTCCTCCTTAAAATTTTTTATAAAACTGCTAAATTAGGTCATTCCTTATTGGGTGATATCCCATATATCCCCTGATTAAGGCCTTGTTTGTGCATTCCACCCCCTTTCTTCAGTAATCACCCTGTTATCAAGCAAACATCATGCCATAATAAACTCCTTGCCAGTCCTTGTAAATCCTTACTCGGCCCTCCTACCCCTCAAAAAAGGGTCACAAAACTGACAATCTTGGTCACTTCAGGTGTCAAAAAACGGCCTTTTTCTTGTCGATCTGGCCGGCAAAGCCCCTTCAACCCCTCGCTTAACCCAATATACACCAGCTGACTTTAAGCTTTTCATCCCCGTCCTTCTGTGCTACCATTATACTATGGATTTCCAGGAAGACAATACCCTTTTTGATGAACAAAGAGAGGAAGAGGAACGGCAGAAGAGGGCGCGAAGATCCTACTTGATGCTTGTCCCCTGCCTCATCCTCGCCTTTGTATTGATCGGGCTGGGGGCGTACCTCTATTTCTCCTTCACCCTCCCCCCCATCAAATCGCTGGAAGATTACAAGCCACCCATCATCACCAAGGTCTTCTCCGATGAAGGCGATCTGGTTGGGGAGTTCTGCAAGGAGCGCAGGATAGTCGTCCCCATGCAGCAGATCCCCGAGGTGCTCAGCCAGGCCTTTGTAGCGGCTGAGGACGCCAAGTTCTTCCAGCACAAGGGGATCTCGTACATCAGCATCCTGCGGGCCATGGGCAGAAACATCCTGGCAGGCCAGATCACCCAAGGGGGGAGCACCATCACCCAGCAGACGGTCCGCTCCATGGTCCTGTCCAGGGAGAGGACCGTGTCCAGGAAGGTCAGGGAATTCATCCTGGCCCACAGGATAGAAAAGTATCTCACCAAGGAGGAGATCCTCTATATCTATCTGAATCAGATCTATCTGGGACATGGCAACTACGGGGTGGAGGCAGCTGCGCGCGATTACTTCGCAAAGGGGGTCGAAGAGATCACCCTTGCCGAGGCTGCCCTGCTGGCAGGCCTGCCCCAATCCCCGGAGAATTATTCCCCCCTGAAGAACCTTGAACGGTCCAAGACGCGCCAGGCCTACGTATTGGGGCGCATGGTGGAAGAAGGCTATATCACCCAACAAGCGGCCGATGCGGCCTACCGCGCCATCTTAAAGATACAATCGAGGGAAAACGCATTCCTCAACACCGCTCCCTATTTTACCGAATACGTCAGGATATACCTCCAGGAGAAATACGGCGAGGAGGCCCTCAACACCCAAGGCCTTGAGGTCCATACCACCTTAAACCTCGTGACCCAAAAGGCGGCCCAAGAGGCCATGCAGGCCGGGCTTACGGAGCTGGACAGGAGACAGGGGTATCGAGGGCCTGAGCAGGTATTAAAGAAAGAGGAGATTGACGCCTTTTGCCAGGAGGTAGCTAAGAAGCTCACGGAAAAACCCCTCACCGTCGGTGAGACCTACGTGGGTGTGGTAACGGAGATTACCAAAGACAATAAGCGGATCATGGTGCGAATTGGGGATAGAATCGGGTATATCCCCTTCGAGCAGATGCGCTGGGCGCGAAGCCCGGATCCTGAGGTGGATTATACCACGGCCCAGTTGAAAAACCCGCAGCAGGTCCTCAAGCAGGGATATGTCATCCGCGCCAAGGTGCGGGCGATACCCCCCAAGGGGCTCTTGACCCTTGATCTTGACCAGGATCCCAAGGTTCAGGGGGCTCTCATATCCCTGGCGATCCCCACGGGATATGTCCGGGCCATGGTGGGGGGGAATAACTTTTTGGAGAGCCAGTTTAACCGCGCCCTGCAGGCCCGGCGGCAGCCCGGATCCGCCTTTAAACCCGTCATTTACGCAGCTGCCCTGGACAAGGGGTTTACCCCTGCCTCGGTCATCATTGACTCCCCGGTCATCTATGAAGATGCCCTCAAGGATGACGATTGGAAACCCAAAAACTATGAAGATAGATTCTACGGCCCTACCACCCTGAGGACCGCTTTGACCAACTCCAGGAATGTGGTGACCATCAAGCTGATGCGGGATATAGGGGTCCCCTATGCCATCAAGTATGCCCAGCGGCTGGGTATAGAATCGCCGTTGACCGAAGACCTCTCCCTCTCGTTAGGCTCCTCGGAGGTCACCCCCTTGGAGCTGGTAAGGGCCTATGCGGTATTTGCCGCCCGCGGGCACCTCCTTCAACCCATCTTCATACGGCAGGTAGCGGATCGGGATGGAAAGATCCTGGAGGAAAACAACCCCTGGCCCCTGGAGGCAGATCTGGGCAAGAAGGAGGGGACCATCATCGAGGAGGACTTGAAAAGCGGCACCGAAGGGGTCTGCCCTCAGGTGATCAGTGAACAGAGCGCGTACATCATGACGAGCCTCTTGAAGAGCGTGGTACAGGAAGGCACCGGCTGGAGGGCGCGGGAGCTGGGCCGTCCCTGTGCGGCCAAGACCGGAACCACGAATGAATACACCGACGCCTGGTTTGTCGGCTACACTCCCGACCTGATCACCGGCGTGTGGGTGGGCTTTGACGAAAAGAAGCCCCTGGGGCGATTCGAGACAGGCTCCCGGGCCGCCTCTCCCATCTGGGTATCCTGTATGCTAAAGGCCGTGGCGGGAAGGCCGGTGAGAAACTTCCCCATCCCTGAGGGGATCGTCTTTGCCAAGATCGATCGCGACACCGGTCTGCTTGCCCTGCCCGGCACAAAGAATGTCATCTTTGAGTGTTTTAAAGAAGGGACACAACCAACGCAGTATTCCACCGAGGGCTCGTCAGGCGAAGGTGAGGACTTCCTGAAATCGGACACCATCGGGCAACAAGAGCAACCGATCCCGCCAAAGGCGGGACCGTAGGGTTTGAGTGGATGTAAGGATGTAAGATAGATACCTCTTCCAACTCCCCCTTTATATAATCCTCACCATACATCCAACGCCCTTAGCATACCGGCGATTCTCAGTCCTCTTTCACCGTTCAAACCTCAAAACAGGCTACCGTGTGCCCTGGAGCGGTCTCCCTTAAAGCCGGTCTCTCTTGACGGCATTGTTTCGACCGTTGCGGACAACGGGATAAAAAGGGGCACCCCGGAACAGGAGAAAAAAGGCTCGGCAACTCGCCTGCCGGCGGCGAGGCGATCCCGCGTTGGCTCGGATCCGGCTGGGGGATGGCCTTGAGCAGGATCTGGGTATAGGGGTGCAGGGGATGCTGGTAGATCTCTTGCCGGGAGGCGAGCTCCACGATCCTGCCCAAGTACATGACCGCCACCCTCTGGCTTATGTAACTGACCACGCTGAGATCATGAGAGATAAACAAGTAGGTGAGGCGAAACTGTTCTTGAAGCTCCTGCAAGAGGTGCAGGATCTGGGCCTGGATGGAGACGTCGAGCGAGGAGACCGGCTCATCAGCCACGATAAATTTGGGGCGCAGGGCAAGGGCCCTCGCGATGCCGATGCGCTGTCTCTGCCCCCCGCTGAATTCGTGCGGATAACGTTGAAGGTGATCCTCTTCCATCTCCACCGCTTTCAAGAGCCGTCTTATCTCATCCTCTCTCTCTCCCTTGCTCTCAAAGACGCGGTGGATAATGAGCGGCTCCTCGACGATCTGCTTGACCCTTTTGCGCGGGTTCAAGGACGAATAGGGGTCCTGGAAGATAATCTGCGCCTTTTTGCGTAGGTTGCGCAATTGCCGACCGTGCAGATTGCTGATCTGCTCCCCGGCGAACGAGATTGCCCCGGCTGTAGCGTCCTCAAGCCTTAGCAGCAACCTCCCCATGGTGGACTTGCCGCACCCGCTCTCACCGACCAGCCCCAGGGTCTCCCCTTCCTTTATAGAGAGATCCACCCCATCTATTGCCTTGACTACCCCCCTGGCCCGGGCAAAGGGGCCTCGGAACAACGTATAATACTTGTGCAGCCCTTGCGCGACGATCAAGTCCGGTCTTTCATGCATAGAGCCAACACCTCGCCTTGTGTCCCGGTGCAAGGGTTAAGAGAAAGGGCATCTCCCTTCGGCAGATCTCCTTGCTCGAGGGGCAGCGGGGATGAAAGGGGCAGCCGGATATCTCCTCCAGGGGGTTGGGGACATTGCCGGGTATGGGACGCAACTCATGGACGGCGGCGAGCAAGCCCATGGTATAGGGATGCTTGGGCACGGCAAACAGGGTCTTCACATCCGTATATTCCATCACCTTCCCCGCATACATGACGGCGCAGGTATCGGCTGTCTGGGCGATGATTCCCAGGTCGTGGGTGATCAGGATCATCGCCAACCCCCGCTGCTGCCTTAGCCCCTGGATCAACGCCAATATCTGGGCCTGGATCGTGACGTCCAAGGCCGTGGTGGGCTCATCGGCGATCAGGAGTGCGGGATCGCCGGCCAGGGCCATGGCGATCATGGCCCGCTGCCTCTGTCCGCCGCTCAGCTGGTGGGGATATGCCTTCATCCTGTGCCCGGCGTCAAGCATACCTACCGAGTTAAGAAGATCGACAGCCCTCTGCCCCGCTTCCTTCTTGGTGAGCTTTTTGTGGGCGCAGAGGGCCTCGACCACCTGAGACCCGATGCTGAAAACGGGGTTGAGCGAGGTCATGGGCTCCTGGAAGATCATCCCGATCTCCCCACCCCGAATGGCGCGCATCTCTCCCTCCTCGAGCGTTAGGAGATCCCTGCCCTGAAACACGATCTCTCCTTCCACGATCCGCCCTTTAGGTCTCGGGACCAGACGGAGTATGGAAAGGGCAGTGATACTCTTGCCGCACCCCGATTCCCCTACCACCCCCAGGGTTTCCCCTTTCCGTACGGAGAGATCCACCCCGTCCACTGCTTTTACAACGCCCTGGCTGGTGAAAAAAAAGGTCTTTAATCCGTTGATGGCAAGCAGGCCATTATTCCTGGTATTATCCGCCGTCATGTATTGATCTCCGTACCAGCCATGAAAATAACACGTAATGACGAAGGGCTCAAGGGTTCTAGGCAGTATTTTTTATCTGTATGAAACCGCGTGATGGAAGAAAATAAAAAAGGCCTTCTCCTTATCATAAGAAGGCCTTGAACGCTCTCTGGTGCCGAAGGCGGGACTCGAACCCGCACAGGCGTACACCCACTAGACCCTGAACCTAGCGCGTCTACCAGTTCCGCCACTTCGGCACGAATCCATTGCAAAAACCTAAGCAGTAACCTATACTAGTCCACTGCCCTTGTCAAGGGCAGTGGAAGGTTTCCCCATGCGGATCATTGACGACCTCACCTTTACGAGAAAGGATTTCTCCTCCCCTGTTGTGACCATCGGTAACTACGACGGCCTCCATCTCGGCCATCAGGCGATCATCAAGCGGGTTATCGAGCTGGCCAGGGAAGGCAAGGGGGAAGCAGTGGTCCTTACCTTTGAGCCCCATCCCGTGAAGTTCTTGCACCCCGAGCTGCAGATCCCCCTCATCACCCCCTATCGCAAGAAGATGATGCTACTCACGCAGTTTGGGGTCGACGTTACCATCAACCTCCCCTTTACCAAGGATATTGCCCGCCTGTCCGCAAAGGAGTTTATACAGGAGATCGTCCAAAGGCGCATTGCACCTTGCCGGGTGGTAGTGGGATTCAATTTTACCTTCGGCAAGGGTCGAACAGGCACACCCGAGGAGCTGAAAAAGATAGGGGAAGAGCTCGGCTTTGGGGTGGAGATCATCTCCCCTCACGCCGTTGCTGGAGAGGTAGTGAGCAGCACGCGGATACGGGAGTTGATCGCACGGGGGGATATCAGAGAAGCCAACCGCATGTTGGGCAGCAACTTCTTCATGCTCGGCAAGGTCATCCACGGACACGCGCGGGGGAAGGGCTTGGGCTTTCCCACCGCCAACCTGGAGATCACCCAGGACCTCTACCCCAACGAGGGGGTCTATGCTGCCACCGTGATTGTGGATGAACAGACATATGACGGAGTGGTGAACATCGGAACCAACCCCACCTTTGGCGATGAGCAGTTGGCCGTCGAGGTCTTTCTCTTTGACTATCAGGGTGATCTCTACGGGAAAGAGTTGCAGGTGGCCTTGGTTGACAAACTCAGGGATGAGCAGACCTTCCCCTCACCTGATGCGCTGGTGCGCCAGATAGAACAAGATATTCAAAGGGCAAAAGAGATCTTGAGGGAGAAATGAGGTATTGGAAGACCTGGATCGGCCTTGTCATCAGTGCGGTTATTGTCTATCTGGCCTTTCGCAAGATAGATCTACGTCAACTGCTTGAAAACCTCCAAAAGGCCAACTATCTCTATCTGATTCCCATCGTTGCCATCATCTTCCTGTCCACGGCCCTCAGGGCCGTACGGTGGGGCTATTTGCTACGACCCATCAAAAAGATCGGGTTCCACAGCCTCTTTGAAAGTCTGCTCATCAGCTTTATGGCCAATAACGTCCTGCCGGCCCGCATGGGAGACTTCCTGCGGGCCTATATCATCGGCCGCAGCGAGCGTATCAAAAAGAGTGCGTCCTTCGCTACCGTCGTGTTGGAACGGCTCTTTGATGGCCTTACCGTACTAGGTCTATTCGCAGTGGTCCTCGCCTTCGTCCACCTCCCCCCGGGAAACATCCCTTTTAAAAAGGGGCTTATGCTCGGGGGATACATAAGCATGGCCATCTGCGGCTTTGCCTTTGCGATACTCGTAATCATCAAAACCCGGACGCGGTGGTTTCTCAAGATCGTCCTGTTCCTCACCCGCCCCTTTTCTGCGAAACTGGCGATTCGCGGCATCTCCAGCGTCCAATCGTTTAAGGATGGCCTCCTCTCCGTGGAGAACACCGCTACTATGATAATCGCCTTTCTCTACTCCCTCGTTATCTGGGCAATCTTCGCTTATTCTATCTATCTTATAGGGCTTGCCTTCGGGCTCAAGCTCTCTCTCGCAGCCTCGGTAATGGTCTTGCTGGCCATCTGCCTGGCCATGATGATACCCTCAACCCCGGGCACTATCGGCCCCTATCACGCCGCGGTAGCCTATGCCCTCGTCCTCTACAACATCCCCCTGGAGAAGGCCTTGAGCCTCTCCATCGTCTTTCACGCCGTCAACTATATCCCCATTACCCTTGCCGGCTTTCTGTACCTCGGGAAGCATCACCTCAGCCTGAAAAAGATACGGGAAGCAGAGGAAAAGGCGGCGGGGGAATAAGGGGGTCCTTGGGCGATCGTTGCTGCGCTAACGCAGCATCCGGTATTTTTTATGATGCAATTCATACAGCAAAAATCTCTTGACTCTTGTTTGCTACCCCATTAAAGTTCTTTCAATCAGAAAAAAGTGTTATCGAAGGGAGTTCATATGAAAAAAATTGCTTTTTTTGCAATCATTGCAGCCATTCTATGCTTGGCCACGCCCGGCTATCCCGCATACCTCAAGTTAGGCGGAACGATGTATGCAGGTACAGATGGTTATCTTGTGAGCGGGAAACAAGTGACCATCAATTGGTTCTCAAAAGACATTGCTTTGCAGACAAAAGTGAAGCTGACGCTGTTGAAAAACGGCGCGCCC
>Ga0299912_10005393_pt1 | contig 10512 bp, 7 predicted proteins | sample RVTome_2_FD_207667 | JGI IMG/M metagenome (GOLD analysis project Ga0299912, IMG submission 207667) | Soil microbial communities from uranium-contaminated site in the Upper Colorado River Basin, Wyoming, United States - RVT95D214 (version 2) ... | reverse complement strand
TGTTTGAAGGTCTCCATGGCCACAAGCAGCTTGTGCCCTGGATATGGGCGGCGATGACGATGAATGTCATCGCATTTATCATCTTTCTGATTCCTCAAACCCGGAAGCGAATCACCACCTTGAATCTGGGCTGTTTGCTCATTATCATCGGGGTTTGGATTGAAAAAGGGCCCGGCTTTGTCATACCCGGATTTGTCCCGGATCCTCTGGGCGAGATCGTTCAATATCTTCCTAATTCCTTGGAGCTCATGGTCTCCTTCGGCATCTGGGCAACGGGGCTCCTTATCTTCACCCTTTTGATGAAGGTGGCCATTCCTATTGAGACCGGGAAATTTACCCACACCGAATACGAAAAAGAAGTCATCGCATCAAGACCTTATTAATACAAACGCAGTAATTCTTTTTCCTATGCCCCTGATTTCCCCCTCACCCTTCCCCTCTCCCCCATTGGGGGAGAGGGCGGGGTGAGGGGGTGGATGTCAATTTATAAAATGCGTTTGTATTAATAGGTTTTACGGGAAGGAGGTTCTTCCTTCTTTCGGGCAAAATTTTTTCTTTAAAAAATTCATTGCATTTTAAAAAAACTGCTGTTATAAGGGTCTAGGGGGGGGTAAATCAGAAAATAAAAGGTTCTAAGAATTGAAATCCTTCCTCATTGGATTGGCCGCTGGGGTTGTACTGGTTTCCATTATCTTCAGCCTCGGTCTTGGCTCGAAGGCCGAGCAACCCGTCTCATTCAATCATAAAAAGCATGTGGGACAAGGATTGGGGTGTGATGCATGTCACCGCTTCTTCAAAACCCAAACCTTTTCCGGAATACCTGACCTAGCCACATGCCTTGAATGCCATAAAGAACCCGTTACCCAATCCTCACAAGAAGAAAAGATCAGACAATTTCAAAAAAAGGGACAAGAAATTCCTTGGAGACGGATATATGAACAACCGGACCACGTCTTCTTTTCTCATCGCCGTCATGTCATTTTAGGAAAGATACCCTGTGCGACCTGTCACGGAGATATTGGACAGAGTGAAAAACCCTTGACGAAGCCATGGGTGAACATGACGATGAATTGGTGCATGAACTGCCACACCAAGAACAAAGTCACGAATGACTGTTTGGCGTGCCACATTTAATACAAGTTCTGAGTTCGGAGTCTGGAGTTCGGAGATTAAAGAAGGATCCTCCGAACTCCGAGCTAAGTTACTCTCAGGGTGAAGGATGAAGATCAACCGAAGAGATCTCTTAAAGATGGGTGGGGGAGCAGGAGTTGCCATCGCCCTTGGAGGTGGTTTTTGGAAGTGGTCTCAATTCCCTGCAGGTGAGAAAACCAATGCCCCGGGCATTGAAAAGTGGGTTTCAACGATCTGCGGCCAATGTACAGGCGGGTGTGGAATCCTGGTCAGAGTGATTGACGGATGGGCGGTCAACATTGCTGGAAACCCTCTTCACCCGGTGAATCGGGGAACCCTTTGCCCCAAAGGGATTGCAGGGCTTCAAGGTCTTTACGATCCAGACCGCATCCGATCACCCCTCAAAAGGGTTGGAAATAGAGGGGAAGGTCGTTGGCAGCCCATCTCCTGGGAGGAAGCCCTCCAAGCGGTCACCGACTCTTTAAAGGAACTTCGACGAAATGGAGATTCCCACCGGCTTGTTGTTTTAGGGGGCAAATACAGAGGGTTGATGAGATCCCTCTGGGAGCGTTTTTTGGAGGCCTTTGGGTCGCCCAACTATATTGATCATCAGTTCCAGTGGGAAGGGACACCCAATGAAGGACTCTTCCTCACCCAGGGAATTTATGCGACGCCCGCTTATGATTTAGAAAATGCGCAATATCTTCTCTCTTTTGGTTCGGAGCTCCTCGAATCCTATTGGTCCCCTGTCCAGGCTCTGAGGGCTTACGGCCATTTCAGGAGAGGAAAACCCGGGCAGAGAGGAAAGCTGGTTCAAATCGATTCGCGCCTTTCGGTCACCGGTATCAAAGCGGATGAGTGGATTCCCATCCAGCCTGGCGCAGAAGGAATCCTTGCTCTCGGCATTGCGCACATGATCATTAAAGAAGGTCTCTACAAAAAAGAGTTTGTTTCCAGTCATACTTTTGGATTTGAAAGCTGGACCGACGAAAAGGGAAAGGAACACCTCGGCTTTAAAGAATTCGTGCTCTCTGAATATGAACCGAACGTGGTCTCCAAAAAGACGGGGGTCCCCGTTGATACCATTATTCGTTTGGCCCGGGAATTTTCAACAAATCAACCTTCGCTTGCGATAGGCTACCGAGATCGCCCCTTCCACCAGATGGCCGTCTCTGTATTGAATGGATTGGTGGGCAGTATCGATGCGATCGGGGGAGTTTTGATTCCCCGGGGCATTCCGTATCAACCCCTTCCTCCCTTTAAAATTGACTCTCTTGCACAAAAAGGAATGGGTCGGGAAAGAATGGACGGAGGAAAGGGGCTTCAGAAGGCAATGCATCAGCCTTACCTTTTTGCCAAGAATGTGCTCTCTGGAAAACCCTACAAACCAAAGGTTCTTTTTCTTTACTATAGCAACCCTCTCTTTTCCACCCCTCGACTGGGGCTGTTTGCAAAAGCTTTTGCTGAGATTCCTTTCATTGTCAGTTTTTCTCCGTATCTGGACGACAGTACTCAATTTGCAGACCTTATTCTTCCAGATCATACTCCCATGGAGCGGTGGCAGGACGATCCTCTTTTCTTAAACAACGGTTTTCCTGTTCTTGGAATCCGTCAACCCGTTATCGGACCTCTCTATAAGACCAAAGCCACGGGAGACGTTCTTCTCACCATTGCGAAATCTTTAGGAGGAGAATTCAAAACTGCCCTCCCCTGGAATGATTTCAAAGAGGTGTTAATCTACGGAACCAAAGGCATCTTCGACGCAAAACGAGGAGATGTCTTTGGCCTCCAATTCGATGAGGCATGGACTCGCATCCTTCAAAGGGGAGGCTGGTGGGCGCCTTCGTATAGGACTTTCGACGAGTTCTGGGCATTGATTCAAGAGAGAGGAGGTTGGTGGGATCCTCTTTACGATTACGGAGAATGGGAGCGTATCTTTCAAACCCCATCTAAAAAATTTCAATTCTATGTTCAAGAAATGAAGCACGCGCCCTTGTCTCTCCTCTCAAAGACCAGTGAAGATCGAAACCTTCTGCCCCATTGGGAAGAACCGAAGAAGAGAAGCGACGAAAAGGCTTATCCTTTTCAACTTCATATTTTTAAAACGATGACCTTAACGGGAAGCAGAAATGCCAATCAACCCTGGCTTTCAGAGAGCATGGGCCCCCATCTCTTCGAAAGATGGGAGACGTGGGTGGAAATGAACCCTCGTACAGCGAGCGAAATAAGAATCTCCGACAGGGATTGGGTCTGGGTGGAATCTGATTTCGGGAAAATTAAAGTTAAAGCAAGATTATATCAAGGGGCAATGCCCAATGTTGTCAACATCCCTTTTGGATTGGGTCACACTTCCGGAGGTCGCTGGGCCGAAGGGTTGGGGGCAAACCCGTATCAACTTCTCGGGGATGATTTGGATCCATTAACCGGCAACCCTGCGGACCGATCTGTCCGAGTCAAGATTTATAAAGCATAGTCCCCCTCACCCTCCCCTCTCCCCCGTGGGGAGAGGATAAAGGTGAGGGGCCTTGGATTTTGAAATTTGAAATTGTGGGGTTATTTATGCATCGTTGGGGGATGGTCATCGATTTAGATAGATGCTCTGGATGTCAGGCCTGTGTCGTTGCCTGCCATGCAGAAAACAATGTGGGGATCATCGGACCCGAAGAATCGGCGAAAGGTCGCACGATCAGCTGGATAGAGTTGATCCCTTATATCGAGGGGGAATATCCTCATATCAAGGCCAGGCTGCTTCCCAGGCTTTGTATGCATTGCGATCACCCTCCTTGTACCAAGGTGTGTCCCGTCAACGCCACCTACAAAAACGAAGAAGGGTTAGTGGCACAGATCAATCATCGATGCATCGGTTGCCGATATTGCACAACGGCATGTCCTTATACTGTTAAGTATTTCAATTGGTACGCCCCTCAATGGCCAAAAGAGATGAAAGGATCTCTCAATCGAGAGGTCTCGATTCGAACAAAAGGGGTCGTTGAAAAATGCAGTTTCTGCAGTCATCGCCTTCTCAAAGCAAGAGAGAAAGTGAAAGCAGAGGGGAGAGATCTTCTGCCGGAGGACTACATTCCAGCCTGCGTCCAAGCCTGTCCAAGCGGGGCGATGTATTTCGGCGACCTGAATGATCCTTTCAGTGCCGTATCAAGCCTCTCCAGGGAGAGACGAGCCTTCCGGTTGATGGAGGATTTAGGAACAGAGCCGAAGGTTTATTATCTTTCAGAAGGAATGTGATGAACGAAAATCACTTGAATGTGAAGGAAGACGCGATTCTATTCGATCCCATTAGGAAAACAGGAAAGCCCTTTTATATCACCCTCTCTATCCTCGGGATAGTCATCCTCTGGGGGGTATGGGCCTACCTTTACCAATACCGTAACGGACTGGGGGTCACGGGCTTGGCGAGACCGATCTTCTGGGGGGTTTACATCACCAATTTCGTCTTCTTTATTGGCATTAGCCATGCGGGGACACTCATCTCAGCGATCCTTCGTCTTGCGAAAGCAGAATGGCGAAGGTCGATCACCCGTTCCGCAGAAGTCATTACCGTCCTCGTCCTCTTCTTTGGAGTAGGAAACATATTGATGGATTTGGGAAGACCAGACAGAATGTTGAACATCATCCAATTTGCTCAATTTCAATCGCCTCTTCTCTGGGATGTCTCGAGCATCACTGTTTATCTCACTGCAAGTACCATCTACCTTTACCTTCCCTTAATCCCGGACATTGCTCTTCTCAGGGATTACAGCGGGAAATGGAACTGGTTTTACCGCATTTTGGCTCTGGGTTGGAGGGGAACAGAAAAACAGCATCACTTACTGGAAAAAGGAATCGCTTTTATGGCCATTCTTGTGATTCCGGTGGCCATCTCTGTTCATACCGTGGTTTCCTTTGTCTTTGCCATGACCATCCAGCCCATGTGGCACAGTGCCATCTTCGGTCCCTATTTTGTCGCCGGTGCGATTTTTTCTGGAATCGCTGCACTCATTGTGGCCATGAATGTGATCCGCAAGGTCTATCATCTCGAAGATTACTTAAGGCCTGTCCATTTCAATAATCTCGGAATTCTTCTTCTAATCATGACCCTCCTGTGGTTTTACTTTACCTTCACAGAGTATCTTACCACTTATTATGGGGGGGAGCCCCTTCACATGGCTATTTTCTGGTCGAAATTTACAGGGAGGTTCGCCCTTTATTTCTGGGGAATGTTCCTCTTCTGCTTTGTCATCCCTTTGCCTCTTCTCAGCTTCAAAAAAACACGGACTCCAAAGGGCACATTAATCGCTTCCATTTCTGTGGTCATCGGGATGTGGTTAGAAAGATTTGTCATTGTGGTTCCTACCTTAACCAATCCAAGGGTCCCCAGTGGGGAGGTTCTCTATTTCCCCACATGGATAGAATGGTCCATCTTTGCTGGCTGTATCTCTTTTTTTATTCTCCTCTACATGATCTTCACGAAATTCTTTCCCATTGTCTCGATATGGGAAATAAGAGAAGGTAGGGAAAAATCGATGGCCGAAGTTCAAGAACGAATCAAAACCTACCTGCCTGGAATTGGAATCGAATAGAAGATTCAAACACTCTTCTCTCCCCCAAAGGAAGAGGGGAAAGGAGTCATCAATGAAGCTTCTGGGTCCTTATTGGAAGACTCTTTTATTAGGAGTCATGATTCTCTTCCTGGTCTTATTCAGCTCTCCGGCCTTTTGCCAACAGTTTCCTGAAGATCCAACCAAAGGAAGCCGCCTCTTTTTGAATAAAGGCTGTGTCAGATGTCACGCGTTCAAGGGGGACGGAGGGAAGATTGGGCCTGATTTTGGCAGAGTGGACCTCGGAAATACCCAGCTGGATTTGGCAGCCAAACTCTGGAATCATATCCCCTCCATGAATATTGGAATGGAGAGGGTCAAAATGATTAAACCCAATCTGACCGGTCAGGAATTCACCGAGATCTCTGCCTATCTTTACTTTCTAAAATTTTTTGACGAATCCGGAGATGCAACGCGAGGAAGACCTATCTTTAATGAAAAAGGGTGCGGCACCTGTCATTTCCTCTCCGGTAAAGGGAAGAAAGGCGAACCGGGCCTGGATCAGTTTCCGCAAAATATTACTCCGGTCTTCTTGGCCCAATCGATCTGGAATCACGGTCCGGTCATGATTGCCCGAATGGTAACCCTCGGGATGAAATGGCCCCTCTTTGAGGGAACTGAGATGATGGACCTTCTTGAGTACATCAAAGTGAATGCCAAAGGGGCAAAAGAGACCGCCTTCATCACACCGGGAAATCCAAGAGAAGGCAGGAAGGTTTTTGCTGCAAAAGGTTGTATCAAATGCCATGCTGTAAGAGGCGAAGGTGGAAAGGAAGCAGAGGATTTAGGGAAGAGGGCAAAGACCTTTTATAAAAGCCTCACCCAGATTGCCTCCAGCATGTGGAACAAAGGGCCTGCTGTTTTGGGCAAGATGAGCCAAACTCAAGTAGGGATTCCAAAATTCACTCCAAAGGAAATGGCGGATCTAATTGCTTACCTTTATTTTCTTCATTTCATCGATGAACCAGGAAACCCGGTAAATGGGAAGAAGATTTTTTCGGAATCGGGGTGTTCAAAATGTCACGGCTGGGAAGGAAAACCAGGTGAATTGATGACTATCAGTCTTTCCAAGTATCAGAAGGCTGTCGGCCCTATGGATATCGTCGCGAGTCTATGGAACCATAGCACCAAGATCGAGAAGGCGATGAGGGAAAAAGGAATCTCCTGGCCCCGATTCAAAAAGGGGGAGTTAGCGAATCTCCTTGATTTTATCCGAACTCCAAAGAAGACAGAAAGGAAATGAGAAATGAAACGCATCGGCTTCTGGTTCATTATCAGTGCCCTCTTTCTTGCCGGAAATATCATTTCCTTGCAATCGGCAATGGGAGCCGAAAAAAAAGGAGAGTACCTCCTTCCAGGAAACGTCAAAGAAGGGTGGAACGTCTTCTCCATGATGAAGTGCAATGCCTGTCATTCCATCTGGGGTGAAGGCGGCAAGGAGGGGCCTGATCTTGGCACCCTTCCGGAGTCTTACGTCAGCCAATCTCAATTGGCTGCCCTGATGTGGAACCACTGGCCAGAGATGTGGGGGAAAATGGAGGCAAAAAAAATTCCCCCTCAGATAATGGGTAAGAAAGAAATGGCAGACCTCTTTGCCTTTCTTTATTTCATCCGGTATATGGATGAACCGGGAAATCCCCGGAACGGGAAAGCGCTGGCAGAGGCCAAACATTGTAGCAAATGCCATCCCGCCCTAAAGGAAGGGACAAAAGAGGATCTTAGCCCTTGGGGAAAGTATACGAATCCCATCTTATGGGCTCAAATGATGTGGAAGCATGTCCCTCAAATGGAACAGGAAATGAAGAAGAAACGGCTTCCCTTGGTCGAGTTCAAAGGAAATGAAATGGTCGACATCATTGCCTATATTCGAAGCCTCAGTTCAAAGATGGACAAGGTTTACCTTTCTCCTGGAGATCTCCAATCCGGAAAGAAATTGTTTATCCAAAAGGGATGCATTCAGTGTCATTCCCCTCAGGGAGAATTGGACCTGTCCAAGAAAAAAGATTTTCCGAGAACCTTAGGCCAATTCGCTGGAATGATGTGGAATCATTCGTTCAAAATGTGGAAGGGGATGGAGGAGAGAGGGATGGAACGTCCCACCCTTTCTCCTCAGGATATGGCCGACCTGGTCGCCTACCTTTTTTCGACCCAATATTTTGACGAGCCGGGTGATCCTGGAAGAGGAAAAAATGTTTTCACCAAGAAACAATGTAACCTCTGCCATGCGAAGGGTACCAAAATGCCAAACCTATCTTCCCTGAAAGGTCAGATCTCCCCTATCTTTATGGCACAGACCATGTGGAATCATGGACCGGAGATGCTGGAAAGGATGAGGAAAGCCAAAGTGGTTTGGCAAAAGATCGATGGGAAGGAAATGGTCGATCTAATGGAGTATCTCAACAGGGGAATGCCTTAGCTCAAATTCCATTTGAGCTAAATGAAAAATTTCAAAACTCAAATGTCAAATCAATGTCAAGTTACAAAGTTAACAACTTTTGACATTTGAACTTCCCGGAGGGAAAAAATGGTCTCTACAGAGTGGTTGAAAAAGACGGAATTATTTGGAACCCTCAGTGAATCCCAGTTGAGCATCTTGCTTTCACATTCTTCTGTGGAATCTTTCCCGGAAGGGAAAACAATTTTCCGTCAGGGAGATGAGGCGAATTATCTCTACATCTTGATCGAAGGCATCCTCGATCTTTCAGTCAAGACCGGGGAAAAATTTGACTTTTTGACCTCCAAGGTCGAAAAGGAAGGCGCGGCCTTCGGAATTCCATCCCTCATTGAGCCTTTCTGTTACAATGTGACGGCCACATGCTTAAAGCCCTCCAAGATATTAGCAATCAATGCCGGTCGTCTTAAAATGGATATGGAAAAGGATCCAACAATGGGAATGGAGATTATGAAGAAGCTGGTCTCCATCTACTTCAATCGCCTTAACGAGATGCGGTCTGGAGTCTCCAACCTTCTCAAAAGTTTTAAATTCAAAACATCATGAATCAACCTCTTATGAATCGATTTCATGTCCAGGTTCCGAATGAACGTTGGTTTGAAGAAAATATCGGATGCGAAAATGCCTGCCCCGTTAATACCCGTGCTCCTGAATACATTTCAGCTATCCGAGAGCAGAATTATGATCTTGCCTTTGAACTCAATCGGGGCGACAACCTCTTTCCCGCCATTTTGGGCCGGATCTGCGTTCACCCCTGTGAGGAGAAGTGTCGAAGAGGTCTCCTGCTCGATCTCCCTATCTCCATCTGCTCATTGAAAAGGGCTTCTGCGGATTTCAAAACTCAGACCCCTCAAAAAGAAACTTTGATCAAAAAGAGTGATAAGAAGGTGGGGGTCATCGGTGCCGGACCATCCGGACTCTCGGCCGCCAATGATCTCGCCAAGCTCGGTTATTCTGTCACGATCTATGAGACATTCCCTATCCCTGGCGGAATGCTTAATGTCGGAATTCCTCCTTACCGTCTTCCCAGGGAAGTGGTGCGACAGGCGATTGAGGAGGTGAGACGATTGGGAGTGGAAATCATCACCGGAACCCCCATCGGAAAAGAGTTGAATTTAGAGGATTTGAGAAAGAAGTATGATGCCGTCTATATCGCCGCGGGTGCCCATAAGGCTGAAAAACTGGGGATCCACGGAGAAGATCTCCAGGGAGTGATCCATGGTGTGACCTTTATGCGAATGGTCAATCTGGAAAAGGATCTGAAAGTTGGTTCAAGAGTTGCGGTGATCGGGGGCGGAAATACAGCCATGGACGCAGCCCGTTCCTCTCTTCGATTAGGAGCGAAAGAGGTTTTTATTCTCTATCGTAGGAGCAGAGAAGAGATGCCAGTGGATCCCAGGGAATTGGACCAGGTGGAAGAGGAGGGGATCCAAGTCCATTACCTCACCCAGCCGATTCGAATCCTCTCCGGAGATGGGATAAGGGTCTCTGGCGTCCAATGTATCCGAAACCGATTGGGAGAACCTGAAAAGGATGGACGGAGAAGACCGATCCCCATTGAAGGAACTGAATTTGAAATCGACATTCATGTTCTCATTCCGGCGGTCAGCCAATCCCCTGACATCTCCTTCCTTCCAGAGGAGATCGGGCTTGAAATCTCTAAATGGGACCGTCTTTCCGTCAATCCAGAAACTTTTGAGACGAATGTGGACGGTATCTTCGCCGGTGGCGACTTTGTCACAGGCCCCAGAGATGTGATCGGAGTGATCGCCGATGGGAGAAAGGCAGCCCTTTCCATCCACCACTCTCTCAGTGGCGAGGAGTTCGAAAAGAAGCCTGCTCACTTCACCGCTGTATCAGAGGTTAAGACTGATCCAGATCTGGAAAAGATAATTCGACAGAAAATAGATACCATTCCCGTACCAGAAAGAAAATCTGTAGATAAAGAAGTGGAATTGGGCTTTTCCAAAGAGGTGGCAGTGAGGGAAGCTGTAAGATGTCTCCAATGCCATATCTTCACCATCTTCGATCGGACAAAATGTATCCTTTGCGGTGGTTGTGTCGATATCTGTCCGAAATCCTGTTTCCGGATGGCAAGGCTCGATGAGGTCGAAGGGGATGAAAAACTCTCAAAATTAGTCAAATCCCTTTACGGCGTCTCCTTAGAAGAAGCAGAGGAACGCAATCTTGCCACAGTCATCTTCAAAGAGGAGTCCCGCTGCATTCAGTGCGGTCTGTGTGCCAAACGGTGCCCTACAGGTACGATTACGATGGAAGCGTACCACAGGCAATCCGAACTTTATCGGGAAGAAAAATGATGAAAAAGGGAATCCT
>Ga0299912_10005390_pt1 | contig 10514 bp, 10 predicted proteins | sample RVTome_2_FD_207667 | JGI IMG/M metagenome (GOLD analysis project Ga0299912, IMG submission 207667) | Soil microbial communities from uranium-contaminated site in the Upper Colorado River Basin, Wyoming, United States - RVT95D214 (version 2) ... | reverse complement strand
GACGGCCTGCCTGCCGGCGAGGTCGCCCGTCTGCTGGACGTGCCGCAGAACACCATGTCGACCCATCTCGCCATCCTCGAGCGGGCAGGCCTGGTTTCCTCGGAACGCCAGAGCCGGTCGATCATCTACCGGGCCGAGCTCGACCGGGTGCGGGAGATCGCGAGTTTCCTCGTCAACGATTGCTGCGGCGGCCGGCCAGAACTGTGCGAGCCGCTGGTTGCCGAATTCACCCCATGCTGCCGCCCGACGGAGTCCGAGAATGCCTGCTGACCGCGTCTACAACGTCCTGTTCCTGTGCACCGGCAACTCGGCCCGCTCGATCCTGGGCGAAGCCCTGCTCAATCATGTCGGCGAAGGCCGCTTCCGCTCCTGGTCGGCCGGCAGCACGCCCAAGGGCAAGGTGCACCCGATGGCCATCGAGACGCTGCACAAGGCCGGGATTTCGACCGAGGGACTGCGCTCGAAAGGGTGGGACGAGTTCGCCACCGCCGATGCGCCCCACATGGATTTCGTCTTCACCGTCTGCGACAACGCCGCCGGCGAGGTGTGTCCGATCTGGCCCGGTCAGCCGATGAGTGCCCACTGGGGTATCGAGGACCCGGCGGCAGTAGAGGGACCCGAGTTCCAGCAACGCGCCGCCTTCGAGGACGCACTGCGTTACCTGCGCAACCGCATCGCGGCCTTCATCAACCTGCCGCTTGCCAGCATCGATCGCATGGCGCTCAGCTCCAGGCTCCGGACCATCGGGGCCATGGAAGGCGCCACCGGCTCGAAGTCCGAGGTCGCCTGACCCATGTCGGTCTTCGAGCGCTACCTGAGCCTGTGGGTCGCCCTGTGCATCGTCGCCGGCGTCGCCGCCGGACACTTCTTTCCCAGCCTGTTCCAGGCGATCGGCAGCCTCGAGCTGGCCAAGGTCAACCTGCCGATGGCGGCGCTGATCTGGTTGATGATCGTGCCCATGCTGGTGCGCATCGATTTCGCTGCGCTCAGGCAGGTCGGCAGCCATTGGCGCGGCATCGGCGTGACGCTGTTCGTCAACTGGGCGATCAAGCCGTTCTCCATGGCGCTGCTCGGCTGGCTGTTCGTCGGCTGGCTGTTCCGCCCCTTCCTGCCGGCGGGCCAGATCGATTCCTACATCGCCGGACTGATCATCCTTGCCGCGGCCCCCTGCACGGCGATGGTGTTCGTATGGTCGAGCCTCACCAAGGGCGAGCCCCACTTCACGCTGAGCCAAGTTGCATTGAACGACGCCATCATGGTGGTCGCCTTCGCGCCCATCGTCGGGCTGCTGCTCGGCCTCTCGGCCATCACCGTGCCGTGGGATACGCTGCTGCTCTCGGTCGTGCTCTACATCGTTGTGCCGGTGATCGCCGCGCAGGCGCTGCGCCGCTGGCTGCTAAATCGTAGCGGCGTCGAGGCCATCGACCGGCTGCTCAAGGTGCTGCAGCCGCTCTCGATCGTGGCACTGCTGGTGACGCTAGTGATGCTGTTCGGCTTCCAGGGCGAGCAGATCATCGCCCAGCCGCTGGTGATCCTGCTGCTGGCAATCCCGATCCTGATCCAGGTCTATTTGAACTCCGGGCTCGCCTACCTGCTCAACCGCATCTGGGGCGAGGAGCACTGCGTCGCCGGGCCCTCGGCGCTGATCGGGGCGTCAAATTTCTTCGAGCTGGCGGTCGCCGCCGCGATCAGCCTCTTCGGCTTCAACTCCGGCGCGGCGCTGGCCACGGTGGTCGGCGTGCTGGTGGAAGTGCCGGTGATGCTCTCGGTGGTGTGGATCGTGAACCGATCCAAGGGCTGGTACGAACGTGGTGCCGTCGTGAAGGCGAATGCGGAACTGCGGAGCGCAGCGGAATGACCATCACCATCTACCACAACCCCGACTGCGGCACCTCGCGCAACACCCTGGCGATGATCCGGCAGAGCGGGGTAGAGCCGGTGGTCGTCGAGTACCTGAAGACGCCGCCGGACCGGGCCACGGTGACCAGGCTCATCGCCGACGCCGGACTGACGGTACGGCAGGCGCTGCGACAGAAGGATACGCCCTTCGACGCCCTCGGCCTTGCCGATCCAATGCTGGGCGACGAGAAGCTGCTCGATGCCATCCAGGCCCACCCGATCCTGCTCAACCGGCCCTTCGTCGTGACCCCGAAAGGCACGCGTCTCTGCCGCCCGTCCGAGGTCGTGCTCGATATCCTGCCCAACCCGCACATCGGGCGGTTCGTCAAGGAAGACGGCGAGGTCGTCGTCGCGGACTGAGGTTGGTGTCCGGGTTTGAGGGACATCAATCCGGCCAGACTCAGTTGCACTAGGGTCTGCCAAGACAGTGGCGCACACACCGCCCGCGATCGGAGTAGTCCGTCCATGCAGAGCGCTTCTTCGCTGCCAACCTTCGGGATCCTCACCAATCCCACCCGCCACCTGTTCTTCACCGGCAAGGGCGGCGTCGGCAAAACCTCGCTGGCCTGCGCGACCGCGCTGAGCCTCTCCGACCGGGGCAAATCCGTGCTGCTGGTGAGCACCGACCCGGCCTCCAACCTCGACGAGATGCTGGGCGTCGCCCTCGGCCGGGCGCCGACGGCTGTTCCCGGGGCGCCGACGCTGTTCGCCATGAACATCGACCCGGAGGAGGCCGCCGAGGCGTATCGCGTGCGCGTCCTCGACCAGCTCGATCCCACGGCCAGCGACGAGGAGCGTCTCACCGTCCGCGAACAGCTCTCGGGCGCCTGCACTACCGAGATCGCGGCCTTCGACGAGTTCGTGGGCCTGCTGGCCGGGGATGAGTCCGGCTACGATCACATCATCTTCGACACCGCTCCCACCGGTCACACGCTGCGGCTGCTCAGCCTGCCCAAGGCATGGACGGGGTTCCTCAAGGACAACGACCGCGGCGCCTCGTGCCTCGGACCCCATTCTGGCCTCAAGATGCAGGAAGCGCGCTTCAACCTTGCGCTCAAGGCGCTGGGCGACCCGTCGCTGACCACCATCGTGATGGTCACGCAGCCGGACGCTGGCGCCATGCGCGAGGCGGCCCGGGCCAGCGGGGAATTGCTGGCGCTCGGCCTCTCCAACCAGCACCTGGTGGTGAACGGCGTCTTCCACGCGACGGACAGGAGCGACCGCGTCGCCGTTGCGATCGAAGCGCGCGGGGGGAGCGTTCTCGCCAACCTCCCCGAGGCCCTTGCCGGGCTACCGCAGGACCGGGTACCGCTCAGAGCCTATGACATGATCGGGCTCGATGCCCTGCGGGCGCTCCTGAACGACAGCGCGGCTCCGCCCAAGGCTGCTCAGCCTCCCGCATCCGCCGCGGTTCCCCTGCCGGGGCTGGCGGAGCTGGCCGACGAACTTGCCGCCGCCGGGCGGGGCCTGATCATGGTCATGGGCAAGGGCGGCGTCGGCAAGACCACGGTCGCCGCGGCGCTGGCGGTGGGCCTGGCGCGGCGCGGGCACGGCGTCCACCTGAGCACCACCGACCCCGCCGCCCACGTCGCCGCCACCGTCGGCGGCGGGATGGCGGGGCTCGAGGTCGACCGCATCGACCCGAAGGCGGAAACCGAGCGCTACATCGCCAGGATCATGGATGCCCGCGGCAAGGATCTCGATGCGGAGGGCCGGGCACTGCTGCGCGAGGACCTCAACTCCCCCTGCACCGAGGAAGTGGCGGTGTTCCATGCCTTCTCGCGCATCGTCGCCGAGGCGCGCAGCGCTTTCGTCGTGCTCGATACGGCGCCGACCGGGCACACCCTGCTGCTGATGGACGCGACCGGCGCCTATCACCGGCAGATGGTCCGCGACCTCGACCCGCAGGCTCCGGGACGCATCCTGACGCCGCTGATGCGCCTGCAGGACCCGCAATACACCAGGGTGATCCTCGTCACCCTGCCCGAGACCACGCCGGTGTCCGAGGCTTCTGCCCTGCAGGACGACCTGCGGCGAGCGAAGATCGAGCCCTATGCCTGGGTGATCAACCGCAGCCTGATGAGCGCGGGCACCCGCGACCCGCTGCTGCTGGCGCGGGTGCCGGGCGAGCAGGCCCAGACCGAGCGCGTGCGCAAGGGGCTGGCGCGGCGCGTCTTCGCGCTGCCGTGGCAGGCCAGCCCGCCGGTCGGCATCGAGCCGCTGTCCAGGCTGACGGCAAGGAGCGTCGAGGCGGCCGAGTAGCGACAACCAAAGGGTGCGGTCGGGCTACGGCGGGGTGGCGCCGCTCGAAGGGCCTGTGGCGGACCTCGACCTCCAGAGCCTCAGCAGACGCTGCGCCGTCTTGATCGCGACCAGCCCGAGAAGGATGACCATCGCGATGGTGGTGGTGCCCGACTTGAGGACCGTCCACCGGCTGGCCTCCGCCACGAGTTCCGGAGTCAGTCCCCGGGGCCCCGCCGCGATCATCAGCGCTATGGCGTGGTTCTCGAGATAGTCGAAGATCGCGATCGGCAGGGCGACAATGGCCAGCGCCCACCGCCACCGCCCGAGCCTGCGCGGAGCCATGGCGGCGATCGAAAAGAACAGGGTCAGGGCGATGAGCGCGGGATAGACGATGTCCAGACGCTGCTGCACGTCGAGGTAGAAGCGCGCGCCGTCGGCGGTCAGGGCCGAAAGAAACGCCATGGCCTCGGCATGGCTGTAGCCTCCGGGACGCATGTCGAAGGGAGCCAGCCCGCCCGCGGCGGCCGACACCGTCGGCAGCGACCAGCCCAGCATGAGTGCGTAGACGGCAAGCGTGAGGCCGAAGAGACCCCAATACGTCAGGCGGTGCATCGCAGAACTCCAGGCTGTGCCGGCCTGTGTCATCGGCCGCACCAGCGCGGCGCAATCATAGCCCGGGCGACAGAGGTGGCACCCCGGCAGGGCAAAACCGGCCGGGGTGGTGGCTTGGCGGCGACTAGAAGGGGTAGTGCTGCCCGGCGTCCTCGATCGTCACCCACCGCAGGTCAGTGAACTCGGCGATCGCCGCCCTGCCGCCGAAGCGGCCATACCCCGAGCCCTTGACACCACCGAACGGCATCTGGGCCTCGTCGCTGACCGTCGGGCCGTTGATGTGGCAGATGCCGGTCTCGAGCCGCGCGGCGACGCCGAGGGCGCGCTGGACATCGCGGCTGAACACCGCCGACGACAGGCCATAGTCAGTGTCGTTGGCGACCCGGATGGCCTCCTCCTCGCCATCGACCCGGACGATCGGCTTGACCGGGCCGAAGGACTCTTCGGAATAGACCCGCATCGAGGGCGTCACGTGGTCGAGCACGGTTGCCTCCACTACGGTGCCGTCCCGCTTGCCGCCGGCCTTGAGCGTGGCGCCCTTGGAGACGGCATCGACGACGAGCGCCTGGTTCTTCTCGGCGGCCTGCAGGCTGATGAGCGACCCCAGCACGACGTGGCCGCGCGGATCGCCCGCCGGCAGCTTGGCCGCACGTGCTGCGAGCTTGGCGACGAATTCGTCCGCCACCTTGTTGTCGACGATGATCCGCTCGGTCGACATGCAGATCTGCCCCTGATGCATGAAAGCGCCGAAGATGGCCGCGTTCACGGCCCCGTCGATATCGGCGTCATCGAGCACGATGAACGGCGCCTTGCCGCCCAGTTCAAGCAGCGCCGGCTTGAGGTGCCTGCCAGCGAGTTCCCCGATGCGCCTGCCCACGGCGGTCGAGCCGGTGAAGTTGACGCGCCGGACGGACGGATGTGCGATCAGCGCCTCGACGACCGTCGCCGCATCCTTGGGATCATTGGTGATGACGTTGATGACGCCGGGCGGAATGCCGGCCTCGTGCAGGCACTGGCCGATCAGACGATGGACGCCCGGGCAGTTCTCCGAGGCCTTGAGCACCACGGTGTTACCGCAGGCGATCGGCATGGCGATAGCGCGGGTACCCAGGATCACCGGTGCGTTCCACGGCGCAATGCCGAGGCAGACGCCGGCAGGCTGGCGAATGCCCATCGCCATGGTGTTGGGCTTGTCGGCGGGGATGATCTCACCGGTGATCTGCGTGGTCATGGCGCCGGCTTCGCGCAGCATGCCGGACGCCAGCATGACGTTGAAGCCGGCCCAGCCCGCCGTCCCCCCGGTCTCCTCCATTATCAGTCGGGTGAACTCGCCGACCTTGCTGGCCATGACATCCGCCGCCTTCATCAGCAGCGCCCGGCGCTCGCCGGGGCCGGTCTTGGACCAGGTCTTGAAGGCAGCGGCGGCGGCCTCGACCGCGGCATTGGCATCGGCGACGCCGGCGGCCGGGGCGCGAGTCGCCAGCTTGCCGGTGAACGGGTCGTGCCGCTCGTAGGTGGCACCACTGGCTGCGCCGCTTTCGGCGCCGTTGATCAGAAATCCGATGTCCATGATTGTCTCCTTTGGGCGCCCGCAGCGCCTTTGTTCCTAGAAGCCGAGCACTTCGGCGTTGACAGAAGCTTCAAGCCCGCCGTCCGTCGCGACATTGGCGCCGTTGATCCAGCGCGCGCCGTCCGAGGCGAGGAACAGGACGACCGGCGCGATATCCGATGCGGTGCCGGCGCGGCCCACGCGGTCGATGTCGCTGTCGACGCGTGCGTCGCCGAGTACCGCGCGGAACTGCGTGAGGATCGGCGTTTCCACCGGGCCCGGGCTCACCGCATTGACCCGAATGCCCCGGCTCTTGAACACTGCCTCGTGTGCCGCCTTCTGGTTCCACAGCAGCAGCAACTCCTTCGACAGGGGATAGCCGATGGCGGGATCGATCTTGTGCTCGGTGGCGAGCCTGGCGATGTCCGGGAAGCCGCCCAGCGCCACCAGCGCCTTGGCCCGCTCCAGGTTGGCGCGCCAGCCAAATCCGGCGATGGAGGCGACGTTGACCACCGCGCCGCCCTCGCGCAGGCGCGCTGCACAGGCGTAGGTCAGCGCCCGCAACCCGTAGAAGTTGACGCTGAGCACCGGCGCGAGCCCGGTGCTGCCGGACAACCCGGCAACGTTGCAGAGCGCATCAAAGCGCCTGGGGAGGCTCGCCACCAGCCCGTCGACGCCAGCCTGGGTGGAGATGTCGGCCTGGACGAAGTCGAAGGCCGGGCTGGCAGGCGCCTTGATGTCCACGCCGATGACATCAGCGCCCTGGGCGAGGGCCAGCTGCGCCGTTCTTGCGCCTATCCCTGAGGCTACCCCGGTGATGACGAGTGTCTTGCCGAACAGCATGTTCAGGCCTCCCTATCTGGCTTCGTGTTGGTCGAACTGGATGGCGCCGGGCCTGCGTCGGGGGGCAGGACCACGCGGTAGCCGACGGGCAACAGCCGCAGCCCCCAGCGCCGCTCGATCTCTCCCCAGATACCCTTGGGCAGAAGCAGCGAGAACAGCACCGCGACGACGCCAAGACCAACGAGGTACCAGACGCCGGTGCCGCCGAACCAGGTTTCGATGAGGAAGAAGATGACCGCGCCGAGGATGGCGCCCTCGAAGGTGCCGATGCCCCCGACAAGCACCATGAAGATCATGTAGGCAGTCCACTGCACCGAGAAGTAGGTCTTGGGCTGGAAGGTGACGGCGGTTGCGAGCCACAGCGCGCCGGCCATGCCGACGCCAACCGCGGCGAGGACGAAGAGCAGCCGCTTGGTGCCGACCACGCGGACACCCAGGGAGGCGGCAGCCTCCTCGCTGTCGCGGATGGCCTGGATCGCCGCGCCGACTCGGCTCCGCAGCAGGACGAAGAGCATACCCAGCAGCGCCAGCATCGACGCCAGTGCCAGCCAGTAGATGAAGGCGCGCCGATCCTCCATCGCATAGGCGTTGAGCGAGATCAGCGAGGTTCCCGTCTCGCCCTGCACCAGGGTGTCCAGGTTGACCAGCATGTGTGTGAGCGCCGAGATCACCCACATGCCGATGGCGAACTCGCCGCCCCGGAGGCGCAGCATCAGCACCGACAACGGCAGCGAGATGGCCCCGACGATGAGGGCGGATATCGGCAGCGACAGGTATGGATTGATGCCGGCATCGGCGAGACGGATGGCGAAGTAGGCGCCGAGTCCGAAGAACACCTGCTGGCCGACCGAAACGAGCCCGCCAAACCCTGCAAGCGCGTTCCACATCGCCGCGAGCATGACGTAGATGAACAACGTCGTCAGCCGGTCGACCGCGCCTGCCCCCAGGAACGCCGGCGCCAGCGCCAGGCCCGCCGCTACGATCATCACCACGCCGATGGCGAGGCGCGATGCGGGCGTCCAGCGCTCGACGCGCGTTCCCTGTTTCAAAGTCGTCATGTCGACCGCCTGAAGAGCGAACGGACACGGGCGGAGAAGCCGAGTCCGGGGATGAAGAGGCGTGCGAACAGCACCGCGAGGAAGACGGCATGGCCGCCGATCAGGAAGCCCTGGGGGGCGATCTGGGCGCCGAGCGCCTGCGCCAGCCCAAGGACGATGCCGCCGATCAGCGTGCCCCAGACCGATCCAGCGCCGCCGATGACCGCAGCCTCGAAGGCAAAGAGCAGTTGCGGCGCGCCGGCATAGGCGTCGAAGGTCGCCCGCATGGCGAGGAAGGCCCCCGCCACGCCCACGGTGATCATGGCGAGCCCGGTCGCCAGGGCGTTCACCCGGCTGGCGTTGATGCCGACGAGACCGGCTGTGTCCGGGTCTTCGGCGATGGCGCGAATGGCGCGGCCGAGTGGCGTGAAGCTCAGCATCGCCTGCAATCCGCCCAGCATCACGACGGCGACCGCGAAGGTGAGGACCGCCAGCTGCCCGACGTAGAAGCCGCCGGGCAACTCGAACGCATCATAGGAGAGCGAACCGATATAGGGCGCCAACGACCGCGTGTCGGCGCCGAATTGTTCGAACAGCAGGTTGTCGATGACGATGGCGAGCCCGAAGGTGGTCAGGATCGGCAGCAGCGCACCACTGCGGATGCTGCGCTCCAGCACGAAGCGCTGCAGCGCCCAGCCGATCAGGCCCATGGCCGGCAGCACAATCAGCAGGCCGAGGAAGGGGTGGATGCCGAACTTCTCGGCCAGCACCCACAGCGCATAGGCGGCAACGACCGCGAGACTGCCATGGGCGAGATTGATGATGCGCATGACCGAGAACATGAAGCTCAGCCCGGAGGCGATCAGGGCGTAATAGCCGCCCAGCAGGATGCCCTGGATGATGGAGTTGAGCATCAGGCGGCTCCCTGCTGGCGGTGCAGCCCGAAATAGGCCTCGGTGACCTGATCCCGGGTGAGTTCCGAGGTGGGACCGGCAAGCACGATGCGTCCCTCCAGCATACAGAGGACGCGGTCGGCGACGGCCATGGCGCGGGTGAGGTCCTGCTCGACCAGCACGATGGTGGTACCTCCCTCCATCAGGCCCTCGAGCGAGGCATAGACGCGGTCCACCACCAGCGGCGACAGGCCGAGCGACACTTCGTCGAGCAGCAGCACGTCCGGATTGCTCATCAGCGCCCGTCCGATGGCGGTTGCCTGCTGCTCGCCGCCCGACAGCGTGCCCGCCTTGGCATGGAGGCGCTTTTCGAGGTTGGGGAACGCCGCCATGACGCGCTCGACGGTCCAGTCTCCTGCCCTGCCGGCGAAGCGGCCGAGAAGCAGGTTCTCTTCAACCGTCATCTGGGCGAACAGGCGCCGCCCCTCGGGAACCAGCGCGACCCCCATCCCGACCCGCCGATGCGCGGGCACATGGGTGATATCCTGGTCGTCGAGAAGAACGCGGCCGCCCTTGGACGGGTGTGCCCCGGCGATGGCGCGCAGCAGCGTGGTCTTGCCGGCGCCGTTGGCGCCGACCAGCGCCACCGTCTCGCCCTTGGCGACGGAGAAGGTCACGTCCCGCACGGCCTGCAACTGGCCGTGGCGGACATCGAGTGCTTCGACCAGCAGCGTCATTTGGCGCCTCGCCCCAGATAGGCCTCGATCACCGCCGGGTCGTTCATCACGACCTCGGGGTCGCCATCGGCGATGATCTTGCCGGCGTCCATGCAGATGAGGCGCCTGGCGACCTGCACCAGCACGTGGACGATGTGCTCGATCCAGACAATGGCGATGCCGCGGCGGCGCAACTCCAGGATGGTGTCGACCAGTTCGCTCGCCTCGCCGTCGGTCAGCCCGCCGCCAATCTCGTCGAGCAGCAGCACCTGCGGCCGCGCTGCCAGCGCTCGCGCCAGTTCGAGGCGCTTGCGGTCGAGCAGGCCCAGCGTTTCGGCCTGCCGGTTGGCGACGCGCATCATGCCGCACAGCTCGAGCGAGGACAGCGTCTCGGCATAGGCCTCGTCGCGGCTGAGATTGGCGCCGTGCGCGGCGGCCACGTGGATGTTCTCGAAGGCGGTCATGCCACTGAACGGCTTTGGAATCTGATGGGTCCGCACCAGGCCGAGCCGGCAGCGCCTGGCCGCCGACAGGCTGGTGACGTCCGACCCCTTGAACGATACCGTGCCCGCGGAGGGCGCGAAGGCCCCCGCGAGCACATTGAGCAAAGTCGTCTTGCCGGCGCCGTTCGGGCCGACGATGCCAACGGCCTCGTCGGCTCCTATCGCGAAGTTGACGTCGTCGAGGACCACAAGCGCGTTGAAGCGCTTGTGGATGCCCG
>Ga0299912_10005389_pt1 | contig 10514 bp, 13 predicted proteins | sample RVTome_2_FD_207667 | JGI IMG/M metagenome (GOLD analysis project Ga0299912, IMG submission 207667) | Soil microbial communities from uranium-contaminated site in the Upper Colorado River Basin, Wyoming, United States - RVT95D214 (version 2) ... | reverse complement strand
CTCTCGGCGGTGGACTTGGCATACTCCTCGACGCTCATCTCCTTGCGTCTGGCGTCGTCTACATTGACCCATGGCTCGAAGTCCTCCGGACGCAACTCGGGGAAGGTGAGCAGCATGTTGGTCAAGTCGCCCTTGGGATCGATCAGGATGGCGGGGACGCTGTCGATGGCCGCCTCTTCCAGCAGGTCGATGCACAACCCGGTCTTCCCTGAGCCTGTCATGCCCACGCAAACCGCGTGGGTGGTCAGGTCCCGGGCATCGTACATAACCAGGCTATCGAGGATTTTGCCCTTGGCCAGGTCGTACTCCTTGCCGAGGTAGAAGGTTCCAAGTTTCTCGAATGGCTGCATGGTAAGACCTCCAGAACACAACAAGAGCGGACGTCATCGCCGAGAGTCAGTCAGTTGTCGCCCCTGGCTCACGATCATTCACCACTTGGCCCAGTTGGCCCGAGGCTTCATGGATCGGTTCGTGGTTTCCAGGGGTGGCTGAGCTGTATTATACCACCGGTGTTGAGACGTTGTCGAGGTTGGGCCTTGGGCAGCCTTGACTGCGCCTGGGAGGCCAGTTGGATATTGTCTACGTAATCACCATGTAGTATAGTCCAGTCCGAAGCTGGGCCTGCACCCCAGATCACCACTCTGTCTCCCCAACCAGGGAAGGGATCACGTGGACCCTCTGACCAGTTGGAGTCTCGATTTCATCGCTGCTATGCAGCAGATTCACCCTGCCCTGCACCTGTTCTTTGGTGCCTTTACCTTTCTGGGCCAGCCCGAATTCTACGTGCTCATCCTGCCCTTGCTGCTATGGTGCGTGGACGTGCGCCTGGGCGCACGAGTAGGCATCTTCCTTCTCCTGTCCAGCCAACTCAACACTGTGCTGAAGGACCTGTTCCACCAACCACGCCCCAGCGATTTCGACCCCAGTTTGCAGCTGGCCTGGTTCGAGGGCTACGGGTTACCCAGTGGCCATGCGCAGCTCGTTGTGGTGTTCTGGGGGGCCATCGCGGCCTGGGCACGCAGACCATGGCTGTGGGTTCTGGTGGTCTTGCTGGCCGCACTCGTCGGTTTCTCTCGTGTCTATCTGGGTGTGCACTTCCCTCAAGACATAGTCGCCGGTTGGGCCATTGGGGGTCTGTCGTTGGCCCTGTACCTGGCTGTGCAGGGAGGCCTGGAGCGGCGACTGGCGGAGCTAGAGCTCCACTCGCAGATGCTGTTGGCGGCCGGCGTGCCCCTGGTCCTCTTTGTGTCGTCCCCCGGCAAGAGCGTGGCCACCGCCATGGGGACACTGGCCGGGGCTGGTGTGGGGTTTGCCCTGTTGCGACGGTACGTACCTTTTAGCCCTGCCGGTCCCATGTGGCAGCGCGTCCTGCGCTTTGTCGTGGGCGCGGTGGTGGTGGTGCCGCTCTATGTGGCGCTGGAGGTCGTACCTCTCGCGGAAGGGTCGTGGCCATATCTGGCCTTTCGCTTCTCCTACTTCGCATTGTTGGGAGTGTGGAGCACCCTAGGCGCGCCCTGGCTGTTCAGGGTGCTCCGCCTGGCTGGGGCTCCTGAGGAGTCCGTGACCTGACCGACTCAAATGTCGGTGTCTTGGCAAGTAGTGTAGATTCGGCTGGCTTTACCATAGGCTGACAGCTTGCACCGCATCTCAACCAGCCTCGTAGGGGCAACCCGCCGGGTCGCCCCTACCGCCAGGACATCCTTCGTTCTTGGTGGCAGCCACCCCTGGACTATGGTAGCCCTGCTGCCAACAGGCCATCATAGGCGAAACCGAAACATATCGCGCCGACCCACAGCGTGGCGACCACCAAGCCGACCACCCGCCAGCGAGCCACGGTCAGTGCGCCCGCCAGGGCGCCAAAGGAAGTGCCCGCGCCGGTAATCAGGAAGGCGAGTGCCGCACCCTGGCTCATCCCACCATCGAGCAAAGCCCGAACCAGAGGTAGGGAAGCCTCGGTATTGATGTAGAAGGGCAGGGCCATCGTGGCTGCCAGGGGCACGCTGTACACCTTCCCGCCGCCGAAGAGGGTCGGTATCCAGTGGGCTGGGATCAGCCCGTTCAGGAAGTATCCTACGAAGGCGAACACCACAAACAGAACCAGTAGACGTCGCCCAGCGTGGAAGGTCGCTGTCAAGACTGCCAAGGGACCACGCTTGGAAGCCGCTCTGTTAGTGGCCTCAGCGCAGCACTCCAGTACAAAGCGGGCCTGGTTGGCGAGCAAGCCGCGGCTCTCGATGAGTGAGGCCATCAGGCCGCCGGCCAGCCCAAGCACGATGGACGCCGCGAAGAAGGTGAGTGCAAAAGGCCAGCCGAACAGTCCTGCACTGTAAGTGGCGAGGACACCAGGAAGGCCACGATAGGTGCCCAGGGCATCATGCCGGCCATCATGCCCAGGATGACAGCCATGGTCCCGCACGAACAGAGAGGCGTTCCGACCGCAGCCGCAGTGGCTGCTACTACGCCGGCCCGGCGGTATCGTCTCAGGAAGGTGGAAATGCGGTCCAAGTCCATGTAGACGGTCAGCAGCGCCGCGAAGAGGGCGCTCACCACCAGATAGGGCCAGTTTCCCAACAGGGTGTACCAGACCTTCATCAGTGTGTCGATGGTCAGACTCAGGATGAAACTCATCGCTCCTACCTCCTTGATCTGTCTCATCCTGATAGACGAAGGTCCGGCGAAAAAGACGCAAGAGAGGCCCTCTGGCGCGGAAAGGGGAGAGTAGGGAGTCCTGAGAGTAGACTAGGCAGACTCTTGCGCCAGTGCGCAACAGCAGCAATGGGGCTGGTGGTAGTCTATGACCATGCCTCGACGGTCAAACTCGAAGTGGCAGCAGGTCATCAGCATGTCCCTCACCTTCTGCCGTGCCCGCTGAACCCTTGATTTGGCGCCCGTGTAGGAGAGGCCGAGCCACTCTGCCAACTCCTTCTGACTGAGGCCTTCGTACGCGGTGAGGACAAAGGCTTCTCGGTAGGGTTCGGGCAGGGCCTCGGCCATCTCTCGCACGTCGGCCGATAGGCTGACGATGAGGTCAGCTTCGTAGGCGTCCTCCCCAGACACCAAGTCCTCGGGCAACTCGCTGGTCGGCCGCTGAGTCCGGTAGTTGTCAATGATGGCATTGTGGGTGATCTGGTAGATCCAGCTTTGGAGTTTGCTCAGGTCCTTCAGTGTGCCCATTTTGGCATGGATGCGGAGAAAGACGTCCTGTAGGATGTCCTCCGCAGTCTGCTCGTCGGCTACTCGAGAGCGGATGAAGGAGCGCAACTGATCGCTGAACTGACTCCACACCGATTCTAGATTGTTGTCTGTGATGGAGGCTTGTGAGAACATGTCATCCTGCGTACTGTTCAGGGTTCTCAGCGCACATGGCCATACACGCCCGTGGTGGCGATCCCCTCGTCTTGGCCAGGTTGTTCCTGCATGGCGCGGCAGCCAACGGCTGTGGTTCGGAGGACTAGCCTCTCAGTCCTAATGCTTGCTGCCCGATAAGGACAAGCGTCGCGAGGCGAAGTCGCCAAGTAGAGGATGGGCCGACGACTCTTGAGCTTGAACAGCGTCCTCACGGGGCGGGCATAGTGCGCAGGCCGCTTGTTTCAGTTGCTGGCGAGCAGTTGCCACTCCTGTCGCGCCGGCCTCATTGTCTCGATTCCGCGCTGCGGGCGCCCTCGCTGACGAGGTTTTGGGCCGATGCTAATCTTGTGCCAAGCGTCTGACTGGTCGTGGAAGGTTCCAGGGACCTCACTATGCAGAGGACGCATCGCCACCCTCGGGCGCGAATCACCCTTCCTTGCAAGATGGCCTCTTCAACGGACGGGTCATTCTCATTCCACGGCTGATCGAACAATATGGCCAAGCCGCCGTTTTCTATGAACCGAAGCACGTTGCGCGGATAGTCATCGATCAGTATGTCGCCGGCTATGGCACCCTTGCCCAACTGGCTGGTACCCACGTAACGGTTGTAGGGGATACCGTTGTTTTTGAGCCATACCACTGTCGCGTCCTCTGCGAGCGGGCCACGGTCCGTTGCCACTGTTATTTCGTGCTCGTTGGCTAGTTCCAGCATTGCTTCGCGAGCGCCCTCTATGGGTTTCATTGCCAGTATGAAGTCGGCGTCAAGCTGGGCGCTCTCGATGGCCGTCTTGATGTCAGTATCGGCGATCGGCTCATTCCACGTCCTGATTTGATCCCTGGTGACGTTCAGGCCGTACTCACTATTCAGCCTTGCCAGGACGGGGGAGACCTGATCGGCGAGCACCCCGTCTACGTCAACTACTAGTTTCATAGTAGGGATGCCTCCATAATCTGTATCCTACGTAAGGGAGCACGCATGCGGCAAGAAACAGCCAATTGATCCACAGGCAGACACCACAGTTGGCCACGAGCACCTTGTACAGAACAAGGAGCAAAGCATACCCAGCACCGAACGCCAGTATGATTGTCCACCTGGATGCGCTGCGATCATTCCTCTCCCAGACACGCGAAAAACCCGACGCGAGGTACAAAGCAAAGATGGCTAGATAGCCGAAGATGTAGTTGTCAAGGCGCGCGGTTTGAGCACCGCCGCGCAGTTCCTCGATGGAGAATAGGAGCCTGGCATAGAGGGCGACAATTAGGAAGTCGCACGCCATGCGGACCCACGCCTTGCGGGTCGTTGTCTCATACGGATAGCGGTTCATCGATCGGTGATAGCCCACCCAACTGAGAGTCGTGACCACGTAAACCCCGACGAGCGCCCAGACGGCAAACCACGAGACACTCGGGTGCATGATCAAATCGGCGTAGCGCACGAAGCCCTGTGCGACGACGACGCCGAATACTATGTCCACGAATTGAACGAACCTGTCTGACACCCAGAGAGCCCTAGGCCCAGCACCATGGCTGTCCGTCATGTCGGTACCTCCCGCGCCAGCGGGCACATGTAGGCTCTGAACTGCAGGCGACACACCCCGTGACAGTGAGCGAGAGACGACCCTTTCCCGCTTGATCTTCCTGGTGGCGCTCTGCCCCCTGGCCAACCGCAGGCGCATTGGCCGCACGCAGTGGTACTGGATGGCACTGCCGGTCATCATACGCGAGCGGCCCGCGCTGGGACCATGTGCGTAATCTCGCTTGGCCCACACATAGGTCGCAGGGCCACACGCTAAGCCCGCCACATGGGTTGACCGCCGTCGGACTACCCATTCTCTTTCCTCAGAAGCAGCGTGCTGACCGAAGGTGACGACACTAGCTCGGGGCCAGGTCGGCTCATATCCCGGGCCCACTCTTGCTGCATGACGTGATAGGCAGGAGTTGCGACGCCCCCTCGGTTGCGCGCGCGCCGACCTGCGGTGAAAGATGGCTGTCAGGATGGTACCACGCAGCGTCCCTTAATGCAAAGCAGTCCAGCAACGGTGGGTGAGACAAGGATGCCCTGTGGTCGTTGCCGTCCCGGGCGGTAGCCAGGCGTTCCGCTTCGCGATCTTCATTGCGCCGGGTGCGCAGAACGACACGCGGTGCCATCGGCTTCTCCGGCAGTGAGTGCAACCGGGGGCCGGTGGGGCGTTCCCCGGTTGACCAAACACAGCACCTGACTTAACATGATGCGGAATCCATGGTGGTTCCACTCGCGGAAATCGATGATCCAGGAGGCAGGGATGCTCAAGGACTTGGTGCGGACGTGCAGGAGCTATCGGCGATTCTACCAGGACCATGCCCTGGACGAGGAGACACTGAGAGAGCTGGTGGATCTGGCCAGGCTTGCCGCTTCAGGGCACAATGCCCAACCGTTGAAGTACCTGCTCTCCTCGGAACCCGAGAAGAACTCCCTCATCTTCCCTCACCTTACCTGGGCTGCTTACCTCAAGAATTGGCCTGGACCCTCGGAGGGAGAGAGGCCGTCGGCGTACATCATCGTTCTCGGCGACACGGAGATAAGGAAGTCCTTCACTTTCGACCAGGGCATCGCCGCTCAGAATATCCTGCTGGGCGCCAGAGAGAAGGGCCTCGGTGGCTGCATTCTCGCCGCCATCAACAGAGACGGGCTCCGTGAAGATCTGCACATAGCCGACCGGTATGAGATACTGTTCGTCCTGGCCCTGGGCAAACCCAAGGAGAAGGTGGTGCTGGAGGTACTGGAACCCGATGGGGACGTGCGGTACTGGCGGGACGCGGAGGGAGTCCACCACGTGCCGAAACGGACTCTGGAGGACATCATCGTGGGCTAGCGGCGCAGGCACTCAGTCGAGCCCGTGAAGGGCTCGTGCTGTTCCTGCGCTGACGCACGAGCTGCGCTTGGCAATGGAGGTTCGCTCAGTATCGGGGAGCAGACGATGCTCCCCGTTCTTGTCGGAGGAGTCCTTGTGGTATGAGCTCTCCGCCAGGCTGTCGGGGAGAGGCCCGGGCGCCCGTGCGGATCGATGCGACAGGGCCTATATGCGTTGAAACTGGGCGTAAGGTTTTGGCGATTCTTGCGTCTTAGATAGTGAAAGAGGGCTGACTAGTCACGTGACAGACGAAGGGCGGCTGCTCGAGCGCGCCAAGGAGTACGAGCCGGAGGCGTTGGCTGAGTTGTACGACCGATACGCGCCCAAGATGTACACGTACATATATCGGCGGGTGGGCGATGCTGTTCTGGCTGAGGATTTGACCAGCGAACTCTTTCTGCGGGTTCTGCGGTCCATTCGCGGTGAGCAATCCTGGCGCGCTTCCTTCAGCGCATGGCTCTACCGAATAGCCCACAACCTGGTAGTGGATCACTACCGGCGCCTTCCACAGGAACCGGAACAACCACTGGTCGCGTCGCTCCCGGGAAGCGGCGGTGACCCAGTAGCTGTTGCGGAGGGCGCGGCGGAAGGCGAGCGTTTACGGGCGGCCATTCGTCGGTTGACCCCAGAGCAGCAGGAGGTGCTTGCCCTGCGCTATGGCGAGGGACTTGGCGCGGCAGAGGCAGGACATATCATGGATAGGTCTACAGGGGCCGTGGAGGCGCTGCAACATCGAGCGCTGGCGTCGCTGCGGCGTATCTTGGGGGGAGAGGGATTGTGAGCAGAGAAGTGCACGATGATCTGGAAAAGAGTCTGAGGGGACTGTACGCCGAGGTATCCTCACCCCCTGCAGGGTTGAAACCCGCGCGGGCAAGGATACTCGCTGAGGCTGCTGAGCTTCGTGCTCGCCAGGCGAGCCGCCCTCTCTATACTACGGAAACTGGACATATCACAAGGAGACGCAAGATGAACTTTGTTTTGGCCTACAAGGCGCTGGCCGCGGTCCTGGCTGTGGTTGTGGCCCTGGCCGGCATGGGAGGCGGCGTGGTTCTTGCCGCTGATGACTTGCCCGGAGACTTCCTGTACCCGGTGAAGCTGCTTTCTGAGGATGTAAGACTCGCCCTGACTTTCGATCCGGCCGGCAGGGCAGAGCTGGAGATGGCCTTCGTGGCCCTGCGAGTTCAGGAGATGGCCCGGCTGGCCCAGCAGGGAGAGGAAGTGCCCCAGGCCGTGGTGGCGCGGATGACACGGCAGATGGAGCAGTGCATGGTGGAGATCGCCAACGCTCGGCCGGAGGAGGCACCTGCTCTGCTGGAGCGGGTGATGGAGAGGACACGCCTCCAGCAGCAGGTGCTGGAGGGCGCTGCCACTGGCTCCAGCGCCGAGACCCAGTCGAGGCTCAGAGAAGCGAGTCAGTTGATGGAGCGCACCCGTCTGCAGGCAGAGAACGATCCCCAGTACCTAGAGTATCAGCAGCAGCATCAGTACGAGGGCACGCCGGGTCCTCACGGACAGACGTCGCCTACTCCGGCCGGTGTCGGGCAGCCGGTTCAGGAGCAGAACCAGCAGCGGTCGCAAGGCACGCCGGAACCCCAGGGCGAGGCCACACCTGTCCCGCAGCAGGAACAGGTGCGGCAAGAGGAGCAGCATCGCTACGAGGGGACAGCTGGACCTCACGGAGATCCCACCTCAACACCGACCTTGGAGCCAACGGACACTCCACAACCAGACGAGACCACGCCGCCGGACACCGATCCGGAACGAGCACAGGAGCAGGAGCAGTACCAAGACCGCCAGGAGGGGACTCCCGGGCCTCATGGAGAGCAGTCACCGCCTTCCGGCGATGAGCCTCAGCCCACACGTGCGCAGCAGGGTGGCAATCCGGACAAGGGTCATTAGGTAGTCATACCAGGCTGCCTGACTAGAGGCCCCTGCCCATGAGAACGGGAAGGGGCCGCTTTCGTTGCGCTCGCAATGGGGCGGACTTGGGAATCGACGGGCCGGCACTGTGCCGCTCGATGTGCATGCCTGCCTGGGCATCCTGGAGCGTCAGGTGGCCCAGTCGGCGCTCGAAATGTCCTGGTGTTCGTGCTATAATCCTCAGGCGCTGGGCTTGTTGGAGCGGTTTCGAGACGTACCCAAGACGTCGCCGTTATTGATGCCTGGAGGTGGCTGTGGCAGGGAGACGTACGTTGATTCTGCTGGTGGCACTGGGGATCTTGGCGGTTACGGCCGCCTGTGTTCCCACGTGCAGCTGGAACTGGCTTCCCTTTGGCCTGGGGGGAGGCTGCCGCAGAGGCCTTGACGAAGACACACTGAGCCGTCTGAGTCTCGTCATGGGGGACACCCTGGCGACGCAGCCTGGGGAGACGTGGGAGTTCGCCCCTGGCGTGGTGGAGTGCTGCTACGTCTTTGAACCGGTGGACGCCTGTGCCACCTGGTCTGTGTCACCCACCGATGGCGCCACCATCGACGCCAAGACAGGCGTCTTCACCGTGGATGCGGGGACGCCAAGTGGGACGGTGTTCACGGTGACCGCCGATGTGGAAAACGGGAGGCGTCTGGTTTCGGCCGACGTGCACGTGTATACACCAGAGGCCAACCCTCTCTTCGGCATTTGGCATGAGGAGGCCCAATTCGCCTGTGAGACCGACGAGGAGGTGATTCCCGAAGAGCGCATCGGGGAGTTGTCCTTCGGCGCCGATGGGGAGTTCAGCGTAACCTGGCATCCCTTCGAGGTATACAAAGACTACTGGGGAACATATACGTTCGACCTCAGCCAGGGCACCATTGAGCTTACGGGCGCAGAAGGCAACTATGTCCCTGAGGGCTTGGATGGCAGTGGGTCCTGGTTCATCGACGATGACGGACGCCTGATTCTCAAGGACATATGGCTGGGCGCGCCGCGTGATGTTTCGGGGGTCGTCAACTGCGGTCACCGCTTCACCAGGTGACGCGGGCTGCTATGTGCTCCGCCTTCTAGCACAACTCCTTGGTCTTGACGAAGGAGATCTTCACCTCTTGCGCGCCCAGCATCCCTCGGATTTCGACGGACTCGTCCTCTGCGGGTACGTACTCCGAGAAGTTGCTGTGCGAAGACTTGAGGACATACTCGCCATTTCGCTTGTCCAGGTCGAGGCCCACATGGAGCTCACTAGGTTGGACAGTGATCTGGTCTAGGACCAGCATCTCAGCACAGGAGTTGCTGACCTCCAATACGCCTCCGTTGCAGTTGTTGACGGTGATCTCCAGACACTCGGTCTGCGGTTCCACCTTGAGATCCAGGATGGCGGTCTTGCCAAAGCAGCCTCCCATAGGCGCGGGCCCCCAGTATTCGACGCAGCCTGGTGCAGGACTGTCTTCTTTGACCAGACAGCCTGCTGCCGCGAAAGCGAGCAGACACATTATGGTCACCAGCCAACTCTTGTTTCTCAAGGCCCCATTCTATCCCTGTCCTCCGTCGTGTGTGTTGTCAACGTCGCGCCGCTGGGGAGCGTGCAGAGTGTAGCTTGTGACGCGTGTGTCTCGCAAGCCCAGTGGGGAGCAACCGCGTCTCCAGGTTCCGGCGGGCTTGATGTGGCGTAGCGCGGGGATTCATGACAGCGGCTGTTGGCGCTGTTGGTGAGTCTCTTCGGCGAATGCTATAATGGGAAACAAGGGCACTATGGGTTGTCTGGTCCTTCAGTACCCCCGTCTGCGCTTGGACAGAGATGAAAACACTGATCGTCAGCGACGACTCTAACTCGGCCGAACTCCTCACGGTCATCTTTCGCCAGGCTGGCCTCTTGGCGGTTACCACGCTCCGGACCAGTCCTGAAGGGGCGCTGGCGGCGTACGCCAAAGAGGCGCCGGATCTGGTGCTGATTGACGCCAGCGGCACGGATTTCGAGCCCCTGGGGGTCTGCAGGGCGCTGAGGCTGGAAGCAGTCGCGCCCATCATCTTGTCGTCTGCTCGTGGAGAGGAAGACTACATACTCCAGGCCTTCGACCTGGGGATCGACGAGTACGTTGCCAAGCCCTTCAGTCCCAGGATTCTGGCCGCTAAGGTGAAGGCCTTACTGAGCCGGGCCCGCTCGCTTCCGCTGGCCAGCGTCTCCAGCCTGGAGGCGAGTGGAGTCCAGCTCAATCCTGAGCGCAGAACGGTACGGCTGCCCAGAGAGCCGGAGATCAATCTCACCAACCTGGAGTTTCGCCTCCTCTATTGCCTGATGAGCAACCAGGGGCGTGTTGTCCCCACCGAAACCATTGTGGAGAGGGTGTGGGGATATTCGGCGG
>Ga0299912_10005387_pt1 | contig 10518 bp, 7 predicted proteins | sample RVTome_2_FD_207667 | JGI IMG/M metagenome (GOLD analysis project Ga0299912, IMG submission 207667) | Soil microbial communities from uranium-contaminated site in the Upper Colorado River Basin, Wyoming, United States - RVT95D214 (version 2) ... | reverse complement strand
CCGTCTGCATTTCCATGACCTCATTCCGGCGCCTATCCTTCTCCGGTGCGGGCACGGGGTCGCCGAGTCCGAAGGCCGGCGTGCCCGGCTCGAGCGAATAGGGGAAGACGCCGAGGTGGTCGAAGCGGGCCTCGGCGACGAAGCGTTTCAGGCGCGCGAACTCCCGCCGCCCCTCGCCTGGAAACCCGACGATGAGAGCGGTGCGCACGACGACGTCCGGGACGCGCCGGCGGATGCGCTCGAGCAGGCGCAGGGACCGCGCCCCGTCCAGCCCGCGCCGCATGGCCTTGATGACGCCGGGGTCGGCATGCTGGAAGGGGATATCAAGGTAGGGACAGACCCGCGGCTCGCGGAGGAGCTCGAGCAGCCGGTCCGTGACCTCTTCCGGATAGCCGTAGAGAACGCGGACCCAGGCCAGGCCTTTCACCTCGAGCAGTCTCTGGAGGAGCGACGCCAGGCCGTCACGCCGGCCGACGTCGCGGCCGAAGAAGGTTGAATCCTGGGAGACGAGGTTGACCTCCTTCGCGCCCCGGGCCACGAGCCCTTCGACTTCCCGAACGATCGAGGCGACACTTCGCGACCGGTACCGCCCTTTGATCGAAGGGATGGCGCAGAAAGAGCAGCGGTGGGAGCAGCCCTCCGAGATCTTAACATAGGCCCAGCCGGGGGGGGTCGAGACGACACGGGGGGTCAGATCCCCGTAGAGGAACGTCCGGTCCCTCTCCAGGCGGCGGCCCCGGGCGAGGAGGGCGGCGATCCGGTCAAATTCCCGCACTCCGGTCCAGATGTCCACTTCGGGAAAGAGGGCCTGGAGCCGGGCGCGGTCCCTCTCCACATAGCAGCCTGCGGCAACGACTGTGGTCTGCGGACGCTTCCGCTTGACCTCGACGGCGGCCCGGAGCTCAGCCTCGGCTTCGGCCCGGGCCGGTTGGATGAATCCGCAGGTGTTGACGATGACGATGTCCGCGGCCCCGGGGTCGGGCAGGAACCCGTAGCCCGCCCGGCGCAGCGCGCCGAGCATGACCTCGCTGTCGACCAGGTTCTTGGCGCAGCCGAGGCTGACGAGGGCGACGCTCTTCATCGCGCCCGCTCCGTCATCGAGGCTCCGGCCGTCGGCGAACGGCATGCCCCATCACGGATAGATGCGGTAGAGGAGCCGCGGGAAGGGGATGGTCTCGCGGATATGCTTGATGCCGCACATCCAGGAAACGGTCCGTTCGACACCCAGCCCGAACCCGGAATGGGGAACCGAGCCGTATTTTCTGAGGTCCAGATACCACTCATAGGCGGCCCGCGGGAGCTTATGCTCCTCGAGACGCCGCTCGAGAAGGCCGAGGTCGTGGATGCGCTGGCCGCCGCCGATGAGCTCGCCGTAGCCCTCGGAAGCGAAGAAGTCCACTCCGAGCGCCAGGTCGGGCCGGTCCGGTGCGGGCTGCATGTAGAAGGCCTTGATCGCGATGGGGAAGTGGCTGACGCAGACGGGGACATCGTAGAGCTCGGAGAGGATCGTCTCTTCGGGCGCGCCGAAATCGGCCCCGGGCTCGATCGTCGAACCCTTCTCCTTGAGGCGGGGGAGGATCTCTTCGTAGCGGACGCGGGGGAAGGGCTTCTTCACCCGTTCGAGGGCCGCGCGGTCACGTTCGAGGACCTCCAGGTCGCCCCGGCACCTGCCCAGGACGCGTTCGATGATGAACAGGATGAGGTCTTCGCCGAGCTCCGTGATGTCCTCGAGAGTCGCGAAGGCGACCTCGGGCTCGACCATCCAGAATTCGATGAGGTGTTTGCGGGTCTTGGAGCGCTCGGCCCGGAAAGCCGGCCCGAAGCAATAGACCTTGCCGAAGGCCATGGCCGTCGCCTCGTTATAGAGTTGGCCGCTTTGGCTGAGGTAGGCCGTCTGGTCGAAGTACTTGGTCTCAAAGAGGGTCGTCGTCCCTTCGCACGCGCTCGGCGTCAGGATCGGCGTATCCATGAGCCGGAAACCCCGGCCGTCGAAAAAATCGCGGATGGCCCGGATGACCTCGGTCCGGACCCGGAGAACGGCGTGCTGTTTTTGGGACCGCAGCCACAGATGGCGGTGCTCCATGAGAAAAGGCGTGCTGTGCTCTTTGGGGGTGATGGGGTAATCGCAGGCCAGCTGGACGACCTCGACCTCCTTGACCTCGAGCTCGTACCCCCCCGGCGCCCGTTTTTCTTCCCGGACCCGGCCCCGGACGATGAGGGAGGACTCCAGAGTCAGCTCATCGAAGGTCTTGAAGAGCGGGGCGTCCTTGTCGGCGCTGTACATCGTGGCCTGGATGAGGCCCGTCCCGTCGCGCAGGACGAGAAAACGGACTTTCCCGCTCGAGCGCTTGTGGGTGACCCAGCTGCGGACCTCGACCTCCTGGCCGAGGTGGCCCGCGATGTCCTCGATATAAGCCCACTTCATAACGCCAGCATTATAAGGAAATCGCCGGCCCGTAGCAATCGCCGGCCGCGCCCCGAGGCGGAGAAGCATCTCTAAATATGTGATTCAATCGGGCGCAGGAGGCGGCCCTGAAGCCCCCGTAGCGGAGGGGGACTCAGGGCAGCCTCCTGCGCCCATCTTCAGAATCACAGATGCGGAGATGATATCCCGATGCGGCGCCGGCGTGCATTCGGCCGCTCCACCGGCTATAATAGTGGAGAGATGGCCGAGCCAAAGCCTTTTCTGCCCGTCAAGCTCATCTGCGGGGCTATGGCCAGCGACGTGCGCCTCATCGGCACGGCGGAAGACCGTCTAGCGGAGGTTTTCGGCCCCATCGACCGCCGCAGCCCTCTCTTCGATTTCGACACGACGGACTACTACACGGAGGAGATGGGCGGGCCGGTCAAGCGGACTTTTCTGAGCTTCCAGAACCTCGTCCCGCCGACGCGCCTGGCCTCCATCAAGCTGCGAACGAACGAGCTCGAGGAGACGATCCGCAAGACCGCCGGCCTCGGATACCGCGCCGTCAACCTCGACCCGGGTTACGTCACGCCCTCGGCCCTCATCATGGCCACGACCAAGAACTTCGCCCACCGCGTTCCGCTGGCGGACGGCATCTATGCCCACCTGGAACTCCTGTTTGTCAAAACGGGGGTCAAACACCTCGAGTGGACCTATCCCGATTATCGCCGGAAAGAGCCGGAGGAGTTTTTCCTCGGGGTCCGGCGGGCCTACCTCGAAGAACTCAAGCGGAGAATCGGGGAATAGGGCTAGGCCGATGGCCGGCCGCGGGCCTCAGGCTCAGGCGTTCGGGTCGTAAGCGGAAATCTGGCGGAATTTCTCGACGATGGGGGGAAGCTCGCCGAGGACCTGATCGATGTCCTCGTCGGTATTCGTCCGGCCGATGGAGAAGCGGACCGCGGAACGGGCGATCTCGGGCCGCAACCCGATGGCCGTCAGGACGGGCGAGACCTCCTCGGATTCCGAGCTGCAGGCCGAGCCCGTCGAGACGTAGATCTCTTTGGTCGCCAGGGCGAGGAGGATGGCTTCGGCCTCGAGCCCCGGAAAAGCGAAGTTGACCGTCGTCTTGACCCGCTTTTCGGCGTGGCCGTTGAACTTGACCCGGGGGACGCGCTCCTCGATCCCGCGCCGGAGCTTCTCGCCCAGGGCTTCGAGCCGCGGCTTGTCTTTCTTGGCCCGCTCGCCCAGGATGCGCACGGCCTCGGCAAAGCCGATGATCCCGGCCGTGTTCTCCGTTCCGGCCCGCAGGCCTTTTTCTTGATGCCCACCGTGAATGAACGGGACGATGTCGGTCCCTTTCCGGACAAAGAGGGCGCCGATTCCCTTCGGGCCGTAGACCTTGTGCGCGGAAACACTGAGGAGGTCGACCCCGAGCTTGCGCGTATCCACCTCGATCTTGCCGAAAGTCTGGACCGCGTCCGTGTGGACCGGGACGCCCTTGGCGTGGGCGATACGGACGATCTCTTCGACCGGCTGGACGGTCCCGATCTCGTTGTTGGCGTGCATGACGGAGACCAGAGCGGTCCGTCCGGTCAAGGCGTCGCGCAAGGCCTCGACCGAAACGATACCCGTCTCGTCGACGGGCAGATAGGTCACCTTGAAGCCCTTCCGCTCCAGGAACTTGGCCGACTCCAGGATCGCGGGGTGCTCGATGGCCGAGGTGATGAATTCATCCTTCTCGGGATGGGCCTCCAGAACGCCGAAGACGGCGAAGTTGTCGGCCTCGGTCCCCGAGGCGGTAAAGACGACCTCGCTCCGATGGGCGCCCAGGGCGCCGGCAACGACCTCCCGGGCATCGGTCAACATGTCCCGGCACTCGCGGCCGAGCGGATAGAGCGAGGAGGGATTCCCGAAATGGTCCCGGAGAAAACGGGTCATGACCTCCACGACGCGGGGATCGAGGGGCGTCGTCGCGTTGTTGTCGAGATAGACCATGAGGCTATTTTAGCAGAAAGGCACACATACGATACAAAGAAAAGCGCGGCGCCCTGCGGACAGGGAGTTCAGGCCGCAAACTTCTCTTTGAGGATCCGGACGACCTCGAGGCCGGCCCGCCGCTGGCCTTCGATCGCCGCCGCACCCAGGTGCGGAATGGCCGTGACGTTGGGATGGTCGATGAGGGTCCAGTCCTCGGGCGGCTCCTTGTCGTAGACGTCCAGGGCGGCCCCGGCGACCTGGCCGGAGCTGAGTCCCGCCAGGAGGGCCTTCTCGTCCACCACACCGCCGCGGGCGACGTTGATGATGATGACCCCTTTCTTCATCTTGGCGAACTCGGCCGGCCCCAGGATCGGCTGCGGCTGTTTCGGGACGTGGACGGTGATGAGGTCGGCCTTCGCCAGGAGTTCATCGAGCGGGACCTGCTTCACCGCGAGGTCGGTCTTGACCGGGATGACGTCGTAGACGACGACGGTCATCCCGAAAGCGATGGCCCGCTTGGCGACTTCGAGCCCGATGCGGCCGCAGCCGATGATGCCGAGTGTCTTCCCGTAGAGCTCGGTCCCCTCGAAGAGCTTTTTCTCCCACTTGTGTTGCTTCATCGAGAGGTTGGCCTGCCCGTGGTGCCGGACCATGCCCAGCATCAAACCGAAAGTGTGCTCCGCGACACTGATCGATGTCGCCGCGGGGGTATTGGCCACGGCGATACCTTTCTCCTTGGCCGCGACGCAGTCGATGTTATCCAGGCCGATGCCGGCGCGAACGAGCACGCGGAGGTCCTTCCCCGCCTCGATGACCGGCCGGGTGATCTTGGTGGCGCTGCGCACGACGCAAGCCGCAAAGCCGGGGACGAGCTGGACGAGGGCGGCCTCGTCTAAGCCGGTCTTGTAGGTTACGTCGAAACCGGGAATGGCCTTCAAAGCGTCCAGGGCCTCCTGGTCCATCTTATCGGCGACGAGGATCTTGGTCATTGCCAGCTCTCCTTCAGCACGGCCTGGGCCGCGGTGATGCCGGCGCCGGGCTGGAACTTATAGCCGAGGTCCATGAGGGTCATTTCCAGGGCCGAGAGCGCCGTGATGATGTCGAATCCGCCCATATAGCCGAGATGGGCGATGCGGAAGATCTTGCCCTTGTACGGGTCCTGGCCGCCGGCGATGTAAGCCATGTACTTGCCCTGCATCGTTTTCACGAGCTTCACGCCCTCGACGCCCGCGGGGACCTTGCAGCAGGTCAGGACGTTGCCCGGCCGCTGGGCCAGCAGCTCAAGGCCCAGGGCCTTGACGCCGGCCCGCGTCGCGCCCGCCAGGAGCCGGTGATGAGCGAACAGGCCGTCGAGTCCGATCTTCTTGATGATGTCCAGACTGTGCTTCTGCTGGATGATGAGCGAGACGGCCGGCGTCCAGGGAGTCGTTTTATCGGCCAGGTTCTTCTTGGCCTTCTTGAGGTCAAAGTAGAACTTGGGAAGCCTGGCGTTCGCGGCCAAGTTCCAGGCTTTCGGGCTGAGGGCGATAAAAGCCAAGCCGGGCGGGATCATGAAGGATTTTTGCGAGCCTGAGAGAAAAACATCGACCTTCCACTCGTCCATCGGGCAGGGGGTAACGCCCGCGCCCGAGATCCCGTCGACGACGAGGATGGCGTCGGTCTTGGCGACGACCTCCCCGAAACCCTGGATATCGAACATGGCGCCCGACGATGTCTCGGACAAGGTCGCGTAGACGGCCTTGCAGTCGGGCATGGCCTTGAGCTCGGCCGCGAGCTCTTCCTTGGTGAAGTCCTTGCCCCAGGGGTCGAGGACGATCTCCTTGTGGTTGACACCGTAGGCCTTGCAGATATTGCCCCAGCGCTCGCCGAACTTCCCGCCGTTGATCGTGATGGCCCTGTCGCCCGGGCTGAGAAGGTTGACGACGGCGGCTTCCATGGCCCCGCTGCCCGAAGAGGTCAGGATATAGGCCTCCTCTTTGGTCCCGAAGACGTACTTGATCCCCTCGGTCACTTCCATGAAGATCGCCGAGAACTCCGCCGTCCGGTGGTGGATGATGGGCTCGGCCGCGGCCGCCAAAGCCCGTTCCGGCACCGGCGTCGGGCCGGGGGAGAGTAGGTAATACTTCTTGATCATATGAGTCCCTCCTAGGACGTGAAATATAAATTATGTATCAAGTCGACGATGGCTTTCGGCGGGGAAAATTCCCGTGGCGCTCATGCCCATGAAAAAACATCCCGTCTACTAAATTAATGAAAAACCGACCCCAGGTCAATCAGAGTTTTAACAACAGCTCGGTGAGGAGCGCCGTTCGCTGGACGAGGGAAGAGATGAGCAGGTGCTCATGTTCGGCATGGATCCCATCCCCGTCCGGCCCGAGCCCGTCCAGGGCGGCCACCCCGACGCTGGCCGCGACCGAAGCGTCGGACCCGCCGCCGGCCTTGCCGCCTTTCAGGCTGATCCCCAGGCCGGCCGCGATCTCCTTGGCCCGGTTGAAGAGAGCCAGGGTCGCCTTCGTCTTTTCGAGGGGCGGGGTAATGCTCTGGAGCGCGGACTTGACCTTCGCCCCGCGCATGACCGGCTCCAGCTCCTTGAACGCGCGGAGGATGCGCTCCTTGTCGGCCGTGGTCCAGAAACGCATGTCCAGGGTGGCCCAGGCGCTTTCGGCGACGATATTCGGTTTCTCCCCGCCGCCGATGAGGCCGATATTCAGCGTCGTTTCCCTGGCCCGCAGCTTTTTGAGACGTATCAGATGGGCCGTCAGTTCCTCAATCGCGTTGACCCCCTTTTCGGGCGTGCCCGCATGAGCCGCCTTTCCGCGCGTCTCGAGGCGCATGACGAGACGGCCCTTCCGCTCGAGCTTGAGACCTCCGCCCGGGAGCGCGGGTTCGAGACACAGGACGAGCGCCGAGGAGCGAGCCTCCCGGCGAATGACCTCGTGGGCCGCTTCATCCCCTGTTTCTTCCGCCGAGTTGATGAGCAGACGGATCTTCCGCCGGGGCTTGAGGTTCAAGCGGTTCAAGGTGGCGAGGGCGAAGACGGCCATAACCAAGCCCGCTTTCATATCCAGGACACCCGGGCCGAAGACTTTGTCGCCCGAGACATAGAAGGGCATCTTTTCCAGCTTGCCGACGGGCCAGACCGTATCGATATGGGTCAGGACCAGGATCGGTTCGTCCGGCCGCTCGACCCCGGGCGGCGAGAACTCGGCGATGTGCAGCTGTCCGATGTCCTTCTGCGGCAGAGCGGTCATTCTGGCCCCCGCCCGGCGCAGCTCCTGCACGGCCAGGGCAGAACAAGCATCGACGGCTTTCTTGTCGGCGGTCGGCGATTCGAGGTTGACCAATCCCTTTAGCAAGTTGAGGATATCGCTCCGGCGCGACTTGAAGTAGAGATTGAAATCCATGCCGCCCTCCTCGTCTCAAGCCAAGACTCTACCACAGCTGGCCATAAAATTCATCCGGAGCGCCGGCCCCGGCCCGGCACTCGCCGCCCGGACGACGAGGACGGGCGGGCGTTATGTCTTGATTTCGGGCCCCCTTTTTTTTAAAGTACAGGGGGATACTGAGATGAGGGTTTGAAGACCATGCGAATCGCCCGCATCCTCGTGACGGGGACCTTGTTCGCTGTCCTGCTGGGTACGACACCGGGCGAGATCTTCTATCCCTGGCGCGATGCCTACATCGGGGCGCTGGACGGGTCGGCCTGGCCGGGCCTCGTCCTGGTCCCCAACCGGGAATGCGCTTTCGCCTTCACTCTTCGCGTCGAGAAGGACGGCCAAACGGCCTCGAGCGAGGACTTCTTCTATCTTGTCTCCGAAGTCGGGCCCCAGGCGCCGGACGGGCAATACGCGCGCGTCCGCTTCGACCTGGGGTTGCCGTTCGGGCAAAAAGCGGAGACCCCGATCCTCATCAAGCCCGCGGCCAAGTCCAGAACGCTGACCGTGGAATGGTCCCGACGGGACGAGGAGACCGTCGTCGGCCGCATTCTCGCCCCGTCCGGGGTCCGGCTCGAGCTCCTGCATTATTGGCCGTGGGATTTTCAAGGCTCTTACACGCGGCTCGAGGACGGCCACGTGCGCGGAGAGAGCGGCGGCCGGCGGAAGGCTTACTATTATTTTTGGTTGAGCCGGCCCGCGGAGGAGTTGCCCGCCGCCGGGTCGGGGCTCGCCCTGTCGGTTTCGACAGAAGATAGCCGTGACCTTCATTTTGCCTGCGGGATCGGCGACACGGAGGCGACCGCCCGCGGCCATCTCTACCGCTTCCGGAGCCGGGCCGCCATAGACCGGGTCTTGGAGGACGAACGGGAAGCCTACGAAAAGAAGCGGGTTCAGGTGCGGGGGCTCTTTGAGGGGAGCAGCGCGGCGCTGGCCAACAACCTTTTTTGGACGGTCCTCTACCAGCCGGGCCAGCACCGGCTCTATACTCCGGCCGGCCGGCGCTGGATTTTCAGCCGGCCTGACGGGACGCCGGACCACTGGCAGATCTTCGCGTGGGATTCTTTCTTTAACGCCCTGGAGCTGGCGGTGGAAAGCTCGAAGCACGCTCTGGACGCCGTCATGGCCGTCGTCCAGACCCAATACGCGAACGGCAACATCCCGAATTGGAGAAGCCGCTTCGGGGGCACGCCCGACCGCTCGCAGCCGCCCGTCGGATCCTATGTCGTCCTGAAGCTCTTCCAGCGGCTGGGCGACCTGGATTTCCTCCGCACCGCCTATCCCTATCTCGAGAAATGGCACGCCTATTGGACCGCGCCCAAGGCGAGCGGCCGGGCCCGGCGCGACGGCAACGGGGACGGCCTGCTCGAGTGGGGCTCCGACACCGAGCTTCTGGCCGCGAACGTCCCGTCCTGGGAGAAAGACGCGACGCTCAGGCAAAGGGCGGCCTGGGAATCCGGCCAGGATGACCTGCCGAACTGGGACGAGGCCGGGGCGAACGACGAGACGGGCACGCTCACGATGAACTGTGTGGACCTCAACAGCCTCTTCGCTCTCGACGCGTGGTGCCTGGGCCAGATCGCCGCCATCCTTAACCAGGACGAGGACGCCAAGCGCTATTCCGCCGAATACGCGCGGTTGAGGACCCTCATCAACGCCAGCCTGTGGAACGAGAAGGAAGGGTTCTACTTCGACCGGCACTGGGACGGCCGCTTCTCGGCCCACAAAGCGGCCTCGAATTTTTACCCGTTGCTGGCCGGCATCCCCGACGACCGGCAGGCCCGGCGGGTCGTCCAGCACCTTCTCAATCCGGCCGAGTTCTGGGGCGACTACGTCATCCCCACGATCTCGCGCGATGACCCGGCGTTCAAGCCCACGAGCCAGCAGTATTGGCGGGGAACGATCTGGCCGCCGACAAACTATCTCGTCTACCAGGGCCTCAAGGCCTACGGGTTCGATGCCGTGGCGGGCGAATTCGCCCGCAAGAGCGTCAGCCTTTTCCTGCGCGCCTGGCAGGCCTTCCAGCTCTGCCCGGAGAACTTCGACTCCCTGACGGGGGAGGCGGGCGGCCAGCGCTACCAGAGTTGGGGGCCGCTCTTCGTCCTCGTCGGTCTCGAAGAGTACATCGACTTTACGCCCTGGGAGGGGCTCCGTTTCGGCATGCTCCAACCGGAAGACGATGGGCGCTTGGCCCGGGTCGCCATCCAGGGACGCCACTATGAAGTCGAGGTCTCGGAATCCGAGACCATCCTGCGCGAAGAAGGGGAGACGCTCGTCGAGGCCAATCGGGCCGCCGTCTTCCGTCAATTCCTCTACGGCGAGCGCGAGGTCTCATTCAGGGTCAAGGCTCTCGACCCCTTGCGGGCGCTCGTCGAACTGCCGAAAAAAGGCAAGTATCAGATCCTCCTCGACGGCGGGGAGCTCGAGGTTTTCCGCGGCCGGACGGCCAAGGTCCGCGTGCCCGAAGGCGACCATACGGTCGTCATCCAGCTCCTGGAGAGTCTGGAAAAGACGTGAAGGCGGCCGCCGCCCTCGAAGCTTCGCCGCGCTGGAGATCGACGGTCGAAGTCAACCCCTGGACTCCCCGGCGCTTCGCCTGCACTCACGGAGGGTGAGCATAGGCGAAGCGCCGGGGGCTTGTTCGGGGTTAACCCTGAGCCTCGCTTCTCATCCCCGCCTTGAAAGGCGGCACTCACGGAGGCC
>Ga0299912_10005386_pt1 | contig 10518 bp, 10 predicted proteins | sample RVTome_2_FD_207667 | JGI IMG/M metagenome (GOLD analysis project Ga0299912, IMG submission 207667) | Soil microbial communities from uranium-contaminated site in the Upper Colorado River Basin, Wyoming, United States - RVT95D214 (version 2) ... | reverse complement strand
CGTGTTCGGCGGCGCCTCCTACGAGGCGATGGCCGAGCTGGCCGCCACCTCCCCGCCGGGAGCCAACAAGCTGCTGTTCAACCCCAGCCTGGCCGGCGGGGGAACGCAGGAGTCCTCCCCGAACATCCGCGGCTGCTTCGCCGGGCTGGACCTGCGGCACACGCGCGCGGACCTGGTGCGCGCCGGTATGGAGGGCATCGCCCTGAACCTCGGGGCGGTGCTGGCCGTGCTGCGCCGCTTCGTGCCGCTGGACGAGGAGATGCTCATGGTGGGGGGCGGGAGCAGGAGCCCCCTGTGGCGGCAGATCTTCGCCGACGTGTACGGCATGAAGATCGTGAAGACCAACATCGACCAGGAGGCCGCCTCCCTGGGGGCGGCGGCGGTGGCGGCGGTGGGCTGCGGCTTATGGCAGGACTTCGCCCCGGTGGATGACGTGCATCAGGTGGCCAGCGTGGAAAAACCCATCCCGGCCAGCGCCGAGGTCTACCGCCGGCTGATGCCTGCCTTCGAGCTGTTGCGAAAGAACCAGGCCGCGCTGGGCGACATGCTGAAAGACATAAAGCTCTAGATACGGGCGACAGGAGGAGTGCCAATGAAGATCGGACTGTTCACCGCGACCTACCTGGACATGAAGTTGGAGGAGGTGTGCAGGATGGCCGCCGAGCTGGGCTACCGGGCGGTGGAGCTGCCCGCCTTCTCGGGCAACCCGCACCTGGACCTGGACGAGGTGCTGAAAGGTTCCAACGCCAAGACCCTGGCCAAGATGATCTCCGGCCACGGCCTGATCGTCTCCGCGCTGGCCAACCACCCCGAAGGCCAGATCGTGCTGGGGCCTTACGGCAAGGACACCGACGCCATCTGCAAGGGCTCGAAGGAAGAGAAGATCAAGTTCGGCACCCAGCGCCTGATCAAGACCGCCCAGGCGGCCAACGCCCTGGGCGTGCCGGTGGTCACGGGTTTCGTGGGCTGCGAGAACTTCGGGCGCTTCTTCCCCTGGCCCTACTCCAAGGGCTGGGCGGACATGGAGCAGGAGTTCGTGGAGCGCTGGAGCCCGATCCTGGACAAGTTCGCCGAGTACGGGGTGAAGTTCGCCCACGAGCCGCACCCCAACGAGCTCGTCTACGACGTGGACACCGCACTGAAGAGCGTACAGCTCATGGGCGGGCGCAAGGAGTGGGGCTTCAACTTCGACCCGGCCAACCTGATCTACCTGGACATCCACGTGGAGCGCTTCCTCAATGAGCTGAAGGACAGGATCTACCACGTGCACGCCAAGGACGGGGAGGTCGTGGAGCACAACGTGAAGCGCTCCGGGCGCATCCCCCAGGGGGACTGGCAGCGCCTGGGCCGCGGCTTCCGTTTCCGCATTCCGGGCTGGGGCTCGGTGCCCTGGAAGAAGGTGATCACTGAGCTGTCCCTGATCGGCTACGATTACGTGATGAGCTACGAGCACGAGGACGTGACCATGAGCCGGCGGGACGGCATCACCAAGACGATCGCCTACCTCCAGCCGCTGCTGATCGACAAGCCCTACGAGGGCCGGCACGACGTGCTGTTCCAATAACAAGGAGAAAGACATGGCCAAGACAATGAAAGCGGCGGTGGTGGAGAAGCCCAACCTCCTCACCATCAAGCAGGTTCCGGTGCCCCAGATCGCCGACGAGGAGGTGCTGATCCGGGTCAAGTACACGGGCATCTGCGGCACCGACTGGTCCATCTTCACGGGCAAGTACTCCGCGGACAAGCTGCCCCTCATCCCGGGGCACGAGTTCTCCGGCGTCGTGGCCCAGGTGGGTAGCAAGGCCAGGGGCCTGAAGGAAGGCGACCGGGTCACCGCGGACATCAACATGTCCTGCGGCACCTGCTTCTACTGCCGCAAGGGCCAGAAGCTGATGTGCCGCGACTTCCGGCAGCTGGGCATCCATATCGACGGGACCTTCGCGGAGTACGTGAAGGCCCCCTACGACCAGGTGCACAAGCTCCCGGACAGCCTGGACTTCCTGGCCGGCGCTTTCATCGAGCCGCTGTCCTGCGTGATCCACTCTTCGAAAGCCGCCAGGATCACCCACGGCAGCTCGGTGGCGGTGATCGGCAGCGGGCTGGGCGTGCTGCACGGGGCGCTGGCCCGCCAGCGCGGCGCGGCCCTCGTGATCGTGATCGGGGACAACGCCAGGCGCCTGGCCGCGGCCAAGGAGATGGGCGCGGACGTGGTGCTGAACATCAAGGAGCACCAGGATCCGGTGGCCGAGGTGAAGAAGCTCACCGAAGGGCGCGGCGCGGACTACGTGGTGGAGGCCGTGGGCACCCCGCAGACCTACGAGCAGGCCTTCCAGATGGTGCGCCCCGGCGGCACGGTGGTGGCCTTCGGCATCTGCGCCGGGGAGGACACCATCCAAGTGCGGCCATTCGACTTGGTGCTGGGGGAGAAGAACGTGGTCAGCTCCTGCGCCGGCGTGGGCCCGGACTGGCCCGACGCCATCGCCCTGCTGGCCCACGGGCACATCCGGCCGCAGAGCCTGTTCTCCATGGTCGTTCCGCTGGAGGAGTTGGAGGCCGCCTTGCGCGAGCTGCGCACCAACCCCAATCTGTTCAAGGTGTTCGTGTCCAGCGACGTCTCCAAGCGCGAAATCCTTTCCAAGTGAGGTCCGGCATGCGCGTCAAGGGTATCGACCACGTCTCCCTCAACGTGAAGGACATCAAGGCCTCGACGGAGTTCTACGGCAAGGTGCTGGGTTTCCGCCAGATGGAAACCGTGCCCTTCGACGGCTTCTCCCTGGTCTACTTCCAGATCCCCGGCGGCGGGCGCCTGGAGCTGTTCGACTACGGCGGGAAAAACCCCGCGGGCCAGAGGGACGAGAGCGAAGCGGGGCTGCGCCACCTGGCCTTCGAGGTGGACGACGTGGACGAGGCGGCGCGGCGCCTGGCCGCCGCGGGGGTGAAGATCACCCTGCCGCCCACTGACCTGCCGACCCTGGGCAGCCGGGCCATCCTCTTCCTGGACCCCAACGGGGTCACCCTCGAGTACTGCCAGAAGCTGAAGTGAAGGAGAAGGACCAGGAAATGGAACAGAAGATGCCTCTGTTGACCGGGATCCAGGTCGGCAGGAAGAGTCTGCCCAACCGCATCGCCATCAACGCCATGGAGTGCTGCGACGCGGACACCGGGGGCAACCCCACCCACACCGCCTTCCGCCGCTACGAGCGCCTGGCGCGCGGCAACGCCGGGATGATCGTGGTGGAGGCCCTGTCGGTGGTGGACGAGAACCTGGGCCGCCAGCACCAGCTCACCGCCCTGCCGCAGAACCAGAAGGGTCTCACGGACCTGGTGAGCGCCATGCGCCGGGCCAATCCCAAGCCCCTCATCGTCTGGCAGCTGACCCACAACGGGGAGCTGGCCAATCCGGAGTTCTCCGAGCGGGTGTGCGTGAAGCCCTTCCCCGGCTACGAAGGGCGCCTGCTCACCGAGGAGGAGGTGGACGGCATCCTCGACAAGTTCGTCACCGCCGCCAAGATGGCCCACGACTGCGGCGCCGACGGGGTGGACTTGAAGCTCTGCCACGGCTACCTGGGCTCCCAGCTGCTGCGCCCCTTCAACGACCGGAAGTGGAAGTACGGCGGTTCCTGGGCCAACCGCACCCGCTTCGCCTACGAGTTCTACGAGCGCATTGCCAAAGAGGTGAAGGACCCGGACTTCTGCGTCGGCTCCAAGGTCACCGTCTGGGAGGGGCTGCCCGGCGGGCAGGGCTCGGCGGGGCCGGACACACCGCTGCTGGACTTGAGCGAGCCCCTGGAGCTGGTCAAGGGCCTGGAGGCCCGCGGGGCCAAGTTCATCATCCAGTCGGCGGGCAACCCCTCCCTGACCCTGCCCCTGGTGCAGACCGACAAGCGGGCCGCCGAGTACGGCTACCTGCACTTCTGGTTCCAGAAGGAGCTGCGGAAGGCTCTGAAGCCGCAGACCGCGGTCATCGGCTCGGCCTACTCGATCTACCGGGACGGGAAGAATCCCTTCCGGGGCGTGAAGCGCGAGGAGGCCTCGTTCCTGTACTGGGCCAACAAGAACATCCGCGAAGGGGTCTGCGACATGGTGGCCATCGGCCGCCAGTCCCTGGCCGACCCGCTGCTGGCCGCCAAGCTGGAGGGGGGACGGGAGGCGGAGATCGACTGGTGCACGGCCTGCGACAACTGCATCGAGTTTCTCATCCGGCAGAAGCCGGTGGGCTGCTCCACCTACGAGCGGGAGTACACCCTGGAGCTGAAGGAAATCCGCAAGGCCCAGGGGCGGCTGGCGGAATCGGAGAAGCACACCTAGGGCGGGCGCTGGGCGTCCGTCCGCGGGATGCCCTCCTATGCGACCCACACGGGAGCCGCCGGATTTTCCTCGCTGAGATTCGACGCTGCCCACTCCCGGGCGATCCGGTCTGCGCCGCGGCCCTGGCCATGATCGAGCTGCTGGGGGGCGGCCTGCGGCCGGCCAACGACCCGGTCCCGGTAGCCTCCGGGGCTGTCGCCAAGGCCTGGCATCTTAGCGCAGGCGCTCTGCTCGTGGCGTTTAGCCCTCCTGCAGCAGGCCTCTGATGAACTCCCTCAAAGGCCCCTCTTCCCCCGGCAATCGCTCCTGCAAGCGCGCCACCGCCACCGGCAGCATCCAGGCCTGGAACTCCGCCATGCTCGCCTCTGGATGCAGCTCCAGATAGCGCCGGAGATAGCTGCCACGGAACGCCCTGCGCAGCAGGTTGATCAGCCGTCGCAACAGCCAGCCTGTATCCAGCGCTTCCCCAAAGGTCAACAACACGCAGGAGCGGGCTACGTCGGCCAGAGGAGGGCCCTGGAACGCCGTCATCCAGTCGATGATCATTGGCCCGCGCCTGGTCATCAGCACCTGATCGGGGTGGAAGTCGAAATGGCATAGCGAAGTCCCATCCGGAAGGCGCTCCAGCCGCTCCAGCACTTCCTGTCTAGTCTCGGCGGGCAGGCTTTCCGAGTCCCGGATGCCGGCCTGAAGCGAAGCGCGCAGCGAGCCGAAGCCGGCGCCGCTCTGGGCATGGATGTCCGAGTGCAGCTCCGCCAACCGCCGCGCCAGGCCGATCAAGAGCCAGGGCCGGCTGCTGAGCAAGCGCAGCATGGACGGCCCTTCGGCTCTTTCGTAGAGGATGCCCCGCCGGCCCTCCACCATGACCTGGTCGATGAGCCGGGGCGTGGGCAGGGAAGTCACCGCCAACCTGCGCCCGGTTTCGACCTCCCGCCGCCGCCACTCTTCAGGGCACCATTCATAGAAGAGCTTCAGCACCTGGTTGTCCTGCCAGGCGTACACCTCGGCCGTGCGCCCGCGGGCCAGCAGTTGGCCTTTCGTCATGCTGGCCAGAATATACGTCGGCTAAGACAACAGGGTCCAGAAGCCCTCGGTGCTTCCAAATCCCGAGCGGCTCCGCTATACCCGCAAGTCGCTGGAGCGCTCCCGCCAGCTGGCCCGAAGGCTTGCGCAAGCGCAGCGCGATTTCGATCGCATCGTCCATAACATCGCCGCGTGTTTCCGCCCGCTGCGCATCTACCAGTGGGGATCGCTCATCGAGGGCCGGCACTTCACGGAGCGATCGGACATCGACATCGCCCTGGAGGGTATCACGGATGCCGCCGTCTTCTTCGCTATCCTGGCGGAAGCCGACCGCCTGACCCGGTTTCCCGTGGATATCGTGCAAATCGAAAAAATCCACCCGGAATATGCAGAGCTGATCCGCTCCCGCGGGAGGCGTCTATGAGCGGTGAGCCGGCGCTCCTGCTGGCGGAAATCGAGAAGATACAACGCGTGCTGGCCAGCGTCCGGGAGCGCCTGGACTCGGCCCGCCGGAAGGGGCTGGCCGCTCGTCTCGCCTGGGCGGTTGCCGTGGAACCTCCGGCACGAGCTCGAGCGGCCATGGCGGAACCCTTGAGGCGGCGCAGTCCCGGCTCATTGCCTGGCAGAACATGCGCCTCCTGCATGGGTCATGGTTTTCCTCTCAATTCATCAAGCTGGTTACAGCGTCCATAGCCGGTTCGTTTGTCAGATTGGTCTGGCCAGAGCCATCCGCGTTCATCGCGTAGATCTCCGGATTGCCGTCGCGGTCTGAGACGAACAAGATCCTGGTGCCGTCGGACGACCAGGTGGCCCCCTCATCACGACCCAAGCTTGTGGTCAGACGTGCGCCAGGGTAGTACTCTCCTTCCCACCAGTACCAGGACACGGATTCAAGAGGTTCAGCAACCGTGTATATGTCGACATTCTCCGTTATCGGCTCACGCCAGCCATCGTCGGCAAAGTCGCTGTGCATGTTTGATACGAAGACAATCTTGCTTGCGTCGGGCGACCATCGAGGGCCCCAGGCGCTCCACGGCTTGTAGTAGGGTCCGACGTTCTCAGGGTTTGTCAGGTTCCTCTGATCAGAACCGTCCGCGTTTATGACAGAGATGTCAGCCGTATAGGACCCTTCCATGTATGCCGTAAAAGCGAGCTTGGAGCCATCTGGCGACCAGGAAGGATGCAGGTTGGTGTCATAACTATAGCTGTAGGTAAGCCTGGTCTGGCCGGACCCGTCGGGATTCATCAGGTAGATTTCGTCGTTTGGATCTCGGCTGGAAGAAAAGGCTATTCTCGTGCCATCCGGAGACCAGGCGGGATGTCTGTTCCACGATGAGTCCGCCGTCAGCCGTGTCTGGCCGGATCCATCCGCATTCATCACGTAGATGTCAAGGCCGCCATCACGGTCGGAGGTGAAAGCGATCTTGCTGCCATCGGGAGACAAGCATGGATAATCATCCTGGGCTGGGTTCTGGGTGAGGTTTATGGGATTGGAGCCGTCAACCTTCATTAGAAAGATCTCCCAGTTCCCATCACGGTTCGAAGCAAAAGCGATGAGCTTTGGTGAAGACGCCGCAGGCGTCACTGCCACGCTCACAGCGTAGTCCGCGCTCGAACCGTCCTCAGCCTTCACTGTATAGGTGACCGGACTGCTGAAGTCGTTGGCACTCGCGCCGCTGACCTGCAGCACGGAGCCGACCTCAACGCGGACACCGGTGGTCGTGAAAGCCGCTACCAGGGCGCTAAGCCCCGTGCCTGAGGGAACCGTCACTGCTATAGTCTTGGCAGCTTCATCGATCGTACCCGTTGCTGGAAGGCCAGGGAAAGCGAAGGCGGTGATGGCCTTGGCGCTGGAAGGCGCTCCGCTTGCTGTCACAGTGTATTTGGCCGTTCGAGCGCTGGCGGAAATCACCTTATAGATGACCGGGTTGGTGAAATCGTTTGGAGTGACTCCGCTTTCCTGTAGCGTCGAGCCTACCGTGACGCTTGCCCCGGTGGTCGTGAAGGTGGCAACCATGGCCGTGACCTCCGTGCCATATGGCACTGTCACGGCAATGGTCTTCTGTTCCTGGCTAATCGTTCCTGTCGCCGCAACGCTAGGGAATGAGAAGGCGGTGATGGACCTGGAATTAGCCCCTCGCTCATCCTGCGCATCCAGCAGAGCGGAGGGGCTCGGGAAATCAAGCTTGCAAGCGGTGGTCGCCGGCAGGAAGACGCCTGTGATGCCAGCCGCCAGGCAGATGCGGCGTAAAAGCGTTCCATGAGTTTTTTTCATACGACTCTATCACTCCTCCTCGTAGTCGTAGGCCAGCGCTTTGCAGACCTGCTTCACGACGGTCGTGGTCGCCTTGTTGTCCATATCGGGTTCCTCCTGGACAATGCGCCGGGCGAACTTGAGGGACGCGGAGATGGTGCCGGGCAGCTCCTCCGGCGCCAGGAGGGCCTCGCCGATCACGGTGCGAATGCCCTTGAAGCCGCGGGCCCGGTTGTACATTTCCACCGGTCCGGCCAGCGCATACGACCTGTCCTCCGTTCCATAGATGAGGAGAACTCCTGGCCACAGGCCGACGTGCTCCAGGACGCTGCTGTCGGTCTCGGGCGTCGATTGAAACTTGTACCGCATCAACGCCGCATTCATCAAGTGAAAGGGCCCCAGGCTCGATCTGTAATAGAGCGACCCACCGTTGCTCCAGATCAGGATCGCTCCACGGAGGTTGAAGAGCGTGTTCGCCTCGCCGTTGAAGCTCGGAGCGAAGTTGATGGTCATGGCATTGCTGACCCAGCTTGAGCCGTCTCCGTATCCGAAGAGCACGACGGATTGGCTCTCGGCGTCGGGAATAAGCTGCCACACAACCGGTTCCGTTTCGCCGGGAAGCAGCGTCAGGCAGCCTGCCTCAAAGGCTTCCAGCAGACGGAAAATGTCTCGTCCGCATTCCGCCCCGTCCCGGGCGTTGCGCCCTTCGGAGACACCTCGCGCCCGCCAGTTGTAGAGGACGACGTCGAACCCTTCGGCGACGGCACGGTAGGCGGTCTGCCGCCAGGGCACGGCCGTCGCGTCGGTCGTCTGCAGCGGTGTGGCCTCGAAATTGTGAAGCATCATGAACAGCGGACGCGCGCCGTCGGCCCCGCCCAACCCTCGGACGTACCAACCGCGGATCGCGATGGTCCCTGGATCCTCATAGGAGGTTCGTACTTCTTGACGCCGTTCACCGTGTCTCTCTCGAAGGGGCCGGTCGGGACGGCAACCTCAAAGGCCAGGGTCCGCGAGTCCAACTCGGCGATCGGCTCCTCGTCGAAAACCGACGGCCGCGGGACCTGGGCGAGATTCTGGGTAGCCGTGGCCAGAGCCGGAAACTGAAAGGCGATCCGCCTATTGTCGGTATTCATGATCATCCGGATCGACTGCGTCCCCGCAGCATCGGATAGGTCAAGAGTATACAGCGGATCGCTTTCGACTGCGGCCATGACTGACTTGATGTTCGCGTCTGTGAACGAGAGCGGGTCCGAGGTGAGCCCTGGGAAGTTCGCGTAACTGTAGCGCGGCGGCTTGTTGGGCTCCCATGACTCTGCGCCGACCGCCTTCCAGAACGGGATCGGGACCTCTTGAGGGTCGGTGGCCTGGTTGCACTCGATGGTCTCCAAGATCCTGGGCAAGAGAATTATCGTGGTCAGCGGGCCCATCCCTGCAATCGAGCTGCTTCCCTGGGTAACATAGCCCGTGATCTTGTCCGCGCGACCCGCAGCAGCGGCTGCCAGCAGCAGGGCCAATGCGATCGCCGGGAATCTAAATACCGCAAGGCGAGAAACGTTCATGCGTACCTCCTAGGCGGGAAATTTGGCAAATCCGCTCGGCTTAGAAATCAGTAATATTTACGTATTTTGCATCCGGGGTTTGGCTGAAGCGGCGGCATCGGCACCCAGTTGCCGGGCGCGGCCCGAAGGCTCGCCTTCCGAATGGGGAATGATTAGGTTTGTCACGTGGAGCCAATCTTTTATTTCATCGGGGTGAGCACCGCGGGCTCGCTGGCCCTGGAGCTGTTCCCCCTCTGGCTGAAGACCCTGGGCCTGCCGGAGACGGCGATCCAGGGCCACGACATCGCCGTGCGCGGTCCACGGGAGGCCTTTCGGGAAATCGTCCGGCGCATCCGCGAGGAGAGCCGGACCGTGGGGGCGCTGGTCACCACGCACAAGATGGACATCCTGGCCGCCGCGGAGGACCTGTTCGACTCCCTGGACCCCTACGCCCGGGCCTTCCGGGAAGTGTCCGGCATCGCCAAGCGCGGCGGGGCGCTGCACGGCTCGGCCAAGGACCCCTTCAGCTCGGGACTGGCCCTGGAGCACTTCCTGCCCCCGGGCCACTGGCGGGACCATCCCGAGGCGGAGGCGCTGCTCATGGGCGCCGGCGGGGCCGGGCTGGCCCTGAGCGCCTACCTGCTGCGCCCGGAGCACGGCAGCGACCGGCCCGCCCGCGTCACCCTGACGGACGTAAGCCCCGGCAACCTGCGCACCTGCCGGGAGGTGCACGAGCGCCTCCAGCTGAGCACCGGGCTGGCCTACGTGGAGCTGGACGCCGGCCGCAGCAACGACGGCCTGCTGGCCTCCCTGCCGGCAGGCTCCCTGGTGGTCAACGCCACCGGCCTGGGCAAGGACCGCCCCGGCTCCCCGCTTTCCGGTGAAGCCCGCTTCCCCCTGGAAGGGTACGCCTGGGAGTTCAACTACCGGGGCGAGCTGGAGTTCCTGAAACAGGCCCGCGCCCAGCAGGAGGCCCGCCGCCTGACCGTGGAGGACGGCTTAGTGTACTTCATCTTCGGCTGGGCCCTGGTGATCGGGGAGGTGTTCGCCAGGGAGCTTTCCCGAGAAGACCGGGCCGCGCTGTGCCGGGTCACCCACGAGGCCCTGGGCAGCCCGCCGGACCGCCGGCCCTGCGGATAGATCTACTTCGGCAGCAGGGCGCGGTACTCCGGCTCGTGCAAGGGGCAGCCGATGCGCTGGTTGGCGACCAGCAGGGTGATGCACTGGTTGCAGGTGGTGCACCAGCGCACCTCCCCGGCCTGGCCCCCCAGGATCTTGCGGGCGAAATCCGGGTCGGCGATGGCCTGCCGGCCCACGCCCACCAGGTCCACGTTCCCGTCGCGCAGGTTCTTCTCGGCCCAGTACAGGAAGCCGGCCTTCTCCCGCTCCCCGACG